>OBXN01000012.1_pt1 | contig 179174 bp, 140 predicted proteins | sample 1476601 | NCBI WGS metagenome assembly OBXN01 (sample SAMEA2580158, study PRJEB22360) | human gut metagenome | biome: human gut; feature: human-associated habitat; material: faeces | place: Denmark | collected 2008/2010
CTAAACCCGAAAAAAATACATGACTAAACACGAAACACCGACTTGACGAAATACAGCCCGCGCGCCGAACCGGCTGCACGTCGCCGACATCACCTACGTGCGGCTGGCGGACGGCTCGTTCGCGTACGCGGCGTTCGTCACCGACGCATACGCCAGAAGAATTGTCGGCTGGGCCGTCGCCTCCACGATGCGCGCCGGGGAGCTGCCGCTGCAGGCGCCGGAACAGGCCATCGCGTGGGCGCGCGCCCACGGCGGGACGGAGGGGTGCGTGCACCATTCCGACCACGGCTCGCAGTATATAAGCCTGGTGTATTCCACGCGCGTGGAGGAATACGGGATGCTGCCGTCGACCGGCACGGTCGGCGACTCCTACGACAACGCGCTGGCCGAACGCACGAACAACACGTACAAGCGCGAGCTGATTTGGATCAACGGGCCGTACCGGACGGTCGGCGAGCTGGAATACGCGACCATGAGGTTCGTCTCGTGGTACAACTCGAAACGACTGCACGCCTCCCTGGACTACAGGACACCGGAACAGGCCGAGAACGAGTATTATCAGAAACAGGCGGCACAAACCGTCTCACAATAGAGGCGGAACAAAAATCAGGCCACTTCACAGTGACGATTCTTGTAAATAATGATTCATTATTGTGGAGTGCTAGCCTTGATTGTTAAGAATGGGTTTAAGGAGTGGCGAAATGGCAATGTCTAATAAAGAAATTATTAAGCACCTTCCGGATTGGATCGCAGAAAAGAAAACAAGTTTCTTCTTCGGCTCGGGTACGTCTGCTCCTGGCATGCCTCTAATGAATGATTATGATCCTAAAGATTTGCTGGAAGAAGTAGTGCAAAGAAATAAGGCTTTAATAGCGCATGATCCTGCTTTATTTATTGAATGGGTGGAATCTAAAGATAGCAGGTGGAATTCACCGCTTAAAAAAGAATATAATCACTTTTGTGGGCAAAGTAGTATACAAGCTGTGCAAGACTTTGTTGAAACAAAGTTTCATGAAATACAAAGCACTGCAAATGAATATAAATGTTTTATGAATAATATTCTTTCCATATTAAACAATGTGAATTCGAGAGAATTGCATAAAAATATTAATATTTTTTCTACAAATTATGATTTATTCGTTGAAGAAGCAATTGATGAAATTTATAGAGAAGGAGGGTCTGTTCCTTTTGTATTTAATGATGGTGCCAGAGGATATTTTAAGAGACTGTTAGATAGCTCAAATTTTGATACCATGACTGCTTATAGAGGTCGTTTTGATAACTATATAAATGAGTTACCAGCAATCAATCTTATTAAAATTCATGGATCTGTAAATTGGAACGAACTCTCTGCTGATGCGATTCAGATTCAAAATAATGTCGTTGAGGACATTGATGTGTCTGGAAAAGGAATGGTGGCGCCTAATGGTCAAGAACCAGAGAACACAACATTAAAAAAACACTATTATGAAATGCTGCGCTATTTTGAATATGAAATGTCGGCGAGTTGGGAGAATGGCTCGATACTGATAGTGCATGGTTTTTCATTTGGTGATGGGCATATTGCTAAGGCGTTGAAAAGAGCGTTGGAGAATCGTGCGCTAATGGTTGTCGTTGTGGCATATAGAGACGCTGACGTTGAAACAATTAGGAAAAATCTCACTAATTGTGGTTTAAGGAACAATTTATACTTCTTAAGTCCAAAAGATTTTATCTTCTCTAGTGAAGATTTTAATCGTTTAAATTTGAGTAATTTAAACAAAATAATTACTGGTGAATTAAATTGTGCGTAATGGTGGAGGAAATCGTGGAGCAGAGTGAAAAAGAACTTGGGGTTGTTGTGTCAGTTGATGCCGATGAGGCGACTATTGGCATGTACAACGTAACTAATGGTACTTCTTTCTTTATGGATGGTGAGGAGATAAACGGAATAAAGGTTGGAGCATATGCGATTCTTAAGCAGGGGCGGAATCGCATTGTTGTGACTGTTCTATCGGAAAAAGTGCGAGATCAGCTGAATACCATTAATTCAAAAGAATTTGATAACCGCTTCCATGCACAATCGATTCAGAGAATAGTGAAAGTCAGATCTCAGGGTGTGATCAAAGATGGACACTTTTCTTTAACAAGTGCTGTCGTCCCTATGGTGGGTAATGTTCTTGTTTCCGCATCTTCTGAAGATATCGCGGATATTTTTTCTCGCGGTGTTAAAGAATGTGAATCGGTAACCATAGGGCGCTCTCTTATGGAGAATCAGCCAATTAGGATTCCTGTGAATGATTTCTTTGCTTCGCATATTGGCATTTTCGGTAATACTGGAAGTGGAAAATCGAACACCCTGCACAAGCTGTATCTTGAGTTATTTAATTCGAGGTATGGTTCACCGGCATTGGAGAAAAGTAGCTTTGTTATCATTGATTTCAATGGTGAATACGGAAGCGGTTCGGCTTTTAAAGACCATCATATTCAACTTTATGATGGAGTAAAAGAAAAATTTCCAATTGATGAAAATTTATTTTTTGATATAAATACATTGAAAGTTTTGGCTAAAGCGACTGAGAATACACAAGTGCCTTTTTTGGCTCGTTCTCTAAAAAAATGGCGAGAAAACCGTGAATATACTTCGATGGAAATAGGTCTCTTAAAGAAGTGTTTAACGTCTTGCAGTATTGACCTTATCGAAGAATGGCGTGATGTGGCGAGAAGTATTTTACAAGAGGGATCTAATGGTGAAATTGATTGTATGAATGTGCTTGATACCGTTAAAACATTTAAAAATGATTTAATGTATATATTGGAGGATGGCATAGAAAAGTATATTGACAAGGGGGATTCCATTGATGGGTGGGAGTATTCTAATTTGAAACTTGATTCTGTGAAGCGAGATTTAGCAAAATGCGTGAGTTCTTTTAATCCATGTGTTTCTTTTTTGAATTTTATAAAATTTCAGAAAATATATGACGCGAAATATATGGGCATGCAACTTGATTGGTTGAGGCCTGTCGTGGGAAGAATGGAAAGAGTTGTCAATTCCATAGAAAAGTATGCTGAAATAAAAGGATCTGATGAGTGTTATCTAAAAGGCGTCACTGTTTTCAACTTAAAAAACGTTGATGCGGAATATAAAGAAACCTTTGCATTGTTAATTGCTAAGATGTTCTATGAGTGGAAAAAGAAAGATTCGAACAGTGTTTCGGTTCATCTAATAATAGATGAAGCGCATAATATTCTTAATTCTTTTAAATCATCTCACTCTGATATCTGGGAAGATTATCGTCTGTCGACTTTTGAGTCAATGATTAAAGAAGGTCGAAAGTATGGTTTCTTCCTTACAATTGCGTCTCAACGTCCAGCAGATATTTCTCCAACAATTATGTCTCAGATCCATAACTATATCGTTCATAAGTTAGTGAATGACAAGGATTTGCAAATGATGGAGAACACGATGCCAACTCTTGACGCGTTCTCCAAATCACGAATTCCTACTTTAGGTAAAGGCGAAGCCGTGTTGACTGGTCGCGCTTTCGGTCTTCCCTCACTCATCAAAGTTGATTATGAACCGTATTCGCGTCCTGATTCCGACGATGTTGATTTGATTAAAAAATGGACATCCAAAGCTGATAATACTGCTTCTGCGAGCGATACGTACAGTGGAACGCAGACTTTTTGAAGATTGAATAAACGGATCTTTGCGGGTTCGGTTCCGAGGGGCGGAGTCGTATCGAACGGCTACCATTACCTCCGCGCCAGGCTCGGCGTCGACAAATACGTCGGGCTGGCGCGCTCGAGTAACTGAAACATTTTCCATCCAAGGGCGGCGTGGATAACGTCTTATCAAGTCCTCGCTTAAAACTGACTTCTAGTATTCCTCCATTCCCATTTATCTCCCTGTGTCGCGTAACGTTTCTCGATAATCCAAAAATCTGTGCGGTCGCTGACCCTGCGCGCGCTGATTCTTCATATCGAAATCACCGGCACATCCTACTGATTGGCGTTTTCTGAATCATTGCCATTATTGTTTTTAATTATTGTTGAGAGCTATCTATATGGAATTGCGTATTGCTCATATGCGGATAAATCAAACAATGTTCCAATGAAGACTTGAGAGACTTTGCTCCTTTCTTCGGGCTTTAGTGTGGTTCTACATTTCATGCATAAATCGCAAATAGGGGCTTCTGAATGCATTGTGTATTCGTTTTTGTTATTTGGATAATCATCTAACGAGGTTGCATATGTATATTGCGATGTTGGTTTCAACATCGTCGCCGGATATTCTTTCCCATGAAATACGTCCAGGCACTTGTTATGTCTCCTTAGTTTCACGTTGATTCTATGGTGGGCTGTTTCCTATTGGTGTGAACCGCACCCCCGATTGTTGGACTGAAGAAATTCAGATTCGATGATCGGAGGTGCGGTTCTTTCGTATGCGTGAGGATTGAAGGAAACACTACGACGACGGGTTCCGGCGCGAGGCGCTGGAACCCGTCAAGGCCGGAGCCGGCGGGAACACGCTCGCCAGACGGCTTGCCATACCGGTGTATACCGCGAGAAACTGGATCATGCTGTACAGGTCCGGCGGCGAGGAGGCGGTCATGGGAGGCAACGGCGGCAGACGCTACGACTGGGAGACGAAGGTCGCCGCGGCACGCGACCACGTCGAGAACGGCATGACCAAGACGGAGGTCATGGCCAGGCACGGGATCACGAGCGTCACACCCCTGGAACGCTGGTGCCGCGAATACCGGGCCGGAGGCCCGGAGGCGCTCAGACCGAGGCCCAAGGGCAGACCGAAGGGCGCGAAGTCCAAGCCGAAGCCCGAACCCACGCGCGAGCAGGAGCTCGCCGAGGAGGTTGCCTACCTGAAGGCGAAGGTCGCGTACCTGGAAAAACTCCGGGCCCTGCGGGCGCAGAAGTCACGAGACGCGAGAGAAGCGCCGTCGTCCGACTGCTCGCGGGGCGGGGACACCGGCTCGACCAGCTCCTGAGGATCGCGGGGCTGGCCAGATCCACGTACTTCTACCACCTGTCGCACCCGGAGCTGACGCGGGCCGATCTCGGGCCATTGGTCGGCGAGGTCTGGGGACGCACGCCGAACGGGTGCGGCCACCGGCAGGTGCGCATGTGCCTGGTCCACGAGTTCGGACGGAAGGTGTCGGCCAAGAGCGTGCTCGGGGTCATGCGGCGCATGAGACTGAGATACGCCATCCGCTCCAGGAACCCGTGGAAACGCTATAACTCGTACAGGGGCGACGAGGGAGGCCACGTGCATAACCTGCCCGAACGCGACTTCGACGCGGCCCGTCCGTTCTCCAAGCTCGGGACCGACGTCACCGAGTTCAAGGTCTCGGGCGGCAAGGCGTACCTCGCGCCCGTGTACGACATGGCCAGCAAGGAGATCGTCGCCCGGGACGTGAGCCGCAGTCCGGACCTCGGGCGGCAGAGGCGCCTGCTCGCCATGCTCGCGGAGCGCCTGCCCGCCGGCGCGGAGCCGATCCTGCACAGCGACATGGGATGGCAGTACCAGCACCGATGGTGGAGGGACGAGCTCGAACGCCTCGGCATCCGCCGGTCCATGAGCCGCAGACAACGCCGCCACCGAGCAGGTCTTCGGCCACTTGAAGGACGAGTTCTACCGCGGCCGCGAGTTCGACTCGTACGAGCGGTTCAAGCGCGAGCTGGATGCGTACATCATCCATTGGGACACCAGACAGCGCCAGATACGACTCGAGGGACACATCCCGGAGGAGTTCCGGAGCATGTCCCTCGCGGTCTAGGGCTGTATCCTAATTAACAACGTCCAACAATCGGGGCGCAGTTCAATATACTCATGTGTTTATTATTTGGACTCATTTAAAATAAAGTACCTATCTCATTAGCCAATCTCTTCTTCTGGGTCTGCTAAACTTAGATGAATATTTCTCGACGAGGAGGATTAAAATGGTATTAATTTATCGAACCCGGAGTTGGAGTGGATGGGGAAAGCATAACCACTATTGGAATGAGTATCGATTGGAAGGAGACGAGGTTACAAAAGTCAAATGTCATCGTCAGAAATTCTTTGATGGTAAAGAGAATACTTGGGAGGAAGATGAAGAGGAACAAGATTCTTGGTCTGTTGGGAGTTCCAATCTTCCTGATTGGCTGAAACGTTTCCTTTGAGTCTGAGCGCAGTGTCTCATGATAACGTCTATGGCTCTGCAGCGATGGCTTTGCTTAGGAAAGGAAGATTGGGTATGCCTACCAAGACACAAATGAAACGTGAAATCGTGAGTCGATCTGCTCTCAGTCTACTTGCTGCGGAGATCCAGTTCATTGAGATTCCACGGACTTATCCGACATTCGACAATGCATTCAACCATGCGTTTAAGAAATGTGGGCTGGATAGGGTTTACCCGCATGTTTTCGGACTAGGCTATTCGGATCCGCAGGATTTGATTGATAATTCAATCACACACACAGGCTATGAAATCCCGTTTGCAAGGTGGCGCAGGGAGATTCATGAGGGCAGGCGTCGTTATGAACTTTATCTCACTGATGACGCAGACCAGGATCGGCTTGAGCGGGGCGATGTTAAGGAAATTATTTCTCAAGACTATGGATTTGACGATGCCTCACCTTTTGCAGTGTGGCCATGGACTGATTTCGGCAAGGTGGTGAGCAATGAGTTAATTGCTCAGAATATTGCGCTGTATCCTGTCAGGGGCGCAGAATCCAAGCAAAGTTAGGGCTGAGGGCAGTGTGGTTTGTGCCGAACATGACACGCTTTGCTCTTCCATGAGTTTGTGTGCTTGCGTTGGGGAGAGCCCGTTGATGGGGCGTACAGCGCGCACAGGGCCTGCCCATCGCGATCGTGGAGGAGATCGCCTACGAGAACGGCTGGATCACGCGCGAGCAGCTCATGGAGTCCGCGGAACGCTACGGCAAGAGCCCCTATGGCCAGCATTTGAAGGGCCTCGCCGACGGCGAGATCATGCTCGTGCCGAATCAGAAGAACTGACGTGATGAGACGTCTTCAAAGCGCCTCATCACGTCAGTTCTTCTTACCAGTATGCCCTAGCCCCGTTGTCCCAGATATCCGTTTTCCCATATTCAAGTGCAGTAATGATGTCTTGATTCAACTTGCTACGTAGGTCATCACAGATTTTCGTTTGGAATAGTGGAATGAAGCACATGTCCCATGTGAGTTTATGGCTATCCGGATCAGGGCAAAACAATATTGCTGTGGCCTGAACCGCTTGGAGAAATTGCTTCGTCTGGGATTTGTACTCCATCAGTAGGGCGTAAACGTCCTTGCTGATATCCAGTAGAATCCTGGTGAGCAGATCACTTGAGATGGAGCCTCCATCAGTGTATCGTTTTTGGCTTTCCTCATCATCGTTTTCCTGCCGTGATTTGCGTGCTGCGACTGCGTTTTTTCCATGCCTTTTCCGCGATGGGCCGAATCCTAGTGAGTTACGTCGTGAGAGAGCGAATGCTGCTTTGCAGGCATTGATAAATGTATCTTCATCCGGAATCGTGTCTGCGGCTTCGCTGAGTGCGAATGCAATAGAGGCTACAATGTCGCAAAGAACATGTGCTTGGGACAAGTACTCGCCGGCTTTAGAGGCTAAATCTTTGAAAGAGTTAATGCCATGATTTTGTACACAAGTGCAGAGTTTTGATACTTGCTGGCTTGCTAGGGGGTTTTCTCTTGCCCAACGGAGTATGTCAATGACTCGGCAATAGTCAATGACGGGATGAGACATATCCTCGCAAAGGAAAAACACGCGTTTAGGCTGTTTCTGTGCGTGGATAATTGTTGTTACCTTATCATGCGGAATATCGGCAATGCGAGCTTGAACCGTTTGGACTTTGTTGGCAAGAGCCTGCTTGTATTTGTCAGGCAACTTCTTACTGTTTTCGGGAGTAAGAACCATTCTGAGTAATTGGGCGTGTGCGATACCTGCGCATGAACAGACACAGTCGAATCCATTTGCGAATGTGCAGCTACCTTGACCTCGTCCAGTGTGAATATCTATGAAAGGGTCTTTGGGATTTACTTGGATGGGCAGTGCCATGTTTCTTCTTTCAGCTCTGTTTATTAGATTTCAGCGTCTCAATCACTTTCGGCATATCGGTCCAAGGGGCGTATTCCTGCTCGTGATGTGGTGTGAGTCTATTTCGTCCCTGACTGTTTTCCACTGTGTTGTGTCGGGCTGCATTGCGTATGGCGGCATCGAGATGTTCGCTGTCGATGAGTTCGTCATTGACATATTTGTTACGATTTCCTCCAACGATGCCTGCTCTTGCCGCGGCTGACTTGACATCGGGCGTCAATGTATAGCTTGGTGGACAAGCCTTCATATGATCGAGTAGCCAGACTTCGAAGCAGGGATTGGAAATGATGAGTTCGATTCCATTGTCCTTGCAGATTTTGGAGGCCTTGCTGTGGTCGTGGAAGTCGTCAACGTCGACTACCACCCAGATGTTTTCATAGCAATCTGTGGAGATATCCCGTTCATCCTCTTTCTTCAACGTGCATGCAAAATCTGCGAGATGTTCAGGACTTTCGTTCTTCTGTTGATACTCGATGACAACGTCATATATGGACTCAAGCTGCTTGAAATACTGTCTTTCGGTAACAGCTCCGCCAGCTACGACAAGATAACGCTTCTTGCGTGCTCTGCGGAAACGTGCAGACTTGCGACCATGCGCGGGAACGCCTCGCTTCTTCGCCATCAGTCATCGTCTCCATTCATGATCTGTGCGAATACGGTATGGAAACTGGGGTTCGGTGTGGCGCCATATACACCATTGAGGTAGTTCTTGCCGATGTTCTCTTCCTTTCGAATACCAAGTTCCGTTACCGGGAAGAGTTCCGAGGCGCCGTCTTTATCTTTCTCTACAAGCCATATCTGATCGGGTTGTAGTAGGCGGTTCGACGAACCCGACTGATTGATCAATGACACGTCATGGGTCGTGAAAATGAGCTGGGAGCCGTGGGGATTCGTTGCCGGATCGGTGTACAGCGCCACCAGCTCTGCTACCAAGGCTGGGTGCAGGCTTGTGTCAATTTCGTCGATAAGTGTGACCGTGGGCCTTGATAGCTGACGAAGGGCAAGCGAGAAGAACGACAGCGCGGCGACGGTGCCCCTGGACTCGTTATCCAAGCCGAAGCCGGCAGAGGACGAATCTTCGCCGGTATGAGTGAATTGCAACTGTGTCGCGTTTTTGATGTTGAATGCTTCCTCTAGCTTTCCCTCATCAGCTCCGATCTGAGTCTTCATCTGCTCTTTGAACTGATGCCAGATATCCGAGGGGATGTTCGCCGGAACGCTTTTCACATCGCGGATGCCAAAATCTGCGTACTTGATCAGAGATGTCAGATGCTTCGAAAAAGGTGTCTTGTTCTTGAATTGGTCAAGCAATATGGGCTGTTCCTGTTCGAAAGCGTTTGCCACGCAATACGCCATATCATTCTGGAAAAACGAGAATACAGGTTGGACACATTCGATGCCGGCTGCGGCGGCCGCCGAAAGCAGGAGAGCGTTGGGGCGGAGTCCCACTGTCTTTCGCACTTGCGTTCTAGGTCCTTTGAAAGTGGCTCCGAATTTCACCTCGTCGTTTCCGGTGCGGGAGAACAACAGTGAGGAGTGAGTGGAGAGACGTCCTCCCATGTCCTTAAAGAAGGTAAGCTCTTCCTCTAATATGTGCTTATTGTTATAGCGGAACCAGTACTGGTATTTCAGATGGTTCTCGGCTGTGAACTCCAGGAAGAACATCGATGGTTCCTCGAATGGGTTCTCTCTCAGTAGGAATGGTTCCCTAAGAATATCGCTGTTCGCATCACCTTGGCTGTAGCTGTTTGCCACCATGCTACGCATGGCGCACATCGCCTTCAGAAAATTGGATTTTCCTGATGCGTTGGCGCCGTATATGGCTGTGACTGGAGACTGCCGTGAGTCGTTGGATTCCGTGAACCTTTCGTCGCGAGTCATAGAGAAAGATTGCTCGTCGCGGAAACTCCTGAAATTCGAAAAGCTAAAATCAATCAGCATTGGGTCGCCTCGTAAATGTGTTTTTCTATTTCGATACTGAGATTATAACTAGAAATGTCCATTTTTGCAATTTTCTGCTAAAAGTGATGGTTTTATGAGCATATCCACAAATCTATACATTTTCTGGTTTCACTTGGCATAAGAAGGTGCAACCTGTGCCTTACGTGTGCGATTTTCATTTCAGAATTGTTTGTTTTCCGTGGAAGCGGTGAGATTGGCTTGCGTGTTCAGGCGAAAGGATTGATTGGGTGGATGCCTTGTCCCGCAGCAGGTCAAACCAGTGTCCGCGCCGCTTGCCGATGGTGACGGCGAATAGTGCTTGGCGGATGAAGTCGAGCAGTGTGCAGGTCGCGTAGCTCGCCAGCAGGATGCCCAGAATCTGCAGGATCGCCAATGGCTGCTGGTACAGGTTCTGCAGGTTGAACAACCGGACTCAGAGCAGTTTCTCGGAGGCGGCGTAATCGGTAATCAGGTACACTGCGAACGCGGATTACGCTATCCGGTTGATGGCACGGCTGTGGAAGGTGGCGCGGTCGAACAGCAGGAACATGCCGAAGCCCACCATGATGACGGGCAGCTTCCATGACCCAGTGATGTAGATTCCCATGCTGTGCCCAAGCAGAGACAACGTTGCAGATGCGGCGGTGTATAACAGGAAGGATCCGAGTCCGATACCAACCATCAGCCAGATTTGTTTGGTTGTGAAAGGTTTCATATACCACTTATAGGCGGAATCTCTAATCTAACGGGTGCTGCACTTTCAATTAGACAACGGGCGTATGCGCACTCTTTATCGGCATGATAGAGAGTAGCGAATTGTGATTCTCGCAATCTAAAGGGAATTGATGTTGTTTTTTCCTCGATTCATTATTGTGCAGACAGCCCATATGAACAGTGGAATTGCATAGAATGCGTATGATTCAAACTGAATATATAGGTATGCGAGAAGAATGAACCAGCATATGTTCTGTCGACTCCATCCATGATGGACCGCTACGTGTGCTAATACCAAGAGCAAGAAGGCCAAAAAGCAAAATAGACCAAATTCGGTAATGAAGCTGGCATAGATGCTCATTGTGAAAGTATCCGCTGGGGGATTTGCTAAACCGTCGATTTCGGTATTGGGCGCACCGCCATGGGCGTCATACCATTGGCGGGCCCCGGCGTAACCAGTACGCACTGCATTAGAGATATTGCCTGCGCCCCATCCAAACATGAAGTGAGATAGATCATGTTTCCATGACCACATGGGAGCGAGCATATGGAAGATTCTTGCGCTCATCGATCCGTCACCAGCAAGTAATCCATTGGTGACTAAAGAGTTTAGACGCGGATTGATGATAATTGCGCTCAATCCACCTGCTCCAAGAAGTCCTAAAGCACCGACGAACCCAGCTGTTGCCTTACGTGAGTGGAAGTTGATTGTCGCTATCAGCCAGATAAATGTAGCTACCACTGTATCCAGTATGATTCGGGTGCCGGAGCCCATCGCAATTGCTCCAGCGGCAAATATCGGTATCAATATGCCAATCTTGCGGTCGCGGGTCAGCCAGAAAACTGGCAGGAGTACGCCGAACAAATGCATGCCGATATAGCTAGGTTCTGCGAACATGAATTGAGGACGAACGCTCGCATAGTTTCTATACAGAGCACCCCAAAAATATGCTTGTACTGGCTGCCAGTTCAGATGTCGTTCTAAAGCGATATATTGCAGTATCCCAATGAGGAATGCCACTACATATGCGGTGAATAGCGTAGTTAACAATGTTCGTACAGGTACACGTTTAATGCGGATCGCGATGTCGAGCGAAGCCAAGCACGCCAGCCCTAACAATATGGAGATGAATGACTTTGCGGTTGCGCTGGCGTGTATTCCATATGACTGCCAGCCGTATACGGATGTGAGCACTGGTAGCAGGGGAAAGAGGAAGAACGGCAGGAAGCGGCGTGCGGTATCGCGCAAGTATCGCCAGTTGATGATTGTGTACAGGGTGAACAACCAGGGGGAGATTGGCGTCCAATAGGGGAGTGGAATGCCAATTTTTGTGCCATCAAATGGCAGCATGGCCACTGCGGCAAACATCAACATGTCTGATGGGGTGATGGTGATACGAGTCAGCGTCTCGGTCATTGCCCCACGCTGTAGCGCGGGGCAATGACCGGAGTTTCTGCGTTTTTCTTGAACTGACTTGTTGCCGAGCTGCGTATTGTTCGGTGTGGACATACTTGGTTCCTTCCCATATCCTCCGTGAGAACTGTACCAGTTGCATGTGTGGGTGAGGTGATGGGGGTTCGGTCAACCGTTCACTTTCATGAAGTACTTTTAAACTCCCGCCAAGTAATTGGCAGTCGCTTACAAAATTCGAATCCTTGAAGCAAGGATGCCATAATATACTCCTTCACACTGCATAAATATTATTGACAATTTTGATTGTAATGAATGATAATTTGAATTACAATTTTATATATCACATTCTCAATTTCAATTCATAATATGGAATAGGGGAATAGTGCTGTCGCAAAATATTTAGTGAGAATACATTGTGATTGCGATTGTGTACAGTTATTCTGCAGTCGTATCAAGGGTTTTGGTCATTGTTCACAAGGATACAAAAGCTCGAGAAGTTCCCCGGTAGGTGCTAAATTATAGACCATCTGTGAAAATTTCCCGAAGAGGTAAGGAAGAACATTGACCATCGCTGATTTGCTGCAGATTGTTCGCAAGCATCTCGCGTCTGCGATTATCTCGTTTGTGGTGGTGTTTGCTGCGGTTGCAGCTGCCACGTTCATCATGCCGCCGAAGTACACGGCTACGGCTGAAGTGTTCGCCACGTATGCCGGTCAGTCCGGCGAGACGCAGACCACCAACGATATGAGCTCGGGTGCCAATTATTTGAATACCCAGATCACGACGTATCCGGAACTGGTGAAGACCGAAGCCGTGCTCCAGCCCGTCATTAAGGACCTCGGTCTGGATATGACCACGACCGATCTTGCCGATGTGGTGACCGCTACGAACCCCACGAACACGTTCATGGTGGACATCTCGGCGGAAGTCGGCGATCCGCAGCAAGCGGCCGACATCGCCAACAGCGTGGCGAAGAACCTGGCCGATCAGGTTTCTTCCGACCTGTACAACAACTCCTCTTCCAGCGGCTCTCCCATCAAGCTCACGGTAGTGCAGAAGGCTCAGACTCCTACCGGGCAGAGTTCCCCGAACATTCCGCTGTATCTGGCCGTGGGCCTGATTCTCGGCATCATCGTGGGTATTGGCGTTGCCCTGCTGAAGGACATCCTCAACACCAAGGTGGACTCCACCGATGACGTGCGCGAACTGACCCACGCCTCTTCGCTGGGTACCGTGCCGCAGGCTGCGATTCTTGACGACAGCCGCCCGGTCGTGGTTGCTCAGCCGGCCGGTAGCGAGGCCGAGGAATTCCGTCGTATTCGCACGAACCTTTCGTTCCTTACCACCACCGCCACGCAGGGTCATGGCCGACTGCTGGTCATCACTTCTACCGATCCGTCCGAAGGTAAGACGACGGTTTCCTGTAACGTTGCCGTGGCTCTCGCCGAGGAAGGCAAGAGTGTGCTGCTTATCGACGCCGATTTGCGCCACCCATCCGTGGCTCACAAGTTCGGCATTGAAGGCCACGTGGGCCTGTCTCACGTGCTGTCTCGCCAGGCTTCCCCGGCCGATGTCATTCAGAAGTATTGGAAGCCGAACCTGCACATCATGTCTGCCGGCAAGCGCCCGGCTAACGCCAGCATTCTGCTGAACTCCGACCTGATGAAGGAAATGGTCGAGCAGGCCCTCACCCAGTACGATTACGTGATCATCGATACTGCTCCGCTGTCCGTGGCCAGCGACGCCACCGTATTCGGTCGTATGGCCGGTGGTCTGGTGCTCGTGACCGGTAAGGGCGTTGTGGAGAAGAAGGAGCTGAGAAGCACCGCTACGGCTCTGCAGACCGCCGAAGTGCCGATTCTCGGCTTCATCTTCAACTTCGCTGATCCGAAGAAGATGCACTCGAAGAACTATTACTACTACTATTACGAGGACGGCAACAAGCGCAGATCTCATAAGGGCGCCAAGAGCAAGGGCTAGGGCAAGAAGGAAGGCCGCAAGTAGTAGTTTCGGCGTTTGTCTATTGTCTTGCAATATGAACCGTGCGGTACTTCTGTGCCGCACGGTTTTACTGTTAAAGGACTGAGTTGTTTGGGTGCATGATGCTGGCTGTATATCGAATAGTAAAGAATTGTGACGTTCTTGAGTACCAGCTGGCACACTTGGCATGGGGCTGTATAAACTGACAATTTGTAATGACTTCAATGACGCAAAGGAATGAGAAGAGCATGGGAACAGACGAACGCCCTGAACTGAACGCGGAATCTGGTTCCTCTACGTCTCCGGCTCACGGCGATATCGTCGATACCTGCTGGGACATACCGCCTATCTCGTTTGACGAGAACGCAGGCAGCGCTGCGTCGGGTGACGGCAACAGTACTGGTGCTGTTGCGGATGGCTCTCAATCTGCATTCCCCTTCCCCAGCTTTGACGAAGTAATGGAATGGCCCGCTGCGGGTGCGGCGAATACTGATGGCGGTGCCTCTCCCTTTTCCGATGCTGCGGCTACTCCTCCGATGACTTTTGCGGCGCCTGATACTGCGGAGAGCGCTCAGTCGCCTCAGCAAGATGACGATGCGACGCTGTCGCTTTTTGCGCCGGTTCCTGAAGCCAAGCCGCAACGTGATAGTGCCATAGACGATTTGAGCATCGATTTCAGTGCCATCGAACAGAATCCCGAGCCGGTGGAGGAGCCGGAAGAAGACCGTGTGGCAGGGACTCCTCGCGGTGGCAAGGGCGGCAAGAAGAAGACCAAGGGCATTATCATTTCGGTGATTGCTGCGCTGGTGGTGATTGCAGCGATCATTGGTGGTGTATGGTACTGGCGTTCCAGCGAGCAGCGTCAGGAAAGCCATCAGCTGCATCAGGATGCGTTGACGGCATGTGCTGAGGCCGTGGACCAGAATTCCACCGCTCAGAAGGCGCTAGCCAAGGCGTTGGCTGATACCAAGAGTGCTCAAAGCATTACGGCTGATCAAGTGGCTGACGGCGCGACCGTGGATGCGTTGAAGAAGGCAGTTGCTGCGGTAAAGAACGTGGAAGCGGTGGAGTGCAAGACTTCAGCTTCTACGTCGGACCTCAAGGAATATGCCAAGACGGCCACTAGCCAGACCAAGACCGCCAAGAAGAACGCCACTGCGATTACTGCCGCGGCAAAGGCCGTGACGGACAGCAAGAACGCCAAGGATCAGGCTAACGCCCAGCAGGCGTTGCAAGGCAAGATCGCCGAGGCACAGACTTTGCTGGACAACAGCCTGTATGCCGTCGACGATAATTCAACGCGGGTGACGCTGGAAAGTGACATCGCCAACGCCAATACCGTGCTGTCCCAGCAGGGCACTGACGTAAAGGCCATGCAGGATGCCGTCAACACGCTGACTGCGTCCATGGATGCAGTAAACACGTCCATGGCAAACTACAGCGCAGCTGTTGAAGCTCAGCGAGAAGCAGCGCGGCAGAAAGCTCTGAATGATTATTATGCACGATTAAGGCAGCAGCAGTTGTTGCAGCAGCAACAGCAACAGCAACAGCAAAAACAACAGCAAAAACAACCAGACGATGAGGGGGTCATGCGGCCGAAACCGGAAAATGAGCCGAAGCCGTAAGTGATTGTGCTCTAGCCTAATTGTCAAAGGAACCGCGAATAACAGTAGTGCGCATTTCCACCATTTGCGGTTGCGAACCAGCTCAATATACGCGTGCTTTGTGCCGCTATGCCGTCACGGATTCGCATAATCAGTTCGAATTTATTTGCGGTTTGTTCGCCGGTGGCGGATTGCTCCAGCTGTTGTGCCAGTGCAAGAGCTTCCTCAGAAACTTGTAGGAATGCTGGCAATGTGCTCAATGCATATTCGAGAAGTATATTACCGAGCGTCTCCCAATCGGATTGTCCTGTACATGCTTCGGCAAATCGATGCCAGTGACGTAAATCGATACGTTCCCATGAATATTCTCCTCCAATGCGCATCGCAAGTTTACGTTCTTTGCGCTGTGTATCGTAGGCAAAATACGATGCGATATCGTATAGCGGTGCAAGATGGGGTGTCCCGCCGATTGGTTCCAAAATAGCATAATTCTTGGCATGTGCATCTCCGCCGGCAATGATGTAGTTGAAAACCAACGCTTTGAAGAAAAGATGTACGCTGTCCTCTGGCAAACCATTGTCGCGCATGAAATGCACGATGTCAGTGGCTCCTGGGCCTCCCTCTGATTCATACTTTTGGTCGGTCATAACACTCATCGCTTGGCATAAATCCTCCTGATGAATGCGCTTCACGATTGCGGGTGCGACGCTGTTGTCGACAATGCGATCCCATCGTTCGCTGACTATTGCCGGAATGCCGCCGAAAAGACAATAGTCGGATTGTGCAACGGGAATTCCGAGTTTCTTTGCGGTATTAAGACATATGTATTCATTGAATGCCTGTTCGTGCAGACTACTTACTCCGGGTTTGATGATGTGAGTAGTGGCGGCTTTGCCTTCGGCCTCATACCATTGTCCATTGGTGAATCTGACGGCGAGTTTGTCATGTGCGCCGTTTAAAGACCAATGTTCATCGGGGCTTTGCCAGGAAGGCGGCTGTTCCCCTGTTATTTTTTCGAGTCGTTGTCCGATTTGTTCTTTGCTGATTGGCGTAATCGTTTCTGTGATTAGAGAGTCTGATTTTTCGGGAATGAATTGCACCCCTCCACCACAGTCAAGGCCAACGGCGGTGAGTAGCGAAAAAGGATTGCGCGCATTAACGCCATGTAAACGTGCTATGCGTTGCCTGACTGCTGGGTCATCAGGAAGGATCCCATCAATATACGCTTCGACTGCAATGCCCTTCCATGGTGCTGCGCGGCGCGGCATCGATAATGATAACTGCGCATTGCTGGGGCTTGATAAGTCATAGGTGAAAGTATGATTGCCGAAAAGATCCTCTTGGAGGACTCCTAAGTGGATGCCTTCCAAAAAAACGTTAAGCATCTTGATTTTTGTCATCGTATTCCTCGATGTCGTTCGGTTCGTCTGTCCCTGTAAGGTCATATGCGTCGGATGCTGAGGATAGGTCATGCAATGTGTCGAGATATTGTCGCACTGGCAGCGAAGATATGGATTTCAGTTGAAGCTGATATTGTTTGAGCTGCTCTTGGAATGATGGTAACGAGGTCGCTTGTTCCGCAATCTGCTTGGCCAGTTTTGCCATGCTTGGTGTATTGGTTTGGCTCAATGCATCTGATGTTTCTGCGAACGTATTCTGATTGCTTGCGAGAGATGCATGCGCTGATGGGTACGGGGCTATGTCCTGTGTGGAGGGCACTTCGTATGACACGGTAAAAGTGACCTCTAGGGCGTTGCATAATGCAAGGATTCGGCTGAGGCTGGCGTTTTCGATTTTTCCTTGTTCTAATTGGTTGATCCAAGGACGGCCGAGACCGGTTTGTTGGGCGAGCGCTGTCTGCGTGAGTCCTTTGGCGATGCGTGCGTCACGTAGGCTGATAGCGAGCTGGCGGGTCGACCGTATGATACTAGAAGCTTTCATTGATCCACCTCGATGTTAGTAATACCGAACATTACTGTCATTGTTCGATCATTCTAACATTACATATGAATATTGTGTTGTCTATCTCTAACATTTTATAAAATGTTAGAGATAGACAACACAATTATTATTCGGCTGATAAGGCGCAGAAATGCTGATGCCGGTCCCCGATGATTGGGAACCGGCATCATGCGCATGAGTTCGCTCGGCGTTTGGGCCGGGTTTCACTCAGCCTTCTTGCGGCGCGGAACCTGTTGTGTACGTGTTGATTTGGCTGGCTTAGTAGCTCTTGTGCGCCTGCCAATACGCGTACGCGCCGGAAATCGAACCATAGCGGTCTTTGCAATAATTCACAAACCACTTGAACTGGGTCTGGTAGTTGGTCTGCCAGTCTGCACCTGCGGAAGCCATCTTGCTGCCCGGCAGTGCCTGCGGCAGGCCATAAGCACCTGAAGACGGGTTCGTGGCGGTGGGGCTCCAGCCGGATTCGTGGCTGATGATGAAGTTGGCGGCGGTGAAGTCGGCCTCGGAGTAGCCGTTGGAAATCAGGTAGTCATGCGCCCAGGACTGAATCTCGCCGGCCGGCGTGGTGGTGCCGAGGCTGGCGGCGCTGGGCGAAGACACGGTGGCGGTACCCACCAGAATCACCTTGTCGACCGGTGCCTTCTTGACCCATGAGGTGAACACGTTGGAGGAGACGACCTTATCGCCGGAGCGGGTCACCAGAGACGTGGTCTCCAGCACACCCTTCTCACCCTCGGTCTCGACCTTCTCCTGGCCATTGGGCAGGCTCGAGGTCTCCTTGCGTACTTCATTGAAAGTGATATCGGTGTCGGTGGTCTCCACCGTGGTGTTGGCGCGGTCGATGGAAATGACCGTGGACTCGGTGACCTTGGAATCCAGGCTTGGGCTCACGCTATCTTCCGGATCGAGAACGATATCGCCGGTTTCCAGCACATCCTTGACGGTGGTCATGTTGTCTTTTTCGCCGAGAACCACGCGGGACTTGCCGTTGACCTTGACGGTCACATAAGTGGTGCTCTTGAGCGCACCACGGGAGGCCGAGCGGGAAGCTGCGCCGTCGGTGGCGGAGAATGAGGTTGGGGTGATGGGATGCGTAGCGGTGCTCGACTGATAGAAGTCGCGAGATATAACGCCTGCAGTGGCAATGAGACCCACTGCGGCTACGGCCGCTGCGATCTTCGCCCACTGACCCCGAGATAGGGTCTTGACGATTGAGGTTCGCTCAGCGTGCTTCGACATTGCGCTCCTTGGTTGGGTACACACTGCTCTCCATCATAGGACGTTGAGTGGATGAATAAAAAATCCGTGGCGGGTGTTCGACCCGCCACGGATGGCATATGTAGTAGTTAGCAGTGCAAGGAAGCGCTATATATGGGCTTTTTCCGTGCTTCCGCTGCCGCAGCGTGATAAGGCTTACTGCTGCTCCTGCGCTGCCTGCTGCGCTTTGGCGGCGGCCAGATCCAGCGCCTTGGCCTGGGCGATGAGGTCGTCCAGATCGGAGGCCTGCAGCGCGCCGGCCTGCTGGAAGATGACCTCGCCCTGCTTGGCAATCATCAGCGTAGGCACCGCCTGAATGCCGGCGGCCTGAGCCAGATCCTGATTGGCATCGATGTCCACCTTGACGAAAGCGATGTTCGCATTCTCCGGCTCGTTGGACGCAGCCTCGAAAATCGGGCCGAATGCTCGGCACGGACCGCACCAAGTGGCCCAGAAGTCAACGAACACGATTTCGTTGTCGGTAATGGTCTTCTCAAACTCAGCTGAAGTGATGGCGGTGGTGGCCATTGAAGTTCCTTCCTCAAACACAGTGCTTGATGCTGTGTACCAGTTTCCCAGCACCACCCAACATTTCGGCAAAAGTTTGTGCCCCAAGCTGAATGGATTGCGGGCGCATGGAGGCGATGAGGCGCTTTGTTGAGAATTCACAGACAATTTTTCGGTGAATTGTGCCCATGTTCATCAATGCGCGCGATAATGAGACCATGCCAGTCATGAATGATGAAGTGCCCGACGAGGGCGATTACGATGCCGGCCGTGGCCGCGGCGAATTCGACAACATCACGCCCGAGGACTTCATTCACGGCGGCAGTTCGGGCCACGGCAACCCGCCGGGATGGCTGGGACCGGCCGACATCGACCGGGCCCGCCACCAGATGCCCATCGCGTACGTGGAGATCGTGCCCGTGCGCACCGATGAGATGGGCCGCATTGCCCAGGTCGGCTCGTTGCTGCGCGTCGCCGAAGACGGGTCGATCGAGCGTACGCTGATCACCGGCCGTGTGCTGTATCACGAAACGTTGCGCGAGGCCATCGCCCGCAATGTGGCCAAGGATTTGGGCGATATCGCCTTGCCGCTGCTGCCGGTCGGGCTCCAGCCGTTCACCGTGGCCGAATTCTTCCCTACGCCGGGACTAAGCGAATACTACGATCCGCGCCAGCACGCCATCGCACTGTGCTACGTGGTACCTATCGCTGGCGACTGCAAGCCACAGGACGAGACGCTGGATGTGGAATGGGTGGATCCCAAGAGCGACGTAATGAACACGTTTGTGGCGCAGATGGTCAACGGTCATGGTCGCATCGTGCGGCAGGCGTTGGCCTGGGCCGGAATCTGACAGTTGTTCTGCTTCCCGCTGGTGGGGATGGCGCGTGGCGACGGAGGGCGGTCCGCGTTGAAACCGCTCCCAGCCGACTGAGCCGACAGCTCCGCCAGTGGGGTGCGAATGTGAAGGAGTAACGACAATGGCAATCGAATTGGCCAATCATATCTATCGCGATGGCGAAGGCGTGCCGGTGGTGCTGATGAACGCCTACCCGGTGGACCACCGCATGTGGGACGTGTGCGCGAAGGCGCTCGCCGACTTCGCCGACCTGAACGATGTGCCGGACTTCCCGATTTGGGCGCCGGATATGGCCGGCTCCGGCGCATCCCCGGTTCCCAGCGAGGCCGATTCCGGCCCGCGTATGGCCAACGGCGCGTACAGCGAGGCGCTGGATCGCCTGGCCGGAGCCTACGTGGACCTGATCAAGGCCGCCGGCTATGAGCAGGCGATCTGGGTCGGGCTGTCGATGGGCGGCTACGTGGCGATGGATATCCAGCGCCTGTACCCCGAAACGGTGGCCGGACTGGCCTTGTGCGACACGATGGCCGCGTCCGACGGTGTGGGCGGAGAGAACCGACTGAAGATGGCGGACGCCGCCGAACAGACGAACTCGGTCGAACCGGTCATGCACTTCGCGCAACCGGCCGATGGCGATTCCACCGTCAAGAAGACTCCTGAATTCATCGCGACCATGACCGGCTGGATCAACGAACAGAACCCGGCTGGTCTGGCTTGGCGTCAGCGCATGACCTATGGCCGGCCCGAATTGGGGGCGGTGCCGGAAACGATCAACGCGCCGAGCCTGGTGGTATCCGGCGAGCTGGACCCCTCCAGCAACCCGAGCGTGATGCGTCCGCTCGCCGAACGAATCACCGGCGCTGAATTCATCGACATTCCGGACTGCGGCCATTTCAGCGCCGTCGAACATCCGGATACCGTGGCGCGGGCGCTGCTCTCGTTTGTCAGGCGCGTGCAGAGCGCGCAGAAGAACGCATAGGAGACCTCGATGACCGCTGGCATTCATTTCTCGCCTCTGGCGCTGACCCATGCGCTGCCGTTCCTGCCGCTCGCGCAAGGTGACATCGACTATCAGGTGGACCGGCGAAGCGAACCTGGCCTGATCGACGAGCTGCTGGCCGAGCCGACCACCAAAGTCGTGCTTACGCGCGGCGGACTTGTCGCCGTACCGCGCGGCCAAGGCGAGCTCATGGACTATGAGAACGTGAAAATGCGGCTCGCCACGTTGCCGGGCGCCTATGTGTCCGCCGAACTGGCACGCTACCCCGAAGCGGTCGCCATGTTCCTCGGCTCCTATGCCGGGGCGCGCGGCGAATCCGTGGTCGCCGTGGATATCACGCGCGTGCCGGAAGCCGGTGTTCCCGGTGTTGACGGGATTGCTGATGTTTCCGGTGCTGCCGGCGGCGTGCTCGGCACCCAGGATTCCGGCACCGTGGACGGCGCGCTGGGCAAGAACGGCATCAGCGGAGGTGCTGCCGCCGGAATACGGCAGCCGGGGAAAACCAAAGGCAAAGGCGGCGTAGCCGCAGCCAAAATCGCCGGGCCGCTCGGTGTACCGGATTCGGCCGGACAAGGTGCGGACGATGCCTTCGATGATTCGGTCGGCGCGCCCGTACAACCCTTGGTCCCGAAGCCCACGCTGTTGCAACAGGCCGTGACCCGGTTCGACTGGGTGGACCTGCGCGGATTCGCCCCTCACGCCAACGCGCGCGAGGCTGGACAAGCCACCAGTGCCATCACCTTAAGCATCTGGCACAGCCGCCAGCGGTTCTGCCCCACCTGTGGCGCGGCGGTCCGGCCGGCGCTCGCCGGCTGGGCGCAGCGATGCACCAACGAGGCGGACGGCAACCGTGTGCTGTTCCCGCGCGTGGAGCCGGCGGTCATCACCGCCATCGTGGACGGGCACGACCGTCTGCTGCTGCAACACAACGCGGCATGGAATGATTCGAGGCTGTATTCGGTGTCCGCCGGATTTGTGGAGGCGGGGGAGAACCTTGAACACGCCTGCCGCCGCGAGGCCATGGAAGAGACCGGCATCAAGCTCGGCGAGGTACGGTACCTGGGCTCGCAGCCGTGGCCGTTCCCGGCTTCGCTGATGATGGCGTTCAAGGCACATGCGATCACCACCGACGTGCATGTGGACGGCGAGGAGACCATGACCGCGCGATGGGTCACACGCGACGAATACACGGCCGAGCTCATCACCGGCCGTATGGCGGCGCCGGGCCGCGCCACCATCGCCCGCTACATGATTGAGGAATGGCTCGGTCGCGAGCTGTGACGGACCGCGAAGATAGGTTAGGCTTATGACTATGAGTGATGACAACGAAAACGAACAGCCGCTGAACCTCGACATTCCCGACCACCTCGAATACTCCGAGGAGCATGCTTGGGTGGACCGTTCGGTCGACCCCGCAATCATCGGCATAACCGAATACGCCGCCGACCAGCTTGGCGAACTTGTGTTCGTGGATTTGCCTGAGCCTGGCGCCCGTGTGGAGGCCGGCGACGAGATCGTGGAGCTTGAATCCTCCAAGGCCGTCCAGCCGTTGATCAGCCCCGTGGCGGGTACGGTCAAGTATGTGAACCGTGACGTGGCGGACGACCCGTCCGTGGTCAACGGCGATCCGTACGGCGAAGGCTGGCTGCTGAAGGTCGAGCTTGACGACGATGAGCCGGAGCTGCTGAGCGCCGACGAATACGCGAAGGTTGTGCGATAGTTCCACCCATAGCTCCCCTCCCTGAGGGGAGCCAGTATGTGGCATCAAACCTATATGCATCGTGCCTCTTATGGAGGGGTTATAACCTGCTAGATTGATTATTTGCTTTAGTTTGTTTTCGTGTGATATAATTAAGTCATGCGTGTCAGGGAATGGGTGAGGCGTGAGGGCTTCAACGAGCAGACGGTGTGGCAGTGGTGTCGCGAGAACCGTATGCCCGTCCCGTTCGAGCGCATGAACACGGGCACGATTATCATCCACGACCCGAAATACGAGAACCAGCCCGCCGCCCCCACAGCGAACGGCAGGACGGTGTGTTACGCGCGTGTCAGCTCGTCCGACCAAAAGGACGATTTGCAACGTCAGGCCGACCGGTTGAAGGCGTTCGCCATCAACATGGGCGTCAAGAGCCCCGAGGTGGTCACGGAGACCGGCTCGGGCATGAACGACAAGCGGCGCGAGCTCAACCGGCTATTGTCCGACCCGACCGTGGGCACGCTGATCGTGGAGCACAGGGACAGGCTCGCCCGCATGAACGCGGGACTGGTGGAGAGCGCGTTGAAGGCGCAGGGACGCCGGATCATCGTGGTGGACGACACGGAGCCGGACGACGACTTGGTGCGCGACATGACCGAGGTGTTGACCTCGTTCTGCGCACGACTGTACGGGCGTCGTGCCGCCAGGCATAAGACGGACGCGGCGTTGAGGGCGGCGCGTGATGCTTGAGGCGGTCAAGGTGGCGCTCGACCCGACGCCACGGCAGGAACGACTCTTGGAGTCCCATGCCGGTGCGGCGCGATTCGCGTACAACGCGGGACTCGCGCACGTCAAGGCCATGCTTGGACGACAGGAGAAGCCGGAATGGTCGTACTACGCGCTGCGCAGGTGGTGGAACGCCAACAAGGACGCCCTCGCCGTCAGCATGGAGACCGGCAAGCCGTGGTGGCCGGAGAACAGCAAGGAGGCGTACAACAGCGGCCTCGAATCATTGGCCGACGCGCTGAGGAACTTCTCCAAGTCCCGCAAGGGGCAGCGGAAAGGCCGCAGGATGGGCTTCCCACGTTTCAAATCCAAGGACAGGGCGGTTCCCGGATTCGCGTACACGACGGGCTCGTTTGGTCTCATTGACTGTGACCCTTATGCGCTGCGGCTCCCGAAGATAGGCCGCGTGCACTGCATGGAGAACGTGTCCAAGCGAGTGAACGGCGCGAAGGTGCTGCGCATGAGCGTATCCAAGCGTGGTGGACGCTGGCAGGCCAGCCTGACCGTCGAACGCGCCGACCTGCCGGTTCCATCGCCGCCGAAAGGCGGGAGCGTCGGCATCGACTTGGGCGTGAAGGAGCTCGCCACATTGTCGGACGGCACCATAATACACAACCCGCACGCACTCAAATCGAACCTCGGACGATTGAAGAAAGCCCAACGGAATCTGAGCCGCAAACGGAAAGGCTCCAACCGCCGACGCAAGGCGAGAACGAGGGTCGCGCGTCTGCACGCCCGCGTGGCGGACCTACGCCGCGACCTACTGGACAAGACCACCACCATGCTCGCCCGCGCCTACGCGGACATCGGCATCGAGGATTTGAACGTGGCGGGCATGGTGAGAAACCATAGGCTCGCCCGCTCGGTAGAGGACGCCGCGTTCGCGGAGTTCCGCCGACAGCTCGAATACAAGACCGCACGCACCGGCGCGAGGCTCCACGTCATCGACCGCTGGTATCCAAGCAGCAAGACATGTTCGAACTGCGGGACGGTGAAAGCCAAACTGTCCCTGTCCGAACGTGTCTACCATTGCGAGGAGTGCGGGCTTGTCATCGACCGCGATCTGAACGCGGCCATCAACATCCAAGTCGCCGGGAGTGCCCCGGAGACGTTAAACGCGCGCGGAGGAAGCGGAAGACGGACCGACGCATCGCGTCGGGCAACGCGGCATCCTGTGAAACGCGAACCAAGCGACGGCATAAGCCGCGTGAGGCTTGGAGCTGGCCTCGGCAACGAGGCCATGCAGATGACTTCGCTCTAGCGACAAGCTAAAACAAAGTCATCTACAACGGAGCCAAGAAAATGAGGTGTATGGCCTATATTGGTGTCTATGAGAAGCCCACGCGAGGATTTTGAGGCGGCAGGCAAGCGACTGCCTTGGGATGCTGCTGCTCGCAATGCAGCGCTGTCCGCCACTGCGCCAGTCTCTGACGTCAAGGCATCCGCCAATGGCGCCGACAATGCCAGCAATGCTGAACATTCCGATGACATGCCCACCGTGCCGATTCCCGCACGCAAGGCTGCCACGACGTTCGACACCCCCTCCAAGCATGAGCGCATCGAGGTCAAGCCGCCGATCACCCGATTCATACGTCGTGCCATCACCCGCGTGTTCGGCGTATGGTCACACATCTCCACTCAGGTGGTGCGCCAATGGGGCTGGTATCCGCGAGTGGAACCCTATGTGGGTTATGGCACCGGCGATTACTCGCGCCTGATCTGCCGCACGGTATACGCCCCCAAGCATGCGCAATCCGGCGAACTGATCCGCGGCATCCGCGGCATGCTTGCCGTGCCCGCGCCGCGCACCCACGTGCAGGCCAGCATTGATGACATGCCGCTGAACACCGTGCAGATCGGCGTCTCCGAGGTCTATGACAAGGTGGACCGCACGCGCGATCTCGGCGGCGAATACGCCATCTCCGATTCCGCCGGATACCTCGACCTCGTGGCCGAGCATCGTCTGGTGCCCGGCATCCATCGCGTCTCCTACAGCGTGGCCAACCGCAAACCCGTGAGCGCCAACCTGTACACCATCCCCGCCAGTGCCAAAGTCGGCATCATCTCCGATGTGGACGACACCATCATGATCACGCAGGCCCCGGTGCCATGGAAGGCCGCGTACAACCTGCTGTTCCTCGACCCCAAGAAGAAAGCCTCCGTGCCGGGCATGAGCGTGCTGTTCACCCGCATCGCCGACTTGTTCCCCGGCGCACCGTTCTTCTATCTTTCGACATCGCCTTGGAATGTGGAGAGTTCGATTCGCAATTTCATCACTGACCATGGTTTTCCCGAAGGCCCGCTGCTGCTGCGCGACCTCGACCCGAGGCCCAAGACCTTCGTGCCCACCGGCCCCCAGCACAAACTTGAGTTTGCTGAACAACTTATGGCCGACTTCCCGGACATGAAGTTCATTCTGGTGGGCGATGACGGGCAGAAGGACCCGACCACGTACGCCACCATCGCCCGCAGATATCCCGGACGTGTACTGGCGATCGTCATTCGTGAGTTGAGCCCGCGCGAATCAACCGGATTGGCGTCGGTGACGGGGCTCACCTCGACCCAGCCGACTCCAGTAACCGATGTACCAGTATTCACCGGCACCACCGGCTCGAACATTCTGAAGACCATGCTGCCGTATCTGAAGACGGTGTTGCGATAAGCGCGGCGTGATGAACGCCGAATGCGTCCCGGTGTGGTGCCTCGCCTATAATCGCGTGGTATGACTGACGAGAGCACAAACGCCGCGGCCGCGATGCCGCCTTATGCCAAGCGCGAGCCGAAGCGCCGCGAATTCCACGGTGACGTTTTCGAAGACGATTACGAGTGGATGCGAGACAAAGACTCCGATGATGTGCGCAGCTACGTAGCTGCCGAAAACCAGTACTGCGAGCGTCGCATGGCGCATCTGGCGGATTTCCGGCATACGTTGTTTGAAGAGCTGAAATCGCATGTGGAAGAGACCGATATGTCGGTTCCCACGCGCGTCAATGATTACTGGTACTTCACCCGCACGCAGCAGGGCAAACAGTATGGCGTGCAATGCCGCATCCCCGTGCGCGATGCCGATGACTGGGACCCGCCGGTCGTGGATCCGCAAGGCGCGCCCGGCTCCATGCCCGGTGAACAGGTCGTTTTTGATGCGAACAAGGAATCCGAGGGGCATGACTTCTTCCGGCTCGGCGGCTTGGATCTGAGCAAGGACGGCCGTTGGATGCTGTACGGCGTGGATGTTGCGGGAGACGAACGATATGATTTCCGCATTCGCGACCTTGCCGGGCTGGAGACCGGGGAGCCGGTCAGCGAACTGCCCGAACAGTTCACCGGCATTGGCAGCGCATGCTTCACGCCGGACGGCCAATGGGTGTTCTGGGTGGAATTGGATGATTCCTGGCGGCCGCTCGCCGTGTGGCGGCATCGTGTTGGCACGGCGGTCGAATCGGATGTGTGCGTGTACCGAGAAACCGATGAACGGTTCTGGGTGGGCGTTGGCATCAGTTTTGATGAGCGCAATATCGTGATCGGCACCGGTTCCAAAACCACCACCGAAGTGCTGATGCTGCCGGTGGCCACGCCTGAAGGCGAATTCCAAGCCTTCATTCCACGTCAGAACGATATTGAATATGATGTGAGCTTTGCCTGTTTTGAAGGCGCGGGGGAGAACGGTGCGGATGTGCCACTCGCCGTGGTCTATCACAACGCCGCCAATCCGAATTTCGAAATCGACGTCATTGACATGCGTGGCCATGAGCCGCCGTACCGACTCGGTGAAGGCGTGTGCATTGCCGCCGGGTCGCCGTACGGCTGTGAACATGGTGAGCCGGATAAGCCGATTACCGAGGCATACTTCAACGCCGCCAATCCGGCGATATTGCAGGGTGCCCACGGTCTGGGCATCGAAGGCATCGCGTTGCATCGCAACTTTGTGTCCCTGAGCTACCGTGCCGACGGCCAGCCGCACGTGGCATACATGACCAAGAGCGCGGCTGCCGCCGACTTCCTGGCCGGACGGCCGTGGCGGTTTACGGAACTGCTGCCGCCTGCCCTGGAGGACGACTGGGACATGGTTGCCGCCGATCGCGAAGGCTTCACCGGCGATCATGGCGAAATCTTGTGGACCGAAGATGAGGCCCCCACGGATCACACGTCATCTTCCGATGGTGCCAGCGACGACCACCTGCCCGGTGAGACCCGGCGCTTGTACACCATCGGCGTCGGCGGCAACCCATCGTATGAGGCGCCGCGCATGCGCTACTCGTTCGCCAGCTACACCCGCCCGGGCGAGCTGCACGAAATCGATCCCGCCACCGGTGAAGATGCGCTGCTGAAGCGAGCCACCGTGTTGGGCAACTTCAATCCACGCGATTACATGGAACGCCGTGTGTGGATTACCGCGCGCGACGGCGAACGCATTCCTGTTTCCCTCGTCTGGCACCGCGATTGCCCGGCGCAGGATTCGCCGATGTTCATTACCGGATATGGTGCATACGAGATTTCCTCCGATCCGGGGTTCTCGGTCTCTCGTCTGAGCATGTTGGATCGCGGTGTGCTGTACGCCGTGCCGCATATTCGTGGCGGCGGCGAAATGGGACGTGCCTGGTATGAACAGGGGCGCAGACTGAACAAGAAGCATTCCTTTGAGGACTTCGTGGACGCCACACGCGCGCTGCAGAAGGCGCATTTGGCTGATGCTTGGCGCACCGTGGCCAACGGCGGATCCGCTGGCGGCCTGCTGATGGGCGCGATTGCCAATATGGCGCCCGAATGCTACGCCGGTGTTGAGGCGGATGTGCCGTTCGTGGACGCGTTGACCTCCATTCTTGACCCGGACTTGCCGTTGACCGTCACCGAATGGGACGAATGGGGAGACCCGTTGCATGACCCTGAGGTGTATCAGTACATGAAGTCGTACACGCCATACGAGAATGTGCCGGTCACCGTGCTCGAGGGCGGCGACGACGAGGCTGCCGGTGACGGCAGTGCTGATGGGGCTGCCACCGGCGCGCTCGCCGCCGCGCAATTCCCGAGAATCTTCATTACCACCTCGATGAACGACACCCGCGTGCTGTACGTCGAGCCGCTCAAATGGCTGGCCCGTCTGCAGTCCGCCGGCGTGGACGCGGTGGCCAAGATTGAGGTCGAGGCCGGTCACGGCGGTCTATCCGGGCGTTACAAGCAATGGGAAGAGGTTTCCTATGAGAACGCTTGGTGCATGGATGTGATGGGGCTCGCTCATTAGGTCATTCTGTCGTTCATTAGGTCGGTGTCCTCTTCTATGTGAGACTGAAATGCCGCCATTTCAGTCCCTGAAATGAATCCACACCGACCTAATGAACACTAAAATGACCTAATGAATGTCTCGACACGATACGCATGTTGGTTGTGTCCACTAGCTGAGCGGGTTCGGGCCGGCAGGTGGTCGCGCGAGTAGGCTCCTTGAACTATGGCAAAGACATATAAAATCGCCGTTATTCCTGGCGACGGTATTGGCAAGGAAGTCACTCCGTGGGCTCAGAAGGCTTTGGAAAAGGCCGCTGAAGGCGTAGCTGACTTCGAGTACGAGAACTTCGACTTGGGTGCCGAGCGCTATCTGCGCGATGGTGCGATCCTGCCCGAGGACGAAGAGGGGCGCATCAAGGCCAACGACGCGATTCTGCTCGGTGCCGTGGGCGATCCGCGTATCAAGGCCGGCATTCTGGAACGCGGCCTGCTGCTGAAGCTGCGCTTCGACCTCGACCAGTACGTGAACCTGCGCCCCTCCAAGCTGTACAAGGGCGTCACCTCGCCGCTCGCCAACCCCGGCGACATCGACTTCGTGGTGGTGCGTGAAGGCACCGAAGGTCTGTACTGCGGTGCCGGCGGTGCGGTGCGCCGCACCACCCCGCAGGAGGTGGCCACCGAGGTGTCCATCAACACCGCATACGGTGTGGAGCGTGTGGTGCGTTACGCCTTCAAGCTTGCTATGAAGCGCAAGAAGCACGTCACCCTGGTGCACAAGAAGAACGTGCTCGTCAACGCCGGTGATATGTGGCAGCGCATCGTCGACAAGGTCGGCGAGGAATACCCTGAGGTCACCCACGACTACCAGCACATCGATGCGGCCACCATCTTCCTGGTCTCCGACCCGAGCCGTTTCGATGTGATTCTCACCGACAACCTCTTTGGCGACATTCTGACCGATGAGGCCGGCTCCGTGGTGGGCGGCGTGGGCTACTCCGCCTCCGGCTGCATCAACGCCTCCGACGAGTTCCCGTCCATGTTCGAGCCGATTCACGGTTCCGCTCCGGACATCGCCGGTCAGAACAAGGCCAACCCGACCGCCGCCATCCTCTCCGCCGCCATGCTGCTCGAGCATCTCGGCTTTGATGATGCGGCCAAGAAGATCCATACCGCCGTCGAAGCGGACATCGAGGAGCTCGGCTCCACCGTGCGCTCCACCGACCAGGTCGGCAAGGACATTCTGGCCCGCATGTGACCTCAAACTTGGCTCCCCTTCAGAGGGGAGCCAGAAAACTCTCTATACTGAGTTGCATGCAAATACGACATGGGGAATGCAAAACCGTTGGCGGCAAACTAGTCGCCGTGACCGTATCCGTCGATGATGACGGCACCGCACAGCCATGCCATATCAGTGGTGATTTCTTTATTGAATCAGTTTCGGATGCCGAATCTCATGCTTTGTTGCATGACCTGGAACAAGCGCTAATTAGCGATGATTCATTGCGGTCCGTATTGGACGCTCATCCAAGTTGCCGAATTATCGGCACCGATGAAGTTGCCATCAAAACCGCATACAGCCGAGCCGTAAGCAGCAACTTGCCCCCGCTGGCGGGGGCTCCCGCGCAGCGGGTGGGGGTGGTCAGCCCCGATGCGCCGAATATCCCAGCATCCATCAATACACAAACCAAACAGTCCGACAAAAGCTCTGAATACCGGGAGCGTTGGAACGCCCTCAAGCCTCAACTCACCGTGATCCACGACCATCCGCGTACTCCGGACGAACAAATGGCCATTGACGAGACCTGGGCGCGTGAAGTCGCAGCAGGAACACGACAGCCGACCATCCGATTATGGGAGTGGGTGGGCCCGGCTGTGGTCATCGGCCGTTTCCAATCGGCCCAGGACGAGGTGAATCTGGACATTGCCAAGCAGCTCGGCTTCGACGTGGTACGCCGTTGCACGGGTGGCGGAGCGATGTTTATCGAACCGGGCAACACCATTACCTATTCTCTGTATGCACCGCTCGATTTCGTTCAGGGCGTAAGCATCGAAGAATCCTACCGGCTCTGTGACTGGTGGCTGGTCGAAGCACTGCGCGAACTTGGTTTGGATGTGCGGTTCACGGGCCTCAATGATATCGCCTCGCAGTACGGCAAGATCGGGGGAGCGGCGCAGCGGCGCTTCCCCGTAGGCTCAGGCGGCGCGGTGCTGCACCATGTGACCATGGCATATGACATCGATGCGGCCAAGATGAGCCGTGTGCTCAACACCAGTCGCGAGAAGATGTCAGACAAAGCGGTGAAATCAGCGGTCAAACGCGTGGACCCGATGAAAAGCCAGACGGGTCTCAGCCGGGCGCGGATCGTCGAACACCTCATCGACTGGTTCTCCGCATGAGCGTCCGCGCCGAACGGGCGCGTTACAATATGACAGTCGAGGTCAGGCACGGGACGATCGATAAGGATGGTGCGATGAGCTTGGAAACGCCAAACGCTTTTGCTGACGAGGAGAACATCCTGCTGCATACGGCATTGTTCAAGCAGGTATCGCCAGCCGAAGCCGAGGAGCTGTTGCCGCATTTGAAGCGTGCGACGTTCGATAAGGGCGACTATATCTTCTCCGAAGGCGATACCGATCAGCGCATGTATTTACTGGAGCAGGGGCGCGTCAAGCTGATTCGCACTTCTTCCGATGACCGCGTGCAACTGCTGTCCATCCACGCGCCGGGCGAAGTACTTGGCGAGATTCCGGTATTCGACCCCCATGGTGGCCCGCGCACCGCGTCAGCAGTGGCCATGAGCCATGGAACGCGCGTGGTCTGGCTGGAGCATGATGCCCTGTTCGCATGGCTTGATGAGCATCCGCGTGTGGCCATCGACATGTTGCAGGTCATGGCCAACCGCCAGCGCGGCAACAACGAACGCATCTCCGACTTGGTATTCATGGATGTGCCGGCGCGTCTGGCCAAGATATTGCTCAACTTGGGCTCACGTTTCGGCGAGCCGGTGGAACAGGGTCTCAAAGTGCCGCATGACCTGACTCAGGAAGAGCTGGCCCAACTGGTGGGCTCCAGTCGTGAGACCGTGAACAAGGCGTTGATGGACTTTTCCAACCGCGGATGGATCGCACGTGACGGCCGATCGATCATCATCTTCCAGCCAGGTATGCTGATTCGACGCTCGCGGCGCTGACCGTTCGGCTGACTTCCAGCCGATGTTACGCTAGTGCGGTTCTTGTGATGATATGTTCACGGGAGCTGACCGTAAGCCCGGTTGGTAGGGCACCCCATTTAGAATGGGGCCCATGCCCAAAAAGAAGTCCCTCACTCTCCAACGTGTGCTTGTTCTCCTCTTGGCCTATATCATGCTTGCCGTATGCGGTGGCGTGGCGGCCAGTGTGTTGTTTGTACCGGGTGTGGTCGGTGCCAATAAAGCCGCCAAAGCGGTGATCCCGTCGCTCAAGGTAGAAAATGTGGACTTCGATGTGACCAGTCTGCCTCAGAAGTCGACGATGTACGCGCGAGACGGTTCCACCGTTATCGCGACGTTCTACAACCAAAACCGTATCGTCGTGCCGCTGAAGAAGATTTCCAAAACCATGCAGCAGGCAGTGGTGGCGCGCGAAGACCGTCGATTCTGGACTCACGCCGGCGTCGACGTGCAAGGCGTGATGCGTGCGTTCGTGCAGACCTACCTCGTCAAAGGCTCCCAGCAGGGTGGTTCGTCGCTGACCCAGCAGTACGTCAAGAACGTGCTGCTCATGCAGGCGATCGAGGACGACGACCCGATCGCCCAGTACCATGCCACCGAAGACACCGTCGCCCGCAAGATCCGCGAGATGCTGATCTCCGTGCAGATGGAGAAGAAGTATTCCAAGGCCGAGATCCTGCAGGGCTATCTGAACATCGCCCAGTTCGGCAACAACCTGTACGGCGTGGAGACCGCGGCCCAGCGGTACTTCAGCGTGTCCGCCGCCGACCTGAACGTGGTGCAGTCCGCCACCATCGCGGCCATCACCAAGAACCCGAGCCAGTACGATCCGCTGGTCGAGGAGAACCAGAAGGAAAGCGAAAACCAGCGCAACATCGTGCTCAAGCTGATGCTGCAGGAAGGGTACATCACCCAGGACCAGTACACCGAAGCCGTGAACACGCCGCTGAAGGACACGCTGAAGGTGCAGTCCGTGAACGTCGGCTGCCAGGACACCGGCGACTATGCGTACTTCTGCGACTTCGTGGTGCGCCGCATCCAGAACTCCGAGGAATTCGGCAAGACCCGCGCCGAACGCAACAAACTGCTGCAGGAGGGCGGCCTGAAGATCGTTACCACATTGGATGTGGAGGCGAACTCCATGATGATGGACACCGCGCGCCGCACCATTCCGCCCGATGATCCCAGCGGCATGGAGATCGCCATGGCCGCGGTCAAACCGGGGACCGGCGAGGTGCTGGGCTTCGGCCTGAACCGCCACTATGACGCCACCCCGGCGGCCGCGAACGACCCGACCAAGACGAGCCAGAACTACGCCGTCGATCTGGTGGACGGTGGCGGCTCCGGTTGGACCATCGGCTCGTCCTGGAAGCCCATCAACCTCATCGCATGGATGGAGGCGGGCCATTCGATCAACGACAACCTGCAGACCACCACGACGTACCCCACGACCGACTTCGCCTGCGACAACTACAAGGGCGGCGCCGATTCGTGGAACGTGTCGAACGCCATGGGCGCCGGCACGGTGAACCCGGAAAGCCCGTTCCTCGGTCTGGTGCGATCGCACAACACCACCCAGGCCTCCATGGGCGCCATCCTCAAACTGTGCAAGGTGGCGGACACCGCGACCGAACTGGGATACCATGACGCCGCCACCGGCGAGACCATCGACAAGACCCCGGTGTACACGCCGTCCATGATGATCGGCTCGGTGAACGTGTCCCCGCTGACCATGGCGAGCATCTTCGCCGTATACGCCTCGAACGGCGTGCAGTGCAACCCGATCGCCATCAACAAGGTGACCGGCAGGGACGGCAAGGAGTTCAAGGTCCCGTCCGCGAACTGTCATCAGGCGGTGGACAAGGACATCATCCAAACACTCGCTTATACCCTGAACCAAGGTACGGTGCGGCCGGATGGTGCCGGTTGGTCATTCAGATTGGCTGACGGGCGTAAGTCGTTTGGTAAGACCGGTACCAGTGAGGATCTCGCGGTGTCCGGTGGATCGTTCATTCCTAATCAGATTGCGGCGTTCGCTGTGGTCGGCGACGCACAGAACCCGTACACCAACCGTATTTCCAACATTGCCATCAACGGCCGGTACAACAGCTATTGGGATGGTTCGACAATCGCAGCTCCGGCCGTTACCAACTTCTTCAATAGCTACATTTCCAAGAAGAAAATACCGATTGACAACGATTACGGCCAGCCCGTCTCGAAGTACACCACGACTGGCAAGTATCTGGGCATTGGCGGACGGACGTTCAGCGCGCCGCAGACCACTACGAATGGCAACAGCCAATCGCAGAGCAACAACAATCAGTCTCAGTCGCAGAACACTGGGCAAAACAACACCCAAACCCAGGGGCACTGATTCAGAGCAGTTGTGAATGATGGCCAGTGATTGGTGATTGGCGTTTGACATTTGGTGATTGCAGGCCGGCTGAGTCTACGTAACATGGCCGACTGCGATACCCAGATTACGTAGTTTGCGGGCGTTACCTGTTTCAGGTGACGCCCGTTTTACAATACTTAATGACAACGCCAGCGCGTTCATCGAATATTCGCCATGAACGCGCATCGGAAAGGGGAACGATGAGCAACGACGATCTGACGCATGAGAATTTTGATTTTCGTGGATTCGACGTGCCGGATCTCAAAGCGGTGACGATGGCTTCGTCTTCGGACGGCGATCAGTCCAAGCAGCCGAAGACCAAGCACGATGATGCATCGAAGAACCGTAAGCACGGTAAGAAGAAGTCAAAATCCGACGCACGGTCCAAGAAGCGGGCCGGCACGGGCCAGACGAGCGAATCGTTCGATGATTATGAGGATTATGAGGATTATGAGGGAAGGGAAGCTGTGGGCAAGGCAGATAAGAAAGCCAGCAAGGACCGTCCTGGGCTGTTTGCGCCAATGACGCTGAGCGAGGTGACCGTGCGTAATCGTATTTGGTTGCCTCCGATGTGCACGTATTCGTCGTTCGCCCGCGACGGTAGGCCCACGCCGTTCCACTACCAGCATTACGTGTCTCGCGCGTTCGGTGGATTCGGCATGGTGATCGTCGAATCCACCGCCGTGGCTCCTGAGGGGCGTATCACGCCGTGCGATCTGGGCCTGTGGGAAGACGGGCAGATTGATGCTTGGCGCTGGATCGTGGACGGTATTCGCGAGGCGGGTGCGGTGCCTGCCATCCAACTCAACCATGCGGGGCGTAAGGCTTCGACTGGTTGTTTTGCCGTTGGCTACGACGGTCAGAGTGTGCCGGAGGCGGCGGGCGGCTGGCCCACCATGGCACCGTCTGAAATCGCATTCGGCGGGCTGCGTACGCCGCGCGCGCTGTCCGTGGATGAGATTCATGGTCTGGTCGGCGCGTTCGCCGCGGCGGCGGGCCGGGCGTCGGCCGCCGGCTTCCAAGCGATTCAAATTCATGCCGCGCATGGCTATCTGATTTCTCAGTTCCTTGACCCGCTGAGCAATGAGCGTGATGACGAATATGGTGGCGATTTGACCGGTCGCTCTCGGTTCCTGGTCGAGGTCGTGGATGCCGTGCGTGGGGCCGTCCCTGAGGGCGTGCCGGTTCTGGTGCGCATTTCGGCCACGGATTGGGCCGCTGGCGGTTGGGATTTGGACCAGACCATCGCACTATCCAAGGTGCTGAAGGAGCATGGCGTCGATGTGATGGACGTGTCCACTGGCGGCATCATGTCGGGAGTGTCGATTCCGGTCAAGCCGAACTATCAGGTGCCGTTCGCCGAGCAGGTCAAGTCCAAGGCCGATATTCCGGTGACCGCGGTGGGTCTTATCACCAAGCCGAAGCAGGCGGCCAAGATTCTGGCCCATGGCGAAGCCGATGCCGTGGAAATTGGCCGCGCCGCATTGCGCGATCCGTACTGGCCGTTGCGTGCGGCCAACAAGCTGGGCATACCGTCCACAGAGGTCCCCTACGCCCCGCAATACGTGGCCGGTGCGTACTAAATCCTCATGGGGCGGTAACTTTCCCATGGGGCGGTAAAACCCTCATGGGGCGGTAAAACCCTCATGAGGCGGTAACCCAAAACGGCGGTATTCTGCGGAATGTGAAATTTGGCTAACCGCCCCATGGGACAATCACCGCCCCATGAGGGTTTTACCGCCCCATGGGAAATAGGGCAATATGTGAGTTCACTCCACGTCTACGCCGACGGCATCGGAGACGTGCTCGAATCCGTCACGGCGCAGCAGCTGGGCCAGACCGCGCTTCAACACGGTAATCTGCTGCGGGCCTCGGTACATCAGCGAGCTGATGAACATGACCAAGCTGGAGCCGGAACGAATCTTCGCATAGGCTTGCTCGGGGGTAAAGACGCCACCGATGCCGGCGATAGCGAACCGGTCGCCATACTCTTTATACACCTTGCGAATCAGCTCGGTGCTGGCGTTGGTGCACGGGCCGCCGGACAGGCCGCCCTCCCAATCGCGCGGAATCTCGAGGCCGGTGCGGTCCTTCTGCAGATTGGCGATGGACAGCCCCTGCACATTGTGCTCGGCCAGCACATCGAGCAGCTCCTTGTACTCGCCCCACGGCTTGTTCAACGGCATCTTGACCAGCGTGGGCTGCGGGCGGTCGATCTTGTCGAGCGCCGTAAACAGACGGTCGAGCGCTTCCGGAGTCGTGGTGAACGGTTCGCCGACGTGCGTGTTCGGGCAGGAGACGTTGACCTCCACCATCGCGGTGCGGCCGGCGGCGCGGCGCATCGAAATGCAGTAATCCTCAATGCCTTCGTCCAAATCGCCGCACTGGTCGTCGTTGGTGCGGGCGATCGACACGGACAGCTGCATCTGGCGGGCCTGAGTCCAAGCCTTCTCGGCGCGCTCGATGACCTTGTCCGAACCGATGTTGGCGAGGCCGACGTGCACCATCATCGAATCGTATTCAGGCAGACGGTGGAACCACGGCTTGGCGTTGCCCGAGCAGGGACGCGAGGTGGTGGAGCCTACGGTTTCGAAGCCAAAGCCGGCGTGGTCCAGCACCACGGGCATGTCGCAGTTCTTGTCGAGGCCGGCGGACAGGCCGAACGGGTTGGTGAAATCGACGCCCATCACATTCGTTTCCAGAATGGGGTCGGTGTAGTCGAGCATCAGCTGCTCGGCGAGCAGCAGCGGCGGGACGTTCTTGACGACATGGCAGAACTCGATCATCTGATCGTGTGCCTCATCGGGGCGGTGGTTGAACACGAAGTTCGGTTTGATGATGTGCTTGTAGCCGAAGGTGAACAGATCGGTGGTGGCTTTGTTGACAGCGTCGTGCCAGAAGCTTTCAGAAACGTAAGTCATACCGCCTATTGTCTCACGCTTGGGCCGGTGCGGCTAGGCGATCCCTACCTAGGCGAATTGGGGAAGGGGCTACCGCGTGTCGAGGCACACGCAGGCGTCGGCTCGGCAGAAGATACATGAATCGGGACGCACCAGGTATCAGGCGTGACTCTCCGCTGAGCAACGCGCGCGGGAGAGTCGTCGGTCGTGAGCTATCGCGCTAGTGGCCGCTGTGAGAATATCGGTTCGCGCAATGTGCGATTTTGCGTGGTTTTGCGGAAATGAACACCTGAATTGCCCGGAATTTTCGAGAAATTGTCCCCAAAACGCTCAAGCCGGTTTGGTTTGTGAGCTTTTGTGTGCGATAATGTTCACATGATTTCGTCACAACGTCAGCACCTCATCTTGAGCAGGTTGCGCACACGCGGGGCAGTGCGCATTACGGCGCTATCGAAGGAACTGGGTGTGTCAGCGATGACCATCCGCCGCGATATCGCCGAACTTGCCGACAAGGGACTGCTGAAGCGCGTCCACGGCGGCGCGGTGACTACCAGTACTTTGCTCAGCGAACCCCTGTTCTCTGTCAAGTCCCAGATGGATATCGGCCTGAAGGGCGCCATCGCCCAGGAAGCCATCCAATATGTGGCTCCCGGCGACGTAATCGCCATCGGCGGCGGCACCACGGCCTATGTCTTCGCCCAGCATCTGCTCGAATCGCAGCAGTCCAGCGGCATCACCATCCTCACCAATTCGATTCCCGTGGCCGAGCTGGTCCAGGCCCTCGAATCCAAGGATGTGGAGGTGATCGTCACCGGCGGCGTGATCACCCGATCGAACTCGCTTGTCGGCCCGATCGCGGACAAGGTCGTCGCCTCGCTGCGTGTCAACACCGTATTCCTCGGCACCCACTCGGTGTCGATTCCCCGTGGCTTCCTGATGCCGAATTCGCTGGAAGCCGCAACCGATATGGCGATGATGGACATCGCCGATCGCACCATAGTTTTGACCGATCACACCAAGTGGAGCTGCACATCGCTGTCGCTGTTTGCGCGCTTCGACCAAGTGGACACGGTCATTACTGACGACGGGCTCGACCCCGACTCCGCCGCCAAAACCAAGGATTTGGTAAAGGAACTCGTGCTGGCCCACCAGAGCGAGACCATTGAGGAAAGTGAGTAAACCCATGGCTGATTTCGCCAACTACACCCCCGGGGAGTATGCGAAGGAGCACATCCGCATCACGCCGACGACGCTTGCCGACGGTCGTGACTTTTTCTACCTGGACGACGACCCCGAGTTCGTCTCCGGTGCCAAGACCCGCGAGCTCAAGGACCCGCGCCCGCTGGACTACCGTTTCGCCCCGCACCTGGACGCCGACGGCAACGAAGTGCCGTACGCCGCCCCGCAGATGCGCCGCGACCCGCTGACCGGCGACTGGATCCCGATGGCCACCGCCCGTATGAACCGCCCGATCACCGCCGGTCCCGGCGCCACCGCCAAGGGCAACCCGCTGGCCGCCCGCAAGCCCGGTGACCCGTACCAGGACGGCGAAGTGCCGGACACCGACTACAACGTCGTGGTGTTCGAGAACCGCTTCCCCTCGATGGTGCGCGTGCCCGGTGTCTCCGAGGACGTGACCTACGTTGACGGCAACCCGCTGTGGGAGAAGAAGCTCGCCGCCGGCCGCTGCGAAGTCATCTGCTTCGACCCGAACGAGGACGGCCTGCCGGCCGATTTGCCGGTCTCCCGCCTGCGCACCGTGGTTGAGGCCTGGGCCTTCCGTACCGCAGAAATCTCCAAGATGGAAGGCATCGAGCAGATCTTCCCGTTCGAGAACCACGGCCAGGAAATCGGCGTCTCCCTCGCCCACCCGCACGGCCAGGTCTACTGCTACCCGTTCATCGCCCCGAAGATGGAGAAGGAACTCCAGCACACCGAGGCCTACCACGAGCAGACCGGCGGCAACCTGCTTAAGGACATCATGAACGCCGAGCTCGAAGCCGGCGAACGCATCGTGATGCGCAACCACAGCTGGGTCGCCTACGTGCCGGCCGCCGCCCGTTGGCCCCTCGAGGTCCACGTGGCTCCGGTGCGCGACGTGCTCACCCTCGACCAGCTCAACGACGAAGAGCGTTGGGACCTTGCCTCCATGTACTCGCACCTCTTGAAGCGCGGCAACGCCTTCTTCGACAAGGGCGACGGCAAGGGCATGGATCTGCCGTACATCGCTGCCTGGCACCAGGCCCCGATCCACGACGCCCGCCGTGAGAACTACCGCCTGAACCTGCAGTTCTTCTCCTTCCGCCGCGCCGCCAACAAGATCAAGTACCTCGCCGGCTCCGAATCCGGCATGGCCGCCTGGATCTCCGACACCACGCCGGAACTCATCGCCAAGCGCTTCCACGAGCTCGGCTCCATCGACATCGCCGACTGATAGAAAGAAAACATCAATGACTGCTGTTGAATTCATTGAGCCGCTGACCCATGAGGAAGGCGTCTCGCAAGCCACCAAGCTGTTCGTCGACACCTACGGCGCTGCGCCCGAGGGCGTGTGGGCTGCTCCGGGCCGCGTGAACCTGATCGGTGAGCACACCGATTACAACGCCGGCCTGTGCCTGCCGATCGCTCTGCCGCATCGCACCTTCATCGCCCTGAAGCCGCGCGAAGACACCAAGGTTCGCGTCGTCTCCGGCGTGGCTCCCGACAAGGTCGCCGAAGCTGATCTCGATGGCCTCAAGGCCCGTGGCGTGGACGGCTGGTCCGCCTACCCGACCGGTGTGGCCTGGGCGCTGCGTCAGGCTGGTTTCGACAAGGTCAAGGGCTTTGATGCCGCCTTCGTCTCCTGCGTGCCGTTGGGCTCCGGCCTGAGCTCCTCCGCCGCCATGACCTGCTCCACCGCTCTGGCTCTGGACGACGTGTACGGCCTTGGCTACGGCGATTCCGACGCCGGCCGTGTGACCCTCATCAACGCCGCCATCAAGTCCGAGAACGAGATGGCCGGCGCCTCCACCGGCGGTCTTGACCAGAACGCTTCCATGCGTTGCACCGCCGGCCATGCGCTGCTGCTCGACTGCCGTCCGGAGCTCACCCCGCTGGAGAACGTCTCCCAGCAGGAGTTCGACCTCGACAAGTACAACCTCGAGCTGCTTGTGGTCGATACCCAGGCTCCGCACCAGCTCAACGATGGCCAGTACGCTCAGCGTCGCGCCACCTGCGAGGAAGCCGCCAAGATTCTCGGTGTGGCCAACCTGCGCGTTACCGCCGACGGCATCTCCAAGGCCGATGACCAGTTCCAGGCCCTCAAGGAAACGCTTGACGCCCTGCCTGACGAGACCATGAAGAAGCGCGTGCGCCACGTCGTCACCGAAATCGAGCGCGTGCGTTCCTTCGTGCGTGCCTTCGCTCAGGGCGACATCAAGGCTGCGGGCCGTCTGTTCAACGCTTCCCACGATTCGCTGGCCGCCGACTACGAGGTCACCGTCCCCGAGCTGGACATCGCCGTAGACGTGGCCCGCAAGAACGGCGCCTACGGTGCGCGTATGACCGGCGGCGGCTTCGGCGGCTCCATCATCGCTCTGGTCGACAAGGGCCGTTCTCAGGAAGTCGCTCAGAAGATCGCCGACGAATTCGAAAATCAAGGCTTCCACGCACCGCGCGCCCTGGCCGCGTGCGCAGCGCCGAGCGCTTCGCGCGAGGCCTAGGACAACCCGGTGGGTTGTCCGGCGGATGCGGTCGAGGTCGAGCCAATAGGCGAGGCCGAGGTAATGCTGGGTCGGCCGTAGGTCGTCCGTAATTGCGGGACCGCGTACGCAGCGCCAAGCGCTTCGCGCGAGGCCTGAGCCATTGCAAGCTCCCTCTGACGAGGGAGCTTCGTTTTATCCCGCACCACCACCATGCCCGCCGGCGCACTGTTCTTTACCATCGGCGTCAACTCGGGCGTTGTGCTGGTGTTCTCCTTCATGTTCAAGGGCAGCAAACGTACATGAATCGGTAATGAACATAATGGCGGGTGTCTTCCCTATACTTGGGTAGTCACCCGCTTTTTGTATACGACCAGGGAGAGCCATGAACAAGGCAATCATCACCGTCGTCGGTCAGGACACCGTCGGCATCATCGCGCGAGTCTGCACCTACCTGTCCCAGCACAACGTCAACGTGCTCGACATCTCGCAGACCATTATCGACGGTTACTTCAACATGATGATGATTGTCGATTACGCCAACGCGGACAAGGACTTCGGCGCGATGGTCGGCAACCTTGAGGACCTCGGCGACGACATCGGCGTGCGCATCCGCTGCCAGCGTGAGGAAATCTTCACCAAGATGCACCGTATTTGAGGCGACCCGCTCAGCAGGCCGCCTCACGCGAGGAGGTGGAAAGCCCGGTGGGCTTTCCGCTGACGGAGCCATCCTTATCCCTCTGATGAGGGTGACCGCCAAACTAGTCTTCAAATATCCTGTAAGGAACAAACCATGCTGAACATCATGGAGGTCCACGAGACCAATCAGATGATCGAGCAGGAGAAGCTCGACGTGCGCACCATCACCATGGGCATCTCGTTGCTCGACTGCGCCTCGGACGATGTCGACAAGACCTGCGACAACATCTACCGCAAGATCACTACCTATGCCAAGGACCTCGTTTCCACCGGCAAGGCCATCGAACGCGACTACGGCATCCCGATCGTCAACAAGCGCATCACCGTCACCCCGATCTCGCTGGTCGGTGCCAGCTCCTGCAAGACGAGCGAGGACTTCGTCAAGATCGCCCACGCGCTTGACAAGGCAGCCAAGGAAGTCGGCGTCGACCTGATCGGCGGCTACTCCGCACTCGTCTCCAAGTCCATGACCCCGGCCGAGGAGTTGCTCATCCGCTCCCTGCCGCAAGCCCTTTCCGAGACCGACATCGTCTGCTCGTCCGTGAACGTCGGTTCCACCAAGACCGGCATCGACATGAACGCGGTCGAACTGCTCGGCCACATCATCAAGGACGTTGCCGAGCGCACCGCCGACAACGACTCCTACGGCTGCGTCAAGTTCGTGGCCTTCTGCAACGTGCCTGACGACAACCCGTTCATGGCCGGCGGCTTCCACGGCGTCACCGAGGGCGACGCCGTGATCAACGTGGGCGTTTCCGGTCCGGGTGTCGTCTCCCGCGCATTGGATGCGGCCAAGGGCAAGGACTTCGAGTTCCTGTGCGAAACCATCAAGCGCACCGCGTTCAAGATCACGCGCGTCGGCCAGCTGGTGGCACAGGAGGCATCCCGTCGCCTTGGCATTCCATTCGGCATCATCGACCTGTCGCTCGCCCCGACCCCGGCCGTGGGCGACTCCGTGGGCGAAGTGCTGGAGAAGATCGGCCTCGAACAGGTCGGCGCTCCCGGCACCACAGCGGCGCTCGCCATGCTCAACGACCAGGTGAAGAAGGGCGGCATTATGGCGTCCTCCTACGTGGGCGGCTTGTCCGGCGCGTTCATCCCGGTCTCCGAAGACAAGAACATGATCGACGCGGCAACCAATGGCTGCCTGAAGATCGAAAAGCTTGAGGCCATGACCTGCGTGTGCTCCGTCGGCCTCGACATGATTGCCATTCCGGGCGATACCTCTGCTTCCACCATCTCCGGCCTGATCGCCGACGAAGCCGCCATCGGCATGGTCAATCAGAAGACCACTGCCGTACGCGTGATCCCCGTGGCGGGCAAGGGCGTCGGCGAAATGGCGAACTTCGGCGGCCTCATGGGCTACGCGCCCATCATGCCGGTCAACCAGACCAGCTGCGAGGCCTTCGTGACCCGTGGCGGCCGAATCCCTGCGCCGATTCACTCTTTCAAGAACTAGAGCATTCTGCGCATTAGTACATTGCTTCGGTCCCTCCGCGGAGGGGCCGTTGTGTTTGCATATGGATGTGAGATGCGAGCTTGGCGGGGGAGTGCGGATTTTGGGCATGCGGCTGCTCGCGTGTGTCGGTGAGTGCGGATTCACAGGAAACTCGCAGAAAAACATGGTGGTTCCTGAAGGTTAGAGAGGTTAACTATGTCTCAGCTGCAAAAGCCCCGAACCGCAAGGTTTCCGATAATTGAATTCCTTCTTCTCTTCTCTTCTCTCTCTAAGCTTGGAGGTTTCTGCCTTCGGGCTTTTTGTTGCCTTTTTCCGGAAGGTCGGGGATGAACACCGCGTTGTCAAGCATCCGCTGCGTTCACTGCTTCCGTACTGGAAGGAAGTCGTGCTTGGTACGCTCGCCATGGGCATCACCTACACGTTGTTCTACGTGCTTAGTACTTGGTCGTTGAGCTATGGCGTTCAGCTTCTTCACTCCGGGGCTGCTGGTGCACAGTGTGCCGCGTGTGATGATCTTCCTGTGCGTCGGCTTTGTCATCATGGGTGGCCTGTTCGGACCGTGCGGCGTCTACCTGCCTGAGCTGTTCCCGACCCATGTGCGCTACTCCGGCGCCGGTCTGAGCTACAACCTTGCTGCAATCTTCGGCGGAGCTTTCGCTCCGACCATCGCCGAATTTTACGGGCAGCCTTCAGAAACGCCGCCCTTCGCCACATGGCAGCAAGCCTTTGACTACATAGCCAAACGAGAACGGGAATCCAGTACACCGATGGTATTGGTATTCGACGAGTTTCCTTATGCAGCACTCGCCAACAACTCCCTTCCCTCGGTCCTCCAGATCGCCATCGACCATGATCTCAAACGAACCAATGTGATGCTGATTGTTTCCGGCAGCAATGAAGGATTCATGGAAAGCAAGGTGCTTGGCTCCAAAAGTCCCTTATTCGGCAGATGCACCGCGCAAATCCGGCTGCAGCCACTCAACTATCTGGAAGTCGCGAAATTCTTGCCGAACACCCCGCCGATTGAGCAGGTAGACTATTACGCTACCTTTGGCGGCACGCCATATTATCTGAGCCAACTTGACGAATCGGCCGGCTACCAGTCCAACGTCATCAACCTCTGCTTCGACAAACTCGGCACACTGTACGAGGAACCGATGATGCTGTTGCGCGAGGAGTTGCGCGAGCCTGCAATCTATTTTTCGGTGATGCAGGCCATTGCAAACGGCGAATCGACGCCCAAGGTAATCGCGGAGCATTCCGGAGTCGAGCACGGCAATGTTAACCTGTACCTGCAAACACTCAATAACCTCGGCCTTGTCGGAAAGCGAGTGCCGTTCAGTGAAAAACCGGAGCGCTCGCGCCGCGGCATGTACATCATCAAAGACCCCTTCTTCGCATACTGGTTCCGCTTCGTAGGCCCCAACATGGGTGCCGTGGAACAGAATGCGGGCAGTATCGCAGCGCGTAGACTGGCTCTCGGCGAAGCGTTCGCCACCTATGTCGGTCAGCAATTCGAAGCGATTTGCGCCCAATAGCTGGCCTATGCCAACGCCGCTGGAAAACTTCCGTTCCTCGCCACCTCCTTCGGGAAATGGTGGGGAACCAACCCGGCAAAACACGAACAGACCGACATCGACGTGATTGCAGCCGACGCCTCATCAAAAACCATATTGCTTGGCGAATGCAAATGGCGCAACAATCTTGACGAGACCGAGACCATCGAGTCCTTACGCGACCGTGTCGGATTGGTTCGTGGATTTGCCGCCACCCATTTGGCGGTATTCACCAAAAAACCGCTGAGCAAAGCCACACGAGCTAAATATCCCGAACTCATCGCCGAATCAGTCGATGAGCTGTATAGCACATTGTAGCTGCTTACTTAGCAGCATGTGCTCGTCCGATTCCGGTTTACTTGGAAATGCTCTCCGGCGGATCGTCCGTGCAGCGACCCATCCAGCCAGACGAGACAGAGATGGACGAGTAGTCGTTCTTTTCCGCTTCGTTGCTGAATTCGGACTGTGGAACGTTGCATTGTTTGCGTTGTCCGAGGCTTGGTGCCCTCAGGTACGCCAAAACCAAGCGTCACTATATGTGGACGCAGCAATGAACAATTCCCCTGTGACAACTAGTATGGGGAGACATTATTTGTAAAGCATAAAGGAAGGTCCATTCAAATGGAGAAGCCGAACGATATTAAAAGAGACTCCATATCAGTGAATTACTTTTTGAATACTGCTGCGTACAGCGGTCTCTTCTCTCTTCTTTCGGTTATCCTCACCGGCCAAGTTTCTGCGGCGTCATCGCTATATGTTGGGCTGGCGCTCGGAATTTTATCTCTTTTTTCTAGAGGCAGTACTGTTTTTATAGGTAGCCTGATTGAGCGTTTCTCAACGGTATCCCTCACCGAGACCGGTTTCGGATTCATGGTTTTTTCACTTTTGCTGCTACAACCGGCAATGGGTGGTTTTATCGGCTTCCTTTTTGCGGATTTGGCTTTGCTGGGACTCGGTCTTTCATTGGTTAATTTTGCCCTACGAGGGCATATCATCGCTACAGTAAAGGATAAAAAAATTCAGGCTTCTTTGTTTGCTTTAGTGACCATGGCAGCCAATCTTGGATCCGCGATTGGACCTCTGGGTTCGAATTACATATATAAGGCTTTCGGACAAACGCTCTTTATTGCAATCATCGTCGGACTCTATGCTTTTTCTGCTTTACTAGCTCCAATAGCGCTGACTCATCATGTCTTCATACGCAATGAGAAAAGCGGCGAGGAAAACACTTCCTCCATCGTGAAGACCATTACAGACTCGCTGAAAAGTCCCGGTACGGTTCTTGCCATCCTGGCGGTGTTCGTGGGCAGTATCATGAATGGTCAGCTTTTTGCCGGAATGGCATTGGAATTCCACTCGTTATCCGATAGTCCAGTCATAAGAGGATTGTTCTATTCCATTGATGCCATATCGGTCATAGCACTGCAAATGCCGGTAAGTAAGATCATCTCGCGCAATATGACCAAAGAACATGATGCCACCTCATTCATAGTCAAAAGCCTGGGGATTTATGGAATTTCCTTCGCACTATTCGCCTGCGGAGTCTCGTCGTACTGGTGGATATGCATCATTTCCTTGGTTGTGTTCTCCATTGCAGAATGCATCTATGCGCCATTAATCAATATTGCTCTGGTAGAGGCACAGCCCGATAAGCCTTTGGTGGACATTCTGAACTATCGGCTGATAATTGCAGCCATTGGTGAATCGGCAGGCTCATTCCTTGGCGGTTGGATCGTTCCGGCACTACGTCCTGCAGGATTGACGGCTTGGTATTGGTGTGCACTGGCGTTAGTGGGAATAATGCCTGCAGTCGTCGCTAATCAAATTAGAAAACGTGGACAAAGAATCATTCGTCGTTAAAGGAGAAGTCACATGCATTCACAAAGATTATTCATACTCGAGAAGATATTAACAAATGCCCTTAAACATCCCAATAGTGAGGCTGTTAAGGATGGAAATGGAACTTTTACATACTCGCAATTAGTTGAACAAGCCAAACGTATATCAACACAAATAGAAGAGCAGCATCTTTGTGGCTCGGTGATAAATGTAGATGTCGGTAGATGTAAAGAACGAGTGGTCGTTCTACTGGGAATTTTAATGTCCGGATCGTTCTATCTCCCATTAGAAGAAGAATGGCCCGGAAAGCGTAAACAAGTAGTCTGCAACCAAGCGCATATCAGTGCAAGTGCGAAACTAACCGAAAACTCTACTCTTCGAATAGTTCCACAGCTCAATGATGGAAACCGCTCTAAAAAAGACCCTGTGCCTTCGGGCGGTGGATATCTTATTTTTACTTCAGGGTCAACAGGAACTCCCAAAGGCGTTGTTATTGCCGCATCTTCATTGGATTACGTGCTTAAAAATAGTATTGAACGTTTTAATGTGTCCAATAGCACAAAATTATTAGCCGTAGCATCTCCTGCATTCGATTTCTCTATTTTCGAGCTGCTACTACCTCTTGTAGCTGGCGGCACTGTTTGCATCGCCGACAAATCAATACCCAAAAATCCGGATTATTTTGAGCAGATTAGTAAAAAATGGCAGATTAATTGTTTCACCGGAACACCAACTATGTTTACGATGATGACAATGGGAGGTTGGATACCACAAACGAACGCCACTCTGATATTAGGTGGCGAAAATGTGTCAAATCTACTACTCAAAAACTTAAGCACAGCCAATCAAATATGGAATATTTACGGCCCTACCGAGACCACTATCTATTGTCTTTCAAAAAAGCTAAAACTAGGTGAAGAAATCACATTAGGCAAACCACTCCCCGGAACCAAAGTCTGGGTGCAAACAAAGAAAAAGAATGAGCGCACTGGTGAGCTGTATGTTGTGGGTCCTAGCGTTGGATTTGGTTATATAAATAATATCGAATTAACAAAAAGTAATTTTTTTACTGATAGCTCTACTGGCTTTCAAGGTTATAGAACAGGCGACCTCGTATCGCTGACATCTGCTGGAGAGATGTCTTTCATCGGGCGAGCTGACAATCAGATAAAAATCCATGGCTACAGAATTGAGACAGAAGAAGTTGAAAACCATATAAACGCTTTTCTGGGTGGTCATGAATCCTGCGTGAGCGCGATTAAGTCAGAATCCGAAACCCAACTTGTAGCTTTCTTGCCTAAAAACGCTCTCCAATCTCCGATTGATAGTATCGACGCTCTCAGAAATCGCTTAAAGCTTGTGCTGCCAAACTACGCAATTCCCTCAAATATTTTACTACTGGACGAACTGCCAATTAACAGCAATGGAAAGATCAATAGAATTCTGCTTAAAAACAATTATTTGGAAAAAGTGAACATCAGTAATAGAAATAATAAACTTGCACAGTTGCGAGAATTGAAAAAACCTACAATGACTCAGTTTCTATCTAATTTATTGGATGAAGAGATTGGTGACGATGACAATCTTTTTGCCCATGGAATGAATAGTCTTAAAGTTGTGCAGTTTGTTTCGAGGATGCGTCGCCTGGGACAATTCCTAAATGTACGAGATGTTTATCAAAACCCTACTGTAAATCAGCTGAAAAAAGTCATTATTGAAACAGATAACGTATTTATCGCACCTAAAACCTGCATACTTGGTCGGAAGGAGTTCAGAGTTCTTCCATCTCAAAGACGATTTCTGAGCCACAATATAACTGCTTCACATAGCTTTGTGGAAAGTGTCGCAGCTAGCGTTCAAGCGAATACAATGATTGATTTGCAAGTTTGCGCTGAAATGCTGGTAAAAAAGTTCCCTGAAATTTCATATGGGTTATCTTTCAAAGGTCGAGAACAACATCCGCATCTCGTCAAGATTGATGAGCCCATTATGGTTAAAACTATTAAGCTTAGCCCAACTGATGATATCCAGTCAAAGATCGATGAGACTCTTGAAACGTCAGCTTCAAATTTAAACATCAAGAACGGCCCCATTGCCGTGCTCCATTATTTCACTAAGCGCGATACTCATTTATTAGTGCTAGTTATCCATCACTGGGCATGCGATGCATTGACTATTCATGAATACGAGTCTGCATTGAAAGAGTTAGCAGAAACAAAAAGAGCAGGAATCGGCATATCTGAACCGGTAGAAGAGATTCCCGGATTCCTGCAGTATGCTGGGTTCTTGGAGGATTTTTATAACTCAGACAAAGGAAGAAAAAAGATAGAGCAACTTCCTGATATTAAAAGACATGAAAGTCTCTCTGCTTCTTGGTATCGCGAAAGCAACGGAAGTAATCCTGAAATTTTACCACCACTATATATTAGAGATCACTCTATTCGTTTGTTGCAAGAAAGAGATGATGGACAATATGGATTATTAGATAAGCTATCCTTAGCGGCGTTGACTAATGCAGCTTCAGAATGCCTCAACCTCGACAACATTGTTGTCGACGTAACTCGAAATGGGCGCGAACAAGCTGACTGTCCTGTTCTTCCTTCAATGACAGGTTGGATTAGCAGCTCAGTTCCATTTTTCCACAAACACTGCAGATTTAATTCAGTCGATGAAGAGCTGCTTGCCCTTAATACAGAGTATGAAGAAATGTTGCAGCAAGAGACTGCTTGGAACTCATTCCGTTCAAACTCTCCTCATGTATATCCAGAAGCTTGCCCCACATTCTTTCTGAACGTAACGCGCTCTTCCCATAAGAACGAAGCATCTCCACTTTCGACAAGCTTAATCCGAGGAAGCACGTATCCGTATTCATATGGTTATCCAATTGAAGTGAGGATACAATATTTTAATGATGAAGCCAAAGTTAGAATCTCGTATAACAACGCATATTTTAGCAAGGAGACGATAGAACAATTTTTAGATTTTTTTAAGGAGCATATCCTTTTAGTATCTCATGTTTTAGTAAATGCACTAGAAAGGGAATAATATGAAAGTACTACTAATGCAACAACCCAAATCTTTCTCGAATTATCCAAAATGGATCGAAGAGGGCCAAGAACGTTTCGATTGTTTAGAAGTTATGGTCTTCACCTCGAACGATCGAGCCGCACACCATAGTTGGCCGAGCTCCGTCATCAAGGAAATCGAGGTTTCCGATTATTCCTCTGATAGCGCTACCGCAAAATTCTTTGATATTGTCAGGAAGTTTAAACCAGATAGGATAGTTTCCAGCTCAGAGGAAGACGTACTGAGGGTTGCAGAGGCGAGAAGTTTATTTGGAATTCCCGGTTTACAGCATGAACTGGCGTTAAGCTGTCGAGATAAAGTCACGATGAAACAATCGGCCCTTGATGCCGGATTAAAGATTATTCCCTATACCACCTGTCAAGGCTTTGGAGATATTATATTGGCGTTCGATCGTTGGGAGACGGTTGTTCTCAAACCTCGATGGGGCGCAGGGTCTGCAGGCATTACGATATTGCATTCGAAAGATGACCTGCCCGCTTTAGCTACCAAGCCGGAATTCATACGAAACGTGCATTCAAACCAGTATTACTTAGAGGAATATTGTTCCGGTTCCGTCTACCATGTGGATGTAGTCTATATCAATTCCGGTTCGATTCTGATCTCACCATCACGGTATCTTGTCCCGCCACTGGATTTCGAGAAACAAAACACCGGTTCCGTGATGTTGGATGAGAACGATGCCGACTACTCCGAGCTGCTTCGACTGACAAAGCAATTAATTGCATCTTTCAGCGATCAGACAATTCCGAATGTGATGCATATCGAATTCTATAAGAATGAAACCGGTGATTTCGTATTCGGGGAAATGGCGGCACGCAGAGGAGGCGGTCTCATCAAGCAGGAGCTGGCAGCCGCCTATGGCATAGACCAAAGCAAGGCCAACTTCCTATTGGAACTTGGTCTTGTCGATGCGGATGCGAATATTACGCGATCATCTCAGTATGGCATACTGCTGGAAACCGCCGGATTGAACTGGCCAAAGGAAAAAGAAATCCCGGATTGGGCGGTTTTGGAATCTGTGGGCAAGAAAAAAGGTATCGCTCATAACTCTGTTGATTCTGACAGGAAATTCCTTATTTCCGGCAATAATGAATCTGAGATTATTCAACGTTCTAATTATCTTATAAATAGTCAATATAATGAGTAAAATTAACTTTTTACAGAGGGGTAATTGTGACTAATTCTGCAGTGGGTTCTATATATGACGAATTATTATGTAGAATTGATAATTCTACTGAATCTAGACTCTTCCGTAAAATAGTGATACTAGTATCGCTAGGGATGTTGGAAGCCAGTATTGACGTCTATATGGGAAGTGCAGTAGCAGGTAGTCTGACTGCATCAAAATGGTCGACATCTCAAGAAACCAGCATGTTTCTTTCAGCGAACTTTTTAGGACTACTCATCGGTTCTCTAATTGCTGGCCTAATAGGAGACTGCAAAGGAAGAAAAGTAGCATATCAAATTAATTTATTGCTTTTCGGTGGATTTACTGTACTCGGTGCTTTTTCTCCTAACATGGACATGCTGATAGTCTGCAGGTTCCTTGCGGGAATCGGTCTTGGCTCAGAAATAGTGACAGGGTTTGCTTTCATTAACGAATTTGCACCTGTAGCAAGACGGGGAAGGTGGTGTGGACTAGTCTCACTTGTCGCTAATTGCGGGTTGCCTACATCGATTCTTTTATCAGCTTTGATAATCCCAAACACTTCTTGGCGCGTAGTTTTCTTTGCCGTGGGCATATTGGCCATTGTGCTTTGGTTTTTTCGTAAGGACATTCCTGAATCACCCAGGTGGCTAATCAGCAAAGGACGGTATAGGGAAGCAGCTCTTATCGTGGAACAGTTGAGCAGTGCATCCACAGCAACAAATTATGGAAATAACGATAAGTTAAAAAGGACTGCGTTGCAGAATCCCGATCAACAGGATAATTTATTCGTTATGCTTACTGTAGGTGTTGTAGCAGCGGTTGCAGCAAACGTATGCTCCTACACTTTCACAACTTGGGTACCAACAATCTTAGTTTCAAAAGGAATTAGCTTATCGAGTTCACTTTTAACAAGTAGCTTAATGATGTTTGGGGCACCTTTTGGCTGCTTAATGGCCCTGCTTTTACTTGATAAAATAGGTCGAAAAAAGATGATTGTATTGGCTTTTCTGATGACAGCGATTCTAGGAATAGCTTATGCAAAGCAAGCAACAACAATTTCAGCGATAATACTGGGGTTCTTTTTGGTATTGTTTTTGTATATACTCACTGCTGCTGTTACGGCTGTTTATGTTCCAGAATTATTTCCAACACGAATCCGTTTCCGCTGCGTCGGCATAGTAAACGCTGCGGCAAAATCAGGAAATGTTTTTATGCCACTGTTTATAGCTTTTCTCCTAGCAAAGAAACAAGAAGGGCTGATATATGTAAGCATTAGTGGTTTAGCTATAGCCGCAATGGTAATTGTTATCTTCTTTGGCCCTGAAACCTCTCATCGTAAATTACGGTAAATGTTCAAAAATGATCTCATCTTACACAGATAATCCTTATAGCATAATTCATACAGGAAATATTACTACCATTTATACGTATGTGAAAAATCTTCCTAAATCACATGAGTTTGAAGCTGTCGAAGGAAAGAATGGCTATACCCAACGTTTCTACCAGCAGTCTCTAGACGCCCGAACTTGCGCTCGATATGCATTTAGCGAGTACAACATTACAAGAAGTGAGATTCTTTCTGACATATATGGAAAACCTGTTTGGCCGGAAGGGATAATCGGCAGTCTATCTCATTGCGAAGGGTGCGTGGGAGCAGCTATAGCTCATACCTATTATTATCGATCTATAGGAATCGATATCGAAGAAAATTATTTTTTACCAATAGAAATTATACATTTTTCTTTGTTTGATAATGAAATTAAAACTATCAGTAGGTTAAAAAATAGCAATCCTACTGTTGCTTGGGATAGACTATTCTTTTCTGCAAAAGAAGCAGTATACAAGGCAATCTCATACGCAGAAAATACTGCTATACCCTTTACGGATATAGAAATTTCTCTGTTACCTATTCGCAAATTTCGTCTGAAATCAATTAGAAGTTCTTACGGTACACCGGTAAATGGACCGATTCCTTCTGTCACTGGTGAATGGAGAATACTGCAAGACAAAGAGCATAGGAAACAGTTCATACTAACGACAGCATGCATGCATAACAACTCTCAAACAGCATGAACATCGATGAGATGCCAAATTGCAATGTTAGGGGCTTAAAAGCATATGATGCAATATTCTGTACATCATATATCTACAACTATCAGCAACTGAAGGATAAGAAGCTGCAGATGTTTTCTACGCAGTTTTGAAGTGATGAAAGCAAAGCCTGATAGGCATCTCCCACACCGTCCGCAGCCCCTTATCCACCGTCCATGAACACGTATATATAATCAGAATCTTACTAGTCTTGTGCACCATGACTCGATGGTTTTCATACTTCTCCAAATTAGTCGCTCAGAGGCCACGATGGCCGGCATCCGTTCGCTGCTCGGCAACTGGTATGTCAATCTGTTCATTGGATAGGTCGCAAAGTACTTGCCATCAGAGTTTTTCGGTGATCTTCTTGCGACGCCAGTAATGTTCAACCGCAGCGGCAAGCACGTCCTTGCGCCGCTCTCCTTCGGAGCCTTGCGAATGCGTTTCAGCATCTGCTCTTTTTGCTTATTTCCCCAAGTTAGGAGAGCAACAGTCTTCGAGGCACTTTGTGAGAATCACAAAAGTGTTAACATGTATAACACGTAAACGTTTGGGAGGTGCACTATGGCCACGGTTACTGCAGCATTAAGGATGCCTGTCGAATTGGCGGCTCGTTACGATTGTCTGGCGAAAGCGACTGGTCGTACGAAGACGTTTTACATGAACGAAGCCCTTACCGAATCGATCGATAGGCTTGAGTATGAATACGGCATTATGAAAAAGGTCGAGGATTGGCGTGCCGGCAGACTCGAAACCGTGACGCTCGACGAGCTGGAGGAAAGCCTTGGCTTGGAGGATTGAGATTGACAAGGGCGTCCAGCGTTCGATGAAGAAGCTGGATCGTAATGTTGCCAAGAGAATCATCGCAAAGCTTAGGGAAATTTCACAGTTGGAAGATCCGAGAAGCACCGGCAAGGCTCTTGCCGGTAATCTGGCAGGGCTGTGGCGTTACCGTGTCGGGGACTATCGTATCGTGTGCGATATAGAGGATGAGGTTCTGCTGATTCTTGTGATTGATGTCGCGCACAGGAGCAAGGTGTACAAGCGTTGCTGATTGCTGCACCAAGGTTCCGTTGGCTCTGCCGGTGAGAAACCAGCGGATGGGAGAAATTGCCGTGTTCGACCCTATCGGGTCTCGTTCGGTGGGGCTATGCATAAGCCCACTGGGCGCTTATGCATCACGCTCCGATTGCAATTATTGACCGGCTTGCGGCCGGACTGTCACTTTTCCTCGTTCAGGCCTATCGGCCTTCACTTGGCGGAGCTACTCGGAAGCGCACTGCGCTTCCTCCTCACGCTCCGCCCTTGAAATTCAGTTGGCGCCAGGCTTCGTAGATGGCGATGGACGCGCAGTTCGTAAGGTTCAGACTGCGCAACGAGGGGCGCATGGGCAGTCGCACCTGTTCGGCCACATGCGGGCCTTCCATGATGTCCATCGGGTCGGGGATGTCACCGGGCTCGGGGCCGAACAGCAGGATGTCGGTCGGCTTGTATTCCACCTCGGTGTACAGCTTGGTGGCATGTGCGGTGAACGCGATGATGCGCGAATTGGGCATGGACTCCACCAGGTTGTCGAAATTCGGATGCAGCACCACGTGGGCCATGTCGTGGTAGTCGAGGCCTGCTCGGCGCAGCTTGGTGTCGCGCAGGTTGAAACCCAACGGCTCCACCAAATGCAGGATGGTGCCGGTCACCGCGCACAGGCGGATGGCCGAGCCGGTGTTGCCGGGAATACGCGGTGAGTAATAGCACAGGTGCGGTGTTACGGTTTCGGTGGTGGCGGCCTTTTCAGCCGAGAGCATCGCGTCCACCACGGAGATGGGGTTGCCATGCGCGTCGGTTACGAGTTCGTCCGGTCCGTAATTCGATTTACGGTACCCGTACTCGAACATCTTCTCGACTTTTGTTTCGGGATTCTGCGCGTTCTGCGAATTCTGTTCTGCCTCGTTCGTCATAGCTGCTAAGAATAAGAATGATGAACGACACAGCAATTTCTTTACGGCTCGGCGCATGGTGGGAGGCCAATGCGCGTGACTTGCCATGGCGCTTCGGACGAGCCACGCCGTGGGGCGTGCTGGTCAGTGAGGTGATGAGCCAGCAGACGCAGATGAGTCGTGTGGTGCCGTATTGGCACGATTGGATGGTACGCTGGCCTGATGCCCGTGCTCTTGCCGCAGCACCTAAAGCCGATGTGATCACCGCATGGGGTCGGCTTGGCTATCCTCGCCGTGCGCTGCGATTGCAGGAATGCGCCCGCGTGGTGGCGGAAGAATATGGCGATGAGCTGCCTCGCACCTACGACGAGCTCGTCGCTCTGCCCGGTATCGGCGACTACACTGCCTCCGCCGTGCTGAGCTTTGCATTCGGTGAGCGCATTGCGGTGATCGATACGAATATTCGCCGCGTGCTGAGCCGCGTATTCCTCGGCACCGAATCTCGCGGGGGAGCGGCGAGCCCGGCCGAACGCGCGCTCGCCAACCGCATGTTGCCCCAAGACAGGGTTTGTGGGGACGGTGCCGATTGCACGGACCATGCATATCGATCCGGCGAACACACTTTCCTGCAGCGCAGCGAACCTCCATCGGTCACGTGGAATCAGTCGGTGATGGAATTGGGCGCGGTGGTTTGCACAGCCAAGACGCCGTTATGCGAGATTTGCCCGATTGCGGATGATTGTGCATTTCTCAAAGCCGGCCGCCCCGGACTGGGGGAGCGGCGCACCCGCCCGCGGCAGCGATTCCAAGGCACTGATCGTCAGGTGCGCGGTCTGGTGCTCGCCGCGCTGCGCGAGCTTCCCGCTGGAGTCATGTTGCCCAGGGAAGATGCCGACAAGCTTTGGAAGGACCAGATTCAGCTTGCCGCCTGCATCACCAGCCTTGACGATGATGGCCTAATCGAGATTCTGGACGGCGGCCTGCGACTACCCAACTGACATTGTGAAAAATGGTGGGCTCCCCAAGCGTGTATGGGTGTGGTGACCGTAGACTGGAAGAGTTATGGCAGTGCAGAGGAACACATCAGGCGCGAGAACGGCACGCGGAGCCGGTGCCGGGGCCAATGGGCCATCCGGCGGGCCCGCCCGAAACGACCGTTCCGGCAAGCCGCGCAAGCGCAAGATCAGCAAAAAGCAGCAGGCCATCTATCGTCGTCGGCGTATCGTGGCCGGTACGGTGTCGCTGCTGATAATCGCGCTGATTGTATTCTGCGTGTACAGCCTTGGCCGGGGTATCGGTGCCGTGAACACGATGATTCACCATGACGAGGTGTATGCGATTTCCCGCGACGCCACGCCGGCGCCGAAGAAAGTCAGCAACGTCAAGGATTGCTCGGCCAGTGATGTGACATTGCAGCTTTCCGCGGCCTCCCAATCCGTGCCGGTAGGAGGATCGCTTGATTTCACCGCGACCATCGTGCACGAGGGGTCAGGCAACTGTTTGGTGGACGGATCCGATTCCGGCCGTGTGCTCACCATTACTTCCGGTCAGGAAACGATTTACAAGTCCGATGTGTGTCCGGCGGATTCGCGTCTGCTGCTGATGGCTAAGGGTGATAAGGACGTTCAGAAGGTCACGTGGAATACCAATGCGAACGCCACGCTCACCGAATGCACGGATGAGTCGGGTTGGGCCAAGGTCAATGCGGGAACGTACGTGGCGCAGTTGAGTTTGAAGGATCATCCGAAGGTGAAGAGCGATCCGGTGACGTTTACGGTGGGGTAGGACCTGCGGTCGGTGTTTGGACGCTGGGTCTCTCCCTTAGTCTCGCTCCGCTCGACAGCTCCCTCGTCAGCGGGAGCTAAAGATGTCCTCGCATATCAGTATTCTTTTGACTTTGCATGAGGTGTGTCATATTGCGGGCATGCCGTCGACAATGAAGCGTCCGCATAGGCATATGGTGGCCATGCCGGCGCTCCCAGGGGAATTATTAATCTAAGCGAGCGATAAGGAACGTCCATTGGCTACTGAGTCTACGACGAACACCACCACCATCATCGCACGCGCCGACCAGCATGACATTGACCTGCACAAGGCGTCGGATCGCGTGAACTTCGGTTCCATCAAGGAACCCATCGATGTGCCCTACCTGCTGGGCGTGCAGACCGACAGCTTCGACTGGCTGATCGGCTCCGACCGCTGGAAGAAGCGCGTCGAAGAGGATGAGGCCAACGGCACCAACACCGTGGCCCACACCTCCGGTCTCGACGAGGTCTTCAACGAGATCTCCCCGATCGAGAACTTTGCACAGACCATGTCCCTGACCTTCTCGGACCCGTACTTCGAGGAGCCGCGCCACACCGTGCAGGAGTGCAAGGAGAAGGATTACACCTACTCCGCTCCGCTGTACGTGAACGCCGAATTCGAGAACGGCGACACCGGCGAGATCAAGTCCCAGACCGTGTTCATGGGCGACTTCCCGCTGCAGACCCCGCACGGTACCTTCATCATCGGCGGCACCGAGCGAGTCATCGTCTCCCAGCTCGTGCGTTCCCCGGGCGTCTACTTCGACCGCCAGCAGGATCGCACCTCCGACAAGGAAGTCTTCGGCGCGAAGATCATCCCGAGCCGCGGTGCATGGCTCGAGTTCGAGATCGACAAGAAGGACCAGCCGCAGGTGCGCGTGGACCGCAAGCGCAAGCAGTCCGCCATCGTGTTCCTCATGGCCATCGGCATGACCAAGTCCGAGATCGCCCAGGCCTTCAAGGACTACCCGCTGGTGCTCGACGCCCTGGAGAAGGAAACCCTCGAGACCCAGGACGAGGCCCTCGTCGACCTCTACCGCAAGATTCGTCCGGCCGACACCCCGACCCCCGAGGCCGGCAAGAACCTGCTGGACTCCTTCTACTTCAACACCAAGCGCTACGATCTGGCCCGCGTCGGCCGCTACAAGATCAACCGCAAGCTGGGTGTCGAGGCCGATTTCAACGATCGTTCCCTCCACCAGGAAGACATCATCGCCACGATCAAGTACCTGGTGGCCCTGCACGACGGTGCGGCGACCTTCCCGGGCAAGCGCAACGGCGAAGACGTTGACCTGCGCGTGGACGTCGACGATATCGACCACTTCGGCAACCGTCGCATCCGTCAGGTCGGCGAGCTGATCCAGAACCAGCTGCGTACCGGTCTGAGCCGTATGGAGCGCGTGGTGCGCGAGCGCATGACCACTCAGGACGCCGAGGCCATCACCCCGCAGTCCCTGATCAACATCCGCCCGGTGAACGCCACCATCAAGGAGTTCTTCGGCACTTCCCAGCTCTCCCAGTTCATGGATCAGAACAACCCACTGTCCGGTGTGACGAACAAGCGTCGTCTTTCCGCACTGGGCCCCGGCGGTCTGTCCCGCGACCGCGCCTCCATGGAAGTGCGCGACGTGCACCCGTCCCACTTCGGCCGTATGTGCCCGATCGAGTCTCCTGAAGGCCCGAACATCGGTCTGATCGGCTCCCTGGCAACCTTCGGCCGCGTCAACCCGTTCGGCTTCATCGAGACCCCGTACCGCAAGGTCGTCAACGGCCATGTGACCGACGAGGTCGAGTACATGACCGCTGACCGCGATCTTGACCACGTCATCGCCCAGGCCAACCAGGAGCTCGACGAGAACGGCAACTTCGTCTCCAAGTCCGCCCTTGCCCGAGTCGGCGAGGAAGAGGCGGTCGATGTGCCGGTGAGCTCCGTGGATTACATGGACGTCTCCCCGCGTCAGATGGTCTCCCTCGGCGCCTCCCTGATCCCGTTCCTGGAGCATGATGAGGGCCACCGTGCACTGATGGGTACCAACATGCAGCGTCAGGCCGTGCCGCTGATCGAATCCGAGCGCCCGCTGGTGGGCACCGGCTCCGAATGGCGCGCCGCCAACGACTCCGGCGACGTCATCAAGTCCGAGAAGGACGGTGTGGTCACCTACGTGTCCGCCGACCTGATCCGCGTGATGAACGACGACGGCACCACCAGCTCCTACAAGCTGGCCAAGTTCCAGCGCTCCAACCAGACCACCTGCTACAACCAGCGCCCGATCATCCATGATGGCGAGCGTGTGGAGGCCGGCTCGGTGCTGGCCGATGGTCCTGCCATCCAGAAGGGCGACCTGGCCCTGGGCAAGAACCTGCTCATCGCCTTCATGCCTTGGAACGGCTACAACTACGAGGATGCTGTGATCATCTCCCAGCGCCTCGTGCAGGACGACACCCTCTCCTCCATCCACATCGAGGAGTACGAGATCGACGCCCGCGAAACCAAGCTGGGCGCCGAAGAGATCACCCGCGACCTGCCGAACGTCGGCGAGGACGCCGTGGCCAACCTCGACGAGCGCGGCATCATCCGCATCGGCGCCGAGGTCGAGGCCGGCGACATCCTGGTCGGTAAGGTCACCCCGAAGGGCGAGACCGAGCTGACCCCGGAGGAGCGCCTGCTGCGCGCCATCTTCGGCGAGAAGTCCCGCGAGGTGCGCGACACCTCCCTGCGCGTGCCTCACGGCGAGACCGGTACCGTCATCGGCGTCAAGGAGATCACCCGCGAGGATGCCGAGGAGGACGGTGACGAGCTGCCCAACGGCGTCAACCAGATGATCCGTGTCTACATCGCCCAGCACCGCAAGATCACGGTGGGCGACAAGCTCTCCGGCCGCCACGGCAACAAGGGCTGCATCTCCCGCATCCTGCCGGAAGAGGACATGCCGTTCCTGGCTGACGGTACTCCGGTCGACATCATGTTGAACCCGCTGGGTGTGCCTTCCCGAATGAACCTCGGTCAGGTGCTCGAACTGCATCTTGGCTGGATCGCCCACTCCGGTTGGGATATCTCCCTTGACCCGAACATGGAAGCCGAGTGGAAGAAGCTGGTTCCGTCCGGTGCCGAGAAGGCCGAGCCGAACACCCCGGTCGCCACCCCGGTGTTCGACGGTGTCAAGCCCGAGGTCCTGAAGGGCCTGCTGTCCACCACGCTGCCGAACCGTGACGGCGACCGTCTGGTCGGCCCCGACGGCAAGGCCACCCTGTTCGATGGCCGTACCGGTGAGCCGTACACCAAGCCGATTTCCGTGGGCTACATGTACATGTTGAAGCTGCATCACCTGGTCGACGACAAGATTCACGCTCGGTCCACCGGCCCGTACTCCATGATCACCCAGCAGCCGCTCGGTGGTAAGGCCCAGTTCGGTGGCCAGCGCTTCGGCGAGATGGAGGTGTGGGCCCTTGAGGCCTACGGTGCCGCCTACACGCTGCACGAGATGATGACCACCAAGTCCGATGACGTCGACGGCCGCGTGCGCGTCTACGGTGCCATCGTCAAGGGCGATAACCTGCCGCCGGCAGGCATCCCTGAGTCGTTCAAGGTGCTCCTGAAGGAAATGCAGTCCCTGTCCCTGAACGTCGAAGTGCTCAACGCCGAAGGCGTGGCCATCGACATGAAGGATGAGGATGACGATCCGGCCAGCTCCGCTGACGACCTCGGCTTCAACATTGGCGCCCGCCCCGACGCGGCCGCCAAGGAAGACCAGAAGGCCGAAGAGCCCGAATACCAGTGATCCCTCGGGCTGCATGCGGTCAATACGCCGCGTGTAGCCCCGCCAACGTGAAATAGATAACGTACAGAGACCTTTCCGGTTTGCACTACCCCTCAGTCAGCCTTGGCTGGCAGCTCCCCTGACAAGGGGAGCTTGGGAAGGTCTCAAGAACAGAAACGGATTAACAAGTGCTGGACGTCAACGCATTTGACAAGATTCGCATCGGCCTTGCCACCGCCGATGACATCCGTGGTTGGAGCCACGGTGAGGTCAAGAAGCCTGAAACCATCAACTACCGTACGCTGAAGCCTGAGAAGGACGGTCTGTTCGGCGAACAGATCTTCGGCCCGACCCGTGACTGGGAGTGCGCCTGCGGCAAGTACAAGCGCGTGCGTTTCAAGGGCATCGTCTGCGAGCGATGCGGTGTCGAAGTGACCCGCAGCCGCGTGCGCCGTGAGCGCATGGGCCACATCGAGCTCGCCGCCCCGGTGACGCACATCTGGTTCTTCAAGGGTGTGCCTTCCCGCCTCGGCTACCTGCTGAACGTCACCCCGAAGGATCTGGAGCGCGTGATCTACTTCGCCTCCTACATGGTCACCGAGGTGAACGAGGACGAGCGTCACAACGATCTGCCCGGCCTGCAGGACGAGTTCGATTCCGAGATCAAACGCCTTGAGCAGCGCCGTGACTCCGACATCGAAGCCCGCGCCAAGAAGGTCGAAGAGGATCTCGCCGCCCTTGAGGAGGCCGGCGAGGCCAAGGGCCCGGCCCGCACCAAGCTGCGTAACGGTGCCGAGCGCGATATGGCCGCCATCCGCACCCGCTACAACGACCAGATCGCCCGTGTGGACGCTGTCTTCGACAAGTTCAAGAAGCTCAAGCCCGGCGACATGGTCGACGATGTGGACCTGTGGCGCGAGATGCAGGACCGCTACGGCGATTACTTCGACGGCTGCATGGGCGCCGAAGCCATCAAGAAGCGCCTGCAGTCCCTTGACCTGGAGACCATCTCCAAGGAACTGCGCGAGGAGATCAAGGACGCTTCCGAACAGCGTAAGACCAAGGCCCTGAAGCGTCTCAAGGTCGTCAACGCCTTCCTGACCACCGGCAACAAGCCGGAGGCCATGGTGCTCGACGTGATTCCGGTCATCCCGCCGGACCTGCGCCCGATGGTCCAGCTCGACGGTGGCCGCTTCGCCACCTCCGACCTCAACGACCTGTACCGCCGTGTGATCAACCGTAACAACCGTCTGAAGCGACTGATCGAGCTCGGCGCCCCTGAAATCATGCTCAACAACGAGAAGCGCATGCTTCAGGAAGCCGTCGACTCCCTGTTCGATAACGGCCGTCGTGGTCGCCCGGTCACCGGTGCCTCCAACCGTCCGCTGAAGTCCCTGTCCGACATGCTCAAGGGTAAGCAGGGTCGTTTCCGTCAGAACCTGCTCGGTAAGCGAGTCGACTACTCCGGCCGTTCCGTGATCGTGGTCGGCCCGTCCCTGCGCATGCACCAGTGTGGTCTGCCGAAGCCGATGGCCCTCGAGCTGTTCAAGCCGTTCGTCATCAAGCGCCTCGTGGACCTGAACTACGCGCAGAACATGAAGTCCGCCAAGCGTCTCGTGGACCGCGGCGACGCCGAAGTGTGGGGCGTGCTCGAGGAGGTCATCTCCGAGCACCCCGTGCTGCTCAACCGTGCACCTACGCTGCACCGTCTAGGTATTCAGGCATTCGAGCCGATCCTGGTGGAAGGCAAGGCCATCCACCTGCCGCCGCTGGCCTGCGCCGCCTTCAACGCCGACTTCGATGGTGACCAGATGGCAGTCCACCTGCCGCTGTCCGCCGAAGCCCAGGCCGAGGCCCGCTCGCTGATGATGGCTTCCGACAACATCCTGAAGCCGGCTGACGGTCACACCGTGACCATGCCGTCCCAGGACATGATCCTCGGTCTGTACTACCTGTCCACCGTGCTGGAAGGCGCCAAGGGCCAGGGCCGCGTGTTCTCCTCGCTGGAAGAGGCCGAAATGGCCCTCGACCGCCACGAGATCGACATGCAGGCCAAGGTGCTCATCCGCCTGCCCGAGAGCTTCGAACTGCCGAAGAACTGGGAGCCCGGCGAGGTCAAGGTGCTCGACCCGCGCGAAGGTGAGGACGAGGTCATCAAGGAAGAGCGCTTCCACGACGGCACCGTGCTGTTCGCCACCTCCTACGGCCGCATCCTGTTCAACGAGACTCTGCCGACCGACTACCCGTTCGTCAACGAGCAGGTGGCCAAGGGCCGTCTGTCCAAGATCGTCGATGACATCGCCATGCGTTACTCCACCCAGCAGGTGGCCGCCACGCTGGATGCCCTGAAGGATCTTGGCTTCACCCGTGCACCGTGGTCCGGCGTGTCCTTCGCGTTCTCCGACGTGAACGAGCCGCCCGAGCGCGACGAGAAGATCGCCGAGTACGAGGCCAAGGCCGACAAGGTCAACGCCAACTACGAGATGGGTCTGTTGACCGAGGAAGCTCGTCGTCAGGAACTCATCGACCTGTGGACCGAGTGCACCGCCGAGGTGTCCAAGGAAGTCGAGGAGAAGTTCGACCCGACCTCCAACCTGGCCATCATCGTGCAGTCTGGTGCACGAGGCAACATGATGCAGATCAACCAGATCGCAGGTATGCGAGGCCTCGTGGCTAACCCGAAGGGTGAGATCATTCCTCGTCCTGTGAAGTCCAACTACCGCGACGGCCTGTCCGTGCTGGAGTACTTCATCTCCCAGCACGGTGCACGTAAGGGTCTGGCCGATACCGCACTGCGTACCGCAGAATCCGGTTACCTGACCCGTCGTCTGGTCGACGTCTCCCAGGACGTCATCGTGCGCGAAGAGGACTGCGGCACCAAGGCCGGTCTGCCCATCCGTGTCGCCGAGCGCGACAACGACGGCAACCTGGTGCTCGTCAAGGCCGCCGATGGCGGTCCGTACTCCCGTCTGCTCGCCGCCGACGTCATCGACCCGGCCGACGGACAGACCGTGCTGTACAAGCGTGACGACGCCCTGTCCATGGACGTGCTCAACGACCTCGTGGCCCACGGCGTCGAGGAAGTCAAGTGCCGTTCCGTGCTGACCTGCGAGTCCAAGCGCGGCGTGTGCGCCAAGTGCTACGGCTGGTCCCTGGCCACCAACAAGCTGGTCGATGTCGGCGAGACCGTCGGTATCGTCGCCGCCCAGTCCATCGGTGAGCCTGGTACCCAGCTGACGCTGCGTTCCTTCCACTCCGGCGGTGTGGCCGCGGCCTCCGATATCACCCAGGGTCTTCCCCGTGTCACCGAGCTTTTCGAGGCGCGTACCCCGAAGGGCGAGGCGCCGATCACCGAGTTCGCCGGCAGCATCAAGATCGTGGAGAACGATCGCGGCCGCCAGATCATCCTGACCCCGGACGCCGACTCCGGCGCGCCGAAGGAAGACGGCGTGATCAAGCCGATCACCTACCAGGTCTCCAAGCGCGTGCCGCTCAAGGTTGCCGACGGCGACCACATCAAGGTCGGCACCCAGCTGGTCGAAGGTTCCGTGGATCCCAAGAAGATCCTCACCATCCTCGGCAAGCGCGCCGCCCAGGTCAACATCGTGGAGGAGGTGCACACCGTGTACCGCTCCCAGGGCGTGGATATCCACGACAAGCACATCGAGGTCATCGTGCATCAGATGACCCGTCGCGTGACCATCATCGACTCCGGCGACACCGACCTGCTGCCGGGTGAGCTGGTGGACAACGCCCGCTTCCGCGAGATCAACCGCAACATCGTCAAGAACGGTGGCCGTCCGGCCGTCGGTCGTCCGGCGCTTATGGGCATCACCAAGGCGTCTCTGGCCACCGACTCCTGGCTGTCCGCCGCGTCCTTCCAGGAGACCACCCGCGTGCTCACCGAAGCCGCGCTCTCCGAGAAGGTCGACGACCTCAAGGGCCTCAAGGAGAACGTCATCATCGGTAAGCTCATCCCGGCCGGTACGGGCCTCGCCCGCTACCGCAACGCCGTGGTCGAGCCCGACAAGGCCATCCGCGACACCATCTACCCGAACTTCGGTCTGGGCGGCGATGGCGATCTCGGCGACGCGACCTTCTCCGACGCCGACCTGTCCGACCTGAACTTCTCGAACCTCGAATTCGGCGATCTGAAGCTCGGCGACGACTTCAACCCCGATGACTTCTACTCCGATCAGGGCGGTCAGCCTGACATCGAGGAGTAAGCGAGAGGGTCCTAGAAAGGATGTCCTTTCTAGGACTCAGATCTTGCGTTAATCGCAATAAGATGGCCCGGAACTATATCAGTTCCGGGCCATCCGTATATTTGCCATTGTGATTTTCCTGTTGAACAAGAGCAGGCAGCCGCTCGTTGCTTGATTACTCAGGCCTGTTTTTCGGTGAACTGGAAGAACTGATCACCAATACGCACCGTTGAAGGTGCACTGAGCTTGAGCGTTGTGCCCTTGGTGACTTGGGTCTCCTGGCCATTGGTGATGATGTAGGTGCCGTTCAACGAGCCGTAGTCCTCGATCCACAGCGCGCCATCGGTGTCGATGCTGATGGCGGCATGGTTGCGGGACGTGGTGCGGGTCGGGTCTTCGATACGCTCCGCCTTGGCACCTTGCGGCACATCCATGGAAGGCTTGCGGCCCAGCAACGTGCTCTTATCGATCACAATGGTCTGGCCGGTGACATCGTTATGCATCAGGTACGTCTTCTTCGGTGCCTTGGACGTGAACGAGGAGGAGAGCACGGTGCCGTCCCAATCCTCGATGTCGTTTTCGGCGGCGTGCGGTGTGGTGTCTGCCGGAGCGGTGGCAGCGGGCTCAGCGGCGGCGGTAGCGGCAGTGACGGCAGGCTCTGCCGCAAAAGCGGTATTGGCCGCGGTTTCCGCAGAGCTGGGCTGCCCATAGTCGTTCTGCGGTTCGGCTGCGCCAACTGCGGAATCCGGGGTGCCTTCCACCGGATCGTCGGAATACCAACCCAGTTCAGGTGCTGGAGGGTAGGGAAGTTTGGCCATGATGATGCCGTCCTTTCACTGACGAAAAGCCAGAGCGGCGTTGATTGCCGGGTCGCCGAGCTGGCCCAGCCATTCGATCAGTGCCGGATAGGTGTTGGGATTACGTGCGATGCAGGCGCGTAGTTCAGGCGCGTACTGGGCAATCTGGGCGATTTGCATCTGGTCGGTGGTGGTCAGGGCCTGTTCGGCGGTGAAGCCATAAGGATTGGTGGCCACAGGCTCCTCGAATGCCGCCTGAGCTGCGGGCTGCTGGGCCGCGTACTGGTCGGCGGCGGGCTGGGCGTCGTTGTACTGGTCGGCGGCGGGCTGGGCGGCGGCGGGCTGGTCGGCGGCAGTCTGCTGAGCCGCGGCGTACTGGTCGGCGGCGTAAGCGTCTGCAGGCTGCTGCTCGGCAGCCTGCTGGGCCGCCTGTTCCGGAGCCTCCTGATCCTGAACCGGGCCGCCGAATGCGTCGGCGGTGAACCCGTATTGTGCCAGGGTTTCGCGGGCACGCTCATCGCCGAATTCGGCGATCCAACGCTTCAAGCCGGGATAACAACGCGGATTCACGGCGACGTTTGCGCCGAATTCCGGATTCTCGTAGGCGATTTTTGCCAACAGAATCGGGTCCGCGTTCGGATCCTGTACGGCAGCGACCGCAGCATCATAATCAACCATGGGATTACCTCCTTATGTTCGCTCGGTTATGCCGAACGTATGGTCCGTAGTGTTTGCAGTGTTGCGTCTTCAATGGCGCCAATGTCCTCGCCCTCGTCCAGTCTAAAAGCGCTGAACGCGTGATGTTCGGGTTCGGTCAGTGGCATATCGGCCACAATCACAGTGATATTGTCGGTTCCGCCCGCATCGAGCGCGGCCGTCACCAAGGCGTCCACGGCTTCCTGTCTTGGTTGTTTTTGCGCCTAAGACCCACGTCACTGGTCATCGCGACACGGATGGAACCTGTGGTCATGACGTTTTCCCCTTCTTATGCTTGCGCTTGACTCGCGCTGTATACGGCTTTGCTGCGTGTCTATTTGCCAATATAGACACGCTTTTCAGCGAAAGCCGTGTACGTATCCTCCTGAAACGCGGCAAAGAAGCGAGCATTGCCTTGCGCAACCGGTCGACTCCATTCCAATATGTGGTGGCTTGGCCCGATGCAATGTCTTGCCCCGAGAACGTGGCGTAGTCGGCTTCCCGACCGAGTTGAATCAGTGCCTGATCGTCCGTGCCGAGCTGACTGGCGATTGCGCCGGCCTGATCGCGACGAGTGCCCTTGGCTGTGATGCCGCTTTGCTCGGCAAGTATGTGTATGGCATTCCACCCCGCTGCCACACGGGCTTTCGGACTGCCGTGCCGTCGTGCACGTGCCAGCAATGCAGCTTTAAATATCAGGATTAGTCCGCAAACGATGAGCAGAGTCCACAGGGGGCTTCCATAGATGGCTACCGCACGAGTAACTCGCCAGAACCGCACCCAGAACAGGTTGGTCGGCGAATCATCGGCGTCGGTACCGGCCAACGAACTCTGGCCTTTGGCCTGCGTCTGATCGCGCAGCGGGTCGGTCAACGGCACTGGTGGTTGCCGGACCAGTGTCTGCGGATTCGGCGGCGTCAGGTTCTGGTTTTCATCAGGCACCTTGGTCTCCTTGGGCGTCGGATAGAACGCCACCCATCCCAGGCCTTGCAATTTGATTTCCACCCAAGCGGTCACATCATTGCCGGTGAATTCGATTTTGGTGCCATTGCCTGAAGTCTTCTCCGTGCGGGCATCGGTGATTTCGCCATCCTCGTTTTTCGGCAGGAATCCCAGGACCACACGGGAGGGCAGTCCCAGCTCACGAGCCATCAGTGCCATGGCGGAGGCATATTGTTCGGAATCACCCACCATGGCCGTGCCTGCCAGCAGCTTGTTGATACGGTAATTGCCATGGCCCGCATCGGAAGGATAATCGCCTTCCAGACCGTGTGAGAACCATCCGGAGTCTTTCAATGTGTCGGCCAAGGCCGTGGCGGCGGCACCGCCCGAGGACTGCCCGCCGGCAATGGACGTGGCCAGTTTGCTGGCCGAATCGGGAACATCCTGGGCTGAAGGCTGCGTGATGCGGGCTGCGGCCGCACTGCTGATCTGCTTATCGGTGGGCTTGTGGGCTATGATGCCGGATTCGGTATAGGTGAGTCCCTTGCGCGTGCCGACGGGAATAATGGCGGAATCGGTATCCGTGTTGTAGTAGAACGTGTCATTGCCGTTGTCGGCATCGTTGGCGAAGCTCACGCCAGCGGCCGCTCCCGCCAGCGGCAGCCAGGTGTCGGTCAGTCCCTGATCGACGGTGAAGGTCGCAGTGAATGATTTACCCTGCTCATCCGCCTTGATCGTGGTGCCCACGCGATGATAATTCGAGGAGTCCGTGGCTTCGGAAGAATCGGACAGGTTCCATACTGTGCCGTCGAATCGATCCATCACCGCAAGTTTGACCGGTGTTCCGGCCGGTAGATTATGGACGGTCAGCAACACGTCTTTTTTGTGGTCCTTGATATAGGATCGCATGCCGCTGAGCGGGCTGGTGTAATCGTAGGGGCTTAACGGCGGATCGTAGCGGTCACGCAGCACGAAACGGTCCTGCGGCACCAGCAACGTGCCCCCGAAAGCAAGGCCGGCAGCGAGCACGACGATGATCAGCGCGGATATCCAGCGCCCCCATTCCAGCAGTTCAAGACGCCAAGACAGCCAGATAATCAGCAGCAAGGCAAAGGCAATGCCGCAGATGGCACGTTGCCAGCCGCTGTCCGTACCCAGCAGAGCACATACGGCCACGGCCGCCGCAAGGGGCGGCACTCCCACCAGAGACAACCATGCGTTGGCATTAATGGCAAACACGCCGGTGAGGAACGTAAGCCACAGGCCGATGGTCCATACCGCCATCAGTACGCCGTCTTGCGTGCCCAGAGGCGGATCGACGGAAATAATGTACTTGAACGAGCCAAACGTCATTTCCCAACCTGAACTCAAGGTCTTCAAGGTGGGAATCACGTAATGGGACGTGGTGGAACTCAGCGTTACCACCGGACCGATGATGAATTGGGCAAACGCCAGAAACACGATTTGCCACCACAGTCGCAACGCCGGCAACATGCCCGCCAGAGCGATGATCGCGCCCAGCAAGGTGGCCGGTACAGCGGCAATCGTCCAAGTGGCCACGCCGCCGTACACGTCGATGAGATTGGCTTGCGCCAGCAACATCATCGCCGCTATGAGTACAAGGCTGGCGATTCGTTTGCCCCACGGCTGGCGACTGAGGCCCATGCCGCGAAGCACATTGCCTCTGGTCATCCAGATAACCGAATGTGTGGAGTCGGCCCAGGAGCCGGTGGTGGTGGAGGTTCCGGTGTACGTGCCGGAGGAAGTGCCGGTGTATGTGCCGCTCGATCCGGCGTACGCAGCGGTATTGGTAGTGGTGATACTGGACTGGTCGAAGGTCATGCGAGCACCCCCATGATCAGTGGGAGATCATCGAGTTCGCCGATGGTGGCCAATGTGAAATTGGCGAATCTTCTGATGCCGCGATTGGCGCCGGCGCTGGCCTGCAATACCACGCAGCTGGCCGATCGGGGCAAGGCCAAGGTCATGCGCTTGATTTGCTCGATGTCTTTCAGCGATCCAACAGTGAAAAAATAGAACGAAGCATCAGGACTGTGCTTCAGCGTGCCCTCGGCGAGATTCGGATTATCCTCACGATCAGGCTCTATGGCACTGGCGTTGTCGAGGAACTCCATGGCGTTGCGCGGTTGGCCATGCGCGTTGCCCGCGTGACAGACCAGCGGGCGATCCTGCAGCAGGCATTTGACGCCGATGGAGGAGTGGATGGACACCGCCATCTCGAATTCCTCGCCGTTGACGTACTCATCCGGGTTCACGCTGATGGTCACCGAGGTGTCGGTGCGGCGCGTGGCCTCATATTGGCGAATCATCAACGTGCCGGTTTTCGCGGAGCTCAGCCAGTGGACGTTACGCACGTCGTCGCCCGGCTCGTATTCGCGCAATCCGTAGAAGTCGAGATCATCATCCACGATCTGGCCGGATGGTTGGCCTTCCAGATCGCGGGGCACGCCGGCATTCAGGGTATCGAGACGCACGGTACGAGGATGGATGAATACGGTGATGCGGTCGGCCAACTCCTTTTCGTGACGCACCAGGCCGAACGGGTCTCCCTTGCGGATGCGCAACGGGCCGATGGGCAGTATTGCGCGCGATACGGTACGGAACTCCACATCGGTTTGCTTGGATTGCCCGGGAGCCAGCATGGGGATGTTGAATCGTTCACGCGCATCGCCGATTGGCAGATATCCGCGTGCCGTGGTCGTCGGCGTTCTGCCGGTGTTGTCGATGCCGACGATAACGGATACGGTGTCTCCCACGGTCACGCGATGATTGGATACGGCGATGGACGCGTGGAAGCGTGTGTTGCCGAGGGAAAGCGCGATTGCCGCGAGCATCATCACCATCGCCACGATGCCGAATACGAGCAGCTCATGCCAGCCCAGAGGCAGGAACGCAATAAGACATGCGATGCCTGTGCCCGTTACCGCCCAGCCCAAGGGCGAGACGTAGGATGCGAAGAACCGTCTGATGCGTCTTACCGCGCGCTTGAACATGCGTTCAGCGCGCCGGCGACGGCGTAATGAGGCGGATGCAGATGCCATGGTCGGATACCTTTCCAGGCCCTATCAGGAACCGATGGTGGGGGAGGGAACGTCTTCGAGCACCTGTGCGATCAGGCTTTCCGGAGTCGCGCCATCGAAGGTGGCTTCCGGAGTCAGCGTGATACGGTGTGCGAGCACGGCCACTGCAAGGTCCTTGACGTCATCCGGCACCACGTAGGCACGGCCATCGGCCGCGGCCCAGATACGGGCGCATCGGGTCAGTGCCAAAGCGCCACGCATGGAGGAGCCGACCGTGATCTTCTCGTTGTGGCGGGTCGCCTCGACGAGCCTGACGATGTATTCACGAATCGCATCATCCACATAGATTTCGGTGGCCACCTGACGCAGCCGCATGACATCGTCACCGCTCAGCACCGGGGAAATGGTCTGCGCACGGTCGGTGATATCGACCTGCTTGAGAATATCGACGGACACATCATGGCCCGGGTAGCCAATCGACGTCTTGATAAGGAATCGGTCCATCTGCGCCTCAGGCAGCTTATAGGTACCGAGCTGCTCGATGGGGTTCTGGGTTGCGATCACGATGAACGGCTGCGGCACATCATGGGTGACGCCGTCAACGGTGACTTTCTGCTCTTCCATAACCTCCAGAAGTGCGGACTGCGTCTTCGGCGATGCACGGTTGATCTCATCGGCCAGCACGATGGAGGCGAAAATCGGGCCCTCGCGGAACTCGAATTCTCCGCGCTTCTGATCGTAGAAAGTCACACCCACCACATCCGAAGGCAGCAGATCGGGCGTGAACTGAATACGCTTGAAACCGGTGGAAATGGAGTTGGCCAAGCCTCGGGCCAACTGGGTCTTACCGGTGCCGGGGTTGTCTTCAAGCAGAATATGGCCACCGACCATCAGTGCGGTGACGCATTGCTTGATGGGGATGGTCTTGCCGATAACCACCTTGGAGACATTCTCGATCAGCGCATTGAAGGACTGCTGGAAATCCCGGACCTGAGCCGTGGGCTGGGACAGTAGTCCGGAATTGATGCTGGCGGGCAGTGCCGATGCGGCTGCTTGCGCGGCTTTGCTCGACTGACGCTGCGGTTGGGATTGAGGTGTGCTGTCATCGCCCGCAGGGATGGAGGCGGCACCAGTAGTAGGAGACGGCTTTTCTGACGACGCTTGTGACGGCCACTGCGGCAGGTTAGGCAGCGCAACGGGCTGCGGCACCGACGCGGTGCTTGGGGTCGTGCCGGTGTGTGGTGCGGATGCCAGGTGCGTGGCGTCGGACAAGTGCGTGGCGTCGGATAGCTGCGTGCTGTCGGACAGACGGGTCGTGTCAGACAACTGCGTCGCGTCGTCGATGTTCTCGCTCATGGATGTTCTCCTACTGCTTGTGAATGGTGGTTGACGATATTGGGGTATTGCCGAAACCAAGAATCCAGGGGTTCTTGGCCAAAGTGATGACATCGGTACCGGATTTGAGCGATTCGGTCCCCTCCGAGGAGCCAGAGGGGCGTGTGCCCGCGACGCTGTCTCCGTCCGCAGTGTTGTCGAGACCGGAGTATCCCGGCCCGCCGGTGACTTTGACGCTCCACGCGTAGTTGCCATCGGCGGCCACGGCCAAGTCGGTGACGTCCAATGGCTGGCCGGAGTTCCACGTGAACGGTTGACCATTGATGATGATTTGTACAGTGGCCGGCTTGCCATAGACATCAACCGAACCGCCGGTGACGTTAATGACGTGAGCGTTGTCTGACCAGCGCAGCCCCTGCGGTTTGTTGATTACAGCCTTCTTCTCATAGGTGTAGGGAGCGCCATTGCGCGGGCCTCCGGTGGCGGCATCGCTGGTAGCGCCGTTGAACACCTGTTGCACCGATGCGGTGTTGCATCTGGCCCAAGGACTCATTCGGAAGTCGAGTGAGTTCCGGTTAGTAGCTGTACCGGAATCGATGCCATCGGCAGTCACGCTGTAGGACTGCGCATGCCCATGCTTGGTCCAATGCACGGTGCATGTACTGCCGGATCCGGTGGTGTAGACGTCAGTGGGCGGCTGGACCTTGTACTGCGGGACAAAGCTGCTCTCGCCCGTGCCGGCGGAAGCATCGCGCTGCGGCACCACGGTGGCCGTTACGGTGATTGTTGTGGTGTTGAGCAACGACTCATCGATGGAGAACGACTGGGAGCTCGGTGACTCGCAAGAGGCTTCGCCGCCAGCGTCGCCACCAAAGGATATCTTCCGGCAGCCGGCATTGCGGTTGTTGCCGAGAGTGACTTTCGCCGTTACTGTGGTGTCGTTGTTCGACAACGCAATGTTCGGCGCATCCGGGTCTCCCCAGATCTTCTCTGACGGCGATGCGGCGGACTCGGCACTCCAATTGATTTTGTTATGGGCTTTGACGGTCGCCGTGATGGCGGTGCCATCGGAAATGTCGTTGTTGTTGAACGTAAACGACAGCTCGGTGGCCGTATTGCCGGTTTCTTTGGTCTGCGGAGCGCCTGCACCGGTGACGGTCACCGAATAGTTGTCGACGGCGCTGAAATCACCGCTCGGTGCCTTCCATGTCACCTTGGCGGTTTTATTGCCACCCGTGACCGTAACATCGGTGGGAGCGGACGGCACCTTGTCCGGTGTGGCTTCGACGGCGGTGGACGGCTTGGACCAGCCGACGTCATTTCGCGCGGCGACGGTGAAGGAATAGGTTTTGCCGTTCTTCAGACCAGTGACCTGGCATGAGGTGACGGCACCGCAATCCTTCTCTCCGGTGGCGGCACCGGTCCAACTGACCTTGTAGTTGGTGATCGGGCTGCCATTGGCGGCACCGGGCGTCCATGTGAGGCTGACCGCGCTGTCCTGCGGTTCCCCGGCTACGGGGGAGAGCAGTGGCGGCTCGGGCTTGTCGATCACGGACACGGTAATCGATGCGGTGACTTCACGATCCTTGGACTTGGTGCCGTCTTGCACGGTGACGAGCACGGTATTCGTGGAAGCACCCACATCGGATGCGACGGCGATGGTGACGTTTCCGGAGGCATCGCATCCGGCGATGGTGAGTTTGGCGGCGTCATCCGCCTTGCAGCTGATGACGGTCAGCGAGGAATCGGGGAACGGATTGTACGCGCCGGTAAGCGCGTTCACGACATCGCTGGCACCGGCCATGATCTTCAACGTCTTGTCGCCGACGTGTGCCAGCGGACGGGTCGAAGACACTACGCGCACGGTCACACCGGCATTCACGGTGCCCGCGCCGTATGCGATTTGCACGGGAATGGACGCGGTGGTGCCAGGAGCGGCATCCTTGGTGGCGGAAACCTGCAAGCTACCGGAACGGGACAGGTTTGCGGTGATTTGCCTGGACGATGAGCTTCCGCCGGAATACGTGTATTGCTTTTCGTCGTCATACACGCCGGACGGTGCATGGGTGAGCGCCGCCAGATCAACGGTCTTGGGGTCCGCGCCCGCCTCGACATCAATAGTGGAGGACGAGAACGTGGGCGGCGGCACATCACGGCCTATCACCGTGATCTGGAGAGTGATCACTGCGGAATTGATGATCTTGGTCTTATCCGATCCCTGCTTGCCATCCACAGCGGTAAAGGTAATGGAGGCGGGGCCTGCGTAGTCTTTTGCAGCAGTGAACTTCAGGGTCTTGTCGTTCACGTAGAAATCGGAGTTGGAAGCCTTGGTGGCGCTGATGGAATCAGCGCTTTCGATATACGGTTCCTTGCCGGCGCCGACGCGAACATAGTCATTGATGTTGATTTCAATGGTTTCGCGCGAATTGACCTTCAATTCCGGTGCCTTGGGGCGCAACGTGGGCGGAAAGACACCATAGGCCGGTACCTGGATGAACGCGGTGGAGGTGATGTTGTATTTCGTATTGGTCACCGTGTAAGGCACGGCTCGCGCCTGTGACGTCAGGTCGACGGTGATGGTGGTCGAATGCTCGCCGCCCTTGACGTGAGCGTGAGCGCTGGCGGAGGGATGCACGCCGACCTTGAGCTCATTGGCTGTGCCGGAAGGATTGGCGATCCACTGGGAAACATCCACATCCACGGACTTCTTATCGATGGTGGCGGCGGACGGCACACGATAGTCGTAGGCGGTAGGCGGCTCGATGGCGGCATTCGGATCCACGTTTACCGTGAGGGTGGCCGTATCGGACAAGCCGGCCTTGTCTTTGACCGTGTAGGCGATATAGGCGGTGGTGGCGCTGCCGGGCGTGGTGAAGGAGATCATATTGTCTTTCACGCTCACCCCGTCGAGACCTTGGGCCTCGACATGCTTGTCGACGGTCAGATTGGTGTTGTCGCCGGAGATGTCGTTCTGCGCGACCGGCACGGTTGCGGCCGTATTGGGCCTCAACGTGATTTCGTCATCCCTGGCGTATACGCCGGAGTCGGACGATCCTTGGAATACGCCCACGCGGATCTGCGCCTGTGCGCGCTGACCGGTCCAATCCTCCACGGCATAGGAAAAGGTGTCGGTGCCGGACGAATCCGGATACGCTTCATAGACCAAGTAGTCGGAACCGACTTCGGATATGCGGCCCAGCGTGGGTGCCTTGTTGCCCAGACCCAACAGCTGATCGTCGTCGCCATCCGTGTCTATGCCGGTCAGCATGATGGGGATGCGGACCTTCTGCCCGGCGGCAACCTGCGCTTCGGCGTCATGCGGGGTTGGCACGGCCTTGCTCGCTGCGTCGCTCTTATGTACGGTAATGGTGATATTGGCGGAAGCCACATTGCCCAGATTGTCTTCAACCGTATAGGTGATGGGGAAGTTGCCGGTCTCGCTGGATGCTTGGTAGCGGACCGTGTCTCCAGAGACGAAAGCCAGGCCCTTGAACGTCTCCTTGTCGTATTGCAGGTTGTTCTTGAGTTTGACCGTGGTGCCATCCGAGTAGGACACATGGTCAAGCACATTCACGGACACGATGCCGCCGGTACGCACCTGGGCATTGATATTGCTGGCCTTGGGCACTGAATTCGAGGTGGTCAGAGCCGGTGGCTGCAACACGATGGTGCCCTTGGCGGTTCCGGAGGCGTTGGCCACGGTGTAGGTAAGGGCGACGGGTTTCGTGGGCACCTGACGCGCAGTGATATACACGCGCTTATGGCTGACGAGACCAACCTTGATGCCGGAGTCGGCCGGTGCGCTCACCGTGGTGACGGATAGCACGCCGCCCATCGGATCGACGTCATTGGTGAGCGGCTCCACAATGGCGGTATTATCCGCGCCAAGCAGGGCGACATCGTTGGCGGCAACCGGTTTGGCGGCTTCGCCGGTGGCGGGCTGCACCTCGACGCGAGCCAATCCGGTGGCCGGAATCGAGCCTTGAGCAATGGTGTAGGGCACATAATAGGTGCCGGGATTGGTGGCCTTGAACGTCAACGACATATCCGCCGCATTGGTGGTCGTCGAAGCGCCGTTGGGCGTATCCACCTGAGTCAGTTGTGCCGGCTGCAAGGAAGTGCCATGCACGTAAGAGGACAGCTTGACGACGGTATCCGTGTTGGGAACGGTGGTTTTCGCTACCGGGTCGATGACCGCGGCCAAGGTGTTCGCGGGCTTGACCGAGAAATACACCATGCCGGTGCCGGTCGCCGTGCCGTCGGAGACGGTGACCTCGACGCCCACACGTCCCGACGCCAGCGCACCTGTGTTGAACGTAAGCTGGCCGTCGGCTCGGGTGGACACCTGCACCTGGTCGGTGTTCTGGGCCACAGCGGAGACCAGAGTGAGCGGGTCTCCATCCGGATCGTTGAAGCTGCTCAGCGCATTGGCGGTATAACTGGCTCCCTGCTCCACATCGATCTCGGGAGGAGTGTCGAACTGTACGGGAGCGTGGTTGCCGCCATCATTCAGGGTTACGGTCACCGTGGCGGAAGAGGTCTGGCCGCGGCCATCGGAAATATCGTAAGTAAAGGTAACGGTGCCTGCGGATGCGGCGGAGGCATCGAGTTGCAGATACCGGCCATCGTAAATCGGCGAAATGGTGACGTCTTTGTCGTTTGGTGCGCCAACCTTGGTGATTTTCAGTACGGAACAATCGGTCTGCTCGTCATTGCGCAGCACGTCGAGAATCTGTTCCGAACCGGCTCGCGCGCCGATTTCATCATCCTCGGCTTTGATTTGGCCGGATTGCGCGGAACAGGTCTTGGAGAAGTCGTGGTGGTTGTTGGCTGAGTCGTTGTTCTGCTGTTCTTTCCCGGTCTGCTCGGTCTGTATTTTGTTCCACTGTATTTTGATGACTGTGGTGGAATCCTCAGGGTTCCACACATTGCCGTTAACCGTGTCGTTGAGCACCACAAGGCGATGGTTGGTGCGGAACACCAATTCGGAAGTGGCATTGACGGATTCGAGGGTTTGCGGCTTGACGCTGGTATCCGTGGGGGAGCAGGCGCGAATGTAGTTGCTGGCCTTCTGGCTCCAAGCCGAGTACACGCAGCCCTTGGACGATACCGGTCGTGCCGGATTCGCCTTGCCCCCGTTGGCTATGAAATTCGCCTTGGCATTGGATTTCAACGGGATAAGCGCAAGGCCTCTCGGTGATGCCGCGGCCACCCAATCGGACTGTACGTCATCGGTGGGAGGCTCCTGAAGGGTGAGGGTGCCGGTCGTGTCGACATCGACGCGGCCGCCCTTGAATATGACGGTTTTGCCGGTTGCGATTACCGGCGTGCTCCCGATGACGGTAAAGCTTTCAACGGTCTTCTGCTTGCCGTCGGTCAGCGATTCGAGGGTTCTGGCCTTGGCGCTGCTGGGATTGTCAAGACGCAGCACCATACCGTCGGATGGACGGTATCCGTAGATCTTGCCATCGTGGGTTACTACGATGCGCCCGCCCTCGCCCAGCTTCATTTTCGGATCGGAAGTGGTGGGAGTCACGGAATCAAGGTTTTCCGACAAGCCGGTCCACACATTGCCGGTCTTCTCGTTGATCAGGGCTACGGTATCCCCGCCGACCACAGTGGTGGTGTTGGCTTTGATGTCGGTCTTGACACCGGTGCTGACCGTGGATGCCTTGATGGTGGAGGCTTTGGTCGTTTCGGTCAGGATGGTGTCGCCATTATGCTGTGCGATGTCGAATCGTGGGGCGGAGGAGGAGACGCCGGCGTCGGCCTCCTTGTTCTTTACGTTGAATCGTGCGGCCTTCTGGTTCTTCAGCGAAGTGACCCATACGGTGCCATCGTCCAGTTGCACATGGCGGCGTGTGACGGTGCTCATGATCACCGCGCCGGCAACAAGTCCCAGAAGCAGCAGGAGCGTGATTGCGGGAACCGTCCACGTATGCCCTCCGGAGGGCATAAGGCGGCGCAAAGCCGCGCTGATGCGTCGGCGACGACCGTATGACTGGGATGATGTGGCCATCTGAACTCCCTGAACCCTGGTTTCTCTGGTTGCTGGTGTAATGACAACGCTTTACGGTTCCAATACCTGCCGTTCCTGTTGCCCATTTGGTGAATTCGCCACTGCCGGGCGCTGCCTGATGCGATACGCAATGCCAAGGTGGCATGCCCGGCAGTGGCGAGCGGATCACTCTTGCGGCTTGGCCGCACAGGCGATGGCGGGACTGACGGACATCTGGTGGTTCTTGCGCACAATGGACACCTGAATGCAGGTCTGCGAGCCTTCCTGCGCGTTGACGGTCACCGTGGAATCTGACGTTGTGACGGTTTGCGCGCTCTGGTCGGTATTGCTGCCCTGCACTATGGCCCACGCATAGGTATCACCGCTTTGCGGGTCTGGATCCGTCCAGGTGAACGTCACGGATGACCCATCCGCCGCATAGGTGCCGTTCAGATTCTCCGGGGAAGGAATCTGGGCGTTCGCGGTATCGGTGATCACGTCATCCTGATTATTGCGGTTGTTGTCATCGTCCTTGGTGCCGGGCGTCGCCACCTGTTTGGTATCTGATCCGGTGGCGCTGTCCATGCGGGGAACGACCACGAAGGCGAATATCAGTGCCGCCGCGGTGATCGCCGCAAGTATACCGACGGTAATGCCCACCGGTTTGACCCATCGCCGTGACGAATGGGGGATCTGATCTCGCTGGTCCGTGGCCCGGCGCCGACGCTCGATGTCTTTGGGATAGGCCGGCATCCCTTCCACGGTAACGGGAGTGGCATGCCCGAAAAATGCGAATTGCACACGCTGCATGGCACGTGCGAACTCCAACGCGGAGTAGTACCGCTGGTCGGGGTCCTTGTTCAGGGCCCGGCGCAGCACCGCTTCCACATCGGCCGGCACATCGGGGCGGTTGAGGCGAGGCAATGGCTGGTTGACGATCAGCGAAATCAGTTCCGATTGCGAACGCGGATGATATTCGTGCTGGAATGGCGAGCAGCCGACGAACATGGCGTACAGGGTGGCCGCCAGTGAATAGATGTCTGCGGCTTCCGAACCATTGGTCAGATGCTGAAGCACTTCAGGCGGTGCCCACGGCGGCGAGAATCCGGTTTCGGTACGGTCATACACATCGGTGGAGATACCGAAATCACCCAGAACAGGCAAGCCCTTCGAGGTGATGAGAATGTTGCTGGGCTTGATGTCGTGATGGATGATATTGCTGCGATGCGCGGTGAACAGCGCGCTTGACAGCTTGATGCCGAGGTCGAGTACCTGCTCGCAGGTCATGGACCGGGCCTTCATGATGCTGTTGTAGGTGCCGCCCGGCGCATATTCGATGACGATGTAGCCATGGCCATCGGAGGTGACGCCGGCACCATATACCGGCAGAATGTACGGGTGGGATGACAGCTTGGCCATGAAGTTGGCCTCGCGGTTGAACAGGGCAGCGGCCCGTGGGTCAAGGGTTTTGGCGCTGACCTTTACCGCCACCGGGCGTGCGGGCATACGCTGGTTATATAGGTACACCGTGGCGGTGGCACCGCTTCCCAACATCTGGACGAAATCATATCCGGGCAGTTTCGGCGGCCTCATCGGAATATTGGCCATCTGTTCCCTCCCTCCTTGGAAAATGCACTCTCCCTGTATTCGTTCTACAGGATACCGTCAAGGGTACGATTCTTCGTTGGGTTCGGTAAAATTTTTCCCTCTGTGACGGTCGGGTTTAGGCTGGAGCCATGATGACGAGACTTGAACCTGGAACAGTGCTGGACGGCATCGACCGTGATGGAGCGGCGAGGCTGATTGTCGGCACGCCTGGAAGCGGCAAAACTGAATTCGCCTTATCGGTGTTGATGGCGGGGCTGCGCCGCTACGGTGGCGCGCAGGTGGTGATGGCCGTATCCGGCCGTGTGGCCGCCGACGCATTGGGCAATCGGGTGATTCGTGAGCTCGGGTTTTCCGTGCAGGCCAGGCCGGTCACCACGCTGGGTGCCGTGTCATTCCGGGCCATATCAGCTTCGCGCGAGGGAACTGGATTGCCGTCGCCTCGATTGTTGAACGGTGCGGAACAGGATGCTTTGCTGCGTCAAGTCATGGCCGTGCATCTGCGCCATGCCGTAGCGGGAGATGATTGCGGCACCTGTGATCTGCTACGCATCTACTTTGCCCAGGATGACTGGGCGAAACTCATACGCGATGCCGGTGCCGGCGAGATGCCCGGCTCGGCCGCTTCCGCACAATCAAGCCTCTTGAAACAAGGGTCGGATTCACCGTCTCCGACGTCGGCAGGCGGCTCGACCAGCGCGGATAGGTTCACTCGAGGTATTTCAGATGCGTTTATCAGCCAGTTGCGCGATATGCTGGCCCGATTGGATGAGCTCGGTGTAGGCGTTCACGAAGAGCCACGTCTTTTGGACGCCGTGACGGAGGACGCGCGATTGTCGGTGCAATGGCGTTTGGCTTTCGCGTTGCGCCGTGAATATATTGCAGCCCAAAGCGCGGCATATCCGGGGCAATACCGTTTGGATGCCTCGTATTTGCTGGTGGCAGGCGCTCGTGTGATGCATGAGGCATTCGCCGCCGATCACGCGGATGATTCCGGCCGGCCTATGCGTATGGAGGCGTTGGGCTTGCCCCGGCTGCTGGTTGTGGATGATGTTCAAGACACCACGCTGGCCGGCATGCGCTTCTTGGAGGAGTTGGGGAATGCCGGCGTCAAGTTGGTGTTGGTCGGCAACTCGGATGAATCGGTGCAGACCTTCCGTGGATCGTATCCGGAATATCTGATGCGCCGTGCCGTGGAAGGGCGGCTGAAAGCCAAGGAAGAACAGCTGGTTGGCGGCAGTACCGGCGCTGATCAGTCGCACATGACGATGGCTGGTGTGATCGCGTCTCGTATTTCGCTGTCGATTCCCTCGCCGGAAGACGAGCCGCTGCCTCCGGCCGAGCGTCCCGGCAAGCTGACCGCCATACTGGGCGGAGTCGATGCAGCGAATTATCAGTCGGACGGCACAGTGACCGCCGGCCTGTACCGATCCTCACGTGAGGAGCTGGATGATGTGGTCTGGCGCATCAAGCGGGCGCATCTTGACCGGCATATTCGGTGGAACGACATGGCGGTCATCGCCCACGACAATGCCGCCGTGCGGCTGTTCGGCGAACGACTGCGCCGAGATGGTGTGCCGGTGCGGTATTCGTCGGTTACCCGTCCTTTGAAGGACGAGACTTTCGTGCAGGGGTTGTTCGCGCTTGTGGAGCTTGCCCGATTGCGTGCCGAGGGAATGGCGGAATGTCAGATGACGTTGGCTTCCTGCGCGGCATATGTAAGGACTAGAGTGGCCATGTTGATGGACGGCCCGTTGGTGAGTGCCGGGGCCAGACCCGGTCAGGGGCGTCCCGCAAGGCTTGCGCCGATCGAATCGGCCATGGGGTCGTTGGAGTCGCTGGCGCATCTCGCCACGGATGATGCCATGCTGACCTCTCTGACGACGGCATGGGAAACATTGCGTGAAACATACCGTGAAACACTGCATGAAACAGGTCGTGACACATCCTCGTCAGCGGTTTCGTCGTCAGTGACTTCGTCGCCAGTGTCTGTCGAAATACTCGGTGAACCCTCCGACGATGACTTGGCCTTTGGCGTTGACGCGCTGTACGTGATGCTTGCCGTTGATGATGCCGCCGCGCCGGCGCAGGCTGCGCTCGCATCCATCCACGCGGTGCTCGGCAACGACTCTCAGGCCCGCGCTTTTGCGAACCTGTGGCATCTGGTGGGCAGCGTTGCTTCCGGCTTGGAGCGGCTGCCGGCAAGCCAGCGCGTACAGCCGCGCTATGCGCTGTCTGTTGCGTGGAACGCCACCGGTCTGGCACCGGTCTGGCAGCGTGCGGCATTATTCAACACGGCAGAAGGGCGTACGGCCAATGACCGGCTGGACGCGGCAATGCGCCTGTTCCAGTTCGCCGATGATTCCACCGCCAGCCGAGACGTCACGTCATTCATGGCACAGGTTCGGGGCATGGAAGTGCAGGCCGATTCCTTGGCCCACATAGGGCCGGTGGAAGACGCGGTGACATTGACCACGCCGGCAGGCGCGGCCGGACGCCACTGGGAATATGCGTGGATACCGGTGGTCCAGCAAGACGTGTGGCCGAACCTCGCCGGGCGCAACACCATGTTCGGTGGTGAAGACCTTGCCGAGCTCGTGCTGAGGGGAGCGCTTGAAGAAAGCGACAAAACCGGTCATGATCCGCGGTTCACGGCTGTATTGTCGGGCGAGAAGAAGAGCTTACTGGTCGCGCTGACCCGTGCGCGGCGAATCATGATCAGCGCGGTATGGAACGACAGCATGAGCCCATCGGACTTTCTTTTCGGGTATCTGCCGGAATACTATCCGCGCAACCGGCAACAGGCGCCTTTCACCACAGTAGGGGCACATGCGGGATTCGCCGAATATGATCTGGCCGGATTGGACGCCGACCCACGTGGGTTGGTCAGCGCCGCCCGCGCGGTTCTGGCCACTGCTCAACCGCAGCAGGCTGCCGCAAAGGACGCCGCGGTTGCGTTGACACTCCTGTCAGAGCATGGTGTGCGCGCCGCAAATCCGCAGAGCTGGGCGTTCGTGGAATCGCCGGCCCAATCGGATAGCACATCATCTGGCGGTGCGTCATCTGGCGATGCCTCATCTGACAGTGCCTCATCCGACAGCGCGTCATCTGGCGGTGTACAGTCTGACGGTATCCAAACAGGGAAGGGCAAGACGGATGCGCAGGCCGCACCCATGGTCACCCTGTCTCCATCGGCGGTCGACAGCCTATGGGCGTGCCCGGTGTGCTGGATGCTGGAGAACCGGTTCGCCGGTCCTCGCCCCAGCTCCGTGGCCACCAGTTTCGGAACCCTCATCCATGCGGTTGCGCAGCAAGGCAGCGAGGAAGGGCTGGACCATCTTTCCCACAATGCCCAGTCGTTGGCCACACTGGGCTTGGACTCCACGGCCGGCACGGAACGCCGCATCGAGGCTGTCACGGCACGGCTTAATGCCATCTATCAGAGCAAACGTCCTGATCCGAATGCCATAGCCGACACCCGGAACCGCTATGAGGCCACCCGTAAGGACGAGTCCGCGGCGGATGCCCTGCGCAACATCGCCGATTACTTTGTGCGCAGCGACGCCGATCCGGAAACGTATCTTGGCAAGAACTCCAGCAACTTCAGCATTGGCGCATTGGCCGGTGCCGAATGCGAACGGGAGTTTGCCGCACGATTCGATGTGCGTGACATACTCGACGCATACAATGCCGTGCCCGGCATGCACCCGATTGATCGGAACACGCTGGTCCGTCTGATGGGAGCACTGGTCGGAGGATGGCCGGGAGGCATGGACGAGCATCTGACCGTGAGACTGTCCGGGCGCATCGACCGTATGGAAACCCGCGTACTCGCAGACGGCGGCGAATGCATTCGCCTCATTGACTACAAAACAGGCAGAACGCCCACGGTCAAACAGATTTTCAATGATTTGCAGCTCGTATGCTATCAGCTTGGCCTCGTATTCCCCGAAGACGGGCCGCGCGGTGCCAAGGCACTTGCCGCAATGCCGCATATCAGCCAAAGTGCGCTGTTCCATGTCGGGCAGAATACGGCACCAGCCAGAAGCTATGCTCCGGAAGGTGCCTTCCAGCCGCCGCTGTTCACTGATGGTTCGTTGAATGCCGAACCGTTCACGCCACGATACTGGTATAAAGACCCCAACCGTTTCTTCGACATACCCGCCATAGATCCGGCTACTCCTCCCGAAGGTGTGAGTGCCGAAGCGTGGGCGCAATTCGCCGCGCTCGCCGGTACGCAGACGTTATGGTCGCTGACCATGATCGCCCGCGTATTCTATGCCGCGGCGGCCAGCAGATCAGCCATCATCGAGGCCCATCCGCAAGACACCCATATCGGATTCTGCCGTATGAAGAACGTCTGCCCTGCCTGTGCAGGCCAGATCGACACGATTTTCGAAACGAGGCAAGCATGAGCACGTTCACTCCCAGTGCGGAACAGGCCGCCATCATCGATGCGCCAGTCAATGCTGACGTACTGGTGGTTGCCGGTGCCGGTTCCGGCAAAACCTTTACGATGACCCAACGCATCATCGCGCTTATCAATCGAGGTGTGGCACCTGAACGCATCCTTGGCCTGACCTTCACACGCAAGGCCGCAGGCGAACTGCTGGAACGTGTCTCCGCCGCAGTGGCCGGTGATATGGCGGGCTCTACGACTGCCACGGTGTCCGATCGGGCATTCCTCAAGCCGGCCATTTTCACGTATGACGCCTTCTTCCAGACCATCGTGCGCCAATATGGACTGCTTGTCGGATTCGATCAGAACACGCAACCATTGAGCGCAGCCGGAGCGCTTCAACTGGCCACCGAAGTCATCGACAGTCACATGGATCTGGCGTTCAGTGAGGATTTTGGCGCCTTCTCCAGTTTGGCGAACCGTGTTCTGGCGTTGTCGGATGCCATTGGCAGTGCCATGATCGGTGCCGGCTGCACCAGCTTCGATGATGCGATCAATCGAGTACGGCAATGGGATTCGGCATTCATCAATCGATTGCAACAAGCCGTTGCAGACGAACCCATGCCCGAGGACGAGCCGAAAATCCCCAAGATCAGACGACTGAAGAAAGATACCGACGCCAGCTGGCAAGCCAAGCTCGATGACCGTGCCGAACATCTGCACGCCCGTTGCACCTATCATTGCGGTGCGCTGCTGGAGGCCACGCGCAAACGCGATATTCTGCTCCAGCTGGTGGAGGCCTATGCCCAAGCCAAGCGGGAACGCAATATGGCCGAATTCTCCGACTTCACCATTGCCGCGTATCAGCTTATCGAGCGCTTCCCCTCCATCGGAGAGCGCACGCGCCGCAGGTACAGCCATGTGCTGCTCGACGAATATCAGGACACCTCCACCACGCAGGCCGCTCTGCTGGCAGCACTGTTCCACGTGGATGCGTCACGGAGGTCCGCCGTCAACGCGGTGGGTGATCCGCTCCAGTCGATTTACGCATGGCGTGGTGCCAGCCCTGGTGCATTCCGTATGTTCCAGCAAGATTTCCACCTGTCTGCCGGATACAAGCCATTCCCGCTGTCCGTCACCAGGCGAAACAGCCGTATAGTACTCGAAGCCGCCAATAATCTCACGCTGCCGTTGCGCTCCAATCCGTCGCGTCCCTCCAGCTCATTGATGCGTGAGGTCGATGTCTCATCGCTCGACCCCATGCCTGATGCCCCCGAAGGAACATTGGGAGTACTGGGCTTCGCCACGGCCGGGCAGGAGATCGACGCCGTAGTGCGTTTCTGCAAGACGGCCATCACACGGCACCGTTCCGCAGCCGAACAACAGGAACAGATGCCGGGCGAACAGAAAGCGCCGGTCGCCGTGCTGTTTCGGTCCAAATCACATATGCCCGAATATCAGGCGGCATTGGAACAAGCCGGATTGACCACATTCGTGGTCGGCTATTCCGCGCTGTTGGAACGTCCGGAAATCCGCGATCTGATGGCGTTGCTGCACGTGGCCGCCGACCACACCGATACGGGATCACTGATGCGTTTGCTGGCCACGCCACGATTCACCATGTCCGCAGCGGATTTGACCATGTTGGCCCGTTTTGCTGAAGAACAGAACACGGAACAACGCTTCCAATCATTGGTGCAGGCCGGCCTTGCCCAACCGGATACACCAGCGAATGAATGGGCGGCTGTGGTGCGTGAGTACCGCGATCAGGTGGCCAATGCGGTATTCCTGCCAGACGTATTGCTACGCGGCAACCGGGTAAAACTGCTTGAACGGTTGAGCGCACACGGGCGCAACGCCATAACCCGGGCCGCGGTGATGCTCCGTCAGGTGCATGATGCCGTCGGGCGGCCACTGGGCGACGTGATTCGCGCTGGCATAGAAGCGTTGGATCTTGACATCGACACCGTATTGGCCGGTGTGCTGCATAATCCGCAGCACCGCGCCAATCCCGCTTTGGCGCATATGCCTATGGATGCGATTGTGGATTTGGTGGATACGTACACGCAAGAGATTGCCGCTGAGCAAACTCCCTCGTTGCATGGGTTCATCACATGGGTGGATCATCTGGCTTCGGTGGAGGATGAAGCCGCCAGTCTCCCCGACGCTCCGGTGGATGTGGAACTGATGACCGTACACCAGTCCAAAGGGTTGGAATGGGATGCCGTTGCGGTAGTGGGGCTTACCGCCGGCGGATTCCCCAGCAATCAGGGCGACCATCTCAAGATCGTGCTGGACGAACACCATACGGGAGGCACCGAGCAAGGTCACTGGACCGCACCCGAATATCATGAGACCGCCGACTCCTGGCTCACCAACCCCACCGCAGTGCCCGTGCCTATGCGCGCCGATGCCGGCATTCTGCCGCGATTCCCCCATGATGCCGATGTGGAAGCCGACCCCATCGCATCGTTGGCGGCTTTGGATGAGGTGGAGCTTATCGATGATGAAGTGTTCGGCTCCATGCGCGAATTCGGCGATGGCGTGGAAGAAGTGGATGCATCCGGCTGGTATTTGACGCAGGCGGAGGAATATGGGCGCCGGCTGCATGCCGACGAACGTCGATTGATGTATGTGGCGCTTACCCGTGCGCGGGAAGATGCCCTGATGACCTATTGCGCCTATACGGGCGAATCCGGGCGGGACCCGTCAGTGGTGCCCAAAGGCTCTCGCGCCGCTCAGCCATCCAATTTCTGGCTTGAAGTGCATGACGCGCTCCAAGCCCGTGAACATGCGATATCGGCTCAGGACTGTGTGGGACGGCTGCAAGCCGCCAATGCCGGGAAGCCCATGCTGATCTCGGCGCAAGGCGAAGCGATTGCCCCTCCCGAAGGGTTCTTTATCGGAGAGCATGCCGCGGCATACAGTGACGCCGTGGTGGGGGAGGCGTGGCAAACGCCGATTACGCAGACGGATGCCGCTGTCGAATTGCCGTGGCCGGCTACCCTCAGCGACGCGGTGCATGAACAGTTGTCACGTGGCATCGATGTCATCGCCGCGGATTCCTCGTCACTTGAGCAGCACCAAGACGCCGGCCCACTGCTGCAACGGGCGCAATTGCTGGTGGACGACGCCGATTTGATGGCCGATGCCGCCAGTGGCCAGTCGCTTGATGAGGCAGTCAAAGCCAAGGCGCAACGCATTCTGGCCGCCGGACGCCAGAACGTGACAAGCCTGCAAGCCCGCGTAGGTGGCATGAGCGAACGGGAGGAGCGCCTCTACTGGCGTAGCATTATCCGCCCGATTCCGCGCATATCGTCTCCGGCGGCCGAGGCCGGCACGCAGTTCCATGCGTGGGCTGAGCAATTCATCAATGCCGGTAAGCCGGATGAAGCGGTACTGGCATATGAAGCCGAATCAAGTATGCCGCATACAGGTCAGGATGCGGGATTCGTTTCCCGGGAAGCCATGTTGGCCGATTTGGCCGAACGGGAGCGGCAATGTCGCAAGCCCTCCACACGGCAGCCCGCTGTCCCACAGTCCACGGCTCAACAATCCACATCCGCCGCATCCGCCGCCTCCGCCACTTCCATAAGTAGCGACAATGCCACCGAGTCCAAGCTGGTGGCGTGGCAGCGCAGACTGGCCGAATCATCGTGGGCCAAGCGCATCCCGGCGTGGACGGAGCGTGCCATCGTCGTGGACGTGCCGGGCGTGGGCCTGGTCAATGGCAAACTCGATGCGGTATTCATCGGTGGACTTGACCCGTCCAGCACCACCGCACGCTTTACCGTGGTCGACTGGAAAACCGGTCGTCGGCCCACCAAGCCAGACGACATCACCTGCAAACTCGCCCAGCTCGACATGTACCGACTGCTGCTGGCAGCGGTCGAAGGTGTGGAATTGGACAGTATCGACGCCACTCTCTACTATGTCAGTGAGCCCGACGAGGGCTTGCGCGAGCTTCACGCCCGTGCGAAAACCAAACAGGAAATCCTTACCGAGTTGAGCTCCGGCATTCCTGAACAATCTGACAACGACTGAGCCCAAAGGCTCATGACCTGTACAGCATCGGACGGCCTTCACCGGTGGAGAGACCTTATGCATCGCAAGGCATCTCCGACGATGAAGACGACTGGCCACGTACCGGTCCGCGGTTGAAACGCACCGCGTGACGTTGCTCGGGAACCGCTACCCTCGGATGGCACGTGTGGGCGGGCGCACGTGCCGGACAACGCACCAGTAAGGAGTTATTGTGTCCACGACTCGCGCGGTTTCGAAGTCGTCCGCTGCCCACTCGCCCTACCAGCGCCTGTTCATGCTGCCCGGAGCCAAGGCGTTCTGCCTGTCCGGCGCGGTGGCACGATTGCCGATCTCCATGATGAGTCTCGGCATCGTTCTGGCGCTCAACCATCTCTACGACAATTGGACCATCGCCGGCACCATGAGCGCCGCCTACGTGCTGGCCATGAGCTGCGTCACCCCGTTCTACGCCCGCGCCTTCGACCGTTTCGGCCAAGCCCGCGTGGGCCGGCTTGCGCTCGCCGTGCAGATCGTGGCCATGCTCGCCTTCGCCTTCGCGGCGTTGGTGCGCGTGCCGATTCCGCTGCTGTTCGCCCTGGCCATCATCATGGGTCTGACGCAGTTCTCATTCGGTGCATTGGTCCGAACCCGCTGGTCCTATGCGTTGCGCGGTGTGGAAGATGGCGAACAGCTGCTCAACACGGCCTACGCCATGGAAGCCGCCATTGACGAGATCGTCTTTATTCTAGGGCCGATTCTGGCGGCTTGGCTGGCCACCTCCGTGCATCCGGTATCCCAACTGTTCGTGCCCACCGTGGCATGCGGCATCGGCGGCACCATATTCTTCTCGCTGAAATCCACCCAGCCGCCGGTCATCGTGGAACAGGTCACCGTGGCCGCGCACGATGACGGCAGCCCCGCTGCAAGCGAAGATGCCGACCAGCTGACCCTGCGCCAGCTCAAACGCAGCGGTGACAAGCCCAAAAGCGTATTGCTCTATGCCGGCGTACTGCCGTTGCTCGCCGTGTTCATCGTGTTCAATATGAGCTTCACGTCCTTCGACGTGTCCATCACCGCCACCATGAAATCCATGGGACTTGAGCCCTTCCTCGGTCTGCAATTGGCGATGTTCGCGGTCGGCTCGTGCATCGGCGCGCTGGTGTTCGGCTCTCGCCAACTCAAAGGCTCCCATTGGGCGCATATGGTGATGTTCCTGTCGCTGCTGACCGTCGGCTACGTGTTCTTCCGGCTGTCAATGGACAATCTCATCCTGCTGGGCGTCTTCGAAATTCTCTCCGGCCTGACCGTCTCGCCGACGTTCGCCACCGGCAACCTCATCGTCAAGGATCTGGTGCCGGCGGAATCCCTGACCGAAGGACTGAGCTGGGTAACCACCGCAGGCACGGTCGGCACATCGATTGGCTCGTCCGTGGCCGGTATTGTGCTTGACGCCTCCAACCCTCATGTGGGCATGATGCTGCCATTCATCTTCACGCTGGCGTCCGTGCCATTGGCGTTGGCCGGATGGACCTTGGCCAAGCGGCGTGGGTGAAACGGGATCGGGCTACGCCCGATGGATGGTTGGCGGCTTCGCCGGGGTCTCTCCCTCAGTCCGCTTCACGGCCAGCTCGAACGCAATTAAATGATGGCTTTCAGCCAACTGAATTATTGCTCACTGTCGTTCGCCCTCACCTAAAAACGCCTCCGGCGTTTTCTTCACGGTTCGGCTCATCAGAGGGAGCTTGATTCTGTGGACGGGATATTGGCGTGACGGCTTGGCGGTGATAGGCTGATTGCCGATTGGAAAACGTCCCGGATACATTGCCGGGCAGGTACGGGTAGACAGGGAAGAAGACATGATCAAGGTTTCGGTGGTCGGAGCAAAGGGCCGCATGGGCTCGCACGTGGTCGAAGCGGTGAACAAGGCCGAGGATACGCAGCTGGCGCTCGCATTGGATGCCGGCGACGACCTGACCCAGGTCACCACCGACAACACCGATGTGGTCGTCGAATTCACCGTGCCGTCCGTCAGCCTGAACAACGTGCTGACCCTGATCGGCCAAGGCGTGGACGTGGTGGTCGGCACCACCGGCTGGACCGACGAGAAACTCACCCAGGTCAAATCCGCCATCGCCAACGGCCCGAAGCCCGAAACCCAGAAGGTCTTCATCGCACCTAATTTCGCGATCTCCGCCGTGCTGGCCGACTACTTTGCCGCCAAGGCCGCGAAATACTTCGAATCCGCCGAAGTCATCGAACTGCACCACCCCACCAAGGTGGACGCCCCCTCCGGCACCGCCATCCACACCGCCCACGGCATCGCCGAAGCACGCAAGGCCGCAGGACTCGCCCCCGTGCCGGACGCCACCGAGACCGATGGCGGCTCACGCGGCCAGGTGGTCGACGGCATCCACGTGCACGCCGTGCGTCTGCGCGGCCTCAACGCCCACGAGGAAGTGCTCTTCGGCAACGCCGGCGAGCAGCTGACCATTCGGGCCGACAGCTTCGACCGCACCAGCTTCATGCCCGGCGTCCTGCTTGCCGTGCGCAAGCTCGCCGGCGACGCTCCGGCCGGCCTGACCATCGGCCTCGACCACTTCCTCGACCTGTAGTCGACCCGCAGTCGACCAGCAGTCGACCAGCAGTCTACCCCGCAATTCGGTCAGGGAAGCGCGCCGGGACGCGCATCACGGCATTGCCACCGGTTCCGGTCATAATGCCACGCATTCAGCAACAATCAAGGTACGTAATATAAGAGTCCACAATGGGAAGTACGGTGAACACTATGAGCGAGCATGACATGCACCTTCTTGAGCCAGCACCTTTCGGCCGCATTCTGCCGGCTATGGTCACCCCGATGAAATCCGACGGCAGCGTCGATTTCGCCGCCGCGCAGAAGCTCGCCAAATACCTCGTCGCCGATGGCGCGGATGGTCTGGTGGTCAATGGCACCACCGGTGAATCGCCCGTCACCCATATGGATGAGAAGGTCGAGCTGGTCAGGGCCGTCAAGGAGGTCGTCGACGTTCCGGTGATTTCCGGCGCCGGCTCCAACGACACCGCACACACCGTGCGTATGGTCGAACAGACTCAGGAAGCGGGCGCCGACGCGGTGCTCGTCGTCATGCCTTACTATTCCCGCCCCTCGCAGGACGGTATCGTCGGCCACTACAAGGCCGTCGACGAATCCGCCGAAAAGCCGATCATCGTCTACGATGTTCCCGGCCGTACCGGCTTGAAGGTCAAGGTCGAAACATACGACCGACTGGCCGGACTTGAACACGTCAAGGCTGTCAAGGACGCCACCGGCGATCTTGCAGCCGCAGTGGAGAAGCAGCAGCGCACCGGCCTCGCCTGGTATTCCGGCGATGACGGCCTGTTCCTGCCGTTCCTCTCCATCGGTGCCGTCGGCATCATTTCGGTGATTGCCCACGTCGCCTCCAACCCCATGCAGCAGCTTGTCCAGGCATTCGATCGCGGCGATATCACCACCGCCCGTCGCCTCGCCAACCAGCTCGCCCCCCTTGTCCACGCGTTGAATGGCGACGGTTATCAGGCCGTCATGGCCAAGGCTGCGCTCAAGGTCAAGGGTGTTATCCCCTCCACCACCATGCGTCTGCCGAACATCGGTCCCGACGCCACTCAGCTTGACAAGGCTGAAGAGGGCATGCGCGCTGCCGGACTGCTGTAAGCCCGAAACGCTGCATACGGGTTGCCAGCCCGCCGCCCCTGCATGACAGAGCAGAGGCACCACAACAGAAATCCCAAAAAGGTTATGGCACAAGAACAAAAGAAAACAAGCAAGAACACGAATTCTCGCCGTCGCGGTTCCGCGCGCGGCCGCAACGCCAACGGATCCAACAGCCGTACGCCGTCCCGTAAGATCAACGCCACCCGGCAGGCCACCGCACCTCAGCAGGATGCCGTGCTGATCGCCCCGCCGAAGTACCGCAAGGGCTCCATGCGCATCACGCCGCTCGGCGGCTTGGGCGAAATCGGCCGCAACATGAACGTGATCGAATACAACGGTCACCTGCTGCTCATCGACTGCGGCGTGCTCTTCCCCGAGGAGGAGCAGCCGGGCGTGGATCTCATCCTGCCCGATTTCAGCTACATCAAGAACCGTCTCGACAAGGTCGACGCCCTGGTGCTCACCCACGGCCACGAGGACCACATCGGCGGCGTGCCCTACCTGCTCAAGCTGCGCCCGGACATCCCGCTGATCGGCTCCAAGCTGACCCTCGCCTTCGTGGACGCCAAGTGCAAGGAACACCACCAGAACCCCACCAAGGTTGAGGTTGCCGGCCGTGAGAAGCTCAAGGTGGGCCCCTTCGACCTTGAATTCGTCAACGTCACCCACTCCATCCCGGACGCCCTGGCCGTCTATGTCAAGACCCCGGCCGGCTCCCTGATCGACACGGGCGACATCAAGCTCGACCAGCTGCCGCTCGACCACCGCATCACCGACCTCGTCGAATTCGGCAAGATCGGCGAAAAGGGCGTGGACCTGCTGATGATGGACTCCACCAACGCCGAGGTGCCCGGCTTCGTCAAGCCCGAGACCTCCATCGGCCCGGCCCTTGACCAAGCGTTCGCCCAGGCCACCCGCAAGATCATCGTCGCCAGCTTCTCCTCCCACGTGCACCGTGTGCAGCAGGTGGTGGACGCCGCCCACAAGTACGGCCGCAAGGTCGTGTTCGTCGGCCGTTCGATGGTACGCAACATGTCCATCGCCGCCGATCTCGGCTACCTGCATATCCCCGAAGGCACCGTCGTGGACCTGAGGCAGGCCAACGACATTCAGGACGACAAGCTCGTCTTCATGTGCACCGGCTCCCAGGGCGAACCGATGGCCGCGCTCGGCCGCATCGCCGACGGCAACCACCGCGACATCCACATCAACGAGTTCGACACCGTGATCCTCGCCAGCTCCCTGATCCCGGGCAACGAGCACGGCGTCTACAAAGTGATCAACAAGCTCGTGCAGCTCGGCGCCAAGGTCGTCAACCGCGACAACGCGGCCGTGCACGTGTCTGGTCACTGCAACGAGGGCGAGCTGCTGTACATGTACAACATCGTCAAGCCCAAGTGTGCCATGCCGATCCACGGCGAAAACCGCCACCTGGTGGCCAACGGCCTGATCGCCGTCAAGACCGGCGTGGACCCGCAGAACGTGGTCTTGGCCGAAGACGGCGATGTGGTCGACCTGTACCACGGCAAGGCCGCGGTCGTCGGCTCCGTGCCGTGCGGTTACGTGTACGTCGATGGCGATTCCGTCGGCGAGCTGACCGATGACGAGCTGGAGAAGCGCCGCATTCTCGGCACCGAGGGCTTCGTCTCCGCGTTCGTGGTGGTCGACACCGACAACCAGGAGGTCGTCACCGGCCCGAAGATCTACCTGAACGCCGTGGCCGAGGACGAAAGCGAGTTCGACAAGGTCCGTCACCAGATCGTCGAGCAGCTCAACGACCAGATGATGCAGGGCACGCGCGACACCTACAAGCTGCAGCAGACCATGCGCCGCACGCTCGGCAGCTGGGTTGCACGCCAGCTGCACCGCAAGCCGATGATCGTGCCCGTCGTGGCCGACATCGCCCAGGACGTCGAAACCGTAGAAACCAAGTAGTCCGGATTATCCAGGGACGACCGTAAGGAGTAATTGAAGTCATGCCCGGTTCTAATCTCACTCGTATTGAAGCCGAAGAACGTAAGGCCGTTATCGAAGCGCCGATTCACTATCACGTCGACCTTGACCTGACGGTCGGCGCGAAGAACTTCGGTTCCAAGTCGCTCATCTGCTTCAACGCGAAGCCCGGTTCGTCGACCTTCCTCGACCTGATCGCCGACGAAGTGACCTCCATCGACCTCAACGGCACGCCCCTGGATCCGGCGGTGTCCTTCCGGGACCACCGCATCGAACTGACCGACCTCAAGGAGAAGAACGAGGTCACCGTCGAAGCCAAGTGCCGTTACTCCAACACCGGCGAGGGCCTGCACCGCTCGGTCGACCCGTCCGATGGCAACATCTACCTGTACTCCCAGTTCGAGGTGCCGGACGCTCGCCGCGTCTACGCCGTGTTCGACCAGCCTGACCTGAAGGCCACCTTCGACTTCAAGGTGCTCGCTCCTGCCAGCTGGATCGTCACCTCCAACATGCCGGTCGCCTCCATCGAGGACGATCCGCGCGAAACCCTCGACGGCACCCTCGGCGACAAGCCCAACGAAAGCACCCGTCTGTGGAACTTCGAGCCGACCCCGGTGATGAGCTCCTACCTGACCGCCATCTGCGCCGGCCCGTACGCCGAATGGCACACCGAATACCACAACGAGGACGGCCGCGTCGTGCCGATGGCCCAGTACTGCCGCCAGTCGTTGGCCAAGGCCTTCGCGAAGGACGTCGACTACCTGTTCGACATCACCAAGAAGGGCTTCGCGTTCTACGCCAAGACCTGGGGCGTGCCCTACCCGTACGCCAAGTTCGACCAGATCTACGTTCCCGAATACAACGCGGGCGCCATGGAGAACATCGGCATGGTCACCATCCGTGACTCCTACGTGTTCGAATCCAAGGTGACCGACGCGCTGGCCGAGCGCCGCGTGGTGACCGTGCTGCACGAGCTGGCCCACATGTGGTTCGGCGACTACGTGACCATGAAGTGGTGGAACGACCTGTGGCTCAACGAGTCCTTCGCCGAATTCACCTCCACGCTGGCCACTGCTGAAGCCACCGAATGGCACGACGCCTGGGCCACCTTCTGCTCCGGTGAGAAGAGCTGGGCGTTGCGCCAGGATCAGCTGCCCACCACGCACCCAATCGTCGCCCCGATCAACGACCTCAACGACACCTACGTCAACTTCGACGGCATCACCTACGCCAAGGGCGCCTCCGTGCTGAAGCAGCTGGCATTCTACGTGGGCCGCACGCAGTTCTTCGAAGGTATCCACAACTACCTGAACCGCCACGCCTACTCCAACGCCACCCTGGCTGACCTGCTGAGCGAACTGGAGAAGACCTCCGGCCGCGATCTCAAGGCCTGGAGCGCCAAGTGGCTGGAGGAATCCGGCATCAACACGATCGCCACCGGCCTGACCGTAAACGCGGACGGCACCATCGCCGAACTGAAGCTCACCCAGAGCGCGCCGGCCGAACACCCGGTGCTGCGTCCGCATCGCCTGGCCGTCGGCTTCTACAATGAAGACGCCGCAACCGGCAAGATCGTGCGCACCGAGCAGTTCGAACTCGACGTGGATGGCGAAACCACCATCGTCGAGGCCGCGGCAGGCAAGCCGCGCCCGGCATTCGTGCTGGTCAACGACGATGACCTGACCTACACCAAGATCCGTTTCGACGCCGAATCCCAGGCATTCGCCGAAGCCAACCTGCATCGTTTCGACGATGCCCTGGCCCGCGCCGTGACCTGGCTCGCCTTCTGGGACATGACCCGGGACGGCGAGTTCCCGGCCGAGCGTTTCGTGGACATGACCCTGCGCCTGCTGTCCACCGAAACCGAGTCCACCACCTTCCGCTACGCGCTGGCCTGCATGGGCACCACCGCCCACCACTACGTGGCGCCCGCCCGCCGCGACGACGTGCTGCGCCACGTAGCCGCCGAACTGTGGACCCTGGCCAACGCCGCCGAAGCCGGCTCGGACACCCAGTTCCAGCTCGCCACCGCCTATCTGGGCTATGGCGAGGAGGGCGACGCCGCATTCGCCGCCAACGCACACGGTCTGCTGGACGGCACCGTGCGTCTTGAAGGCCTCGAAATCGACAACAACTTCACGTGGACCATCGTCCAAGCGCTCACCTCCGTCAATGAGATGACCAACGACGACGTGGACGCGCAGCTCGCCAGGAAGGAGACCACGGAAAACCGCGAGTTCGCCTACGGCGCCCGCGCCTCCATGGCCACCACCGAAGCCAAGGAATGGGCGTGGGATCAGGCGCTTCACAACGACGAGCTGACCAACTCCCAGCTTGAGGCCGTGGCCCGTGGCTTCTCCGCCACCCCGCGCCACGACCTGGCCGAGCCATTCGCCGCCCGGTATTTCGAGGCCGTCGACTGGATCTGGGCGAACAAGACCTACCACATGGCCGAGGCCCTGCTCAACGGCCTGTACCCGGGCTACGCCGATCCCGCCACGCTGGTCCGGCTCGGTGACGCATGGCTGGACGAGCATGGCGCCGCGGACAACGCCCTGAGGCGTCTGATCATCGAGAACGTGGCCTCCTCCCACCGCACCCTCAAGGTTCGTGAATACAACGACGCCCTCTGACCGGTGAGCGCCGACTTCATCGGCCATGGGACACTCGCCCCGTGTCGTCAATGCGGTTTACCTCGTCGGGCATGCAAACCGGCGGAGTTCGTGCGAAATCCTTGTGAGAATTTCGCACGAACTCCGCCGGTTCTCTATTATTTCCTTACTGCTGCGTCCAATCGTATTCAGGAAATACGTTGACGGTACAGACTACACATTTCGGGCCAATCGGTCTGGATGACGTCGACGCCCAGAGCCAGCATTTTTCCCCACCCATACTGAGGACCACGAATAATGGATGTGGTGTCATCATACCCGCATAGACCGTTCTGTTCGTTGCCCAAATCTAGTGCGTTGACGAAGGCGAAGAGGTTGCGCTCGTGCAACCGTGTGAACACGGATGAATCGTTGAACGGCGTATCACATGTTTTCGCAATCAGTTCCACTCCGACGGTATTGATCCGCTCATCTTCCACGAACAGTTCCAATTGCTCCGTTCGTTCGATCATGCCCATGAACATGTACTTGACCGCGTGATCGGCCAGCGCCGACAGATACCGGGGCTCCGCCGGACACTTGAGCAGCAGCCTGTCCTCCAGATGCAGCCCGTCGAGCCAGTCGAGGAAACCGGTGTCCCAGTACCGCCAGGAGCGGTCGATGTTCACGACGATGTCCGGAATCCCTTTCAGGATGTCTCCCGCACGCTCGACATGACCATAGTATGTGTCGGGATAATCGCTGTACCGTAGTGCGGCGATCTCCTCCCCCGTCCTGCCGAGCAGGCTGCCGACGTCGCCGAGCCGGGACGGCTCGAAACCGTCATGGAAGGCGAAATACTCGCCGTCGGAGGAACGTATGATGTCGATCTCCGCGATATCGGCCCCCACCACCTTCGACGCGATGACGGCCCGCAGCGTGTTCTCCCTGATGTCGCCGCGTGGCGCGCCGCGATGGGCGGCGATGGCGAAGGGATGATTCGCCAGGGACTTGTTGAGGAAGGCGTTTACCGTCGCATACCGCTCCCGTCCGAAGCTCCTCATCGCGTCACCGCCTTGTTGTAGGTGGCGATGTCCTGCGCGGCCTTGGCCTCGCCGTCCTTCATGGCCGTCTTCATGTCCTTGCCGTTCAACGCCTCGTTGAAGGCGGCGATCACATCCTTGCGGATCGAGGGGAAGGCGCCGGTGCGGCAGCCCAGGGATGCGCTGGAGGCGGGGTTGGCGTTCAGTTGATCGTAGAACACCTTGACATTCGGATCGGCGAGTTCCTCCCTGCCCTCCTTCTCCTGCGCGGCCTTCCCATTGGCGAACAGGTAGCCGGTGGCCTTGGAGAACACCGCCTGGGCGTGTGGGGTCAACATGAACTTCGCGAACTCATAGGCGGCCTTCTGCTCGGCCTCGCTGTGCTCGGCGGACACGACCCAGAGGGAATTGCCGCCGATGGGGGTGCCGGCGGCCTTGGAGTCGTCGAGCTTGGGGAAACGGGCGACCACGACGTTGTCGGGTGAGCTTCCCGGCTGCATGGTGGTGTAGCCGCCGGACGAAGCCAACGCCAGTCCCAGCTGATTCGAGGTGAACGCGGAGCTTATGGCGCTGGAGCCATTACCGGGGTTGAGCCCCACGCCGGAGCGGAACATGTCGGCGATCTGCTCGAAGGCCTTCACCTGCCTGGCGTCGCTCATCATGATGCCGTTCACGGGTTTGCCCGAGCGCCCGTTGCCCGGGGTGCAGATATCGATGCCGGCATTGGCGCTGAGCTGTTCGAGGATCCATGAATCTGTCATGATCATGGAATAGCCGTAGGCCCCGGTCTTGTCGTGGATCGTCTTGGCCCACTGCACGACCTCATCAAAGGTTTTGGGTGGGTTGGCGACATCGAGCCCGGACTGTTCTGCCAGCTGCCTGTTGATGTACATCACCGGTTCAGAAACCGCCATAGGCATGGACAATAAGCCTTTGTCGTCACTGTAGTATTTTCTGATGACTTTGGGAATATCGGATTCAGCGGAATCGCTGCCTTTTTCGTCGAGCTTGTAGATTGGTGTGGTTATTTTGCTGTCCAGCATGAAGCCTGTGGAGATGTCGCTCATCTGCAGGATGGCTGGCGTGGACTTCGATTGCACGGCTGCGGAGAACTTCTGCTGCACGTCGGCGTAGGAGCCTTGGTAGGAGGCCTTCACCTTGATCTTGCCTTTGTTGGTGGCGTTGAACTCGCTGACGAGCTGGTTGATGGCGTCTTTTCCTGAGCCGGAATTCGAATACCAGAAGGTGATTTCCTGTTCTCCCGAGGTGGCAGTGGTATTGGAATTTGTTTTTGCGCCGCAGCCACTCAGAGCAGATAGTGAAATCGATGCCGCCATGACGAGGGCGGCGAAGCGATGTTTATGCATCTCTTTTTTTCCTTTCAGTGATTATCATCATGTTGGGATGAATGTTTATTTGATGCCGCTCGCGACGTTCATGCCGCGTAGCTGACGGTTGAAGATCAGGGTGAGCGCCAAGGTGGGGATGATCGCGATGGCCGACCCGGCCAGCACGACGCCCATGTTCGACGACTCGGTTCCGGAAAGCTGCGTGATGCCCACCTGAATGGCCGGTTCTCCGGTGAGTTGGTGACCAGCAACGGCCAAAAATAACCGTTCCAGGCGGCCACCGCGGCGTTGATCGTGGCGGCGATCACCGTGGAACGCGTGACCGGCAGCAGGATAGAAAGCAGGAAACGCAGATGCCCGGCGCCGTCGAGCAGCGCCGCCTCGTGCAGTTCCTTCGGGAAGGTATGGAACGCCTGACGGAACAGGAACACGGTGAAGCCCTGCACCAGGTAGGGCAGGAAGATGGCGGGGATGGTGTCGATCAGCCCCCAGTCGGTGATGCTCAGATAATTGGACAGCAGCGTGGTCTCGCCGGGTATCATCATGCTCACCAGGAACACCATCATCCACAGCTGCGGACGCTTGAGATCGCAGAACACGATGGCGTACGCCGCCAGGATGGCGGTGACGATCTGGCCGAGGGTCTGGCACACCGTCACCAGGATGGAGTTGAACACCTGACGCACCAACGGCATGGAGTTCGCGGCCTGCGCGAAATTGCGCAGGGACGGCGCGTGCATCCCGCCGCTGGCGTCGAAGGACAGCGCCCCGACGGCGATGTAGAGCACGGGCAGCAGGATCACCAGCGTCAGCGCCAAGGACACGACGCACAACGCGGCATGGGAGATACGGGAACGGTGCGGCATCAGCAATCCACCTTCTTGTCGAGGAACTTGAACTGGAGGAGCGTGAACGCGAACACGAACACGAACAGCACGACGCCCAGGGCCGAGGCGATGCCGAAGTTGGCGCTGCCGGCGTTGAACGCCGCGGTGTAGATGTTGTAGGTGATGGTGGTGGTGGCCGAGCCGGGGCCGCCTTTGGTGAGGATGCTGATCTGGGCGAAGGCCTGAAGCGTCCCGATGCAGGCCGTTATGGCGACGTAGAACAGCGTCGGTGCGATGAGCGGCACCACCATCGACCACTGGATGCGGGCCTCGCTGGCACCGTCAACGCGCGCCGCCTCGAGAATCTCCGGGTCCACGCCGTCGATGGCGGAGCAGATCAGGATCAGGTCGAAGCCGAGCCCCGTCCAGATGGTGACCATGATGATGGTGGGGAACGCCCACTTGGCGTCGGTGAGCCAGCCGACGGCCGGCGCTCCCAGCCTGCCCAGCAGCATGTTGACGATGCCCGTGGGGGAAAGCACGGCGAGGAAGCCCAGAGAGGCGGCCGCCACGGATACGCTCACGGTGGAGGTCATGAGCGTGCGGAACAGCTTGCTGCCATGGAACTGCCGGGTCAGCAGGATGGCGAGCAGCGTGCCGAACACCAATCGTCCCAGCACCACGGCGATCGCGTACACCATGGTACGCACCAGCACGCTGACGAACGAGGGATCGGTGAGCACGGTGACATAGTTTGCAAGGCCGACGAAGCCGGTGGGCGTGCCGAAGAGGTCGGTGCTCTGGAGGCTCATCACCACGACCTTCACCAACGGCACAAAGGCGAACACCGTAAGCAGAAGTAGACCTGGCGTCAGCAACAGTGCGCCGGCTATCCGATTGCGTGTGCGTACCTGTATTTCCGATGTGCGCATTCTGGTTTTGTCCATATGCGTAAATCCTTTCGGAGGTTTTTCATCCCGCATGGGATTAATCCTTTTCTGAAGTCTCTTGTGTTTCCCGGGTCAATGGTATTGAGCTGAATTGCGGTCATTTCGCTGATTAACGGAGTATTCTTTTTTTTTCATGGCTTATTAACGGTTGCCTCGATCACGTATACGTCGGGCGTTCCCGTATCGTCCCCGCGCGGCCCCGGAGTGGATTCCGTGGCGGTTTTTCGCCGAGTCGCGCCCCGCGCCGCGGTACAACGACTACGATGGTGCGGGTAACGCGATACAAGGAGTGGAACTTCATATGCCGAAGATGTTTGGAACCGATGGTGTTCGAGGACTGGCCAATAGGGATTTGACCGCACGTCTGGCGTTGGATCTGGGCGATGCCGCCGTGCGCGTGCTCGGCGACGCCGGCACCCAAGACGATCAGCCTGAGGGGCGCCGCCGCGCGCTCGTGGGCCGTGACACCCGAGTGTCCGGTGATTTCCTGGCTTCCGCCCTGTCCGCGGGCATGTCCGCCGGCGGATTTGATGTGATCGACGCCGGCATCATCCCCACTCCGGGCGTGGCCTACCTGACCTCCGTGCTCAACGTCGAGATGGGCGCCGTGATCTCCGCTTCCCACAACCCGATGCCCGACAACGGCATCAAGTTCTTCGCGCGCGGCGGGTTCAAGCTGCCCGACCAGAAGGAGGATGAGATCGAGGCCGTGCTCGGCCAGGACTGGGACCGCCCGACCGGTGCCGGCGTGGGCCGCGTGAGCCACGACCAGACCACCGCCACCAACCTGTACATCGATCATCTGGTGGCCACCATCGCTCCGCTGAACGACGACAAGACCCAGCCCAAGCCACTCAAAGGCCTGAAGATCGTGGCCGACTGCGCCAACGGCGCCACTTCCGTGGTGGCTCCCGAAGCCCTGCGCCGTGCCGGTGCGGATGTAATCGTGATCAACGCCTCGCCGGACGGCTACAACATCAACAAGAACGCCGGTTCCACCCACCCCGAGCAGCTGCAGGCCATGGTCAAGGCCACCGACGCCGTGATGGGCGTGGCCTTTGACGGTGACGCCGACCGTTGCCTCGCCGTGGACGAAGACGGCAACATGATCAACGGCGACCAGATCATGGGCATTCTGGCCCGCGCCAAGCAGCGCGAAGGCAAGCTCAACCACGACACCCTCGTGGTCACCGTGATGAGCAACCTCGGTCTGAAGCTCGCCCTGAAAGACATGGGCATCAAGACCGTGGAAACCGCCGTGGGCGATCGTTACGTGCTTGAGGAGATGCTCAAGGGCGATTACTCGCTCGGCGGCGAGCAGTCCGGCCACGTGATCAACCGCGAATTCGCCACCACCGGCGACGGCACCCTGACCGCACTGACCCTGTGCAACGAGGTCGTCAAGTCCGGCAAGAGCCTGAAGGAGCTCGCCGCCGACTTCCCACAGCTGCCGCAGACGCTCATCAACGTGCCGAACGTGGACAAGAAAGCCGCCGCCACCAACAAGCGCATCCAGGATGCCGTGGCCCGCGAGGAGGAACTGCTGGGAGACACCGGCCGTGTGCTGCTGCGCCCCTCCGGCACCGAACCGCTCGTGCGCGTGATGGCCGAGGCCGCCACCCAGGCCTACGCCGACGAAGTCTGCACCCGCCTTGCCAAGATCGTCGCCGAAGAACTCGCGCTGTAGCACCCTTCCCTAAGGAAAAACAATGTTTGGAAAGAACGCCAAAGTCGACCTCGAACTCAACCGTGATGTCGAACAACTCATCAAAACCGGCGGCAAGGAGAAGATTCTGCCCATCGTGCAGGCCGGCGAACCGGTGTTGCGCCAACGGACAGTGGCCTACAATGGCCAGCTTTCCAAGCGTACGCTCGCCAAACTCATCGATACGATGCACACCACCATGCTGGAGGCACCCGGCGTGGGGCTCGCCGCCACCCAGATCGGCTTGGGGCTCGCGCTCGCCGTGGTCGAAGACCACGTGCGCGACGACGAGGATGATCCGCGCGAAATCGCGGAATTCCCCTTCCACGTGATCATCAATCCGAGCTACAAACCCACCAGCGACAAAACCGCCTCGTTCTACGAAGGCTGCCTGAGCTTCGACGGATACCAAGCCGTGCGCAAGCGTTGGCTCGACATCACCGCCGAATGGGATGATGAAGACGGCAAACACCACAGCGAGCCGCTGCACGGCTGGCCCGCACGCATCTTCCAGCACGAAACCGATCATTTGAGCGGCGAGCTGTATATCGATCGCGCCGAAATCCGTTCGCTGACCACCAACGAGAACCTCGAGGACTATTGGTGCGACGACCCGGTGCCCACCGAGGCCGCTGAAGAGCTCGGTTTCGCACTATGACCGACCGCGCATGGTTCGACGCCGCCAAGGGAGACATTCCCCAATGGGCGGCGTCCATGCCCAAGGACGCCGATGGCACCACCATCGACTGGGACTGGGTGCGTTCTCTGGACCTGGCGCATGGCGTCGGCACGATACCGGAATCCACCCCACAGTCCATCCACGACGCATTGAAGGCCGACTACGCCACACGCGAGCGTCTGGAATCGATCATCGCCCAATGCAACAGCGCATTCATGACCGATTTCGACCGGCTCATCGGCTCCTATCGTCTGCCTCGTGCGCTCGCCTACGCCAATCGCCGGCTCAACGACAACATCAACACGATGTTGCATCTGGGCGAACAGCAACACCTATGGGCGGTCAGTCGCGAACGGCGGGGGAGGGCCACCATTGCCGTGCTCAAGCCGTACTCTGGCAGCGGCCCGTCGAACGATGACCAAGGCATGCTGGATCTGAGCGGCGAAGCCGGTGGCGCATCTGCCGGAAATACTGCCGCCGAAAACAGCGATGTCAAGTTCCCCACAACAGTCGCCTTGGACGATATCCAAGATCGTACGGAGGCGATTCTTGACGCACGCGCCAAACGGCGTAAGGCCCAGCGCTTCCAGAAGCGTGCGGGCGATGCGGCGATGGCCCGCGCCAATCTCTCCGGCGCGACTTCGCCGGGTGGTGCCGCTCTGCCGGGTGGCGCCGCCGCGTCTGGCAACGCTACCGGACACCATCCCAAGCCCGACTGGCGCGACGCCTATCTGCCCGGCCGCGACGTGGACGCGGTGATGGGCATCGACATCGAAACCACCGGCATCGATCCGGCGCGTGACTACATCATCGACGTCGGCTTCGAATTCATGAACATGGCCAGTCCGCGCCCGGCCGGCGAACCCGAGACATACGCCTATGAGCAGGGCTATTATGCCGCCGGCGACGCCTACGGCCAGTCTCGTCTCGCTTTTGGCGTGCCGCCGGAAAACGCGGCGCTCGGCAACGCCCTCATCGCCAAACTCACCGGCATCGATGTACGCGGCCGCAGCAGCGAGGCCGGGTACCGACTCTTCGACGAATGGCCCCAAGCCCAGGCCGGCCTGCTCGCGCGGCTTACCCAGCAGCCGTACGTGGCGCATAACGCCACCTTCGAACATAGCTGGTTCATGCTGAACGTCGCCGGATATGCGGAAAGCTACCGTGCCGGGCGCATCACCATCATCGATACCCTGCCGATGAGCCGGCAGTGGGACCCCGGCGCGGTGCCCACCAACGAGCATCCTTACGGAGACAACACGCTCGACGCCTACGCCAAACGTCAGGGTGCGCTTGATTCCGCCCACAACGAACGCCACTTGGGCCTTGAGGATTCGCACATCATGCTGGTGGCCATGAAACACCATCTGGCGGCGCTGAAAGCGCAAGGGAAAGGGCCGTGGGGGCCCGCCGGCAGGTCTGGCGTCGGCGGCAAGTCTTGCCGTTCTCGCTGAACATGTGGAGCAGCAGTTACAGACAGAACGACATGTACAGGGGAAGCAAACGGCGATGGTCTTTCTTCGCCATGGGGCGTGGGTGGAGCACGTATTCCTCTCCCGTTCTGCTGGCGAACTTCGCGCGGAACTTGTCGAGGGATATCGTCGAGTATCGTTTGCCGGACTTGACCTCGATGGGGCTGATCCGCGGTTTCATCGCGGCGTCCGGGTACGGGCGCACGATCAGGAAATCGATCTCCATGCGCTCTTCACGCACGTTGGACGACTTCGCATAGAAATACAGGTCATGGCCGGCCGCGGCCAGCTGCTGGGCGACCGCGTTCTCGGCGAGCATGCCCTCGTTCACGCCGTCGGCACCCAGCAGCACCTGACGGTACACATCCGGCAGCGACGGGCCGTCCGCGGAGAACGCCATGGTAGACAGCAGGCCGGTGTCGGCCATATAGCATTTCACGACCGTGTCGTCGGCGCTGAGTGCTAATCCCAGCGACGGGTCCTCGGCCAGCGTGCACAGGTTGACAGTCGCGGCCTCGCGCATCCATGCAAAGGCCGTCATGAAGTCACGTGAGCGTGACCCCTCCTCGACCTGGGTGTAGACCAGTTTCTTCTCGTGCTTCGCCAGCTGTCCGGGAATCGCGTCGAACACTGCGCGCACGCGCTTCGCTGCTAGTCCGCCGTACTTGCCAATATCCTCCCGGTACAGTTTGAGTACCAGGCGCTTGGCCCTGTCCGCAGCAGCCATGTTGCGGGCGGGAGCGTAGGCCGCCACCGCCTGGGGCATGCCTCCGACCAGCATGTACTCGCGCCATAGACGCGATGCCTTACGATGCAATGAGTCCGGCAATGCCACGCCGGAATCGAACGCGTGGCGGATCATCCGAACCAGGGCATCCTCGCCCATCGCCCACAAGAACTCCTCGAAATCCATCGGTCCCATGCGCATGGACTCCTCCTCGGAGGGGATCAGGATGTCCTTCACGTTGGCGTTGATGGAGATCAGCGAACCGGTCTCGATGTAGTCGAACCGTCCATCGGCGACCAGATGTTTGATGAACTCCCTCGCGGGGGGAAACATCTGGACCTCATCGAAGATGACCAGTGACTGGTGCTGCGTGAGCGTTACGCCAAGCGCCGCGCTCAGGTACAGGAACAGGCCGTCGAGGTCGTTGCGTAGGTCCAGGAACGTCTGTTTGAACTCGGCGTCCACTCGCGTGAAATCAATAAGAGCATATGACTCGTATTCGTTCTTGGCGAACTCTTCGGCGACTGTGGACTTGCCCACGCGGCGGGCACCCTCGATTAGCATGGCGGTCCTGTCATCAGCTCCCTTCCATGCCAGTAGTCTGTCGTACGCCTTCCTCCGGAACATCAACACTCCTTGATTGCACGTTTCTAAGGTTTTATCATATCACTAAATTGCACGTTTCTAAGGTTTTATATTTGGGGTAAACACACCTTTTTGAGTTCTAAACATGGTGTGACATACGTGCGGTGAAGCCCGCGTACTGATTGGTCAAGTTAAAAGAACATTTCGTGCGTGGCGGTCGTGCAGATTTGCATCGGTATCTGAATAGGCGTTTACGCCGTGAACGGATTGTATCGGTTTGTAGTCGGTCGTAAGCGGTGAGTACACTATTGGCTTCGTGAGTGACTATCAGGACAGCCGACAGCAGCGTGAGAACCGCCGCCGCACCATCGTGCGTGTGGTGTGCGTCGTCATAGCTGTGGCCATGCTCGGCTCCTTGGTTATCCCAGCGATCTACGCGGGGCTTTGACGTTGCCTTCGCATATTCGTGCCCGCAGTTGAACACGTCTGATGCGAGGGATTCGTGAGGTCGCCCGGCCGGCTATCGGCAAGGCAGGCCCCGGAACCTTCTGGCAGCATGGATTGCAGGCGAATGCGTGTGTGGCGCGGCAGTGCCCGCCAGCGCCAGAGGAATGTGCGAAGGCTGCCAACAAGGACGTGACTTCCCAAGGAATCTCAAAGAACCAACAGTAAGGTAAACCACGATGGCAGAATTTGACTTTACCCAGGCGATCGGCGAAGCCCGCGCCAAATACGAATCCATCGCCAAGGCGCTGGACGTCGACCGGCTCAAGGCCGCTATCAAGGATCTCGAAACGCAGGCCGCGGCCCCGGGCCTGTGGGATGATCCGGAAAACGCCCAGAAGATCACCAGCCGGCTGTCCGCCGCGGAATCGCAGCTGAAGCGTCTGAACTCCGCCTCCCAGCGCATCGACGATGTGGAAACGCTCGTTGAACTCGGCCACGAGGAGGGCGACCAGGACTCTCTGGACGAGGCGCAAAGCGAAATCGGCGAGATTCAGAAGGATCTCGACCAGATGGAGATCCAGACCCTGCTCGATGGCGAATACGACGAACGTTCCGCCGTGGTGACCATCCGCTCCGGTGCCGGCGGCGTCGACGCGGCCGACTTCGCGCAGATGCTGTTGCGCATGTACCTGCGCTACTGCGAGCGTAACGGCTTCAAGGCCAAGGTCATGGACACCTCCTACGCCGAAGAGGCCGGCATCAAGTCCGCCACCTTCCAGGTGGACGCCCCCTACGCTTACGGCCGTCTGTCCGTGGAGGGCGGCACCCACCGTCTGGTACGTATCTCCCCGTTCGACAACCAGGGCCGCCGCCAGACCAGCTTCGCCGCCGTGGAAGTGGTGCCGCTGGTCGAGGCCACCGACCATATCGACATTCCGGATACGGACATCCGCGTGGACACCTACTGTTCCTCCGGCCCCGGCGGCCAGGGCGTGAACACCACGTACTCGGCCGTGCGCATCACCCACCTTCCCACCGGCATCGTGGTGACCATGCAGGATGAGCGTTCGCAGATTCAGAACCGTGCCTCCGCCATGGCCGTGCTCCAGTCCCGACTGCTCGTGCTGCGCCACGAGGAGGAGGCCAAGAAGAAGAAGGAGCTCGCCGGCGACATCAAGGCCAGCTGGGGCGATCAGATGCGCTCCTACGTGCTGCACCCCTACCAGATGGTCAAGGATCTGCGCACCGGCTACGAAACCAGCCAGACCCAGGCCGTGTTCGACGGCGACATCAACGCGTTCATCGAGGCCGGCATCCGCTGGCGCCATGAACAGCGCCGCGCCGCCGAAACCGAGGAGTAAGTAGCATTATGGCACTGATCTCACTGGACAATGTGTCCAAGATCTATCCCAAAGGCACCCGACCGGCGCTTGACGACATCAACCTCGATATCGAACGCGGTGATTTCGTGTTCCTTGTGGGTGCGTCCGGCTCCGGCAAGACCACGCTCTTGAGCCTGCTGTTGCGCGAGGAAGAGGCCACCAACGGCGAGATTCGCGTGGCCGGCAACGATCTGCGGCGCATCACCAACCGTCAAGTGCCGCAGTACCGCCGTTCGCTGGGCTTCGTGTTCCAGGATTACAAGCTGCTCAATAACAAAACCGTATGGGAGAATGTGGCGTTCGCCCTTGAGGTGATCGGCACGCGGCGGGCTACCATCAAATCGTTGGTGCCCAAGGTGCTGGATACCGTGGGGCTTACCGGCAAGGAAAAGAACTACCCACATGAGCTCTCCGGTGGCGAGCAGCAGCGTGTGGCCATCGCCCGCGCCTACGTGAATCACCCGCAGATTCTGCTGGCCGACGAGCCCACCGGCAACCTCGACCCGACCACTTCGCTGGGCATCATGGAAGTGCTGGACGCCATCAACCGCACCGGCACCACCATCGTCATGGCCACGCATAACGAAGAGATCGTCAACTCGATGCGCAAGCGCGTGGTCGAACTGCACAACGGCAAGATCGTGCGTGACGAGGCTCATGGATCCTATGATTCCGCCCTGTTCTTCCCGGATGCCGAAGTCGAAGCCAAGTCCGACACCGCCCATCATGTGCTGGCGGCGGCGACCAAGGCCATCGAGGGCGGTGACGAGCCGTCCGAAGGCATCGCCCGTTTGGCCAATTCCGTGCATTCCGGCCGCACCGGCCGCTATGGCGAGACGTTTGCGCCGCTGGAAAACACGCTGACCTGGGGCAAGGGCATTCCGCTGGACGAGCAGGCCGCCGCCCTGGAAAGCACCCAGGCGTTCGACCCGTTCAAGGACGAGTCCGGCGAGACCGCCGCGGTTGCCGATACGTCCGTGTCATCCGCCGCCGAGCCGCCGGCCCCGCCGGAACTGCCCGAACCGCCGGAACCGCCGGAACCGCCCGCACCGCCGGCCAACGAGCAGTCCGCCGACGAGCAGTCCGCCGCAGACCAAACATCCGACGATCAACCCGCTGAGGGCGCTAAGGAGTAAGGGGGATCATCATGCGAGCACGATTCATTCTGTCCGAAACGTGGGCCAACCTCACCCGTAACCTGTCGATGCTGCTGTCTCTGACGCTGGTCACCTTCATCTCGTTCCTGTTCATCGGCGCTTCGGTGCTTACTCAGGCGCAGATCACCAAAGCCAAGGGCGACTGGTACGACAAGGTCGAGGTCGTGGTATGGCTATGCCCCGACGGCACCAGCCAATCCGCGAACTGCGCTTCCGGCAAATCGCCCTCAGCCAATGAGATCACGGCACTGCAGAAAACCATTCGCGACGAACTCAACGACGTGGTCTCCAACATCGACTACGTCAGCAAGCAGGACTTCTACGACAACACATTCACCAAGCAGTACCCGAATGGCGAATTCCAAGGCCGTACGCTGACCGCGGACGATATGCAGGACTCCCTCTGGCTCAAACTGAAGGATCCGACCAAATATCAGGTGGTCTCCGAAGTGCTCTCCAGCAAGGAGGGCGTGGAGGACGTCACCGACCAGCGCCAGATCTTCGACCCGGTGTTCGCCGTGCTCAACCGAGCCACGGCGGTTACGGCCGTGCTCGCCGGCGTGATGGTGGTGGTCGCCATCCTGCTGACCGGAACCACCATTCGCATGTCCGCCGCATCCAGACGAACCGAAACCGAAATCATGAGGTACGTGGGTGCCTCGAATTGGACGATTCGTCTGCCGTTCATTCTGGAGGGCGCCATCGCCTCGCTGATCGGCTCGGTGCTCTCGTGCCTGATGCTTTCGGCCATTGTGAATGTGTTCATCACCGGCTGGCTGGCGAAATCCATTACCTGGATTCCTTATGTGAATCAGTTCACGGTACTGGTGATATCGCCGTTCCTGGTTGTGGGCGCGATACTGCTGTCCATCATCGCTTCAACCATCTCGTTGCGGCGTTATTTGAGGGCGTAACGCGACCGGCTTACCCGCAAGAAATGTGATGATATCGTGTGCAAGCCTCTCAGGTTCACATGTTATGGTATTGGCTTAAGTGAGCGAAAGGACTATTCACATATGACGAATGTACGTGTGATCAAGCCCGCACTGGCGGCATTGGTGGCCGCCGCAGCCTGTGTGGGAGGTCTGGCGTTCAGCTCGGCACAGCCTGCCCAGGCAGACACCTATTCCGACTTGATTACTGCGCAGAACCAGCACACCGCGTCGGTACAGCGCGAGGCCGAACTCAAGCAGCAGTTGGCCGGTGCCAGCCAGGAATTGGCGGATAAGGTACTTGAGCTGGATGATTTGACGAACAACAAGATTGTCGCCGCCCAGAACAAGGTCACGCAGGCCAACGAGGATGCCGCCACTGCTCAGGACGAGGCCGACGCCGCATCCAAACGTCTTTCCGCCGCGCAGAAAGACAAGGAGACGCTCGAGGAGCAGATCAAGCAGACCGGCAAGGACTACGATGACGCGCACGCCGCCGTGGCCCAGCTGGCCCGTGACGAGATGCACGGCTCGAATGCTTCCGACGTGATGAGCGTGGTGACGGGTGCCACCAGCACACAGGACTTCGTCAACTCCATGCAGTCCCGGGACGCGTTGTCCCGCAACGAGGCGAATGCGGCTTCCTCCGCCGCGACCTCACTGAGCACGTCGAAGAACCGTGGCGAACGTCTGGCGGCCATCGAAAAGCAGATCGCTGTGCTCAAGACCCAGTCCGATGAGAAGGCCGCTTCCGCACAGACCGCCGCCGAAACCGCGCAAAGCGAACGTGACGCTTTGGACAAGCTACGCCAGGAGGGTGAGACGCGGCGCAACGAACTGTCCTCCATGGTCGACAGTCTGGATTCCCAATCCGCCAAGCAGGCGGCCCAGACCGTACTGATCGCTTCCCAGGTCGATTCCTACAATCGTCAGTTCCAGAAGGAGCAGCAGGACGCCGCCAACCGGGTGGATACCGGTAACCAGGGCGGCACGCCGTCCACTCCGGTGACCCCCGCTCCGGCGCCCGCTCCGGCTCCGGCTCCGGCTCCGGCTCCGGCGCCGGCCCCCGCCCCCAGCGTCGGCGGCCAAGGCACGTCGAACGGTGATTACGGCAACGCCTATGCCGCCGGCCAGTGCACGTACTGGGCGTATGAACGCCGTAGGCAGATGGGCATTGGCACGCCGTCCTATCTCGGCAATGGCGGCGACTGGTGGCGCAGCGCCCCCTCGTACGGCTTGCGCGTGGACCACAACCCTCAGGTCGGCGCCGCGCTCTCCTTCCTGCCTGGTCAGGATGGTGCCGACGGTACCTATGGCCATGTTGCCGTAGTCGAAGCCGTGTATGGCGACGGCACATTCCAGATCTCCGAAATGAACTGGGGTGGTCCGTGGAACATGCACAACCGCACCTTGACCAATTTGGGTCAGTACTGGTTCGTCCACTGACCGGTTGGTTCGGCCGATATATGCGGTTGAAGGGTTCCTCTTGAAGAGGAACCCTTTTCGTATTCGAGGCCGGTCCGTGATATCGTCGGATGTTGCGTTGCTACCCACGAGTTGCTACCCACGAGTTGTTGCCCACGAAAGGAGGAGACATGCCCAAGGAAACCGGTGAGAAACTCATCGTCCAGAACAAGAAGGCCCGGCATGACTATGCCATCGAAGACAAGTATGAGGCAGGGCTGGCCCTGACCGGCACCGAGGTCAAGTCGTTGCGCGAAGGCCGCGCATCGCTGTCCGAGGCGTTCATCTCCATCGACCGCCGCGGCGAAATGTGGCTGGAGGGCGCGAACATCCCCGAATACCTGAACGGCACATGGAACAACCATGCGCCCAAGCGCAAGCGCAAGTTGCTGCTGCACCGACTGCAGATCACCAAGCTCGCCCGCGGCATCGAGGCCAAGGGATACACGATTGTGCCGCTGAGCCTGTACTTCAAGGACGGTCGCGTCAAGGCGGAGATCGCGCTGGCCCGAGGCAAGAAGGAATTCGACAAGCGCCAGGCCCTGCGCGAAGAGCAGGACAAGCGCGAAGCCCTACGCGCCATGCGCTACGCCAACATACGCCACTAGTCCCGCCTCTTGGCTCCTCTCCGGAGGGGGAGCCAAGAGTAGGATGTCCGCGTTGTGGGTCATTTCGCCCACGATTAACGCTTCCGTAGCATTGCACTCCTACGCTCTGGAACCATCTGGGAAACATACCCGCCCAGCTGACTATCCGGAGAGAGGAAATCCAATGTCTCTAAGCAAGGGAATACAATCCGCTGCGGCCGCCGCCCTGAGCGCGGCCATGCTGATCGCCGTGGCGGCCTGTGGCACGACTGACGGCACCGACACCGCATCCAAGAGCGGCGATTCATCCAAGGACTCGTCCAGCACTTCGATTCAAGGCTTCGACACCAGCAGCATCCAGAAGGACGACGAGATTGCCGCACTGCTGCCCGATTCCGTGGCCGGCGACGGCACGCTGACCGTCGGCACCGATACTTCCTATGCCCCGGCCGAGTTCCTGGCCGAGGACGGCAAGACCCCGGTCGGCTTTGATGTCGACCTGTCCAAGGCGCTGGCCGCAGTGTTCGGACTGAAGGAAAACACCGTCTCCTCCACGTTCGATTCGATTATCCCGTCCGTCGGCTCCAAGTACGACATCGGCATCTCCTCCTTCACCGTGACCAAGGAACGCATGGAGGCTGTGGACTTCGTGACCTACTTCAAGGCCGGTTCCACGTTCGTGGTGCAGAAGGGCAACCCGAACAAGGTCGACTCCTCGAACCTGTGCGGCGTGAAGGTGGCTGTGCAGACCGGTACCACCCAGGAAGAGGAAGTCAACAAGGATAACGAGCAGTGCAAGGCGGACGGTAAGGATGCCATCGACATCCAGTCCTCCAAGCTGCAGACCGATGTGACTACCGCCGTGGCTTCCGGTAAGGCTGATATCTTCTACGCCGATACGCCGGTTGCCGGCTACGCCATCAAGCAGACCGGTGATACGCTCGAGGCCCTCGGCGAGGACGTTGGTGTGACCCCTGAGGCCGTGGCCGTCAAGAAGGGCGATTCCAAGACCTCCGAAGCCGTGCAGAGGGCCATACAAAAGCTGATGGACGACGGCACCTACAAGAAGATCCTCGACACTTGGGGTGTTGGCTCCGGTGCCATCGACAAGGCTGAGATCAACCCGGCCGACGCCGCCTGATTGCCAGGTATCCCTGTTCGCTCCCGCTGGCGGGAGCTGTCGCCGAAGGCGACTGAGGGTGGTCTGTAACATAGCAGCCACCAGCAGTTGTGTTCTTATGCGACGGCCTCCCAGCGGGAGCATTCGTATATGTATACGCTATAATGTATATTTATACCTGATCATTGATAGCCGCTATAGGGCGGCTCCACAGAGAAGAAGAGAGATCATGCAGTTCAACCAGCTGAAGACCATTGCGGCCGCCGCCTTGAGCGTGGCCATGCTGTTCTCCGCCGCGGCTTGCGGCACCTCCGACAAGGCGAGCGACTCCGGTTCCGATAAGGGCGGCTCCTCCAAGTCGGTCACCATCACCAGCTACGACGTGAGCTCCGTGAAGAAGGACGATGCAATAGCCGCACTGCTGCCTGAATCCGTGACCAAGGACGGCAAGCTCACCATCGGCACCAACCCCTCCTACGCCCCGGCCGAATTCCTCGACGCCGACGGCAAGACCCAGATCGGCTACGACATGGATCTCGCCCGCGCCATGGGCAACATCTTCGGTCTCGAGACCGAAATCGTCTCCTCCAACTTCGATACGATCATTCCGGCCATCGGCTCCAAGTACGATCTGGGCATCGCCGCCTTCACCATCACCAAGGAGCGCATGGAATCCGTCGACTTCGTCTCCTACTTCACCGCAGGCATGGGCTATGCAGTGGCCGCAGGCAACCCCAAGAATGTCGACGAGAACGACCTGTGCGGTCTGAACGTTGCCGTCGAGACCGGCACCGTCGAGGAAGAGGCCATCAACAAGACCGCCAAGCAGTGCAAGGCGGACGGCAAGAAAGACATCACCATCCAGTCCTCCAAGCAGCAGACCGACGCCACCACCGCTGTGGTGACCGGCAAGGCCGACGTCTTCTTCGCCGATTCCCCGGTTGTCGGCTACGCCATCGCCCAGACCGATGGTCAGCTGGAACAGCTCGGCAAGGACTTCGATGAAGTGCCGAACGCCATCGCCATCAAGAAGGGCGATTCCCAGACCACCGAAGCCGTGCAGAAGGCCATGCAAAAGCTCATGGACGACGGCACATACACCAAGATCCTCCAGCACTGGGGCGTCGAATCCGGCGCACTGGACAAGGCCGAAATCAACCCGGCCGTCGAATAGTCCCCCCCAAGAATGCTCCCGCTTGCGGGAGCTGGCTCGCGGAGCGAGACTGAGGGTGGTCCACACGACGCCCAGCAATCCAGATGGGGCGCACTGTTTGTAACACAGTCGCCCCATTCGTGCACTAAGGTTCAATGCTAGTTGCAACTTGCAGTTCAGGCTGCCCAACACATCCAAGGAACCAGATTATGGCGAAGAAAGAAGTCGACGGTGAGGGGCTGAACATCCCCAATCGCATCAAGGCGCTGCCGGTCAAGCGCCCCGGCCCGATTGTGGCCGCAGTGATCGTGGTACTGCTCGCCGCGATGCTCATTCAAGGCTTGATTACCAATCCGCGACTGGATTGGCCCACCGTCTGGAAGTACCTGTTCAACGAGAACGTGCTTGAAGGCATTCGCTATACCTTGGAGCTCACCGTGATCTCCATGGTCGTGGCGATCATCCTGTCGGTGATTCTTGCCATCATGCGCAAATCCATCAATCCGGTGCTGCGCGGCGTCAGCTGGTTCTTCATCTGGTTCTTCCGCGGCACGCCTGTGTACACGCAGCTCATTTTCTGGGGTCTGTTCGCCGTGCTGATTCCCAAGATCAGCCTCGGCATTCCGTTCACCTCGGTGGAGTTCTGGAGCATAGACTCCAACGTGGTGGTCACCGCATTCAACGCCGCATGGATTGGTTTGGCTCTGAACGAGGCCGCCTACCTGTCCGAAATCGTGCGTGCCGGCCTTGAAGCCGTGGACCCCGGCCAGACCGAGGCGGCCAAGGCGTTGGGCATGAACCGCACGCTCATCATGCGCCGCATCGTGCTGCCGCAGGCCATGCGCATCATCATCCCGCCCACCGGCAACGAGACCATCGGCATGCTGAAGACCACCTCGCTGGTCACCGCCGTGCCGTTCACCCTCGAACTGCAGTTCGCCACCAACGCCATCGCCAACCGTATCTACAAGCCGATCCCGCTGCTTCTCGTGGCCTGCTTCTGGTACCTGCTGATCACCTCCATTCTGATGGTTGTGCAGTCCCGCCTCGAGGCGCACTTCGGCAAGGGCTTCGATGCCCGACCGGTGGGCACCAAGGGCAAGCAGGCGCCATTGCCGGGTAAGACCGACGGTGAACCGAAGGATGACGTGGACAAGCTCAACCAGACCACATTTGTCGGATTGAATGCATAAGGCGGGAGCGCGATTATGACTACGAATGACATCACCAGTGTTGCCCCGGTCGTGCGCAAGGCGTCTGACGGTTCCGTGATTCCTGCTGTCAAGGCCGTGCAGGTGCACAAGGCGTTTGGGCCGCTGCATGTGCTCAAGGGCATCGATCTAACCGTTATGCCCGGTACTGTGACCGTGATTCTGGGGCCCTCCGGTTCCGGCAAGTCCACGTTCCTGCGTCTGATCAACCAGCTGGAAACCCTGACCGGCGGTTCCATCGAGGTGGACGGCGAACTCATCGGCTACAAGCACGTGACCAAAAACGGCCAGGACATGCTGCAGACCCTGGACGATAAGGAGATCGCCGCACAGCGCTCTCGCCTCGGCATGGTGTTTCAGCGCTTCAACCTGTTCCCGCACATGACCGCGCTGGAAAACGTGATGGAAGCCCCGATTCACGTGCAGCACCAGTCCAAGAAAGCCGCCCGTGACCTGGCCGTGGCCGAGCTTCAGCGCGTCGGTCTGGGCGATCGCACGGACTATTACCCCTCCCAGCTGTCGGGTGGTCAGCAGCAGCGCGTGGCCATTGCCCGTGCTCTGGCCATGAAGCCGGAGATCATGCTCTTCGATGAGCCGACCTCCGCCCTTGACCCCGAACTGGTGGGCGAGGTGCTCAACGTCATGCGTTCCTTGGCCAAGGAAGGCATGACCATGGTGTGCGTGACCCACGAAATCGGCTTTGCCCGCGAAGTCGCCGACCAGATCGTGTTCATGGACGGCGGCGTGGTCGTGGAGCAGGGCGGCCCCGACATCATCGACCACCCCACCGAGCCTAGGTTTAAGGACTTCCTACAGCATGTGCTGTAGGAAGGCTGTTATATTACCTCAGCACTGTCGTGCTTCGGCGTCGCCTACGGGGAGCCCACTGGGCTCCCCACTTTACGGCTCCGCCTACAGCACGTGCTGTAGGCCATGCCAAGCCGGGCGGACACGCCGGGCGGTTCGCCCGCGCCGCATGCTCCGATCGCGCGAATACGGCGGGTTGGATTCGCTTTGCGCAATAATCGTCCGCTAGGCTGGGGAGCCATGTGTGGAATCGTTGGATACGCGGGAAATATTGAAACGGCATGCGGTAGGCCTTTGGAGGTCTGCCTGCAAGGCCTGGAACGTCTGGAATACCGAGGCTATGACTCGGCCGGTGTGGCGCTGACCGCGCCCGGCATGGATAAGGTGGTCGTGCGCAAGAAGGCCGGCCGTTTGAAGAACCTGGTCGAAGACATCGAGCGTAAGCCGATGCCGCTTGCCACGGTGGGCATCGGCCACACGCGCTGGGCCACCAATGGCGAGCCGAGCGACGTGAACGCCCACCCGCACACCAGCATGGACGGCAAGGTGGCCATCATCCATAACGGCATCATCGAAAACGCCTCTCAGCTGCGTCTCGACCTGCAAGCCGAAGGCTACCGATTCGCCTCTGCCACCGACACTGAGGTGGCCGCTAAGCTGCTCGGCAAGATCGTGGACAAGATTATCGCGGATGAAGGCAAGCCAGACCTGTTCAAGGCTGTGCGCCGCATGGCCCGCATGCTTGAAGGCGCGTTCACCATTCTGGCCACCGACTGCCGCCAGCCGGACATCGTGGTCGGAGCCCGCCATGATTCGCCGCTGGTCGTGGGCCTTGGCGAGGGGGAGAACTTCCTCGGTTCCGACGTCGCCGCATTCGTGGCCTACACCAAGCGCGCCATGGAAGTCGACCAGGATCAGGCCGTATGCGTGTCCGCCGACAAGGTCATCGTCACCGATTTCAACGGCAACGTGGTCGAAAACCCGAAGACCTACGCCGTGGATTGGGATGCTTCGGCCGCCGAAAAGGGCGGCTGGGATTCCTTTATGGACAAGGAGATCCACGAAGACCCTGCCGCAGTGCAGCGCACCCTGCTTGGCCGCTTCGATATGAATGGCGGCATCACCCTTGATGAAGTGCGTATCGACGAACACGACTTCAAGGCCATCGACAAAATCATCGTTGTGGCCTGCGGCACCGCCAGCTACGCCGGCCAGGTAGCCAAATACGCCATCGAACACTGGGTGCGTATCCCCGTGGAAATCGAACTCGCGCACGAATTCCGTTACCGTGACCCGATTCTGACCCCGCGTACGCTCGTGGTGGCCATTTCTCAGTCCGGCGAAACCATGGATACGCTGATGGCCCTGCGCCACGCGCGCGAACAGGGGTCCAAGGTGCTGGCCATCTGCAACACGCAGGGTGCCTCCATTCCGCGTGAATCCGACGCCGTGCTCTACACACACGCCGGCCCGGAAGTTGCCGTGGCATCCACCAAGGCGTTCGTGGCGCAGATCACCGCCGCCTACCTGCTGGGCCTGTATCTGGCGCAGGTCAAGGGCGCGATGTTCCGCGATGAGATTCATCAGGTGCTCGACTCCCTGAAAGATATGCCGCGCAAGATTCAGTGGGTGCTCGACACCCAGCCCAAGACCATCCAGGCGGCCGCCGAGCGCATGGTGAACGCCAACTCCTTCTTGTTCCTCGGCCGCCACGTGGGCTACCCGGTGGCGCTTGAGGGCGCGTTGAAGCTCAAGGAGATCGCCTACACCTTCACCGAAGGCTTCGCGGCCGGCGAGCTCAAGCATGGACCGATCGCGCTGGTGGACGAGGGTGAGCCGGTGGTGTTCATCGTGCCGCCGCAGCGCGGCCGCAATGTGTTGCACGCCAAGGTGATCTCCGGTATCGAGGAGGTCAAGGCTCGTGGCGCGTACATCATCGCCGTGGCCGAGCAGGGCGACCCGGATGTGGAACGGTACGCTGACGTGGTGTTCTGGCGCCCCGCCTGCCCAACGCTGATGAGCCCGCTGGTTGACGTGGTGCCGCTGCAGCTGTTCGCCATGGACATGGCAAAGCTCAAGGGCTACGACGTGGACAAGCCCCGCAACCTCGCCAAGTCCGTGACCGTTGAGTAAGCCACATCGGTATGTGATTGACGAGCCTCATATTCCGTTTGAGATGGACGTGCTGTATGAGGACGAGCGGATCATCGTGGTGGACAAGCCGCATTTTCTGGCCACCATGCCGCGAGGCATGTGGTATCGGCAGACCGCGCTGATCCGATTGCGTGAGCGGCTGGGGGAGCCGGACATCACGCCAGCGCACCGATTGGACCGCATGACCGCCGGCGTATTGGTGTTCGTGCGGGATCCGGCCTGCCGCGGCGCGTATCAGATGCTGTTCCAGAACAGGCTGGCGGTCAAGGTCTACGAGTGTCTGGCGCCATGCCGGCCGATCGTGCGGCCTCGATACGGCACCGTGACCCGGATCGACCCGCCGCGTCCGTTCCCGTTGCTGCGCCGCTCGCATATCGTCAAGGAGCGTGGCGTTCTGGCCGCCTTCGAGACGCCGGGCTTGGTCAACGCCGAAACCCTTATCGAACGCGGCGAACCCGTGTCCCCTTTCCCCGGTGTGAAGCCGTGCATGCCGATGGCGGGCGGCCCCCGTCCGTCGGCCGTGCCCGTCTGCCGCTACACGCTACGCCCCCATACCGGCAAAACCCATCAGCTGCGCGTCCACATGAATGCGTTGGGGCTGCCCATCGTGGGCGATGATTTCTATCCATGCATCCAGGCGCGCCGGTACGACGATTTCAGCCAGCCGCTGCAGTTGGTGGCGCGTGTGCTGCGGTTCACCGATCCGGTGACGGGGCAGGAGCGGGAATTCGTTTCCCGGCAACCGTTGCTGATCTGACCGCGACGCCCCGTCCGGCGTCGTCCCGTGTGTCTGTGTGACATGAGAAAATCCACTCGCGTACATGCACACTATCGATGCAATGCAATAAAGGAACCGAATCATCATGGAACATAGAGCGTTCAAGTGGCCGCAGCCACTTGCGGGCAACAAGCCCCGCATCTGGTACGGCGGCGATTACAACCCCGACCAATGGCCTGAGGAAGTGTGGGACGAAGATGTAGCCCTCATGCAGCAGGCCGGCGTCAACCTCGTCTCCGTAGCCATCTTCTCCTGGGCCAAGCTTGAGCCCGAAGAAGGCGTGTACGACTTCGATTGGCTCGATCGCGTCATCGACAAGCTCGGCAAGGCCGGCATCGCCGTCGATCTCGCCTCCGGCACCGCATCCCCGCCGATGTGGATGACCCAGGCCCACCCGGAAATCCTCTGGGTCGACTACCGCGGCGACGTCTGCCAGCCCGGTGCCCGCCAGCACTGGCGCGCCACCAGCCCGGTCTTCCTTGACTACGCGCTCAACCTGTGCCGCAAGATGGCCGAGCACTACAAGGACAACCCCTATGTGGTCTCTTGGCATGTGAGCAACGAGTACGGCTGCCACAACCGCTTCGACTATTCCGAAGACGCCGAGCGCGCCTTCCAGAAGTGGTGCGAGAAGAAGTACGGCACCATCGACGCTGTCAACGACGCCTGGGGCACCGCCTTCTGGGCGCAGCGCATGAACAATTTCTCCGAGATCATCCCGCCACGATTCATCGGCGACGGCAACTTCATGAACCCGGGCAAGCTGCTTGATTGGAAGCGTTTCAGCTCCGACGCGCTGCTGGACTTCTACAAGGCCGAGCGCGACGCCCTGCTCGAGATCGCCCCCAAGCCGCAGACCACCAACTTCATGGTCTCCGCGGGCTGCACCGTCCTCGACTACGACAAGTGGGGCCACGACGTGGACTTCGTGTCCAACGACCATTACTTCTCGCCCGGCGAGGCCCACTTCGACGAGATGGCCTACGCGGCCTGCCTCACCGACGGCATCGCCCGCAAGAACCCGTGGTTCCTCATGGAACATTCCACGTCCGCCGTCAACTGGCGCCCGACCAACTACCGGCTCGAGCCCGGCGAGCTGGTGCGCGACTCCCTGGCCCATCTGGCCATGGGCGCCGACGCCATCTGCTACTTCCAGTGGCGTCAGTCCAAGGCCGGCGCCGAGAAGTGGCATTCCGCCATGGTGCCCCACGCGGGCCCTGACTCCCAGATCTTCCGCGATGTGTGCGAGCTGGGCGCGGATCTGAGCACGCTCACCGACGAGGGGCTGCTGGACACCAAGCTGGTCAAGTCCAAGGTCGCCATCGTCTTCGACTACGAGTCCCAGTGGGCCACCGAGCATACCGCCACCCCCACGCAGGAGGTGCGCCACTGGACCGAGCCGCTGGACTGGTTCCGCGCGCTGGCGGACAATGGCCTGACCGCCGACGTGGTGCCGGTCCGTGGTCCTTGGGATGAGTACGAGGCCGTCGTGTTGCCGAGCTTGGCCATCCTGTCCGAGCAGACCACGCGCCGCGTGCGCGAGTATGTGGCGAACGGCGGCAAGCTGTTCGTGACCTACTACACCGGTCTGGTGGACGACAGGGATCACGTCTGGCTGGGCGGCTACCCCGGCTCCATTCGCGACGTGGTGGGCGTGCGCGTCGAGGAATTCGCCCCGATGGGCACCGACGCCCCCGGCACCATGGATCACCTTGACTTGGACAACGGAACCGTGGCGCACGATTTCGCCGACGTGATCACCTCCGTGGCCGATACCGCTCACGTGGTCGCCTCCTTCAAGGCAGATAAGTGGACCGGTTTTGACGGCGCTCCCGCCATCACCGTCAACGACTTCGGCGACGGCAAGGCCGCATACGTCGGTGCCCGTCTCGGCCGTGAGGGCTTGGCCAAGAGCCTGACCGCGCTGCTGGAGGAACTCGGCATCGAGACTTCGGCTGAGGACGATCGCGGTGAAGTGCTGCGCGTCGAGCGTGCGGACGAAACCGGCGAGAACCACTTCGTGTTCCTGTTCAACCGCACCCACGATGTTGCGGTCGTGGACGTGGAAGGCGAACCGCTGGTCGCCTCGCTGGCCCAGGTCAACGAGTCCGAGCACACGGCCGCCATCCAGCCCAACGGCGTACTCGTCGTCAAGCTGTAAAACCGCGCATAGCGCCTAATTACTCAACGGCTCCCTTGCTGCTCATCGCAGCAGGGAGCCGTTTTCGTTTCTCCAGCAAAGTCGGGTAGGGTGGTCACCGTGCGAGGCAAAAACAGAGTGACGATGGCGGACGTGGCCCATGAGGCCGGTGTTTCGGTAGCCTCGGTGTTCATCGCAATGTCGAGCGGTTGCGGCGTGAAGGCTTCGGGCGCTTCGGCGGAATGCTGGCTGTTGTGCGTGGTCATGAGCAGGATGCATCTACCGTTTTAAGCCCCGCCTAGTACACTCGTCACCATGCGAGTGATCGGACAGCGAATCAAAAGAATGGCAACCATAGCAGTGACTGCCATCCTTTCCGTATCCCTGGCCTCGTGCGGGCAGGCTACGGACGACAACCGTACGGAGATCAGCGTATGGAGCTGGGAACCGAGCATGGGGGAGGTCGTCCGCCGCTTCGAAAAAGCCAATCCGGACATCCGCGTGAAATGGACCAACATCTCCGGCTACGACAATCTCAATACCGCCATTCAGGACGGTTACGGCACGCCGGACGTGGCTCAAATCGAATACTATGCACTGTTGCAGTACGCGGTCTCCGGCCAATTGCTTGATCTGACCGACAAGATCGGCTCGGATTATTCCAACTTCTTTACCCTCGGCACATGGTCGTCCGTGCAGCTCGCCGGCCATATCTACGGGCTGCCCATGGATTCGGGCCCGATGGGCTTCTTCTACAACGAAGACGTGTTCCGCCAAGCCGGCGTGGACGCCACCAAGATCAAGACTTGGGATGACTACTATGAGGCCGCCAAAAAGCTCAAGGAGATCGGCGTGTACATCGCCGCCGACTCGGGTGATGGCAGTTTCTATGACGCGATGGTCTGGCTTGCCGGTGGTCAGCCGTTCCACACGTCGGCCGACGGCAAAACCGTGACCATCGATTTGGATGAGGATGCCGGCACCCAACGGTTCACCGAATTCTGGCAGAAAATGATCGATGAGGGGCTTGTCGATACCACCTCCGCCACATGGTCGGATCGGTGGAAAAGCAGCGTGAGCACCGGCACCATCGCCTCCGTGTTCTCCGGAGCTTGGATGCCGTCGCTGCTGCTGTCCAATGTGCCGGGCGCGGCCGGTCTGTGGCGCGTGGCTCCCATGCCCACCTATGGTGGGCAGCCCGCCAATGCCGAAAGCGGCGGATCGGCGCTGACCGTGTTGCAGCTGACCCGTAAGCCGGATGCGGCCTATCGTTTCGTGGACTTTGTGGCGCATAACGCCCAAGGCATTAGCGCGCGTGTGGATGGCGGTGCTTTCCCGGCCGATTATGCCACCCTGAATTCCGCTGATTTTTTGGATAAAACCACGGTTACCAATGACCGTGGCATTGAAATCCCGTATTTCGGCGGGCAGAAGTTCAACCGTGTACTGTCGGAGGCCGCCGAGGATGTGCCGATCGGATACCAGTATCTGCCGTTCGAAGTGTATGCGCGCAGTGACTTCAAATCGACGATGGGCCAGGCATACGAATGGTCCAGCAGTTTCCACGACTATCAGCAGCGAGAGGAAGCCATTGAGATGGGCATGAAGGACGAGGAAGGCAACCCGCTCGAACCGTTGGAGAAGCCCGGCAAGAAAGTCAGTCTCTCCGACGGCCTGGCCCGATGGCAGAAAGACCTCCGAGAATACGGCTTCAATCAGGGCTTTACGATTAAGTAGGGTTTTGAGTTGGTTTTCGGGGAGGGACGGAATCGACTGCGCTATGCGCGGCCGATTCCTGCACGCCGCGTTACTTCACATTGCGCGAGTAGATGTATGCCATGCCTTTGAAGATCAGGTCTGAATCGTAGACGTCGATCATGTCGGTGTTGTTCTTGAAAATGCGGCTGAGCCCTCCCGTGGCTACCACTTGGAACGGCTCATCGATTTCCTTGCGGAACTGCTGAATCGTGCGCTCAATGCCACCGAGGAACGTGTAATACAGTCCGGCCTGCATAGCAGTGCGCGTATTGGTGGCCAGAATCGACTGTGGTTGCGTGATCTCCACTTCCGGCAGCTGGGCGGTCTGCCCCCACAACGCCTCGGCCCCGGTGCGGATGCCCGTGGTGATGAAGCCGGAACGAATCGTGCCGGAACTGTCCACATAGTTGAACGTGGTGGCGGTGCCGAAGTCGGCCACCAGCACCGGGCCGCCATAGGTGTGGTAGGCGCCGGCGCAGTCGGCGATGCAGTCAGAGCCCAAGGTTTTGGGGTCGTCGAGACGAATGTTCATGCCGGTCTTGACGCCAGGGCCCACCACCATCGGTTCCAATCCGAGGAATTTGATCAGCGAGGCGCGGAAGGAATACATCACCTTCGGCACCACCGAGCAGACGATCACATCGTCCACATCGTCGGCCGTGTAATCGCTCAAAGCCAGGAACTGCGTGATCATCAGACCGTATTCGTCTGAGGTGTGCGTCGCCTTGGTGGTGATGCGGTAGGAGCCGACGATGCGGTCGCCCTCCAGAAAACCGATCACGATATTCGTATTGCCGATATCGACCGCCATCAGCATGGGTCAGGCCTCCTTGTTCTCGTCATCGACATTGCTCGCGCCGCCGGAACGCAACGCCGCGAGCCGCAGCAACAGTCGTTGCGCAAGCACGGTTTTGTCCATCTTGTCCCAATGCTCGATCTTCGGGGTACCGGCATCCTCCGCTCCGGACGTGAGCACGGTGACAACGTTGGTGTCGGTGCCGAACCCGGCACCGGCGTCGCGCAGATTGTTGGCCACCAGCATGTCGCAATGCTTGGACGTCAGCTTCTTCTCCGCATTACGAATCAGATGCTCGGTCTCCATCGCGAATCCGCACAGGATCTGCGAGCCGTCGTCGCGCTTGCGTTCGCCGGCCCACGCCAGAATATCCGGGTTGGAAACCAGCTCCACGATGATGCTGCTGCGGCCGGCCTTCTTGATTTTCTCCGGCGCAATCTCGGCCACGCGAAAATCGCCCACGGCGGCGGCCATAATCGTGATATCCGCCGCCGGGAAGGCGTCGGCCACCGCATCGAACATATCCTGCGCGGTCGTGACGCGCACCACATCCACCGCATCGGGCGCAGTCAAGGCGACTGGACCGGAGACCAGCGTTACGTCGGCACCAAATTCGGCTGCGGCCGAGGCAATCGCATACCCCATCTTGCCGGTGGAATGGTTCGTCAGATAGCGGACCGGGTCTAGCGGCTCCTGCGTTGGCCCGGCAGTGACCAGCACGCGCAGCCCCTTGAGCGGGGAAGATGAGGGAGCCTGGTCATCCTGCGCATCCGCCAGCAGCCGAGCGGCCACTTCCTCGATGCGCGCCGGCTCTTCCATACGGCCTCGTCCCACGTCGCCGCAAGCCAGATTGCCTTCCTCCGGCTCCACAATCTGCCAGCCCAATTCGGCGCAGGTTTTCAGATTGCGCTGCGTGGCCGGATTGTTGTACATATGCACGTTCATCGCCGGGCATAGGATCTTCGGCCCCTCATAGGCCAGAATGGTGGACGTCAGCGTATCGTTCGCCAATCCACAGGCGATGCGGGCGATGACGTCGGCGCTCGCCGGGGCCACCACCAGCAGATTGGCCCAGGCCGCATCGGCCACATGATTGATGGTCGTTGGCACGGTCGGATTGGCCGTCACGTCGCCGTGCGCGGCCGGATAAGCGGGGAACATCGTGGTACGGGTGGGCTGATGGGTCAGCGAGGTGAAGGTCAGGGGAGTGACGAAACCTTCGGCCGCTGTGGTTTCGATGACCCGCACCTCGTGGCCGGCCTTGGTCCAATCGGATGCCAGATGACAGGCCTTGAATGCGGCGATGCTGCCGGTGACGCCCAGAAGAATATGTGCCATAGCTGCCTCCCGGCCTTATGCCAAGGCCGCACGCGTGCCCACGCCAGCGCTTCCCGCGTCGTTGCCCGACGATGCGCCGCGTGTTGTGGTCGCCGCGGACCCTCCGTCGGCGCCGCAATCCAGTATAGCCATTGCCTCCGGCGTGTCCGGGGATATAGTAGAACGTGGTGATCGACCCGAATGGGCGGTCAACCACGCAAGATAACAACGAAACCATATTCGGGCGTAAGCATGCCCGAATGCATCAGGGAGTATCCATGTCCCAGAACAATGGTGTGCACGGCGAGTCCGGCGCAACCGAAGACAGGAACATCGACGGCGCGAATCAAGCCGCCAGCACCGACGCGAGCCTCAACGCGCGCGCGAAATCATCAAACAAGAAGAACGGCGGCCCGAAATGGTGGCTGTGGACGCTGATCGCGGTCGTCGTGGCCGCGGCGCTCATCGTGGGCGTCACCGTCTTCGGCGGGAAAGGCAAGGGCAAGGACGCGAACGCCTCCGGCTCGGCCAGCCGATCCGACACCGTGGCCGTCGGCCTCAAACTCGCCCCGGTCAATCTTGACATCCGCCACCAGTCGGGTTCGGCCCTTGAGCAGATCCTCATCGGCAACGTGTACGAGGGTCTCGTCTCGCGTGGCTCGGACAACAAGGTCCACCCCGGTCTGGCCAAGAGCTGGGAGATCTCCAAGGATGGCCTGACCTACACGTTCCACCTCAACGAGAAGATGAACTTCTCCAACGGCGACAAGCTCGACGCCGAGGACGTGGCGTGGTCCATCAACGAGCTCAAGGCCCAGAAGTACTACGACTACGAGCAGGTCAAGAGCCTGGACAAGGCCGAGGCCGTGGACGCCAACACGGTCAGGCTCACCCTCTCCGCGCCCAACTCGAACATGCTGTGGTACCTCACCAGCCGTCCCGGCCTGGTCTACGACAAGGACGCCACCTGGGATCAGAAGAACGGCGCGTTGGGCTCGGGCCCGTACACCGTGGTCTCCTTCGACCCGAACGACAAGATCGTGCTCAAGGCGAACCCCAAGTATTGGGGCACCGAGCACAAGGCGAGGACCGAGAACGTGATCGTCCGGTTCCTGCCGGACGAGAACGCCAGCATCAACGCCCTCAAGAGCGGCGACGTGCAGGTGCTTTCGCCCATCTCCGCCACCCTTGCCGATCCGTTCCGCAAGGATCCGAACTATGTGGTCAAGTCCGGTGACGGTTCCGACAAGTTCGTGCTCGCCTTCAACATGGCCAACGACAAGCTCTCCGACAAGCGCGTCCGCCAGGCCATCCGATACGCCATCGACCATAAGCAGATCATCGCCTCGCGCGGCGGCGTGGACGCCCCCCTCGGCGGTCCGATCCCCAAGGTCGATCCCGGTTACGAGGATCTGAGCGGCCTGTACCCGCATGACGTGGCCAAGGCCAAGAAGCTCATGGAGCAGGCCGGATACTCCGAGTCGAAGCCGCTGGACCTGACCCTCACCTACGCCAACGTGTACGGCACCGAGCTCGGCGACCAGCTCAAGAGCCAGCTCAAGCCCATCGGCATCGACCTGAAGATCAACTACGTGGAGTTCTCCACTTGGCTGCAGGACGTGCACGCCAACGGCAACTACGATCTTTCGCTCGTGGACCATGCCGAAAGCCACGACTTCTACGGATGGACCACGCCGAGCTACTACTTCCACTACGACAACAAGGACGTGCAGGCCCTGTACGCCAAGGCGCTGGAGGCCACCTCCGACGACGAGGCCTCGAAGTATCTGGCCAAGGCCGCGAAGATCGTCTCCGAGGACGCGCCGGCCGACTGGCTGTTCAGCTGGAAGGTCACCATCGCCTACGCCAAGGGCGTGGACGGCTTCCCGCAGAACCTGAGCCAGACCGTGCTGCCCCTCTGGCGGATCACCTACACCAAGTAGTCCCGGAACCCATCGGTCGGGCGCGGCGCGGGAGTGATTTCGTGGCGCGCCCGACCGTGGACGGCCCATCCGGCCGGTGGCGCCACGGGCGGTGGCGAGGAAATCCGAGGGAATTGATAAGGGAGGCGTTATGCGGTTCTTGATGCAACGCTTGCTGCTGTTCGCGGCGGCGCTGTTCGGCATCTCGGTGCTGGTGTTCGCGATGCTGCGCATCCTGCCGGGCGACGTGGCGGTCGTGATGGCCGGCATGAACGCATCGCCGGCGCGTGTGGCGGCCCTGCGCGCCGAATTCGGCCTTGACCGGCCGTATGTCGTGCAGTATCTCGACTGGGCCGGAGGGCTGCTGCACAGTGACCTCGGCGTGTCGGCGCTGACCGGGCGGGCGGTGACCTCCCAGGTCGGCCAACGTGCGACGATCACGTTCCCGCTGATCGTGATGAGTCTGGCCATCGCGCTCACCCTCGGCTTGTCCATGGGCGCCGCCGCCGTGATCTCCCGGTCGCCGGCCGTGCGCGGTTTCCTGCGCGTGCTGTCCATCGTGGGCGGCGCCGTGCCGGCCCTGTGGAGCGGCCTGCTGCTCATCCTCCTGTTCGCACGGGGCGTGGGCCTTGTCGGTCTGCTGCCCTCGCAGGGGTTCCCCGCCGATGGGTGGGGTGCTCCCGGGCGGGCGGTCTCGTCCCTGATCCTGCCGGCGCTGGCCACCGGATTCGTGTCCGGTGCGGGCATCATGCGTTACACGCGCTCCATTCTGGAAGGCATCGCCGATGAGGGAGGGCCGATCGATATGGCCATGTCCTGCGGCATGACCCGCACCCAGGCGTTGGTGCGCGTGGGATTGCGATTGGCGGCTCCGCAGCTCGTCTCGGTGGTGGGGCTGGCGTTCGCCTCGATGATCACCGGTGTGATGGTGGTGGAGAACCTGTTCGCCCTGCCCGGTCTGGGCGCCCTGCTGGTGGGCGACGTCGGCAACCGCGATCTGGTGGCCGTGCAAAGCGAGCTGTTCCTGCTCGCCGCGTTCTTCCTGCTGATCGGCCTGGCGGTGGATCTGCTGCACGCGCTGCTTGACCCGCGTCTGGCCGCCGGAAAGGAGGAATGATGGTTGATCGCAATGGTCGATGGCGTCGTTCGGGCGTGGTTCTGGGCACCATCTGGTCCCGGGGCACCGGCCGCTACTCGCTGATCGTGCTGGGGTTGTGGATGGTCGTCGCCCTGGTGTCGTTGTTCTGGACTCCGCAGTCGCTGCTGGCCACCGACGGCTACCACGTGTGGGACAAGCCATCGTCCGCGCATTGGCTGGGCACCGACGGCACCGGCGCGGACGTGCTGAGCTGGCTGATGGCCGGATCGCGCACGAACCTTGCCATCGCCCTGCTGACCGTCATCTGCTCGGCCTGCATCGGCATGCTGCTGGTCGGGCTTATGGTCGCCCGTTCCGCGGTGCTCGCCTCGGCGTCGGTCGCCGTGGTCGACGCGCTGATCTCCATCCCCACCGTGCTTATCGCCCTGCTGCTCGCCGTGCCGTTCGGCGCATCCGCGGCCGTGGTGATCGGCGCATGCTCCATCGGCTACGGGCTGCATCTGGCGCGCGTCGCCCGTCCGGCCGCCCTGCTCGCCGCCCGCTCGGGATACGTGCAGTCGGCCCGGGCGAACGGCGCCTGCGGGTTCGGCGTACTGGTCAGACACATCGTGCCGAACATCACGCCGGTGCTGATGGTGCAATCGTCGATGTCGGCGGGCACCTCGGTGCTGGCCGAGGCGGGCCTGACCTATCTGGGCGTGGGCGTCGGCGCGGGGGTGCCGAGCTGGGGCCATTCGCTGGCCACCTCGGTCAAACTCATCAACGTGTTTCCGCTGACGGTGGTGTGGCCCGGTCTGATCGTCACCCTGGTGGTGGTCGCACTGAACCTGTTCGGCGACGCGTTGCGCGACGCCACCGACCCGGTGTCCAACCCCGCGCTGCGGCGATCGGCCGGGGTCGGACGCGCCGTACACGCAGACGCCGCGTCGGCGGCGAAGGAGGCGGACGATGAGCGTTGAGATCCGTGGACTGCGCATCGTCATCGGCGGCACGCCGATCATCGGGGGCGTCGACCTGTCCATCGCGGACGGCGAACGGGTGGGCCTGATAGGGGCCTCCGGCTCCGGCAAGTCGATGATCGCCAAATCGCTGCTCGGCCTGTTGCCGCATGAGGCCGTGCCGTCCGGCGAGATCACGATGGGGGACGCCTCCGTGCTGTCCGGCGAAGACGGCGGCGCGGACGGGCTGGCGGGGAACGCGCGTTGCGCATACGCCGACGAGCATGTCCTCGCCGACCTGCGAGGCCGGTATGTGGGCACGGTATTCCAGAATCCGGCCCATGCGCTCAATCCGGTGATGACCGCGGCGCAGCAGATCGCCCTGCCGTTGCGCATGCACTACGATCTGAGCAAAGCCGAACGCGCCGACCGGGTGGCCTTCATGTTGGACAAGGTCGGACTGGGCCGTGACGTGGCCGGCAAATACCCGCATGAACTCTCCGGCGGCCAACAGCAGCGCGTAGGCATCGCCACGGCGCTGATCACCTCGCCGCGGTTCATCATCGCCGACGAACCCACCACGGCGCTCGACTCCATCACGCAACGCCAGATCGTGGACCTGCTGACCTCGCTGGTGGACGACGCCGGCGCATCCATGCTGTTCATCACCCACGATTTCTCCGTGCTCGCGCGGGCCACCGAACGATGCTACGTGTTGGACGCCGGCCGCATCATCGAATCAGGGGCCACCGCCGATCTGCTCGCCGCGCCGACCACACCACAAGCCCAGCGCCTGGTCGCCGCCGCCCAAACCCTCACCCTCCACACTCCCAAGGAGGATTCGCATGAGTAACAGCAGTGTGCCGCTCCTCTCCGCCCACTCCATCACCAAATCCTTCGGCCCGCGCGCCGCACGCCACCAAGTCCTCTTCGACGTCTCCGTCGACGTCCATGCCGGCGAATGCCTCGCCGTGATCGGCGGCTCCGGTTCAGGAAAATCCACGTTGACCCGCATCATGCTGGGCCTGGAACCCGCCGACGCTGGCAGCGTGGACTACGAGGGCCAATCCGTGGCCCCGGGCCGCAGGTCGCCGGGAGGGCGGGCCCTGCGCCGCGAATCCGGTCTGGTGTTCCAGAACCCGTTCTCCTCGCTCGACCCACGATGGCGGGTCGCCAGATCAGTGGCCGAACCGCTGACCCTGCAACGGCGTGACCTTGGATCCGCGGCCATCGCCGAACGGGTGGCCTCGGCCCTGACCATGGCCGGCCTCGAACCGGCGGACTTCCTGGACCGATACCCGATCGACCTGTCCGGCGGACAGGCGCAGCGTGTGGCCATCGCTCGCGCCGTCATCAACGAACCCAAAGTGATACTCGCCGACGAGCCGATGAGCGCCATCGACGTGGCCGCCCGCATCCAGATACTCGACACCTTCGCCGCCATCCGTGCGGCCCGCCCGGACACCGCCATCATCATGGTCTCCCACGATCTCGGCGTGGTACGGCACATCGCCGACCGTATCGTGGTGCTCCATGACGGGCGGGTCGAAGAGACGGGCGTCACCTCCGCGGTGCTCGGCGACCCGCAATCCGATTACACCAGACGGCTTATCGAGGCCGCCTCGCTCTGACGCGCACCATCGCGGCATGGCGGCTATCATGGATGATGCTTGCGGGGGAATCAGTGACGGCCATTCGGTCTCGCCCCCCAAGGGAAGGGTGTTTCATGACAAAGCTCATTCTCGACCTTGACACCGGTGTGGATGACGCGCTCGCCATCGCATACGCATTGGGCAGTCCGGAAGCGGAATTGATCGGCATCACCGGCACATACGGCAATGTGCTGCTCGACCAGGGCGTGCGCAACGCGCTGGCCATCACCGATCTGCTCGGCCACCCGGAAGTCGGGGTGTACAAGGGTCTGCCGCACTCCAGCACCACCGACTCGTTCGAGGTGCTGGAGATCTCCAAGTTCATCCACGGCGCCAACGGCATAGGCGACGTCTCGATCCCCGATTCGAACCGCGAACCGCAATCCGAGCCGGCGGTCGACTTCATCATCGACGCGGCCAAGACGTACGGCAAGGAGCTCGTCTACGTGCCCACCGGCCCGATGACCAACATCGCCGCCGCATTGCGCAAGGCGCCGGAGATCAAGGACGAGATCGGCCGCATCGTGCTTATGGGCGGTGCGCTGACCGTCTGCGGCAACGTGAACGCCTGGGAGGAGGCGAACATCTCCCAGGATCCCGACGCCGCCGATTACCTGTTCCGTTCGGGCGCCCCGGCCACGATGATCGGCCTCGATGTGACGCTCCAGACCCTGCTCACCTACCGGGAGACCCGGCAGTGGCGTGATCTGGGCACCAAGGCCGGCGCGTTCCTGGCGGACATGACCGACTTCTACATCAAGGCATACGAGACGACCTCCCCGCATCTGGGCGGCTGCGGCCTGCACGACCCCCTGGCGGTCGGCGTGGCCGTGGACCCCACGCTGGTCGACACCCTGCCCATGAACCTCAAGGTGGATGTGGACGGCCCCACGCGCGGCCGCACCATCGGCGACAATACGCGCCTCAACGATCCGGTCAAGACCATGAAGGCCGCGGTCGGCGTCGACGTGCCGCGCTTCCTGCACGAGTTCATGACCCGCATCACCGCGCTCGCCAAGCACGCCGGGTAACGGCGTCGGCGCACGGAACATGCCGAACACCGCAAACAGAGCATAGCAAACAGAGAACAGAGAGGAATTCCATGACATCATCGACCAACACCGCGGACGTCAAGTCCGCCGACGAGCAGGTCACCACCCAAACGGCCGTCAAGGCCCTGGTGCTGCTGCTCATCACCTTCATCCTCGGCACCCTGTGCCTGCAGGGCTTCAACCTCGTGTTCACCCAGGTGGGCGAAGACGTCGGCGCCCCGGCCCAGGCCTCGCTGATCACCGCCTTCCCGAGCATCGTGCTCGGCATCGTGTGCTTCATCTACGGTTCGCTCGGCGACTTCGTCTCCCTGAAGCGACTGGTCATCGTCGGCCTGATCATGCTGTTCGTCGGCTCCGTTTTCGGGTTCGTGGCCAACTTCTTCTTCCCCGCGAACCTGTGGACCGTCATCGTCGCCCGCGTGCTGCAGACCGCAGGCGAACAGGTGGCCGGCTCCGTGTATCTGGTCATCACCACCAAATATCTGAAGAACGAGCTCAAGGTCGTGTTCTTCGGCCTGTACACCGCCGGCTACCAGCTGTCCGCCTCCATCGGCGTGTTCGCCGCCGGCGCGCTCAGCTCCATCGCCTGGCAGTACCTGTTCCTCATCCCCGCCGTCACCATCCTCTTCCTGCCCACCCTGCTCAAGAGCCTGCCCGGACGTCAGGGCAGCGGCGACAAGGTCGATTGGATCGGCTTCACCATCTTCGGCCTGGCCAGCGCGTTCCTCACCCTGTTCTTCTCCTACATGGCATGGTGGATGCTCATCGTGGCCGTCGCGCTGTTCGTGGTCTTCGCCGTGTACATCGCCAAGGCCTCCGATCCGTTCGTGACCCCCGCCTTCTTCAAGAACACGCGCTGGCTGGCGGCCATGTCGCTGATCCTCGTGTTCTACTTCACCAACTACTGCATCTCCCCGCTGTTCAACGGCATCGGCACCACCGTGTACGGCATGACCACCGCCCAGGTGTCCACGTACGTCGTGTGGGCGTTCGTGTGCGCGGCCATCGTGGGCACCTGCTCCGGCCTGATCATCGGCAGGATCGGCAAGCAGGCCGCGCTGATCATCGCCGCATGCCTCATGATCGCCGGCTTCGTGTCCGCCGCCTTGGCCGTCAACGCCGGCTTCCTGGCGTTGACGATCGCCGCATGCGTGTTCTACTGCGGCGTGGGTCTGATGTATTCGCCCGTGGTCTCCACCGTGCTGAGCACGATTCCGCAGGAGGAGTCCGGCCGTGGCGTGGGCATGAACGATCTGCTGATGAACGTGACCGCCTCCATCGGCATCTCCATCATCGGCGGACTCATGGGTTCGCAGGCGCTCGCCGGTTCCAGCATCACCGGCGCCACCGGTGCCGCGGCCGGATACGCGAACCTGCTGCTCATCGGCGCCGGCGTCATGACGCTCGGCCTGATCGTGTTCCTCGTGTTCCGCAAGAAGATCTACGCGCAGGACTGATGCCATGACGCTGCCCCTGGCCATTGAAGGATCCGGCTTCACCGCGCGCACGTGCGACGAGGTCGCGTATTTCCACAACGCCCTGTTCCTGATTGATGACCGGGGCATCAGCACGTCCGTGCTCCAGCCGGATGCCGAACGGTATGCCGTCGAGCGGGACGAAGCTCGGCGGCTTGGCGTATACCGCCGCATCCCGGACGGTGAGCAGGAGCCACCCGCCGACATCTTCCAGAAGATCCTCAATCTTGCCGTACCCGAGAACATCCGCGCAGTGTGGGTGCAGGGCCGTCAGGTCGTGGCGAAGTGAAATGAGGGCCGGCTTGTGCCGGCCCTCATCGTTGTCTATGATCCGAACTGTTGTATTTTGCCATCACTTCGGATTGACGATTCTGCCATTACAAGAGCATGATTGGCGGTATGGAAGCGTTCTGCTTGAAGGCGTGGCGGAATCGTTGTCAAAGAATCTTGGCCACCATATGAACGCCGGCGACACGCGCTTGTCGCGGGTTGTGCTATGGTGTGGGACATGCAGATTATCTCATGTTGTTGTCGCTAACCGACGCCCCTGGGCGAGCGGTCAGTGACGCATAACTTGAGATAGAGCATTTGAATCGCGGCAAATCTGTCGCATGAATTTTCATGGAATTGATGGCACGAGCGTAACCGTGTAACGCGCGAGCCGTGGTTAACATGAAAACCGGTTCACTTTTCGGCTTCACCGTACAGTGAGTGGGAATACTCGATTTCAAACCAAAGCCACAGTCCATTCGTCTGGGAACGTCGGTTCACGAACGCAACGCAGCAAAACACCACAACCCCAGCAACGAAGGACTTCACATGACCATCCACAACAGCCTCGCAGAACTCATCGGCAACACCCCACTCGTCAAACTCAACCACATCCCGCAGGTGGCCGGCATCGGCACCGGCGGCACCATCTCCGGCACCGGCAAGTACCTCAAGGAAGCCTCCAACGGCGCGGTCAAAGTCATCGGCTCCGACCCGGAAGGCTCCATCTACTCCGCTTCCTCACGCGATGAAGTCCACCAGTACGACATCGAGGGCGTGGGGGAGGACTTCTACCCCAAGGCCTTCAACCGGAACATCACCGACGACATCGTGCGCGTATCCGACGCCGAAGCCTTTGAAATGACCCGCCGTCTGGCTGGCGAGGAGGCGCTGCTGGTCGGCGGCTCGTCCGGCATGGCCGTGGCCAGCGCCATCAAGTACGCGCTCGCCAATGATTTGGACGAGAACCAGATCGTGGTGGTGCTCGCCCCTGATTCCGGCCGCAGCTATCTGGAGAAGATCTTCAATGACGACTGGATGCGCGCCAACGGCTACGGCGATATTGTGGAGCGCACCAGCAAACCCTCCCTCGTCGAGCAGTACCTTGACGGAGCTCCCTCTGATGAGGGAGCTGGGGACGGACTCCATAACTAGCTATCAAAAGAATCAATACCAATATCCGCACTGGCCAACCGCACCTGTTTTACCTTCGAATACGGAACAATCCCGAAAGGAACCCGATATCATGTCCGCTGAATACAACGCCAAGTTCGCCAACACCGACATCGCCACCCGCGCCATCCACGCCGGCCAGGAGCCCGACCCGACCACCGGTGCGGTCGTCACGCCGATCTTCGCCACCTCCACTTTCAAGCAGGATGGCGTGTTGGGCCTCAGGGGAGGCCACGACTACTCCCGCTCCATCAACCCCACTCGCACCAGCTTCGACGAGCAGCTCGCCGCCGTGGAAGGCGGCAAGTACGCGCTGAGCTTCTCCTCGGGCTTGGCCGCCATCGACGTGCTGCTGCGCTCCACCATCAAGCCCGGCGACAACATCCTGCTCGGCAACGATGTGTACGGCGGCACCTACCGCCTGCTCTCCAAGGTGTTCGTGCCGTGGGATGTGGGCCTCGACGTGGTGGACATCACCGATCTGAAAGCCGTGGAAACCGCATTGGCCTCCAAGCACTACCAGTATGTGTGGGTCGAGACCCCGTCCAACCCGCTGCTCAACATCACCGACATCGCGGCCACCGCCGAAGTTGCCCACAAGTACGGCACCAAGGTCGCGGTCGACAACACCTTCGCCTCGCCCGCCCTTCAGCACCCGCTGGCCGATGGCGCCGATGTGGTGGTCTACTCCACCACCAAGTACATCGGCGGCCACTCCGACGTGGTCGGCGGTGCCGTGGTGGTCAACGACGAGGAGACCCGCGAGAAGGTCGCCTTCCTGCAGAACGCCGCCGGCGCAGTGCCCTCCCCGTTCGACTCCTGGCTGGACATCCGCGGCCTGAAGACCCTGGATCTGCGCGTCAAGCGCCACAGTGCCAACGCCCTGAAGGTGGCCGAATGGCTCGAATCCCAGCCCTCTGATGTGATTGAGCGCGTCTGGTACCCGGGCCTCGAGTCCCACCCTGCTCATGAAATCGCCGCCCGCCAGATGCACGGCGGCTTCGGCGGCATCGTCTCCGTGCAGCTCGCGGCCGGCGCCGAGGCGGCCAAGCACTTCGTGGACCACACGCAGATCTTCACACTGGCCGAATCGCTCGGCGGTGTGGAAAGCCTCATCGAGGTGCCCGCCGCCATGACCCACGCCTCCGTGGCCGGCACCACCCTGCAGGTGCCCGCCAACCTGGTGCGTATCTCGGTCGGTATCGAGAACGCCGACGACCTTATCGCCGATCTCAAGCAGGCGTTGGATCGTATCTGACCGTACTGACGGTACTGGTGGCACCGTATTGACGGTGCCACCACGCTTATCGGCGGACTCGCTATCGATTGGTACCTACAAAAAAACCCGGCCCACAAGGGTCGGGGATTTTTCGTTATCGATTAAACATGGATTGAATCAGCTGGCGTTGCCGCCCTGCCATCCAGTGGCATCCGCACCAGCCGGGCGCAACGCCTGACCGGAAGTCGGTGTGGTGCCATCAACGACCACACGAGTGCCGATGGTGGCAAAGTCGTACATCCACTTGGCGTCGGCCACCTGCATGTTGATGCAGCCGTGCGAGCCTGGGATACCCTGCTGCACATAGATGGGGTGCTCGCCCCACATGTATGCAGGAACACCGTGCAGGGCCTCGCCGCCGTTATAGTAGGAAATCCACGGCGTGCCTGGCTGGTTGTAGCCTTCGCCAACCATGGTCTGCGATTCGTACTTGAGATACACGTAGAACGTGCCGGTATCGGACAGCATGGAACCATCGTCGGTGGGCTTGCCAGAAGCGATGTTGAACTTCCTGACCACCGTGGTGCCCTGATATGCAGTGGCAGTCTGGTTCGTCAGATCAACATGAACCCACTTATCGCCATTTGCCGTATCGAAGTTATGAGGCACCTCGACCTGCTTGACATCATATGGGCTGTCTTTCACAGCCACAGTGGAATCAGTGGACTGGTTCTGCTCGATGGCGGTAGCCAGACGTTCGGGGGCGTCCCCGGCACCAGTCACTTCAATACCATCCACGCCGAGTGTCTTATCGGCACCAATTTCCACGCCGCCTTCGTCTTTCGGCGTGATGTAGACCTCGCGTGTCACCTTGGGAACAGTCAGTTCCTTGGTTACGCTGTCACTGGTGACGTACTTGGTGATGGCATCGCGGTCGACTACCAGACTCATGGTGCCATCCGCCTTATTCACCGTGGGCTTGAGGAATGAGGCAATGGTATCGGCCGGGATGGTGACGCTCTTGTTCACGCCGTTGTCCACGGTCAGTTTGAGGCCAAGCTTGGCATTGGCGTCAAACTGTGTTTGCTGTGCGCTCGCCTCATCAATCGGATTCTTTGCAGTCTGTATCTTGACCGGCACCGTCGCATTTTCGCCCGGGGTCGCGACGGCCTCCTTGACTGCAGCATTGACAACATTGATATCCGGGCCCTTGCCATCCTGACCCGCGGTGTAATCGAACTGCTTGGTGCTCTTGTTGTAGACAACGGTGGCAATCTGCGCTCGGTCGGTCTCGTCGACCAGGCCGTCGGTGACGAATTGTTCGGCAGTCTCTTTGTCCGTGGTGGCGGTCAGAGCGATATGCGGCTGATCGAAAATATTGAGCTTGGCCACGTCGCCGGTCTTCGCGTTCAACAGCGCATCTACGGTTTTATCCGTGTCGACGGTGACACCAAGGTCCTTCAGCGAGGCTTTGACGCTGTTGCCTTCGGCGGTGAACGTCACTGTGGTGTTATTCTGCTGCTGCTTCACAGTATTCGCAAGTTCTTCGCGGGTCTGGCCCATGACAGAGACATTGCCCAAATGAACACCGGGCGCAGCCTTGTCTTGGAAGTACCAACGTCCGACGAAGAAATAGGCTATTAATGCGGCAAGCAACACTGCAAATATGGTTATGATGGCGATCCGTGCGGCCTTGCCATGTGATTTAGCGGTGGTAGATGCCATGACATGTTCACCCACATAGGCTGTATTGTCGGCATGGTTATTGGTGCCATTGTCACTTTGCTGTGGTGTGGCGGTACCTGTGGCCGCGGCTGCGAACAGCCCATCGTGGGCCACAGGCTGCAGCACCGCCGTCTCCTGATCGTCAGGAGAGGAGAAGGAAAATGTATCGTTGGCCATAAAATGCCCCGTCTTAGTTCTCTCAAAGCGGCATATCGTGCGATATGCCGGGAATAACGTTCCTCGACGCATAATAATACGGAAGGGCTACGTACATCGTTACGAGGTATTCCGTTATACGATGAAATCCATCCGCGGTCGGCCTACACTGGTCGTTTATGACAGCACATCAGGCGGCGCTGGAGGCGCTCACACGATACTTCGGCTATGACTCGTTTAGGCCCGGACAGCAAGGAATTGTCGAGGCTTTGCTTGCCGGACGCGATGTCTTGGGCGTGATGCCCACCGGCGCAGGCAAGTCCGTGTGCTACCAGATTCCCGCCGCGCTCAGCCCGGGTGCGACTTTGGTCATATCTCCCTTGATTTCCCTGATGCGCGACCAGGTCGATGCGCTGAACGACCTCGGTCTGCCGGCCGCGTTCATCAACACCACTCAAACTCCCGACGAGCAGGCGATGGTGTTCGCCCAAGCCGCCGCCGGACAGATCAAACTGCTGTACGTGGCCCCGGAACGCTTGGAAACCGGGCGATTCCGCGACTTTGCCGCCCGTACGCCGATCTCGCTGATCGCCGTGGACGAAGCCCACTGCGTCTCCCAGTGGGGTCAGGACTTCCGCTCGTCGTACTTAGGTATCGGCGATTTCATCGCCGGACTGCCGCAGCGTCCACCGGTGGGTGCGTTCACCGCCACCGCCACCGAACGGGTGCGCCGGGACATCGTGGGACTGCTGGGATTGCGGAATCCGGCCGTCACCGTTACCGGATTCGACCGGCCGAACCTGTATTTTGATGTGGTCAAACTGGAGACCAAATACAAGGCCGCATGGGTGGCGCGGTATGTGGCCGACCATCCGGACGAATCCGGCATCGTCTACTGCGCCACCCGCAAGACCACCGAAGCGCTCGCCGACACGCTGAACCAGATGGGGCATCCGGCTGTCGCCTACCATGGCGGCATGTCGCCGGACGCGCGTGAGGCGGCCCAGCGCAACTTCATCACCGATAAGGTGCCGGTGGTCGTGGCCACCAACGCTTTCGGCATGGGCATCGATAAGTCCAACGTGCGTTACGTCATCCACCACAATCTGCCCGAATCCATTGAGGCCTACTATCAGGAGGCCGGCCGCGCGGGCCGTGACGGCGAGCCCAGCCGATGCACGCTGCTGTGGAATGAGTCAGACATCGTCACCCGGCGTCGGTTGCTGGATAACGATTATGAGAACGAGCGATTGACTCCCGAAGAGCAGGAAATCGTTCGCCAGTCCAAGCGCCGGCTGCTGGACGGTATGGTCGGCTACTGCCGCACCACCGACTGCCTGCACCGGTATATGACCCGGTATTTCGGTCAGGAATTGTCGTCGAATGCTGGTTCCACGGCGGGTGAAGACATTGCGGCGGACTCTTCGCAGTCCGGCAGATGCGGTGCCTGCTCGAACTGCGAAAGCACGTTCGAGACCATCGACGTGACCCGCGTGGCGCAGGCGATCAGCCGTTGCGTGCATGACGTGGGGCAGCGCGTCGGTTCCGGCAAGATCGTCAAGATCCTGCGCGGTTCGCGGGCACAGGATCTGGCATGGCTGAACCCGGAGCGGATGCCCACCTTCGGCATGCTCAAGGACGTGAACGAGGCTCGCGTTCGCGACGTGTTGAGCCAGATGGCCACGGACGGGTACCTGTCAATCGCCGAAGGGCGTATGCCAATCGTCATGTTCGGTGCGCGGGCGGCCGAAACCGCCGCTCCCGACTTCCACTATGAGATCAAACGGGTGGAACGCAAGTCGGCGGCGGCCGGTTCCGGTCGGAGCGGGGGAGTGGCTGATACTGCCGATTCCGCCAATGTTCCCGGCGATGCGCTGGGCTCGTATATCCCGGACGATGACGAGGAATCGCTGTTCCAGGAGCTACGCGAACTGCGACGCACCATCGCCCAGGAAATCGGCAAGCCGCCGTACATCGTGTTCTCCGACAAGACCTTGCGCGACATGGCCCGCATCAAGCCGGTTACCAACGCGCAATTTCTGGCGGTCAACGGCGTCGGTCAACACAAGCTCGACCTCTACGGCCAGCGCTTCATGCAAACCATCGCCTCGTTCAATGCCGGGAGTGCGTCATAACAATCTCCTATAGCGAACCGCGGAGTATTTGCGGGCGTTCTTGGGCTGGCGCGACTACGATGACTGTTCGATACTTCATGACCGAACAGTCAGCAAGTAGAAAGGCAACAGCATGGCAGAAGACAAGGCCGAAAAGCCCGTCGTCGAATCATTCCAGCTTGATCACACCAAGGTCAAGGCACCGTACGTGCGTTACATCGACACCGAAACGGGCCCTCACGGCGACGTGATCTCCAATTACGATCTGCGCCTGACCCAGCCGAACAAGCAGGCCATCCCCACCGGCGGCCTGCACACCATCGAACACACCATCGCCGTGCTGCTGCGCGAACGTATCCCGGGCTACATCGACTGCTCGCCGTTCGGCTGCCGCACCGGTTTCCACCTGCTGACCTGGGGCACCCACTCCACCGAGGATGTGGCCAAGGCGTTGAAGGAATCGTTGGAGTTCATCGCATACAAGGCCACGTGGGATGACGTGCCCGCCACCACTGAGAAGAGCTGCGGCAACTATCGCGACCACAGCCTGTTCGCCGCCAAGGAATGGGCCAAGCAGATCCTTGAGGAAGGCATCAGTTCCGACCCGTTCGAACGCAAAGTCGTCTGATTCGTCTGATTCGATTCAATTCTGATTCGGCTCCCGCTGGCGGGAGCTGGGGGCAAAGCCGACTGAGGGTGGCTGTCCTCAACTCGGCTGGACTGTCCGGCTCCTGCGGACGGAAGCCATTGTTTATTAGTGTCCGTCATGCAACGCGGAGGGGATTTCTTGTGCCTACGGCATGGTAGGTTGGCCGTCAGTTAGTCGCCGGTCACCGTGCCGGCAACCCGGCATGTCGGAGAGGTGAGAAGTGACTCAGTCGAACGCTGCAAACAAGGCGACAGGCCGCCGTTTCCGCCACGCCACCATGCGCGATCTGCCGCAGATGCAAAAAATCTACGCACGCGCACGCGCGTTGATGGCCGCCAACGGCAACCCCACCCAGTGGGGCAACGAATTTCCGCGTGAATCGGTGATTGAGGACGACATCGCCAACCAGCGTACGATGCTGCTGGTCGACACCTGCAATGGCCACGAACGCATTCTGGCCCAGTTCGCCCTGTGCCCGGGCAAGGATCCGACCTACGCCAAAATCGAAGGCGCCTGGCTGGATAACGACACCTATGTGACCATCCACCGCATCGCCGCATCCGGTCTGGTGCGCCACGCGGCCCGCGACTGCATCAGGTGGGCCCTGAAGCACTACGGCAACGTGCGCGCCGACACCCACCCCAATAACAAGGCCATGCAGCACGTGCTCGAAAGCTCCGGCTTCGCCCGTTGCGGCCTGATCCAGCTGCTCGACCGGCCGGTCGACACCACCAGAATCGCCTATCAGCGCCACGAGTGGTGAGTGTGGCTGTCGCCAGCGTGTTCGGTTCCGCGGTGGAGCTGGTCAGGTAAGGTCCACGTCGTCGCGCACGTACAGTCCGTCGGCCGCCCGTTCAAACTCGTGCATATCGCAAAAACCGTACGCTGAAAGTAACTCAGCGTACGGTTTTCACGAAAGCAGCCATCGACTATCGGTCAGCCGATAGACCTCAGTCCTCAGTCGCAGCGACCTTGGCGTCAGCCCAGGCCTTCTGCTCAAGGCCGAGCTTGGAGCGCTTGCGGCTGTAGCCGAAGTACACGATCAGGCCCAGACCGAACCAGATGGCGAAACGCACCCAGGTCTCCCAGTTGAGACCGGCGATGAGCACGAAGCAGAATACGATGGACAGAATCGGGGTGACCGGCACGCCCGGCGCGCGGAAGCCGCGGGGCGCATTCGGCTGGGTCTTGCGCATCCATAGAATACCGGCCGACACGATGATGAACGCGGACAGCGTACCGATGTTCACCAGCTCGAACAGCACGTTGATGTTGATGAAGCCGCCGGCGAACGCGGTCAGCAGACCGAAGAACCAGGTGCCCTTGAACGGGGTGCGGTACTTCTCGTGCACCTGGCCGAAGAACTTCGGGAACAGGCCGTCACGGCTCATGGCGTAGCAGATACGGGACTGGCCGTACAGCTGTACGAGCATCACCGTGGTCATGCCGATGAGGGCGCCCAGGTTCACGATCACCGCAAGCCAGTTCATGCCGGTCTCCAGGATCACGCCGGCCACCGGCGCGTCGATGTACCTGGCGAAATCCTTGTAGGGCACCACGCCGGTCATGATCAGGGTCATGATGATGTACAGGACGGTGGAAACGGCCAGGGACAGCAGGATGCCGCGCGGCAGTGTCTTGTTCGGGTCGATGGTCTCCTCGGCGGAAGAGGACACGGCGTCGAATCCGATGAAGCTGAAGAACACGATGGATGCGGCCGGCACGATGCCGTACGGCTGGGGGGAGCCGGGCTGGAAGGGGTAGACGCCATACGGGGAGAACGGCTGCCAGTTGGACGGCTTCACATACCACACGGCGCATGCGATGAACAGCACGATGATGGCGAGCTTGATGAGCACCATCACGTCGTTGGTGCGCTTGGTCTGGTTGATGCCGATGGACAGCACCCACGTGATGATCAGCACGATGACGAAGCCGGGCAGGTTGAAGTAGGTGGTGACGTCCGGGTTGGTGCCGTAGGCGGCGGTCAGTTCGACCGGCAGATGCAGGCCGAAGCCTTCCAGCAGCTTGTTGAAGTATCCGGACCAGCCGGCGGACACGGTGGCCGCCTGCAGGGCGTATTCCAGGATCAGATCCCAGCCGATCACGAAGGCGACGAGTTCGCCGAACGCCAGATAGGCGTAGGAGTAGGCCGAGCCGGAGACCGGAGCCATGGCGGCGAACTCGGCATAGCATAGGCCGGCGAAACCGCAGCAGATGGCGGCCAGCAGGAACGATACGGACAGGGCCGGTCCCGCGGTGAGCGCGCCCTTGCCGGTGAGCACGAAGATGCCGGTGCCGATGATCGCGCCGATGCCGAGCATCGTCAGGTCGAATGTGCGCATCGTGCGTTTGAGGGGAGTGGATTCGGCGACAAGCTGATCCACGCTTTTCTTACGAAACAGATCCATGTTCTTCTCTCATGAAATCTAGGATTATGGGGCTGAACCGGACGGATTTCCGGGATCCCGGCACGCCTCAACGCCGGGAATCATAGGCGGTCCTGTGTTGAAAACCGCACATTGGACATCAGTGTACGACTGCCCGGCGAAAACGGTGCCCGCCGTTCCGCACGCCGGGACGGCGTCATGCGGTCGAAACGACCGCACGTCATATTCCCGCGCAACAATAGATATCCATGAGCATGAACGCAGCACCGGAAATCGCATTCTCCTCCGAGCGGGGCAAAGCCAATTACGAGGCCGCCCGCCGGCAATACCCCGCGCAGGCCATCGTGAACCTCAAAACCATGCGCGACAACATGGCCCATCTGGTCTCCGTGGTGGGTGGCCCCGCATCGGGCACGGCGGTGATGGGCGTGGTCAAGGCCGACGCATACGGCCATGGCCTGCTGCCCACCGCCCTGGCCGCGCTCGCCGGCGGGGCCACATGGCTCGGCACCGCGCAATCGCATGAGGCGCTCCTGTTGCGCAGGCTTGGCATCGGCCCCGACCGGTGCCATATCCTGACCTGGGTATACAACGGCGCCGCGGCGCCATTCGATGATTTGATCGCCGCCGACATCGACGTGTCGGTCGGCTCCCTGTCCGGCATCGAGGCGCTGGCAGCCGCCGCGCGCAGGCTCGGCAAGCCCGCCCGCGTGCATGTGAAGGTCGATTCCGGTTTTGGCCGCAACGGGTTCACTCCGGCCGGATTCGACGCCGCGCTCGCCGCGCTCGTGCCCCTCGCCAAGGAGGGTGTGCTGCGCATCGTGGGCCAGTGGAGCCACCTCGCCGTGGCCGATTCGCCCGATGTTCCCGAATTCGTCGCCTCCACCGACCAGCAGATCGCAACGTTCAAGGACTTCACCAGGCGCATGGAGCTGGCCGGCATCCCGCCCGAGATCCGACATCTGGCCAATACGGCGGCGACACTGGACCGACCCGAGATCCATTTCGAACTCACCCGCCCCGGCATCGGCCTGTACGGCTACGAACCCGACCCCGCGATGGGCACTCCGCGCGACTGGCATCTGACCCCGGCCATGCGCCTGCAGGCGCAGCTCGGCACGGTCAAGGACGTGGAGGCGGGTCACGGCATCTCCTATGGCCGTACCTATCTGACCCCGGACAACACGTCCACCGCCATAGTGCCGCTGGGGTACGCCGACGGCATCCACCGCTCCGCCTCGGGATTCGACATGGAGGGGGCCAAGCATGTGGAGAAGCCGGGAGGCCCGGTGCGCATCATGACCGCCGAAGGCCCGAGACTGTACCGTGTGTGCGGTCGCGTGTGCATGGACCAGTTCATCGTGGACCTGCACGGATCCGCCGCCGAACTCGGCGTCCATGAGGGCGACACGGTCGAACTGTTCGGCGCGGGGCGCGGCGAGGATTACGTTGAGCCTACCGCCGACGATTGGGCCCGCGCCGCCGACACCATCAGCTACGAGATCTTCACCTGCCTGCGCAACCGCATCCCGCGCCTTTACGAGCAGGCCGCCGACGCGCTGGACGCCGACGACCTCGCCAAACTCGACCCGGCCACGCTGCTATAAGGTGCATTACCGCCATACGGTGGCACCCCGTAATCCCTTCTTCCCGAATATGTACCACTGACATGTGCTGAGCGTCACATATTCGGGAAATCGGCCCCAATCTCCCGAATATGTGCCGTTGAGTTGACGTCAGTGGCACATATTCGGGAAGTCGGGATTACTGCGGCCGATATGTGTGCCTATGCTGGGCATATGGAAACAACGTTGGATGGGGAACAGGTGCTGAGCGATGAGGGCTACAGCGCCTTCGACGAGGAGCGATGGGCACCCGAGCCGCCCAAATCCAAGTCGCGCACGGCTTTCGAACGCGATCGCGCGCGACTGATTCATTCGTCCGCTTTGCGGCGTTTGGGCGCGAAAAGCCAGATTCTGATTGCCGGTACCGACGATTTCGCCCGCACCCGACTGACGCATACGCTGGAAGTCGCCCAGATCGGTCGCCAAATCGGCGCATTGCTCGGCTGCGATCCGGACGTGGTCGACTGCGCCTGTCTGGCCCACGACCTTGGTCACCCGCCGTTCGGGCACAACGGGGAGCGTGCGCTCGCCGACATCGCCAGCAATATCGGCGGCTTCGAGGGCAACGCACAGACCATGCGTATCCTGACCCGGCTCGAACCCAAGATCTTTCACCCGGACGGGCGTTCGGCCGGCGTGAACCTGACCCGTGCGGCCTTGGATGCGGCCGTCAAATACCCGTGGACCTTGGCCGAAGCCGACCAACACCCCAAGGGGGAGCGGTCGAAGAAGTTCTGCGTCTACCCGGATGATGAGCCGGTGTTCCGCTGGCTCAAAATCGGCGCTCCCCAGGCCACCAAGCCCATGGAATGCCAGATCATGGACCTTTCGGATGATGTCGCCTACTCCGTGCATGACGTCGAGGATTCCATCGCCACCGGCGCGTTCGATCCGATTGTGCTCGCCGATCCGAAGATGCTGGACCACATCATCGAGCAGACGCGCGCATGGTATGGGGTGAAGTGGGATGCCGACAAGCTGCTGGCCGCGTTCATGCGATTGCGCCGAGAGCATTTGTTCCCCGCGCATTTCAATGGTTCGCGCGAATCGTTGGCGCAGCTCAAGAACATTACGTCCGATTTGATCGGCCGCTTCTGCTGGTCGGTGGAAACCGCCACGCGCGACACGTATGGGCCCGGGCCGTTGACCCGGTATTCCTCGAACATCGTGATTCCCGAGGACACGAATTACGAGATCGTGGCGTTGAAGGGCATCGCCGTGTACTTCGTCATGGCGCCTCGCGAGCGCGAGCCATTCCATCAGGAGGAGCTCAAGATCGTATCGGATTTGGTCGATGTGCTTATGGCCGATTCGCCGCTCCCCTCCGACGCTTTGGAAAGCCAGTTCCTGGCCGATTGGAATGAATCCACCAACGACGACGAGCGCCTGCGCGTCGCCATCGATCAGGTCGCAAGCCTGACCGACAACTCCGCCCTGGCCCTGCACTCCATCTTGTGCTGAGGCTGTGTCAGGCGGGTGCGATACTCCGCCCTGCGGGTTCACTTCTTGGAAGGGGCCGCGCTGAGTCTGAGGGGAGTCGAACCCAGAAGAACTGGTGTCCAACGGTAAAAATTTACTGTGTCTCAGGTGAGGCGGTACTCTAGAGACTTATGGTCGGAATGATTAAGAAAGAAGATGTCGAGAAGGTGCGCGCCGCCGCGGACCTGTATGACATTGTATCTGCGACCGTAACGCTTAAGCCCTCCGGCACCGGCACCTTCGTGGGCCTGTGCCCGTTCCACGACGAGAAAACCGGCAGCTTCAACGTGCGTCCCTCGCTCGGCGTGTGGCACTGCTTCGGCTGTGGCTTGGGTGGCGACGTATTCAAATACGTCGAACAATCCGAAAACATCGACTTCCGCGAAGCCGTGGAACTGCTCGCCGACAAGTACCATATCGAGCTGCACTACGAGAACAGCGGCAATGGCCCGGCGCGCGAGAACACCGGCTCCAAGCGCACGCGACTGCTGGAAGCCTGCGAGGAAGCCCAGCGCTTCTTCGTCTCCCAGATCCTGACCAAGGAAGCGCTGCCCGCCCGCAAGCTGCTCGGAGGCCGCAACTTCTCCCAAGCTGATTGCGAACGTTTCGGTTGCGGCTACGCGCCCCAAGGTTGGGATAATCTTGTGCGCCACTTGGCCTCCAAGGGCTTCACGCAGAAGGAAATCCTCGACGCGGGCTTGGCCCGTCAAGGCCAGCGCGGCATCTATGACTATTTCCGTGGCCGCGTGACGTGGCCTATCCGCGATTCGACCGGCCGCACGCTCGGCTTCGGTGCGCGCAAATTATACGAAGACGACCAGATCGCCGCCAAATACATCAACACGCCGGACACGCAGCTCTACCGCAAAACCCAGGTGCTTTACGGCATCGATTTGGCGAAATCCGCCATCGTCAAGAAGCGGCAGGTCGTGATCGTCGAAGGCTATACGGACGTGATGGCCATGCACTTGGCCGGCATCGACACCGCCATCGCCACGTGCGGCACGGCGTTCGGTGCCGAGCACGCCAAGATCGTGCGCCGCCTGATCGCCGACGATTCGCTGGGCGCGGTCCAGCTGGTCGGGCCGCTGAAGGTCAAGGACCAGCCGTTGAGCTCGCGTATTGTGTTCACGTTCGACGGAGACGCTGCCGGTCAGAAGGCCGCACTGCATGCCTTCGGCCTTGATTCGGCCTTCCTCTCCCAAACCTTCGTGGCCGTGGCCGACGACAATCTTGACCCGTGCGACCTGCGCATCGAGCGAGGCAACGAGGCGGTGCGCTCGCTGATCGCCCGCGCCAAACCGTTGTATGATTTCGTGATCGACGCCGCCATCGGCCGGTTCGACCTGACCTACACCCCGGGCCAGGTGGGTGCGGTGAAAGCCGTGGCCCCGCTGGTGGCGCAGATTCGCGACCGCTCCCTGTGGGACGCTTACGCGCGCAAGTCCGCGGGCCGTATCGGCGTGGACCTTGAGGTGATGCGCCGCGAGGTGATGAACGCGCGCCGGCAGATGCACGTGCGAGATGAGGACGCTTATGCACCCAAACGTCGATTCGAGCGTGACGAGCCGCGTGTGGAACCCGGTGCCGATCCATACGCCAATCCGGCCGCACGCAGGGCCTTGGAGCGCCGTGACGCCGCCGAGCAGGCATATTACCGGATCGATGACGCCGTGTTCATCGCCGAACAACAGTTCATGGCCGTGCTGATTCAGGTGCCGCGCGCCATCGACCGCGCCATGTTCGGGCAGCTGACCATCGAGCATTTCATGACTTCGGTGTTCCGCACCCTGTTCCAGGCGATCGCGGCCGCCGGCGGACTGCCGTCCGACGATACCCCGCAGGGGCTGTGGATGCACAACCTCACCAAAGCCGGCGGGCCGATGCTCAATCAGGTAATCAACGAGCTGGCCGTCATGCCGTTGCCACTGCCTGGCGACGACGGTGGTAATGGCGCACAACCTCCGCAGTCGAACGCGCCCGGGGGAGTCGGCGGTGGTGCGGCCGCCGTGCAGCTACGCCCTGCCACGCCGGAAGAGCAGCGCTATGCCACCGAACTGCTCACCCGGTTACTGGACATGGGCTTCATGCGCCAGATCGGCTTGGCCAAACGCCGCATGGCCCAGCTGCCCGACGGCGAAGAGAAGATAACCCTCCTCGGCCAGATCACCCGCATGGAAACCGCCCGTAAAGACCTCCAAGCCCAAATCTACGGCAACACCGTCGGCTAATACCTCCCACTGATTGCGCGCATCTTCGAATACGTGCCGGATGCATAAGGCCATACAACCGGTTGCCGGATTGGATGGGTACAGAAGTTGCGGATTGGCCCCATCCAAATTGGACTGGTCTGGGTGGGGCCAATCCGATTCGTTCAATAATGAAGCGCGATACCAAGCAGCGTCGAAACGAAGGAAAACTCATGACGCAGAATCGTGCGGAACTTAACCGTAATCTGGCCCAGATGCTCAAGGGTGGCGTGATCATGGACGTCACCACGCCCGAACAGGCGAAAATCGCGCAGGACGCCGGCGCGTGTGCGGTGATGGCGCTGGAGCGCATCCCCGCTGACATTCGCGCCGCCGGTGGCGTCTCCCGCATGAGCGACCCGGCCATGATCAAGGGCATTCAGGAAGCTGTCTCGATTCCGGTCATGGCCAAGGTGCGCATCGGCCACATCGCCGAAGCCCGCATTCTGCAGGCCATCGAAATCGACTACATCGACGAATCCGAAGTGCTTTCCCCGGCCGACGACGTGTACCACATCGACAAGAACCAGTTCGACGTGCCGTTCGTGTGCGGCGCGAAGAACCTGGGCGAGGCGCTGCGCCGCATCGCCGAGGGTGCTGCCATGATTCGCACCAAGGGCGAGCCCGGCACCGGCGACGTGATTCAGGCCGTGCGTCATATGCGCACCATGAACAAGCAGATCCGCGAACTCGTGGCCTTGCGCGACGACGAGGTCTACGAGGCCACCAAGCAGCTGGCCGTGCCCTACGATCTGGCCAAGTACGTGCACGACAACGGCCGTCTGCCCGTCGTGAACTTCGCCGCCGGCGGCGTGGCCACCCCGGCTGACGCCGCCCTGATGATGGAGCTCGGCGCCGAGGGCGTGTTCGTGGGTTCCGGCATCTTCAAGTCCGGAGATCCGGCCAAGCGCGCCGCCGCCATCGTCAAGGCCACTGCCAACTGGCAGGACGCCGATCTGCTCGCCAAGCTGTCCGAAAACCTCGGCGAAGCCATGGTCGGCATCAACGAGGACGAGATTCAGACCATCATGGCCGCTCGCGGCGAGTGAGTGCATCACCTTGGCTCCCCTCTTTGAGGGGAGCCAAGGTGATGCTCCCGCCAGCGGGAGTCAAGGCCCAAGGAGACAACATGGTTGTAGCTGTTGAATATATTTCCAAAGAAGAGTCCGAGGACGCCGAAAACGCCAAGCACGGCGTGACCGGCATCCTGGCCGTACAAGGCGCATTCGCCGAACATGCGGCGGTGCTGGACAAGCTCGGTGCGCCGTGGAAACTGCTGCGCGCGACCGAGGATTTCGATGAATCCATCGACCGCGTGATTCTACCCGGCGGCGAATCCACTACACAGGGCAAGCTCCTGCATTCGACCGGACTGTTCGAGCCGATCGCCGTCCACATCAAGGCAGGAAAACCGGTATTCGGCACTTGCGCCGGCATGATTCTGCTGGCTAAAAAGCTCGACAATGACGACAATGTCTACTTTGGCGCGCTCGACGCCGTCGTACGCCGCAACGCCTATGGTCGTCAGCTCGGTAGTTTCCAGGCCACCGCCGATTTTGGTGCGGCGGATGATCCGCAGCGTATCACGGACTTCCCACTGGTATTCATCCGCGGACCGTACGTGGTGTCGGTCGGCCCTGAGGCCACGGTCGAAACCGAAGTCGATGGCCACGTGGTGGGCTTGCGTCAAGGCAATATCCTGGCCACCGCCTTCCACCCGGAACTCACGGACGATACCCGCATCCACGAGCTCTTCCTGTCGCTGTAGTCGATTCGTCTGCCGCTAGACTGGTATCCGACTGACGAATCAAGGAGACGATCTGCCATGCAGCTTGAGCTGAATCGACGCAGCAAGGTGCCGATGTACCGGCAGCTGGCTGCCGGGCTGCGTGAACAGATCGTCTCCGGCGCGATGGCCGAGGGCTACCGCCTGCCTCCCGAACGCGAGCTGTCCTCACGTCTCGAAGTCAATCGCACCACGGTGTTGCAGGCGTATCAGCAGCTCAAGGACGAAGGTCTTATCGCCTCCAAAGTCGGCAAAGGCACGTTCGTGCTGCCGGCTGCCTCCGCAAGCCGAACACCGCACACGTCAAACAGTGACTTCGGGAATGCAATAACGCGAACAACACGATCGTCGGCAGAAATGGGAACATCGCAAGCCTCCTCTTCCGGCGACGTAGAACGTGCTACCTCCACTGGTTTCTTGACGACGGACCAGGGCAGCAGCTCTGCGGCGGTCCATACGATTCGTGAAAGCCGTTCGGTTCAGGGCCCGGAGCCAACCGTCGTGCGTCCGCCATGGTCGGTGTTGTTCTCTGATTATTCCAACCGGTTTACCTACCATGACATCGCCTCGGCCGAGCGGGCGCAGCGCGGCGACACCATTATTGACTTCGCCACCGGTTCGCCGAACCCGGCGGATATCCCGGACGATTTGTTGCGCAAGGTGAGCATCGAGGCGTTCGAATCGCGGGAATTCGACGGCCAACCGGAATCACCTATCGAGGGATTCGAAGAGTTGCGTGCGCTACTTGCCGAACATATGCGCACACGAGGCGTACAATGCGGCGTCCGCAACGTGATGGTGCTCTCCGGCTCCGAGCAGGGCATCGACCTCATCGTGCGCGCGTTCATCAACCCCGGCGACTGCGTGCTGGTCGAACAATCCACGTTCTTCCCGGCATTGCAGACCTTCCGCTCGGCGGATGCGCGCATCATCGGCGTTCCAGTGGACGAGCACGGTATGCGTACAGACCTGTTGGACGGCTATTGCGCGCGATTCCGGCCCAAGCTCATCTACACCGTCCCGACGTTCCAAAACCCCACCGGTACCACGCTGCCGCCCGAACGACGCAGCGAACTCATCGACGTGGCGCGGCGCTATCAGTGTCTGATCGTGGAAGACGATGCTTACGGCGATTTGTGGTACGGCGGGGGATCATCCGACGCACATCGCCCCATACCGCTTAAGGGCATGGAGAATGCGGGATACGTGATGTATTTGTCGACGTTCTCGAAAACCGTCACTTCGGGCCTGCGCACGGGATGGGTTGTGGCCGACCCGCATGTGATCAACCGGCTGGCGGCTCTGCGGCGCATGGTCGACCAGCATACGAGCACGTCATCGCAGCGCATCTGCCTGGAACTGCTTAAAGAAGGCCGCGTCGCCGAACATTTGCGCGGTTTGATTAAGGCTTACCGCATTCGACGAGATGCAGCAATCGCAGCATTGGAGCGGTATGCGCCGGATGAAGTGTATTGGACCGTGCCTGCAGGCGGCTACTATATTTGGGTTTCCTTACCGGACGGCGTGCGCTCTCTGGATGTATTGGAATCCTGCCGTTCCCAAGGCGTCACGTTCATGCCGGGCAGCGTGTTCGACGTTGACGAAATGGATGATTCCCACATCCGTCTCAACTTTGTGCGCCCGGATGCCGCTGACATTGATACCGGCATTCGAATCATTGGCGAGACGATAGCACAGATGTAGCCAAGTGACTGGCTCATTGCGGTTGTCGATTTTTTTGATGGCTACATACCCACATCGATGAGTGCATTCGACGAATGAATAAGCGAGGAAGCCATCATCAGTTCGCTGTGGCATGCGCATAGCGTTGTCGGGCGAACGGGGCAGACCACGTGGTCGTTGCGTGATCTGGCCGATCGAGCCGGCATCGCATTGCCCTTGGCGTAGTGGCGAGGTGGCGCAGTAACGAGTCATGCCATCGCGAGCCGATGATGCGGAATACGGAACCGGTCGCGGCCCATACATGCGGAAGCAACGATACGTTGGCGTCAGCACACTGGCCATTCATGTATGCGGCAAGTGCCGCCGATCAGTGCGGCAGTGCGCGCTACTTGGTGATCGTGTTGTACGTGGGCATGTTCGTGTAATCGAACTGCACGTTCTTCACGTTCTGTGCAGACACGGCGGCGAAACGTTTGACCGGGAATACCGGGGTAATACGCAACTTCATCGCTCCTCTTCCTCGAATGAAACTATGTTCCATTGGTTTGAGCCAGTCACGTACGGTATTCGTGTCTGGCCTGCCACACAATGATGCAGCCGTATATACGGGCACAGCATTGCGCGGCATCATGGCACCGTATTCCGGCACGGCGGCCGTGTTGCTGGTCGCTGCTGTTCATCGACGGGGGATGTCGGCGAAGCCGACTGGGGTGGTCTACCGCGCGTATACGGTGGGGGAGCCAGTCAGTCGGCTCATGGCCGACTGCGGGATGTCATGAATGCAGCCGATGGTGGCATCCAGCGTGGATACGCCGGATACGCCGTCTGCGTTGGCTGTGGTGGATGCAGAGGTGATGCTGGATACGCCGACTGCGGACGATGATACGGCCGCAACCATCGGCTGACGATAGGCGTTGGAGTTGCGGGCCAGCCGGGCGAGCGCAGGGCGCTGCCTGCGGAACAGATTGATAAACATACCGCACACTCCTTCATCGTTGGCCGGCGGTCTTCTGGCCGCCGTGGTTTCCATCCTGCCCTCCCGCGCTTGTATTCGCTATGGGGGATAGCCCCTATTATTCCCTGAATCTGCACGATTCCCCTCATCCTTGAGGGTGATTCTAACGGCAAAGGCATCGGCCTAATGGCCGATGCCAATCAGCGCGAAACCACCAGCGTGACGCTGTACGGCTTGATCTTCATCGCCAGCAATGAAGACGGCGACGGCAATGTGTAAGCCCGATGTTCCGGCACAATCGCCCCCGAAGCCTCACCGCGGTATCCGATAGTGGTCTTCGCCGTCGGACTGGCGCTTAACGTCGTCACCTCCAAACGCACCGGTCGCGATGGCGAGGTGCCCAGCCCGGCCAGTCCGCGCGCGATTTCCAACGTCACATCCACCGGGGAATCGGAGGTATTGACGATTTTGATGTAACGGCAGGCGTCATCCCCGTCATGCCCGGTGGCGCTGACATACAGATGTTTGGTGGGACGTGACGCGGTCTGCTTGATGGATACGGCATACGTCGTGTCGCCCAGATGCGTGGAAAACAGCCGCTCCACCTCATAATTCACCGTGGGGTTCACATGCGCCGGATTGAATTCGATAAGATTCTGCGCCCACCCCTTAGCCGGGATATGCGCGAGCAGCGGCGCATAGGAGGTCATGCGCACCACGTCGGAATTGCGCTCGCAACCGGTCAGGAACGCGGCCTCGCCGAGTGCCGACTTCCACGTGTTCGCGCCTTGTTCGGTCTGTGGTTGGCCGGCAAAATAGCCGTTGGCTGAATATTCGCCGAAATAGACGCCGGCGCCGCAACGCGGGTAAGTATCGAATCGTGACGCTTGTGATGCAAACCATTCGGGGGAGTGGTAGGAATGCTCGTCGACGATAATCGCGTCACTGGTGGCGGAATCATGTGCCCCGGAATCGGTTGCGGCCAACGCTCGCGCATGGTCCCAGATGCGCTTCATCGCCGGCTGGAAGGGGAACAGTCCGGCGCTCATCACACACAGCATATCCGGGTATCGTTCGTGAATGGCCTCGCTGATCATGTCAAACTTGGCCACGTAGTCCGCCCCGAAGTTTTCGTTGCCCACGCCGATCATGTCCAGGCCGAACGGTTCTGGATGGCCCATATCACGCCGGACCGCGGCCCACGAGCTGGACTCCGGATCGCCATTCGCGAATTCGATGAGGTCCAGGTAGTCCTGAATAACATTGTTGCGGAAGGTTGCCGAATTGATATCCATGTGGCGCGGATCGCGGCCGGGCGACTGGCATGCGATGCCGGCGAACAGGGTAGGCAGCGGCTTGGCCTTGAGGTCCTCGCACAGGCAGAAATATTCGTAGAAACCGATCTGGTAGCTCTGCGAATAGCTGGAACCATCCGGCATCTTGAACGACCACATCGAATACTGTTGGCGTCGCGCGGCCAGAGAGCCGACGGTATCCTTCCAGCGATATTCATTGCCGGGCGTCACACCTTCGACGATGCAGCCGCCGGGGAATCGCAGAAACGCTGGATGCAACGCCTGAATGGTCTCCACCAAATCGCGGCGCAGCTTGCCGTAACGCCATTTCGGGTCGCCCGCGCCCCAATAGTCCGCATCCATGAACTGCACCAGATCAAGATCGAACGTGGTGCGTTCGCCGGCGTCAATGGTGATATGCAGCTTGCCGTAATCGGTGTTCAGCCCGGTTACGTCGGCGTTGAACCGGTACCAGCCGTCACGACCGATGACGATGGCATCATCCGATGAATCCGGACTGATCGAAACGCCGGAATCCTGCGCATCGGCCCCATCGTCCCGCCTCAGACCGGTCTCTTCCGTACCATCAAGCGGATCGGAGTCCACGATATACGACAATCGAGTGATACTGGTGAGCGGCAGGCCATACCTATCGACCACGCCGACGGACAGCTCGGCCCGCCCATGAACCGGACGTACCGCGAGACTGACGGAATAGGTGTGGTCGGCGACGATGGAGAACGCGGGCTCGCCCCCGTTGTCGCCGCCTCCGTTATAGCCGAGGTTTTCCAGATATGCAGGGCCGGTTTCGGAAGGAACATCGGACGTGATGCGAGCGTATCGGCTATGTGCGTGAATTGGCGGGGCGGGACAGTCGGTGGTCACCCGCTGGCCGTGAATCCCGCGTATCTCACTGCCGAGGTTGGCGGCGGAACAGTTGATGAAATCCCAGAAACGCAGGGAATCGGCCTGTGTACGCCATCGTTCGGCACCGGCCATACGCCACGTGTGATGGTCGAGATAGACGCCGTCAAAACTGTAGTTGTTCACCATGTTGGCGTTCAGCCCGCCATCCGCACCATGGTTGATGTCCTCGAGGAACACGCCGTACAGCCGCCCGCTTGTGTGATGGGTGGGGCTTCCCACGCTAATCCGCACCATGGTTTCGATTGTAGAGGGAATGGAGCGGAAAGGTAAACGGAAGAGTTCGCTCACCGTTCATGTTGCGGTCAATCCAAGTCGACTGTTCGCCGGTATACAGCCGGTACCCTCGAAACGGGAATGGAAAATACGGGCGACTAGGAGCGTGGCTGTGCAGTCCTCGGTGGGAATACGCGAGCGCATCGACCACGTGTATCCGTCGCTGCGTCCGGCGGAGCGCGCCGTGGCCCAGTATATTCGGGATCATATCGAGGAGGCGGCCGACCTGACCGTCGGTCAGATGGCCGACATCGCCCACGTCAGCCAGCCGACGGTGATTCGGTTCGCCCGCAAGCTCGGCTTCGGCGGTTACCGTGAACTGCGGTACGTGTTGCGCCATCCGGCCGCCGAGCACAAAGTGACCTTCAATCCGTTGGATGGATTCGATCTGAATCCGTGGGATGGCGAGGATGAGATTCCCAGCAAAGCGGCCGATGGCGCGAAGGCGCTGATCGATGAGCTGCACAGTGCGTTGGACCCCAAGGCCTATCGCAAGGCGGTCGCCCTACTCGCCGAATCGGAGTTCATCGACATTTTCGGCGTGGAGAACTCGTTGACACCGGCGATGGATCTGTTCACCAAGCTCGGCTACCTGGGACTGACGTGCCGTCTCAATACTGACGCTTACCTGCAGCAGATCGGTGCCGGGCACCTGACCCACGGCGCTGTGGCCGTCGCCTTCTCTCATTCGGGCAGTTCGGCGGATACGGTCAAAGCGTTGCGATTGGCGAAATCGCATGGTGCGAAAACCATCGCCATTACCAATGCCATCGGCGCGCCGCTGGCCAGCTGGGCCGACGTGACGTTGCTGACGGGTCGTGACTCGCATACGATTTATGGCAATGCGATTTTTTCGTGCGTGGCCGATACCGCGCTCGTGGACATGCTGTACATGGGCGTGATTCTGTCCGACTATGGCCGGTTCTCCACCGCGCTCGACGAATCCGGTCGCATGATTCGCGATCGCGTATTCGAGAACTGAGCTGCTGCTTTATCGCGCCTTGGGCTGTATTGCTCTGGTCGTTGCTGCTTGGGTTGTTGACGATTTGGTCGCTACCGTCCTGAGGCATGTGCCAGCGAATACGTAGTGGACTTGGCGTGTGTATGACGTTCGATCTTGCCGCTCAACTCCAGCTGGTCCAAGAGCTGCGTCATCTGATCCTTGTTCAGACCAAGCGCTTTCTGCATGGTTTTGCGGCTGAGCTTCACGCCGCGGAACGCGAGGAAATTGAGCGTGAACTGCTCCAACGTTTGAGGCGACGGTTCCAGCGTTGCCGTATCGAGCGGGCGGGTACTGACCTGATCGTCACCGTCCGGGCGCTCGCCGAATCCGCTGCCGAGAATCAGTGTCTGCAATGGCGCGCAGCCGATGATGCGTGCGCCGGCCAAAGCATCTGCGGCGTTATCCGTCATGCGCTGAATCGTGGGGAATGAGTACATTTTGGCGCGCTGCGCCTCGTCAGTGGTGCTGGACGCGGCGGAAGCATCGGTATCGGTTCGATGCGAGGATGCGGCCTCGGCCGATACCGGGATGGGCAGCACCATTGCCACCGAAGTGGGGCCCACGCGCAGTTGCGGACTGACCGCGCTCTGCGCGTAGGCGTCCATAATGCGTTGAATGCCGGTACCGCAGTTCTCGCAGAGGCCCAGATCGGCGAACAATTCAGCCAAACGCGGGGTGCGTGGCTGGCATACGCCGTTGAGTAGATCGTTGATTTCCAAACCATCGGTCAGGCCGCCGAGCGACACGATCTCCAAGCGGGAATCGAAGATATTGATCAGTGTGGGGCCGGAGTACGTGTAATCGCGATGTTCCAGTGCGTTGACCAATGCTTCGCGCAGGGCTATGGCCGGGTGTTGGCCGGATTCGTTGATGCCGTTCAGCAGGGCGCTGGCTTGGTCGAGCTGGCGCAGCACCGAGCCGGTGAATGTGTGACGTTCGCGAATGGCGTTTTTGCCATTGCCTTCGAAAATGGTGGCCTTGATAACGAACGGGCATTGGTCGGACAGCAGGGTGGCAAGCGACGATTCGGTGGTGCTGGTGAAAGTGTTGTTGGTGCCGGTGTTGATGATGCTGCCGGCGAGGGCATTACCGGCATCGGCAGAGACGGATGCAGTCATGTTGGTCACAACCGGGCTTTCCCAATCCCTGCCTTCACTGGCAAAACGACCCTGTGCGTATGTGAAAGTGAGCTCACCACTATCGCCTGCGACGGTCTGGCCCGATGCGGCGTGATCTATGTTGCTCTCCGTTGTCCCCATATCGCCGATGGTACCGGTGCAAGCCGACGTTACGCCGAGGTGTTTTACACCCCTACGGCTAGACTTACATGAGTTTGGCCCCGTAGCTCAGCTGGATAGAGCATGTGACTTCTAATCTCAAGGTCGACGGTTCGAGCCCGTCCGGGGTCACGATGTAATAAGCCCTTGGTCCCTCATCGTTTGTGGGGCCAGGGGCGTTTGGGCATTATGCCGGTCTGGGTCCGTCTGGAGCCTGAACCGTCGACCTTGAAATCAGCGGTTATATGCTTATCACTGCCATCCGGGAACACCCTTAAGGGGTGCGGCTCCTGCATAACGGCTATACTCTGATTTGAGATGTGCTGGATAATAACCAGCTATCGCGCGTCCGCCAATGGCGACGAACGAAGGAAGAAGGGCCCGTGCCGCGAGCAATCATCGAGGTAAGAAACCTACGCAAGGAATACCCCGTCGAGGATGAGACGGTGGTGGCGCTTGACCGTGTCAATCTCAGTATCCCGCAAGGTCAGATCTGCTGCATTTTCGGCGAGTCCGGCTCCGGCAAATCCACGCTGCTCAATCAGTTGGCCGGCATGGAAAAACCGACGCGCGGCGGCGTGAGAATCGGCGGCGTACCCGTCAGCAAACTCGACGAGCGTGAGCTGGCGGCCTTCCGCCAGAAGCATCTCGGCTTCGTATTCCAGTCGTACAACCTGCTACCCAATCTGACCGCGCTCGAAAACGTGGCAATGCCGCTGATGTTCCACGGCGTGCCCAAGGAACAGCGCGAACGTGCGGCGCGTGGCGTACTCAAACGAGTCGGGCTCGGCCATCGTCTCAGCCATTACCCGCGCCAGATGTCGGGCGGCCAACAGCAGCGCGTCGGCATCGCCCGGGCGTTTGTGACCAAGCCCGAGGTGGTGTTCGCCGATGAGCCGACCGGCAACCTCGACTCCAGAACCAAAACCGAGGTCATGACGATGATCTGCGCATTCGCCCATGACTTCAACCAGACCATCGTGCTGGTCACCCATGATCCGCAGATGGCCTCATACGCCGATCGCATCGTCACCTTGCTCGATGGGCGCATCACCGGCGACCGGCTCCTCGGTGCCGGATCCCCTCCTCCCCGCCCATCCGCATCATCCGCATCATCCACACCATCCAGCCAAGGCATGCAAGGAGCAGACCGATGAAGCATCTCACCCGCCGCACCATCGCCATCATCGTGGCGTTGCTGTCCTCACTCGCGCTGACGCTTACCGTCGTCTCCCTGCCGCGCCAGGCGTATGCGGTCGATGGCACGGACGCGGGAGGCGCCGCGCAGGGAAGCGACGGCGGCGCCACGCCGCTCGCCGGACCGGTGCCCAACATCATCATCACCAACTTCGCGTATGGCGGTGATTCCGTGGCCGCCGGATCCAAGTTCAACCTCGACTTCACCTTCCAGAACAAGGGACAGGTGGCGGTGACGAACATGGTCGTCACCGTGGACGGCGCGGAGGGATTCGCCATCGCGGGCGGCACGAACACGTTCTACGTCGACGCGCTGTGGGCCGGGTACGCGATGACGCAGACCGTGCCCATGCAGGCGCTCGCCTCCGCGAAAAGCGGCGCGCAGCCCGTGACCGTGAACTTCCGATACGAGTATGTGGACGCCGGCGCCCGCTCCTCAAGCCAGTCCGACGTCAAGATTTCCGTGCCGATCAGTCAGCCTGACCGGTTCGAAATCAGTGATCCCGTAGTGCCCGACCAGGTGATCGCCGGCCAGGAAAACACGGTCACGATGGAATATGTGAACAAGGGCAAAGGCGATATCGCCAACGTCGAGGCCACGATGGAGGGCGAAGGTTTCGGTGCCACGATGAAAACCCAGTACGTGGGCAATGTGGCTTCCGGCGCCACCGGCACGATCGGGTACGCCTTCACGCCGCACGCGTCAGGCGAGCTGAAGACCACGCTCAAAGTCACGTACGAGGATTCCGACGGACAGACCAAAACCAAGGAATTCCCGCTCACCATACCCGTAACTGATATGCAGCCGATGGATAATTCCGGCATGGCCGATCCGAACATGGACCAGAGCGCCAATCAGGGATTGCCGGTGCTGGTGTATGGGGTCATCGTCGTGATCGCCGTGGTCATTATCGTGGTGATTGTGCTGCTCGTGCGTCGCAGGCGCAAGCAGAAGGCCAAGAAGAACGATATTGATGAGGACTGGGATGATTGGTCCGAAGGCAAGGATGATAAGACAGATACCGGCGTGACGGATGGTGCTGCGGCAGACACCGCTCCTATCGCACCAGTCTCACCGGCCTCACCGGCCGGCCCGTCCCACAAGGCCTGAAAGGCCCGACCATGCGATTCGGCGACATACTGCGGCTTTGCAGACAAAACCTATGGCGGCGTAAATCCCGTACGATTCTGACCGTGCTGGGCGTTATCGTCGGCTGCTGCTCGATTGTGCTCATGGTCTCTTTGGGTCAGGGCATTAACGAGCAGAACGAGAAGATGCTCAAATCGATGGGCGATTTGTCCATCGTCACCGTGTACACCAACGGTTATGCCGGTCCGATGGGCGGTGGCGGTTCGTCCGAGATGGGCGATACCAAGCTCGACGACAAGGCCGTGGAATCCTTCCGCGCGATGAGCGGCGTATCCGGCGTGACGCCGATGATGAACTTCCCTTATAACGTGACGGCCAGAGCCGGCGCCGGCGGGCGTTACCTCCATGATTACGTGCAGGTCATGGGCATCGACATGACCCAGCTCGACCAGATGGGCTACAAGCTCGTCGGTGGCGAGAAACCGGTCAAAAAAGACCAGGTGCTTGCCGGCGAATGGTTCGCCTATGGTTTCATGGACACCCTGAAGAACGGCGAACAACGCACCAGCACACGTGGCGGTCAGTATTCCTCATGCACGTTTAACCAGGCCACCGGCCAGTGCGAGGAAGATCAGGACGAAGATCCGTTCTTCGACCCGCTCGCCACGCAAATCAGTCTGACCACCGGCACCAATTATCAGGGCGACCAGTACACCATGAACATGTCCGGCGGCGGTGGCGGCACAGGCGGTGCGGGCGGCAGCGCCGCGGGTCAGTCGGAAAACGTCACCCTCGATGTGCGGGCTTCCGGCATTGTGGCGGGCGACTACAACAAGGGCTATGCCACCTCCGACGGTCTGGTCATGGATTTGCAGGCGTTGAAGGAACTGGCCGCCAAAGTCGATCCAGCCGCCGCCAAAAAAGCCACCGCTTATGATCAAGTGCTGGTCAAGGCCGCCGACCTCAAGTCCGTGCCCGAAGTCGAATCACAGATCAAAGCGTTGGGCTACGAGACCTCCTCCTATGAAGACATGCGTAAGTCGTTGGAAGAACAGTCGCGCGCGATTCAGCTGATTCTGGGCGGTATCGGTGCGGTTTCGCTGTTGGTTGCGGCCATCGGCATCGCCAACACAATGGTTATGTCCGTAACCGAGCGCACGCGCGAGATCGGCATTATGAAGGCGCTTGGCTGCTACGTTCGTGACATTCGCGTCATGTTTCTTGCGGAGGCCGGCGCGATCGGATTCTTCGGCGGATTGATCGGCTGCGTGCTGAGCGGACTGATATCGCTGGGCATCAACGTTGTCGGCGCGTTGTATGCGGGCGGCATGAGCGGCGGCATGTCTGGCGGTATGGTCAGCGGTGCAGGCGGGGGCTCCGGCGACCATACCGGTGGCGGAACATCTATCTGGACCATACTCTGGCAGGCGATAGTTGGTGGCGAGAATGTGACCCGTTATTCGGTGATTCCGTGGTGGCTGTTCCTGTTCGCCGTGCTGTTCTCCACGCTGATAGGTGTGCTCTTTGGGTTCGGCCCCGCCAACAAGGCCGTCAGGATTCCGGCCCTGGACGCCATCAAGAACAGCGAGTGACCGCTTCGACCACCTGATGCACCGTCAGGCTATACCGCTCGTCCAAGGCGTCCAGCGGCACGCGGTCGGTGAATTCCTTGTCCGCGCCGAAGTTCAGCACGCGCGGATTGCGATCGTGGCCGGCCGCATCGCATTCGAACACGTGATGATTCGCGTAGTATGCGGTCACCTTCTCGCCCCAGCCGCCTTCGCGCTGACCATCCTCGAGGGTGACGACCAGCGTGTGGCCGTCACGCAACGATTCCAGGGTGGCGCAGTCCAGTGATGAGCATTGGCGCGGGTCGATGACCGTCGCCGTGATGCCGTGGTCCGCGCACAGCGCGGCGGCCGTTTGCTCGGCCAGCGGATAGGCGTTGCCCAGGCCTATGAGCGCGACCGCCGACCCGGCCTGGTTGACGCGCCAGTCCAGCATGCGGTATCCGTCGTCGCCGTGGGACCTTGCGTCGCCGTGGGACCTTGCGGCCGGCCGGGGGCGCGCCGCGAACCGACCGCCGGTCAGCGGCAGCAGACCCGGGTCTCGCTCGGCCGACAGCAGCGGCTCTCCGGGCACGCGGATCACCACCGGCCCGTCGGGGGCGTGCGTGGCGCCGGAAGGCGCGGTGGCCCACGCGAGATCGGCCAGATACTCGTCGGCCGAGGTCGGCGCCAGCATCGTGACCCCGGGGATGTTGGCGAACATCGCCACGTCATATGCGCCCGAATGCGTATTGTCCGAGGCAGACACGCCGCCCAGGAAATCAAGCACCGTGACCCGCGAACGATTCAGGCTCATCTCCTGGAAGAACTGGTCGTAGGCGCGTTGGAAGAAGGACGCCGTGGTGGCCACCACGGGGGTGCCGCCCGCCCGCGCGATGCCGGCGGCATACGCCACGGCATGCGATTCGGTGATGCCCGTGTCCACGTAATGCGAGCCCGCGCGTTCGCGGAATTCATGGGTGATGCCGTTGGAGCCCGGCGTGGCGGGGGAGATGACCACCAGCCCCGGTTCGTCGGCGAATCGGGACTCGAGGGCCGCCATCGCCATCTTGCCGTAATGCTTGCGCGGATTGTCCGCCTTGCCGATGGCCGAATCCGGGTTCTGCCAGTGCGAGGCCTCGCACTGGCCCTCATGCGGTTCGTGATCGGACAGATTGCAGTGATCCGAATGCCACGGTTCGCTGTGCAGCACGTTGCTCGTGGGGCGCACGCCGGTGTTGGAGACTGCCGAATCCGGCTCATGGACGTTCCCGACCGAGGCCGAGGATGTGCCGGCCACGTGACCGGCGCCGTCGTATCCCGCGCCCTTCAGCGTGTGGATATGGACCACCACCGGATGATCGATGCCGCGCACCTCTTCGAAGGCCGAGACCAGCGCGGCGACGTCGTTGCCGGATTCCACGTACCGGTAATCCAGGCCGAACGCGTTGAACAGGTTCGGCTGGGCGGTGCCGCCGGATGCGCGCAGACGGGCGAGCGGGCCGTACATGCCGCCGAAATCGCCGGCGATCGACATCTCGTTGTCGTTGAACACGATGATGAGGTTGCCGCCTTGCTCGGCCGCGTTGTTCAGTCCCTCGAACGCCACGCCCGAACTGAGCGAACCGTCCCCGATCACGGCGACCACATTGCCGATGCCGCTGCCCGGCCCCTCCATGTCGCGGGTTTTCGCCAGGCCGCAGGCCAAGGAGATCGAAGTGCCGGTGTGCCCGAGCACGAACTGGTCGTGTTCGCTTTCGTCGGGGTTGGTGAAGCCGGTCACCTCGCCGAAACGGTTCGGATCCATATACGCGCCGGCCCGCCCCGTGAGCATCTTGTGGACGTAGCTTTGGTGGGACACGTCGAACACGATGCGGTCGCGCGGCGAGTCGAAGACGCGATGCAGGGCCACCGTGGCCTCCACCATGCCCAGATTGGAGCCGATATGGCCGCCGTGCCGATGGCCGTACGCCAACAGCGTGGCGCGAATCTCGCGGCATAGTTCGGCGAGCTCGTTGGGGGCAAGGGCCTTGACATCGGCCGGGCTGGCAATGCGGCTCAGCAGATGGGAGTCGTCGCCATGGGAAGGGGTAATGCTCGGGGGGATGTCGTGAAGGCGCGCGGTCCCCTCGGCGGCGCCGGAGACGGCGAAGGAATCGCTTGAATCAAATCCGTTTCCTGACGCGTTGCGCATACCCTCGAATCTCCCTTCGCTAATCTTTCCGAAGTTGAATGCTAACGCCCGGCATTGTCCGAGGTCCACATGACGAAGCAATGCCCCCAACATCTCCGTAAATGGGTGATTCGTTCGCTGCGCGATGTGGGACAATGAATGCGGTAATTCCCTTGATACCAAGGAGCGCGCAATGAAGGCCGTATACGCATCCACCGTCAACCATGCCGATCCGCTTGCCGCGTTGGCGGTGGGCGAGCAGCCCGAACCCCAGGCCCGCCCGTTCTGGTCGACCGTCTCGGTGCGTGCGGTGAGCGTGAACCATCACGACGTCTGGTCGTTACAGGGTGTGGGTCTCGCCGCCGAACAGACGCCGATGATCCTGGGCACCGATGCCGTGGGCATTCTGGACGAGTACATCCCCGGCAAGCATGGGCTCAAGGCCGGCAGCGAAGTGGTGCTGTACACGTTCGTCGGCACCGATGGCGCGGGCGTGGCCCCGGGCGAGCGCCGCACGATCCTCTCCGAGAAATACCCCGGCACGATGGCCGAGAAGACTGCCGTGCCGTCCGCCAACGTGTTCGCCAAGCCCGCAAACCTCACCACGGCTGAGGCGGCCGCACTCGGCACCAGCTGGCTGACCGCCTACTCGCTGTTGTTCGATGCCGCCGGCATCAAGCCGGGCGACTCCGTGCTCATTCAGGGCGCGGGCGGCGGCGTGTCCACTGCGGCCATCCAGCTCGCCCATGCCGCCGGTCTGGAGGTGTTCGTCACCTCACGCGACGCGGACAAGCGCGCCAAAGCGCTGAAACTCGGCGCGCAGGCCGCGCTGGAGACCGGTGCGCGGTTGCCGCGCAAGGTCGATGCGGTGATCGAGTCCGTGGGGGCGGCCACATGGGGTCATTCGGTGCGGTCGGTGCGTCCCGGCGGCGCCATCGCCATCTGCGGCGCCACCACCGGCGACCAGCCCGGTGCGGAGCTCACGCGACTGTTCTTCCAGGACATCCGCGTGCAGGGCTGCACCATGGGTTCGCGCGAGGATTTCGCCCGGCTGCTGCGCTTCGTGGAGCACGCCGACCTGCATCCGGTGATCGATTCTGTGGTCGACGGATTGGACCGCGCCCCCGAGGCGTTCGCCAGAATGATCGCCGGCGACATGTTCGGCAAGATCGTCATCGCATTGTAGGAGCCCGGCTTCACGGGCCGGGGGAGCGGGTCTGCGGGGCGGACCCGGGGAAAACCGCAAGGCGTTGCCGAAGTAAGTGCCCAAGCGTACAGTGGGCCTTATTCTCAATAACTAGGGAGTAAATGATAATGGCAAATGAATCCAAGCCCGAAGTCGCAGTGGTCATGGGATCGGCCAGCGACTGGGAGACCATGAAGCGCGCCTGCGATATTCTCGACCAGTTCGGCGTCGCCTACCACAAGCAGGTCATCTCCGCGCACCGCACGCCCGAGCTCATGGCCGAGTTCGCGCACAACGCCCGCGCCAATGGCCTGAAGGTCATTATCGCCGGTGCCGGCGGTGCCGCCCACCTGCCGGGCATGATCGCCGCGCAGACCACACTGCCCGTAATCGGCGTGCCCGTGCGCTCCCACGCCCTGTCCGGCTGGGATTCGCTGCTGTCCATCGTGCAGATGCCCGGCGGCATTCCGGTGGCCACCACCGCCGTCGGCAACTCCGGTGCCACCAACGCCGGCCTGCTCGCCGTGCAGATGCTCTCCGCCTTCGAGCCCGAACTGGCCGACAAGCTTGAGGATTACCGTAACGAACTGAAAGAAAAGGTGGCTGAATCCAATGCCCAGCTTGTCTGAGGAAACAGGCGGTCGTGTTTCGATGCTGATGCCGGGATCGACCATCGGCATCATCGGCGGCGGTCAGCTCGGCCGCATGATGGCTTTGTCCGCCCGCTACATGGGCTTCCGCGTCGGCGTGCTTGACCCGACGCCGAACTGCCCGACCGGTCAGGTGGCCGACTTCCAGATCACCGCCGAATACGATGACAAAACCGCCATCCATGATCTGGCCGTGCAGTCCGACGTGCTCACCTACGAGTTCGAGAACGTGGACGCCGATGCCATCGACGAGGTGCGCGGCATCACCGCCACCCCGCAGGGCACTGACTTGCTGCGCGTGACCCAGCACCGCGTGCACGAGAAGCAGTTCATCAACGACCACGGCACCGCCACCGCACCGTGGCGCGCTGTCAACAACTTCGATGAGCTTGACGCCGCATTGGATGATATTCATTATCCGGCCGTGCTGAAGACCGTGTCCGGCGGCTACGACGGCCACGGTCAGCTCGTGCTGCGTTCCGACGCCGACTTGGAGAAGATCCGCTCCCGTTCCGACCGTGGTGGCGGCTTCCCGCCGAGCATCCTGGAAGGCTTCGTCGACTTCGCATTCGAGGCTTCGATCCTGGTCTCCGGCAACGGCAAGGACTTCGTCACCTTCCCCATCGTGCGTAACGAGCACCGCAACAACATCCTGCACATGACCATCGCCCCCGCCGAAGTGTCCGAACATGTGGCTCGCGAAGCGCATGAACTGGCGATTCGCTTGGCCAAGGGCTTCGAACTGGCTGGCACGCTGGCCATCGAACTGTTCATCACCAAGGACGATCAGGTCATCGTCAACGAGCTCGCCCCGCGCCCGCACAACTCCGGCCACTACACCATCGAGGCCTGCTCGATGGACCAGTTCGACGCCCACATCCGCGGCATCGCCGGCTGGCCCATGCCCAAGCCCAAGCTGCTCTCGCCGGCCGTGATGGTCAACGTACTCGGCCAGCATGTGGAGCCGACGCGCGCGCTGATCGCCACCCACCCGGAGTGGAATGTGCACGACTACGGCAAGGCCGAAGTGCGCCACGACCGCAAGATGGGCCACATCACCGTGCTCACCGACAACCCTGATGCCACGGTTGCTGACTTTGAGGCCACCGGCTGCTGGGACGACCTGAAAAAGAAGGCGTGACCTTATCGATGGTTGAACATATCGAACGCCAGACCAAGCAGAAGGACGCGATTCGCGCCGCCTTGGCCGACTGTGAGGAGTTCATCTCCGCTCAGGACCTGCACCGCAGGCTGGAGGACGAAGGCTCGAAAATCGGCTTGGCCACCGTGTACCGCCAGCTCAACGCCTTGGCCGATGCCGGTGCCGCCGACACGATCCGCCTGGACGGCCAGCAGCTGTTCCGCCTATGCGGCGACGACGGACATCACCACCACTTGGTGTGCAAGCGGTGCGGCAAAACCGTGGAAATCGACCCGCCCAGCGAGGCCTGGCTGCGCAAAGTGGCCGACGGCCACGGCTTCACCGTCGAATCCCACACCCTGGAGGTCTTCGGACTATGCCCTGATTGCCAAAAGGAGCAGAAAGCGCAGAAGGCTCAGAAAGCAGTGAGCGAATAATTGAATGGGATCGGCTTCAAAGCCGATCCCATTTGTTATTCCGCTGCTATTCCACCGACTTCAGGGCGCCGAGCATGTCGACCGTCTTCAACCGCCGGTAGACCAGCACGCCGAGTCCGCCGAGCACCTTGATGGTCGGCAGTTCGCGGATACGTTCGGAGACGTTGAGATTCATCAGATTGTAGAGGATCACCACGGCCAGCAGCTCAGCCACGAGAATCAGCACTTCCATGATCTGATCCGGCAAGTCGACGATTGTGGCCACCTGTTTCTTCGAAGTCGTGTTCTGCACAATGCCCTTCGCGCCGTCCAACTTTATGAGCTTGGCGCTACGCGACTCCACATTGGAGGTCTCATGGTTCTTGAGCCTCACCATATAGGCGTTCGACTGGTACTGTTCGCCGAACACGTGCTTATAGCCACCCGAAGTCATGAACATGAAATGCCCGATATGCATTTCGGTGATGCCGTCCACGCGCACCTTGCGCTCGGTGCCGCTCGAATCGGTGACGGTAATCGTGTCGCCTACCTTGGCGTCCATCATCTCCGCCATACGTTCGGAGATGATCGCACCACGGTCGGTGAGCACCTGCGGCTTGTGCCCGGTGCGCGAACGCAGGGTGATGTAGTCGCCGAAATTGTAGGCGTCATCAGTGGCGATCAGGGTAATCGACTGTTTGTCGTTCTCCTTGCCGGCCACTTTCGACATCTCCTCGTAGTAGATCGGCGCGGACTCGGAGACGGCCCCGCCCTTCATCGCCTTGGCCACTTCGGCGCGCCGCGAATAATGTTTTCGTCAGCTTTGGTCAGGCCATAATCGCTGATGACGGTTATGTCAGCGAGATTGTTCTGATTAAAGAAGTCGGTGCCGGTTGTTTGCATGTCCGGCCCGAAAGCTGCGCGGGGAAGTTGTTGATACGGTCCTGAAGCCCCACGTCGATAAGCGCTTGGGTCGGTTCCTGCGCGTCTTTCATGATTTCGGAGGCGAGCTCCACGTTCTCCTTGGCCGTGAGGTTGGCCACCAGATTGTAGAACTGGAACACGAAGCCGAGGCGTTGCGCTATGTCAAGCGTGAGTATGCGTTCTTCGACGCACTGTCCCGTTCGGGCAACGATATGCAGATGTATGACCGGGTCAAGGATGTGTTGAAGCAGATGCTGCTTGGGCAGGCGGCCCGTGTGGGTGCCTGAGCTACAGCGGCATTCCGCACGACTATGCGCTGGAAATTCTGGTCTCCGCCGTCTCATCGATTATCTGGCTATGGATCCGGCGCGGCTGCAAGGAGGCGCCTGAGCAAATCTGCGCCATCATCGAGAAAAGCAAAACCACCGCGCCCGTAGACATCATACGGTAAGCGCGGTGGTTCGTGTCGGAATTTGGCTCCCCTCCCTGAGAGGAGTCAATCCGCAGGAGAAATCGGAAACCTAAAACTCAGACAGCCAGCTCGGCCTTGAGTTCCTTGAGGTCGGCCAGGATCTCATCGTGACACTTCTCGTTGGTGTCGAAGGCGAGGTGGCGGAAGGCGCATTCGTGGCCTTCGCGGTTCTCGTGGCAAGCGTGCAGGCAAGCCTTGCCCCCGTACTCTTCGGTGTGGTTGTGCTCGCAGCCGGTGTCGTCGCAGCAGTCGCCGGTGAAGCAGCAGCCGCAGCGGCCACAGGCGGCCACGCCGTGCTCGTGCTTGGTGGCGTCGAACTTGGCCAGCGTGTCCTTGCAGACGGCGAAGGTGCCCTCTTCGGTAACGATCTCGTAAGCATGCTCATCGATGGTCTTGATAGTCATTGTTGTTCCTTTCAGCGTTTGTTCGTCTGTGACTGTAGGGAGGCAGACGGCAGCGACGAAAGTTGGTGAAAGTGATTATCAGGCCCATTGCTGCTATTAAGAGCAATGAGACCTCATGCAGTTTTGTGTCGGTAACGGGCCGATTGTTGGCCGAGTGTCGACGCCTGGTATAGGTGGTGGCGGTACCAATCCAAATATTGGTGGAACGACGACGATGATCGTGTCTGGCGTCGGTGCTGCGCCAAGCGTTGGCAATCTAACGATGCGAGTGGAGCTTATATCGTCGCTATTGCGCCAAGGATTGGAAGGGCACCGATGCTGAAGGCCAGTAGCGTCGGGACTGCGCCATTATTTGTTCGAGCGCCGACGGCCAGTATCGTCTGGCGTCGTCAGTGGTCCATCCTTTGGTGAGGTGCCGACGCTGAGAGGCGGTTCGATGGCATGCTTCGCCGCACACTTGGGGCACAGGTCGAAAATCTCCAGTTCGTGGGCGATGGTCTGGTACTTCAACTGCTTGGCGGCTTTGTCGATCCACTGCTCAAGTCCGGGAATCTCGATTTCGATGGTCCGCTCGCATTCGTGGCATACGATGTGATGGTGGTGATGCTGGTCCGAGCACTCGCGGTAGAGGGCCTCGCCGTTGACGTGGATTACGTCGAGCTCGCCTTGGGAGGCCATCATCTGCACATTGCGGTAGGCGGTGGCCGTGCCGATGCGCGTGCCGCGCTCGCGCAGGATGTCGGTGATTTCCTGGGCCGTGGCGAATCGGGATAGTTCCGCCAGGACCTGGGTGATGAGGAGTCGGGGTCGCGTCACGCGCCGAGTGGTCGGTTTGCTCGATGCTCATGACGTTCTGCCCCTTTCTGTTAACAAATGATATTCATTATCGTTAATAAAGCAAATCAGATGCCCGGCATGTTGTCACATGATTTGAATCAACTGGCAGAAATCCCGCGTTTCAACGAGGCCTGCGCGGGATTTCTGCCAGTTTTGAGCCCTATAAAGGCAGAGCCCCCGCGTACCTTTCGTTGTAACGCGGGATTTCTGCCGATATGGGGCGAGTCATGGCGCAGCGCAGTGCTTTCCATTTCGGGAGACGCGTCATTTACTGCCAGTAGAAGTAGCCGGTCGGGGCGGCTGCGGCTTTGCTGACCGACCGGACCTGCAGTATCAGGCCTTGGCGCTCGTGGCCGGCGGAGCCGTAGACGCCCTGCTTGATGACGGCGTCGACGGTGACCCAGTCGTGATTGTGCGGGGTGCCGGCCTTGCCGGAGCTGGCTATGAACCCGAATGGGGTCATGTCGAGAATGCAGCAGGACATGAACTGGCGGGACAGCTCGAACTCGTCCGCGTCGAACGTACGCGACTTGCTCACAAACCCGGTGACCTGCACATGGTAACCGACGTAACGCTGCGGATTATGGTCGATCTGCTCGAACCATGAGCCGAATTCGTCGTCGCTGATGGTCAAGGTCTTGTTCGTCGTGTCGAGTCCGTGCAGCTGCGAGGAGCCATCAGGCTTGTGCGAGCTGCGGGGAATGACGATAGCGCGGCCGCCGGCGTACTCGTCGAAGCCGCCGCTGCCGCTGCTGGGCTGGAACGGCACGGCGATCAGCAGCGCCGGAATAATCAAGGCGATCAGGAACCGTAAAACCGAACGCTCCGTGGCGTGGAACAGTCCGAGCCATGCTGCGGTCGCCAGCACGAACAGCAGTACCGCACCGATGATGAGATACGGCAGCGAACGCGGCGTGGTCAGCGTGGTGTATGATCCGCCCACCGCCGCATAGGCGATGGCCGCGCCCAGCGCCGCGAAACACAGCGCCTCCACGCGGTCGGGGAGTGTGACTTTGCGCTTCATGGCTACGCTCCCATCACCAGATGGGCGGCAATCGCGGCGAGGAAGCAGGCCGCCGCCACGGTCGCGATGAAACGGATGATGAACCGAGGCCGGCATTCCGTGGCCAGCATCAGCGTGTTCTTGAGGTCGAGCATCGGGCCGAAGACCAGGAAGGCAAGCATGGCGGAGACCGGCAGCACGCCAATCATGCTGGCGGCGATCACCGCATCGGACGTAGAGCACAGCGAACACAGGAACGCCAGTCCCATCGCCGCCAGAATCAGCACGATGGCACCAGCGTCATCGAGCGTGCTTGAACCGTTGGTCAACGACGACAATGCGGTGCGCATGATGGAGGCAATGATCGTGCCGAACAGCAGAATCGGCATCATCCGCATAAAGTCGTCATGCGTATGCCGAATGAAATGCGTGAACCGCTCCAATCCGCGCCCCGTGCCCCCGCTGGCGGGGGCTGTCGGCAAAGCCGACTGGGGGTGGCTCTCAGGCGAATCACCCGTCGCCCCTGCACAATCCTCGCAAATCAACGACCGCCCAATCGTCAGCGGCTTCTCACGCACCGCAGGGGAGCGGAGCGGCCACACCGCGAACGACACCCCCGCGACTATCGCCACTACCATGCCCAACCCCATGCGGGCCGCCACCATCCATGGTTTGTCGGTGAATGCGAACCATGTGGACCATATCGCCATCGGGTTCATCACCGGCACCGCGCACAGAAACGTCACCGCACACGGCAGCGGCAGGCGTTTGCGCATCAGATTCGCGAACGTAGGCACCACCATGCAATCGCACACCGGTAGGCACAGACCGGCCACCAATGCCGCGGCCAGTCCGCCGGCCAACGATTTCGGTATGTGGCGGGCCAGAAAATCGGTGCTGACGAACGTGCTGACCGCGGCCGACATCATCGCGCCCAGCAGCATGAACGGAATCGCCTGCAGGATAAGCCCCGCGGCACCGGTGCCGATACGCACCAGCGGAACCGGAAACCCACGCGACTCGAGCATCGCGGAAGCCGCAATCAGGAACGCCACCAGCGGCGTGCCGATAATCAGAAACAGATAGTTCGCCGAATGGTCCTGTTGCGCGGTGTTCACCTGTTCCGTGCGCTGCGTGCGAGGTTCTTTCATGCGAATATCACCTGCCATATCGCCGTCATATTAGCACTGTACGCATGATAGTGGTCGAGATAATATGCGAGTTCCCCGCATACCGATGGTACACATCGATATGCGGGGAACTTTGCACATGGTTGCCTGGGCCGATGGCGAATCGGTGGGCCAGCATCTCGGTGGCCACTTCCTCCTTGCTCATGGATGCCGGGTAATACGTGGGCCAGTTGTCCATTTCCTTGAGGGTTTCTTCCTGTCGTTGAAGTGACGTTGCACGGTGGCGGCGGTGGCAGAACCGGCCCCGGCCTTGTCCGCGTAGACGGCGTTGATGGCTTCGGCGGCCTTCAGCACGGCTTCCGGGCTGAACCACAGGTGCGGGTTCGTAGCACCATGGTGGTGATGGCGGCCTTCTTCGCCCTCGGCGTGGTCGTGGGAATGCTCGTGCTCGTCGGTGGCGGTGACGCCCATGAGACCGCCCGCGTTCACGATGGTCTGGCGTTTCTTGTCAAGCTGCGCCTTTTCCGCCCAGCCGTCGTAGCCGGCGCCGTTGAGCACCACGATGTCTGCCTTGGCGAGTTTGGCCAGATCGGATGCGGTGGCCTCATAAAACGGCGGTTCGCCCCGGCAGGTGACGGCATACGGAAGGAAATGGGAGAAAGAACGTACGCCGCCGGCCTGTGGAGCGGACCGTCGAGTTGTTGTTACGAGACTTGATGGATTGCGGAATCCACGATGTTGGTTATGGCTTCATATACCCCTTTCGTACGGCTGCGGCCAGATTCTGCGGAACCTGAACCACTTCGCCTTCAGGCGTTCTGACCGTGGCCAGCTGAGGCACCTTGGCCTTCCAGTTGGCTCGGCGCGAATGCGTGTTTGCTCGGGACGCCTTGTACTTGGGCAGTGCCATCAGCCTTGCCTCGCCTTCCAGTGGGGGTTCTTCTTGTTGATTACATACAGATGGCCGCGCCGGCGGACGACATAGGAGCCATCCTTGCGGGCCAATGAGCGGACCGATGCCTTGACCTTCATGTCCGTTCCTTTCTTCTTGTCTTACGGTCTTTGCGGAATGTGCGGCGAATCACTTGCGCCCGTAACGAGCGTTGAACTTCTGCACCTGACCGGCGGCGTCGATCACCACATTCTTGCCGGTGTAGAACGGGTGGCTGTAGCTGGACACCTCCACATTGACGAGCGGGTAGGTGTTGCCGTCCTCCCAGTCGATGGTCGGCAGGTTTACGGCCTTGGCCACCAGTGTGGACTTGGTGAGGAAGTACTTGTCGGCGGAGCGGTCATAGAAGACCACGGGGCCGTATTCGGGGTGGATGCCCTCTTGCATGGTTATGGACCTTTGGTTGTGTGGTGTTGTGTGGTGATATGGATGAGAATGGCGTCGGACGCGCGGGTGGAATCCGGTGAATTGAGATGGCCTGAGACGGCCTGACGGCCGGTTGTGCCGGCCCGATCACCAGCTGGATTTCACCACGCCGGGCAGTTTGCCCTTGTGTGCCTTCTCACGCAGATTGATACGTGACAGGCCGAACTTGCGGTTGTAGGCGCGCGGGCGGCCGTCGATGGAATCGCGGTTGCGCAGACGGGTGGGGCTGGCGCCGCGGGGGAGGGCCTGCAGCTTGCGCATCGCCTCGGCGCGTTCTTCGGCGGTCAGATGAGGGTTGACGCTGTCGCGCTTGTATTCGGCGCGGCGTTCGGCATACTTGGCGACCATGCGTTCGCGCTGCAATTGTCGGTTGATCTTACTGGTTTTGGCCATGTCCGGCTCCTTGATAAGGCTCCGGGGCGCGGGAATCGCGCCGGCCGGAGCTGGGACGAGTGCATTCGTTCATTGGGCGCATGCCGCAAGGTTCGGAAGATGAGTTCATGAAATGGTGATAGAGGAAACCGCCGGAATGCCAACAAGGAAACGATTTCGGCGGGTGCTTAAGCCTCTTCCTCGCCTCGCGACTGGTGTCCAATGAACGAACAGATGGATTAGCGGGTCTCTCGGAAGAGCACCCGTTTGCGGACTACCGGATCGAACTTGGTGAGCTCAAGACGGTCCGGCGTATTACGACGATTCTTGGTGGTGGTGTAGGTGAATCCGGTGCCGGCCGTGGACTTCAGGGTGATGACCGGGCGGATTGCGGAGGATTTGCTTGCCATGAGTGGTGCTTTCTATGTGTGGGTGTCACGCTGTTATGTCACGTATGTCGCGTACGTCGCGGTGCCATGTGGGTGATGCAGCTCGTTAGCGCGGTTTGTTGCGCGGTTACGCGCCGGCACAGTGGCGGGCCTACTGACTGCCCGAGCATGGGGGTGATGCCGTGGCCGGTTCAGTTGACGTTCTGATCGCGGCGGATGCGGGCGATCGCCGCCTCGATGCCGATGCGGTCGATGGTCTTGATGCCCTTGGCGCTCACGGTAAGCGTGACGTGCCGCTGCAAGGACGGCACCCAGTACCGCTTGGACTGCAGGTTCGGGGCGAAGGTTCGGCGTGTTTTCCTGTGCGAGTGGGAGACGCGGTTGCCGACCCCGGCGCGTGTTCCCAGAATTTGACATGTTTTGGACATGCCTGCAACTATATCATAATGATAACCATTATCAAATCAGAAAGGCTGTCATGATTCATCCGGCATTGCAATCACAGGGAAACGCGGAGGGGCGCACGCCCGTGGTGCTGCTCACCGGCGCCGACCGCCTGAGCCTGGACTCCGTGGCGTTCTCGTTGGTCGATTCCTTCCCGTCCGTATGCTCGATTGCTTATGACGTGCGCCCGAACGAAGCCGTGGAATCCGGTCTCGATATCGTGCGCAACGTCGCGAAGCCCCAGGCAAGCGGGGTGGTGTTCGGCGAGTCCGATTCGTTCGGGCTCGAGGGGTGCTGCATGAGCTGCACGGTCAAACATGACCTTGAACGGACGCTCGGATCGCTGCAAGGGCGGGCCGGCGCGTTTCTGGTCTCGCTGCCTGTGGGCCTTGAGGCCACGCCGGTCGCGCAGTATCTGGCCGATTCCTTCCGTCTCAACGAGTGGGGTGAGTCGATGTTCGTGGGTGCGGTGGCCAATGCCGTAGGCCTTGACGAATTCGAAGAGCGATTCTTTGACGACGACCGTTTGTGCCTGTACGGCATGGGCGAGGAGAACGGCGTCTATGACGAGCGTTCGACCGGCGTAGTGGTCTCCCGCCTGATCCGTGAGGCCTCGTGCGTGCTCGAATTGCCGGTCATTGGTGCCGGTTGCCTGGCGCGCCATTTGGATACAGACGGGGAGTGCGCCTGCCGCGACATCATCCGTGCAATCGCTTTGCGTGATGCGCTGGTCTGTGAGGATGCCCACACCGTGGGGCTCGTCGACCTGGTGCAGGCGTCGGTCTGTGCCGCGATGCCGTTGTGACATGTGCGGCAAACGGCAGAACCCCCGCGTCCGAACGAAGGTGGCGCGGGATTTCTGTCGTTTCCGAGGCCTTAAATGGCAGAACCTCCGCGCGGGTATCGTTCGGACGCGGGGATACTGCCGTTTCGTCTGCCGAAAACGGCGGGATCCCGCGTTGCCGTCGTCGGGGCGCGGGATTTCCGCCGGCAGCGCGGGTGTGCGCGTGCAACACGCCGATATAAATGCAAATGATAATAATTCTCAATACATGTTATTCTGTCGTGTGGGTGGCTGAGCGATGATGCAGCAACAGCAACATCGCCCAGTCAAACAGCTGAATTAGAGAGGAAAATCCAATCATGTCCATCATGTCCAACGCCAAGCGCGCGCTCGCCATCGCGGCCGCCTCGGCGACCCTGTTCTCGATGGCCGCCTGCGGTTCCAGCAATGCCGCCGGCAGCAAGTCCGATTCCAGCAGCGCCGCGTCTTCCGGCAAGATCGAGGTCGTCGCCTCCATCAACCAGTGGGGTTCCGTGGCCGAAGACCTCGGCGGCAGCAACGTCGAAGTCACCAACATCATGGCCAAGACCAACGTCGAGGCGCACGATTACGAGCCCACCAGCCAGGATGTCGCCAAGTTCGGCACTGCCAAGGTAGCCGTAGTCAATGGCGCCGACTACGACCCGTGGGCCACCAAGGCCGCCAAGTCGACCAAGGCCACGCTGGTCACCGCCGCCGAGACCACCGGCATCAAGGAAGGCGACAACCCGCACGTCTGGTTCTCCGCCAAGGTGCGCTCCAGCACCGCCGACGCCATCACCGCCGCCTATCAGAAGGCCGACCCGAGCCACAAGGACGACTACGCCAAGCTCAACAAGGATTGGCACGCCAAGGAAGACCAGCTTGAGTCCAAGATCAAGGAGACTTCCGCCAAGACCGAGGGCCTGCCGTACGCCGCCACCGAATCTGTGGCCTGGTACCTGGCCGACGACCTCAAGATGACCGACGCCACCCCGAAGGGCTACGCCCAGGCCTCCGCCAACGAGAGCGAGCCGACCCCGGCCGACATCAAGGACTTTCAGGACACCCTGAAGGCTGGCTCCATCAAGATGCTCGTCTTCAACAGTCAGGAAGCCACCTCCACCACTGACCAGATCACCGGTGCCGCCAAGGACGCCAGCGTGCCGATCGTGGAGCTCACCGAGCAGATGCCGAAGCAGTACACCAACCTGCTCGACTGGATGAGCGCGCTGGTCGACCAGTTCGCCGCCGCCGTGAAGTAATGCGGCAGTAGCCGGCAATCCGCAACAGCGATAAGGGAAATAGCCAAGTCAGATAGCGAGGCGTTGTCTAGGGGAGAACAGAACACTTCGCTATCAGGGAAGGCTCCTTATATATCAGGGTGCTTCGGGGATGTCCCGAGGCACCCTTTGCGTTAGGGTGAATAGTTAGGAAACGGTAAGAAAATAGTGGAACTATGGATTTTCCAAAGTTCAGTGGCAACAATATGCCCTTGAAAAGTCACATACGGAAACAGGCGAATGAGCGAGAACACTAGTAGTACCACCACCACAGTGAAACCCCATTTCAAGCTTTGGGCCAAAAAGGCCGAAGCCAATGAAGTCACGCCCCAGCACCCCCACAAGCCCTTCCCCGGCTGGGTGTACGGCGTGCTCTTCGTTATCTTCGACATCATCGTCGTGACGGCGCTCGAAGTGGGCGTTTCGTCTAGCTCCACCCGCGTGCAGCTGTCCAGCCCGACCGTCGGATTCGGCTTCGTGAGCAAGATGTGGACCGACGGCAATTTCGTGTTCGTGCTCAACGTGATACTTGTCGCGCTGCTGTACCTTATGCTCCTGATGCTGCTCAACCGGTTCTGGGCGTCGAGCATCGTGATGCTCGCGGCCGGGATCATCGTGGCCGTCATCGAGCATTTCAAAATCGAGATCCGCTACGAGGCCATCCTGCCCGCCGATCTCGGGTTCCTCGGCTCCAATACCGGCAACATGCTCACCTTCGCCCCGGCCGGCGCGCACGTGACCATCCTCATCGCGCTCGCCGTGTTCGCCGTGCTGCTCGTCCCGGTATTGGCGCTGCGGTACGCCGACGGGCGCAAAGGCCGCATGATTCAAACGGATGATCGCCGCCTGAACCTCACGTCCCGTCTGATCCTGTTGCTGCTGCCGATTCTGGTGTTCGCGTTGTACTGCATGCATGTGAGCACCACCGCTTCGCTGGCCAACAAGTTCTCCCGCGCCTTGGGAGACACGCCATCCATGTGGGATTCCGTGTATGACGCGCAGCGCAACGGTCCGCTCGTAGCCTTTACCCGCCAGCTCAACCCGAAGATCATGGACGAGCCGAGCAACTACTCCGAGGAGACCATGAAGAAGGTCGCCGCTCGCTACCAGAAGAAAACGGAGATGATCAACGCCTCCCGCACCAATAATCTTACTGATTCGACAGTGGTGTACGTGCTGTCCGAATCCTTCTCCGACCCGAGCCGCGTGCCGGGACTGAAGACCAGCAAGGATTCGATGCCCAACATCCGCAAGATCAAGGCGGGCACCACCTCCGGCCTGATGCTCTCCTCCGGCTACGGCGGCGGTACGGCCAACCTCGAATACATGGGACTTTCCGGCCTGAGCATGGCCAATTTCGATTCCTCCCTGTCCAGCCCGTACCAGCAGCTGGTCCCGAGCCAGCATTGGACCCCCACCATCAACCAGATGTGGGGCGCGCCCGCCAACTCGCTCGGCTATCATCCGTACGAATCCAGCATGTACTCGCGTGCCACGAACTACAAGAAGTTCGGCTTCTCGCACTTCTACACGTTGACCGGTCCGGACGTGATCAAGTATCAGGACAAGATCGACGAGTCGCCGTACGTTTCTGATAAGTCTTCCTATGATTCTGCGCTGGAAGGCATCAAGTCCGGCAAGACGAACAAATTTATCCAGATCATTACCATGCAGAATCACATGCCCTACCACGAGTGGTATGAGAATAACGACTACACCGCCGAATCCACCACGGGTACGCCGCTGGGTGATGATGAACAGCAGTCGATTGAGACCTATCAAAAGGGTGTGGAGATTACTGATCAGGCCACTCAGGAGTTCCTGAATGAACTGGATGCGCTGGATAAGCCCGTCACCGTGGTGTTCTATGGCGACCACTTGCCGGGCATCTACTCGTCCGCCAGCGAGGATGACAATAACTCCCTGGCCCTGCACCTGACCGATTACTTCATCTGGTCGAACAAGGTCTCTGGTTCCCAAGGCAATAAAGCAAGTGATGCAGCCTACTCCTCGCCGAACTTCTTCGTGGCGCAGGCCGCCGATCACATGAACGCCAAGGTCAGCCCGTATCTGGCGTTCCTGACCGAGATGCATTCCAAGATCGCCGCCATGGAACCGCCCGTGGTCAACAAGATCCAAGGCTGGGACCGCATCCCCGAAGGCCAGAACATCTACCTTGATCAGAACGGCAACCCGATGTCCACCGATGACTTCGACAAGGAAACCAAGCAGCTGCTTGCCGACTACAAGCTCATCCAATACGACATCACTGCCGGCAAAAACTACCTCAAAGACACTGATTTCATGACGTTGCCGTAAACCCGGGCGGCGCGCGCCGGCGCGACGGCGGGACGCGGGCGCGATGACGTACGATGGGTAGGTCGGCACCCGGGAAGACCATTCCGGGGGTGTGTGGGAAGGAAGCGTCATGGTCAATGTGGAATTCACCCGGCTACGTCACGCCTATGAATCAGGCCGCACGAGACCGTTGGCCTGGCGGCGGGCGCAGCTGGACGCATTATGCCGGCTGGTGACCGACAACCGCGACGCCTTCGCATCCGCGGCCATGGCCGATTTGGGCAAACCCGCGGCGGAAACCATACTGATGGAGCTCAATCTGGTGGCCAGCGAGGCGAAGTTCGTCCGTAATCGGCTCGGTTTATGGGCCGCTCGCCATCCCAAGGCAATGCATTGGATGCTGCAGCCCGCCGCCGGCTGGACGATCGCCGAACCCAAAGGCGTGGTACTCATCATCTCGCCATGGAACTACTCGGTGCTGTTGGCTCTGGAGCCCATGGCCGACGCGCTAGCCGCAGGCAATGCCATCTGTCTGAAACCCTCCGAGCTTTCGCCGAATACCTCGCGTCTTATCGCCGAACTCGTGCCGCAGTACCTTGACCCCGAGGCCGTGCGCGTGGTCGAAGGCGGGCCCAAGGAAACCGGCGAACTGCTGAAGTGCCAGTTTAACCATATCTTCTACACCGGCGGCGGCCACGTCGGCAAAATCGTCATGCGGGCGGCGGCCAAGCACCTGACGCCGGTCACGCTGGAACTTGGCGGCAAATCACCGTGTTTCGTAGACCGTACGGCGGATATCAATGTAGCTGCACGACGTATCGCATGGGGCAAGTTCACCAATGCCGGACAGACCTGTGTGGCACCCGACTATGTGCTTGCCACGCCGGATGTGGCCGAGGCTCTGGCCGAACGTATCGCCGTAGCCATCACCGAATTCTATGGTGAAGATCCGAAAGCCTCGCCTGATTTTGGTCGTATTATCAACGATCGTCATTTTGAACGACTGTGCAAGCTATTGCCCGTCGGCACCGTGCCGCCTGAGGAGCCGAGCTCGCCGCTGGTGCAGGTGGCATCGGCGGTAGGCGCGGCCATGGATATGGTCGGGCGGCGCTTCAATGTCGTGGCTGCCGGACGCGGAAGCGCGGGGGAGACTGCCGGTGGCGGTGCCGGTAGCGCGAACAATGCGGCGAAGCCGGCGGCCGGTTCGAATACGGCAGCCCCCCGTAGGAGAGCGCTT
>OBXN01000021.1_pt1 | contig 134357 bp, 139 predicted proteins | sample 1476601 | NCBI WGS metagenome assembly OBXN01 (sample SAMEA2580158, study PRJEB22360) | human gut metagenome | biome: human gut; feature: human-associated habitat; material: faeces | place: Denmark | collected 2008/2010
AAATGTGTCACAACAAAAACCAAAGCAATCCGCCTAAAAAGCACGGCAATATGCCTTTATGATAAAAATCAAGATTCTGCCACAGATTATTCAGATTGACACCAGCCCAATATTAAACAGTTGGTTCTCAATGGAAATAACCGGTGAAAATCTGCGTAGCCTGTGGCGGAAAAGCTTTTTACCTCGTCTCTTTGCTATTCTTTATTCAGCCATGCATTGATCTGTGTCTTGATTTCTTCTTGTGTGTCGGTGTCAAAGCTGCCGATACGGGTGGTATGGCTGCCGCCGGGTAACACATAAACTTTTATGTTTTTCTTGTTCTTCAGCCAAGTAACGCCCGAAGCTGTCCAAGGATCATTGCCGCCATAAATATAGATCATTTCGGGATCATTCTCTTTCAGGAATTTTACTACCTTATTATATAGTGTCTTGTCAAATTTGAGATTTGACAGTTCGGGCGGTAACATTACCTTATGAAGATAGTTACGGCTACTCTTTATCGTCAGATACTTTTTGAAAGGTTTGATGTCATATCCGTAATACCCCAGTTCTTTGGCTGCTTGCACATTGAAAGAAGGGTAGGGAGATTGTTCGGAGAAATAATCCGGCTCACAAATAGCCATGAAATGCTTGAATAGAGTGTGATCATCGGCATCTGTTTCCGGAATTTTATTTACAGGAGTTCCCCATTGCCATAGGGCAAATGAGTATTCCAATACATTGAAGTCGTATACTTCGGCTATAGGAATGCGGAAGGTATATCCTTTATCTGAGCAATATTTTTCGAACATCGGCAACAGCTGGTTTTTGCGTTTAAGTACTTCCAGTTGAAAGTTTTCAACTCGTTTCCGGTTTTCGGGAGTCGAAACTTTATTGGCAATGAACGGTTCGTGACGGCCGTCCTCCAATGATTTGTTGAGGGGGGCTACGTAAGGTACGGAGATATCCACATCATCGGGAAAGTAAGTGCGATAGAACATCGTAGTCTGTCCGCCTTTGCTGATTCCAGTAGCTATCCATTTCTGATCGTATAGTTGTTTCAAAGTCGTGGTTACATGATGCAAATCATACAGTGAATTTTCAACCGTGAGATAATCCCAGTTGCAGGGCTTCGGCATGGACTCACCAAAGTAACGGTATTCCACGAATACCAGATTGGCGTTGAATAATTTGGATAACTCTTCTTGATAACGCGGATGGGTGGCATAATGGGCGGCATAGCCTTCGGTAACCAGTACAGTGGGGCGGTCAAAACCTACATGCGAGAGAATAACCCTTTGCTTAAAATTCCCTGCTTCGGGGTGATGCGGATCCAATAGTTGATTAATGAAGAATACATATTTCTCCGGATAGGCATCACTTTGCATTGGTTTAATGTCACTGATGTCCGGAAGATTTTGAAGTCTTTTCTGTAATTCAGTGGGAGGAGCTGTGGCCTGGGTTATTTGTAAAGGCAACAAGACGGCCAGTATTGCCCATAACATAAAAGAGTGTGTGTGTTTCATTGTTTATAAATGGTTTAATAACTAATTGGCAACAAAAATAGCATTTTATTTCGATATTGTCGGGTAATCTTTTATCTTTGTGTTACTTAATAAAGCCGAGAAATATGTTTTTTCTTCATCGTATATGGAATTGGTGCAGTCGCTTCCGTCACCGTTGTGGTTACGGAGTACACTCTCCGTCTGATTTTTTTCTGATTACTTCTGTCGTTTATGAAAAATATCACTATTATGCTTATCGGGTATTGAAGGAAAGAGGATTTCCTGCTTATTTGCCACATTATCGAAGAAAAGTGAACCGTTTACTATTCCGGTTGGTTAATTATTTCAGACCAAAGTCATTGATTGAAGTGGGAATTGGTAATGGGGCATCCATAGGATATATGCGGGCTGCGTGTCATACCATGGATTCCGTCACCTTGAAAGGCAGGGATTGGACAAAGACTTCTCGACAACTGGAGGAGAAACTGTCGGAGGTGCATACATTAGATTGTCTGCATATAGGGCATACTCCTTTTTATAAAGAAGTTTTTGAACTGGTACTTCCTTATGCCGGACCTCGTAGTTGTTTTATTGTCGGAGGAATTCATGAATCGAGGGAAAAACGGAAATGGTGGGAGCAAATTGTAACCAGTGAGTCGACGGGTATCACTTTTGATTTGTATGACATAGGATTGGTCTTTTTTGATAAAGCAAGATATAAACAGCATTATATTGTAAATTTTTTATAACCAGAACCATGAAGAAAAGCATGATATACACCAAAACAGGTGATAAGGGAACCACATCATTGGTAGGTGGTACTCGGGTGCCGAAAACACATATACGGCTTGAAGCCTATGGCACAGTGGATGAGTTGAACTCGTATTTGGGATTGTTGCAAACGTATTTGACGGATGAGGAGGATAAGCAAATCATTTTTCGTGTACAAAATAAATTATTCTCTGTCGGTTCGTATCTGGCAACGGATCAGACACAAATCGATTTGCGTATGGAAAGTCGTATAGAGGATGAAGACATCCGGATGTTGGAGCAGGCAATTGACGTAATTGACAATGAGCTTCCTCCTTTGAATGCTTTTATTCTGCCGGGAGGTGACCGTGGAGCAGCCGTTGGACATATTTGCCGGACGGTGTGTCGCCGTGCCGAGCGACGTATTCTTGCATTGGCTGAAGAATGTGACATAGATGCCCGTGTAACAGCATTTGTCAACCGTTTATCTGATTATTTATTCATTTTGACCCGAAAGTTAAATCATTTAACTAAAACAGATGAAATTTTTTGGGATAAAAGTTGCAAATGAAATAATTTATTATACTTTTGCGGCTAATTAGAGAACAAAAGAAAAGTATTTACTTAAAAAATAAGAAAACTATGTACTGGACATTAGAATTGGCCTCGAAGTTAGAGGATGCTCCCTGGCCTGCTACAAAGGATGAGTTGATTGACTATGCAATGCGTTCGGGCGCTCCGTTGGAAGTAATCGAAAACTTGCAGGAGATGGAAGATGAAGGCGAAATCTATGAAAGTATAGAAGATATTTGGCCGGATTATCCGAGCAAAGAGGATTTCTTTTTCAACGAAGAAGAATATTAGAAAGAGAACATAGCGGACAGAATAAAAAATTCTGTCCGTTTTTTGTTTGATATTTCTTCTTGGAAGGGGGTATTGGAAAGCGTAATGTAACTTTCCTGAGAGATTGAACATTATACATGGAAAAAGTGTTTATCTTTGTGGCGTAAACTAAAAATAGACAAACATGAAAAAGATTATTAGTGTATTAATGGTAGCTGTATGTTTGATGATGGCTGCTCCTGCTCAGGCTCAGTTGCACTTTGGAGTAAAAGGTGGCTTGAACCTGTCAAAGGTTAGTTTCTCGAAATCAGATTTAAAAGGAGATAATAAAACCGGTTGGTTCATTGGTCCGATGGCTGAATTCACCCTGCCCATTATTGGGATTGGTGCGGATGTTGCGGCTTTGTATTCACAGACAGAACTGGCTGCAAAGGGATATTCCACCGATGCAAAACTGAAAACGATTGAGATTCCGGTAAATTTGAAATGGTCTTTCGGACTTGGAAGTATGTTGGGTGCTTATATTGCTGCCGGGCCTCAGTTCGGTTTCAATATTGGTAATAAGAAAGGATTTATGAATTATGATCTGAAGAAGAACAACACCAGCTTCAATGTGGGGGCAGGTGTGAAACTGATCCGCCATTTACAGCTTGGCGTGAATTATAATTTTGCTTTGGGGCATACTGCCACTCTTTATGCTGACCCTAATATAATCCTTGATGGTAAACCACTTACTCAGGATGTGAAGATAAAGAACAACACTTGGCAAGTTTCTTTGGCATACTTGTTCTAGACAACCTTATTTAATAAAAGATAAAAAGGAGGCATTCAGTAAAGAATGCCTCCTTTTTTGTAATTTTGCACCATGAAAAAATTCGTAGATGTCATAGTTCCATTACCTATTGCCAACCAATACACTTATTCCCTTCCTCAGGAGATGGAAGAGATGGTACAGATTGGTTGTCGGGTGATTGTTCCGTTTGGAAAGAAAAAGTTCTATACGGCAATAGTGACAAATGTACATTATGCGGCCCCGGAGGGGTATGAAACGAAGGATATAGCTGAAGTGCTAGATTCATCTCCGGTACTGTTACCGAAACAATATGAGTTCTGGCAATGGCTGGCGGAATATTATCTTTGTACATTAGGAGATGTGTACAAGGCGGCTATCCCTTCGGGTATGAAACTGGAAAGCGAAACGTTGGTGGAATATAATCCCGATTTTGAGACCACCGCACCGTTACCGGAGAAAGAGCAGAAAATTCTAGATTTGTTGAGTCGGGATACAGAACAGTGTGTAACCCAGTTGGAAAAAAACAGCGGACTGAAAAATGTGTTGACTGTCATCAAGTCTTTGTTGGACAAAGAAGCCATCTTTGTCAAGGAGGAACTGAAACGTAATTACAAACCGCGTACTGAGGCGAGGGTGAGATTGGTGAACGGAGAAGCGGATGAGGCTTACTTACAACGGCTGTTCAATGAATTGTCACGTGCTCCTAAACAATTGATGATATTAATGAAGTATGTGGAATTGTCCGGTTGGGTAACCAAAGGGTATGCTTTAAAGGAAGTAACAAAGAAAGAGCTGCTTGAAAAGTCAGGAGGTTCTGTTGCCGTTTTTAACGGATTGGTCGAAAAGAAAGTCTTTGAGGTCTATCATCAGGAGATAGGACGTTTGGATAAAGGAATTTTGGATACCGGTGATATTAATCCGCTGAATATTGCGCAGCAACAGGCCTATAGCAACATTCTTCAATGCTTCAGAGAGAAAAATGTGTGTCTTCTGCATGGTGTTACATCCAGTGGCAAGACGGAAATTTATATCCACCTCATTCAGGAGGTGCTGAAAACAGGAAAGCAAGTCTTATATTTGCTTCCGGAAATTGCACTGACCACTCAGATAACTGAGCGTTTGAAAAGGGTGTTCGGACATCGGCTGGGTATTTATCATTCCAAGTTTCCGGACGCTGAGCGGGTGGAGATATGGCAGAAACAGTTGGGTGAGGAGAGTTACGATGTGATTCTTGGAGTCCGTTCCTCTATTTTTCTACCTTTCCACAACTTGGGGCTAGTCATCATAGATGAGGAACACGAGAATACGTATAAACAGCAAGACCCCGCCCCACGTTACCATGCCCGTAGTTCAGCCATCATGCTGGCTTCTATGTTCAAGGCGAAAGTGCTGTTGGGAACGGCTACTCCTGGTGTGGAAACTTACTTTAATGCTACCTCGGGAAAGTATGGCTTGGTAGAATTGAAAGAAAGATATAAAGATATCCGGCTTCCTCATATAGAACTGGTTGACATCAAGGAACTGGCGCATCAAAAGCGGATGCAGGGACCTTTCTCACCGGTGCTGGTCAAGCAGATAAAAGAGGCATTGGAGCGTAAGGAGCAGGTTATCCTGTTTCAGAACCGTCGCGGTTTCGCTCCAATGATAGAATGTCATACCTGCGGCTGGGTTCCTAAATGCAAGAACTGTGATGTGAGTCTGACGTATCATAAGGGGCTGAACCAGCTGACTTGCCATTACTGCGGATATACCTATCAAGTCCCCCGTTCCTGCCCGGCGTGCGGTGGAGTGGAATTGATGCATCGCGGTTTCGGTACAGAGCGTATAGAAGATGATATAAAACTGATATTCCCCGAGGCGAAAGTCGCCCGGATGGACTTGGATACCACCCGTACCCGTACCGCATACGAGAAAATTATCACGAATTTTGAACTGGGCAAGACGGACATTCTGATTGGTACTCAGATGGTATCCAAAGGATTGGACTTTGATCATGTCAGTGTGGTGGGGATTCTGAATGCTGATACGATGTTGAACTTCCCGGACTTCCGGAGCTATGAGCGTGCTTTCCAACTGATGGCCCAAGTGGCAGGACGTGCCGGGCGTAAAAATAAGCAAGGACTGGTCATCCTTCAGACCAAATCGCCGGATTTGCCTGTTATTCATCAAGTGATACATAATGATTATGAACAATTATACTACGATCAATTGGCAGAACGGCAGATGTTTAAGTATCCGCCTTACTATCGTTTGATTTATGTATATTTGAAACATCGCAAAGAAGATGTTCTGGATCTGGCGGCGGATACCATGGCAGCACAGCTCCGTTCCGGATTGGGCGACAGGGTATTGGGCCCGGACAAACCACCGGTTGCCCGTATCCAGACCTTATTTATAAAGAAAATGATTGTGAAAGTGGAGCAGAATGCTTCTATAAAGAAAGTGCGTGATTATCTGCTTGCCGTGCAACGTGCTATATTGGAAGATGAACGTTTTCGTTCGTTGTTAGTATATTATGATGTAGATCCACAATAACCGGTCCATGTTTTGGACGATAATAGAAAAGATAAACGAAAATAAAGATGAAGATAGAATTAGACGTACATACCCATACCATTGCCAGCGGGCATGCATTCAGTACTTTACAAGAAATGGCGCAAGCTGCCGCCGGTAAGGGATTGAAAGTTTTAGGGATAACGGAACATTCGCCCGGTATTCCCGGTACTTGCCATCCTATTTATTTTAGAAACTTGCATGTGGTTCCCCGCCGGATGTATGGGGTGGAGCTGTTGCTGGGGGCTGAGATTAATATTCTGGATGGTAAAGGAAACCTTGATTTGGACGAGGACTATATGAAGATGCTTGATATCCGTATTGCAGGTATCCACTCTTTGTGTTATGAATATGGAACGATAGAAGAAAACACTCATGGAATGGTGCAGGCTATCAGCAATCCTTTTATTCATATTATCAGTCACCCCGGAGACGGTACGGCGGCGTTGCATTTTGAACCGATGGTATTGGCAGCCAAAGAACACCATACTTTATTGGAAATAAATAACAGTTCTTTAAAACCCACCCGTAACAAGCCCGATGCCCGTGAGAACAACCTCACCATTCTCCGTTTATGCAAGAAATATGAAGTTCCGGTCATCTTGGGAAGTGACGCGCATATTTCGTTTGATATAGCCCGTTACGATAATTTGTATGAATTGTTGCAGCTTACCGGGTTTCCTGAAGAGCTGATCATGAACCGTGATGTGAAATCATTTAAAGAATATCTCCATTTGTAGATTATATATGAAAAGAATACTTTTTGTCTGCCTTGGTAATATTTGCAGGTCTTCTTCGGCAGAAGAAGTGATGCGTACTCTCATAAAGAAAGAAGGACTGGAACACGAGATAGAGGTGGATTCTGCCGGAATCCTGAGTTATCATAGAGGGGAATTGCCCGACAGCCGTATGCGGATGCATGCTTCCCGTCGCGGTTACAATCTGACCCATCGTTCCCGTCCTGTCTGTACGGAAGATTTCTATCATTTTGATATGATCATCGGTATGGACGACCGTAATATAGAGGACTTGATGGAACGTGCCCCCGACCTGGAAACGGAAAAGAAAATCCATCGCATGACAGATTATTGCCGCACCAAGGTGGCAGACTATGTTCCCGACCCTTACTATGGCGGTGCGCAAGGGTTCGAGAACGTGCTTGATATATTGGAAGATGCTTGTGCTGGATTACTTACTTCTTTAGTTCCGGATAACTGATACGAGTATGATACATCGTTTTCAGCTTTTCTTTAAACAGCGCTTTAACTGTTGCTATATCCTTGAACGTAATAGGGCATTCTTTGAAATACCCTTCAGATACCTGTGTGTCAATAATCTTATCTACCAGTGTGCTGATGCTTTCTTCCGTGTACTCCGGCAGGCTGCGTGAAGCCGCTTCTACAGAGTCTGCCATCATCAGGACGGCCTGTTCTTTGGTGAACGGGTTCGGACCGGGGTAGCGGAACTTTTCCTGGTCCACTTCTTCGTCAGGATGTTCGTTTTTATATGAAATGTAGAAATACTTCGTCAGTCCCCGTCCATGATGGGTACTAATGAAGTCTTTGATCACTTTGGGCAGATTATGCTTCTCCGCCAGTTTCAGTCCGTCGGTAATATGACTGATGATAACCTGGGCGCTTTGTTCATAACTTAAACTCTTGTGTGGGTTGACTCCCGACTGGTTTTCTGTGAAAAAAGCCGGATTCACCATTTTACCGATATCATGATATAATGCTCCTGTACGTACCAGCTGGCTTTTACCTCCAATCTTGTTTGCCGCCGCCGCAGCCAGGTTTGCCATCTGCAATGAGTGTTGGAAAGTGCCCGGAGCTACTTCGGACATTTCCCGAAGCAAGCTATTGTTGATATTTGACAATTCCACCAAAGTCACATCTGAAGTAAAACCGAATATTTTCTCCAAAAGGAATAGTAACGGATAGGCGAACAGCAGTAAAATACCGTTGATCATAAAATAGATGTACATGCGCGTATTCAGCTTGGTCAAATCATCTTCATGAATCAGCTCGAAAGCAAAATATAATAAAGCGTAACTGATAAATACAACCAAAGCCGTCCGTAACAATTGCGACCGTTGGGACAATTCTCTCAAACTATAGATCGCCACCATTCCTGCCACTACCTGTAACAATATAAACTCATGTGGAAAACGTAAAGTGATGGAGCAAAGCAAAATGATAGTGACATGTGCCATGAATGCCGTTCTTGAGTCAAGGAAAACACGGACTATAATCGGAATCATGGCAAATGGAACCACGTAAATACTTGACAAGTTCTGTTCCACCATAATGGAAGACAGGACGGGGAAGAATACAATCAGCGCAAATAGCAAGGTGAGTGTTCCTTTTCGTTCATAATAATCTGCCCGGAACAACTCCAGATAGGCCATGAAGCAGAACAGGAAGATTCCTACATATAATATTTGTCCGGCCAATGTCAGTCTTTTCTCTTGTACCGAGTCGCTGCGTTTTTCCCATTCCTTGCGTAAGGATTCCAATATATTGTAAGTTTGCTCATCAACAATTTCTCCACGGTCAATAATCTTTTGTCCGTTCAGCACAAAGCCGTTTGCCCATGAAATATTAGAGAGCAGATCTTTTTGCGCGGCTTCGGACTTTTCTTCATCATAAACCAGATTAGGTGTAATGTAATCATTCAGATTACATTGTTGTAATATCTTCTTTTTGTAGTGGGCGGTATCCGCATTCAGCAAATATTCATAGGCTTCCTTCACGGTGTACAATTGGTCGATAAAACGGCTCGTAGCTACATTCTTGTCTACCAGCCGTATGGCAATGATACTGTCTTCCTCCATACGCTTCAAGTCATTTCCGGCAATGATTCCGTCCTCATACAGTGCCTTTAATGTGCGTTCAATATAACGCACATAGTCCGTGCCCGGCAGTGAATGGCGTAAGGTCTTGTTGTAATCCTCCCTTAATTTGGAAAGGACATTTTTTTCGGCTTCCTTGTCTATTTGGAAATAAGGTTGATAGTCTGCCAGGATGCTGTCCTGTTCCTTTTGTACTTGCAGATCGTTTTTGTAAATCGGAAAATCAAAAGATGCCTGTAACAGTCCGTATTTCCAAGGCTTGTTTATATCAAATTGATAGTTGAACTTCCCTTCATTGGGCAAAAAGTAGACTATTACCGATACTGTGGCAATGAAAATAAGGCTTTTATAAATCAAATTTTTATATGAAAACCGTTTGCTGGTCTTGAAACTTCTCATAATCGTATATTTTTGCGCGCAAAATACGAAAAAATCGGGAAATTTAGATTAATTTTGCAGCGTATTTTATATAAAACAACAATGTCAGAAAGAAAAGTAAGAGTTCGTTTTGCTCCGAGCCCGACGGGAGCGTTGCATATCGGCGGTGTGCGCACAGCCTTGTATAACTATCTGTTTGCTCGCCAGCATGGTGGAGATTTAATTTTCCGTATAGAAGATACCGACTCAAATCGCTTTGTTCCGGGTGCGGAAGAATATATCATTGAGTCGTTTAAGTGGTTGGGGATAAACTTTGATGAAGGAGTCAGCTTTGGTGGTAACTACGGTCCCTACCGTCAGTCTGAACGTCGTGATATTTATAAGAAATATGTACAGGTGTTGCTTGACAGCGATAAGGCGTATATTGCTTTCGATACTCCGGCAGAGTTGGATGCCAAACGTCAGGAAATCTCTAATTTCCAGTACGATGCTTCTACCCGTATGTCTATGCGTAACTCTTTGACTCTGCCAAAAGAAGAAGTGGATGCACTGATTGCCGATGGGAAGCAATATGTGGTACGTTTCAAGATTGAACCGAATGAAGATGTACACGTACATGATATTATCCGTGGCGAGGTAGTGATCAATTCTTCCATTTTAGATGATAAAGTTTTATATAAATCGGCGGATGAACTGCCTACTTATCATTTGGCAAACATTGTGGACGACCATTTGATGGAAGTTTCCCATGTAATCCGTGGTGAGGAATGGTTGCCTTCCGCTCCGTTGCATGTCCTGCTGTACCGGGCTTTCGGCTGGGCGGATACTATGCCCGAGTTCGCACATCTTCCCTTGTTGTTGAAACCGGATGGTAACGGTAAACTGAGCAAGCGTGATGGTGACCGTCTTGGCTTCCCTGTTTTCCCGTTGGAATGGCACGACCCCAAAACCGGTGAGGTGTCTTCCGGTTATCGTGAGTCGGGTTACCTGCCCGAAGCTGTTATCAATTTCCTTGCCCTGTTGGGATGGAATCCGGGCAATGACCAGGAACTGATGTCTTTGGATGAACTGGTGAAGCTTTTCGACCTGCACCGTTGCAGCAAAGCCGGAGCGAAATTCGACTTTGAAAAAGGAAAATGGTTTAACCATGAATATATATTGAAGAAAAGCAATGAGGAAGTAGCCGGGCTTTTCATGCCGATCTTGAAAGAGCACGGCATTGAAGCTCCTATGGATAAAGTAGTGACCGTGGTAGGTTTGATGAAAGATCGTGTAAGTTTTATCAAGGATTTGTGGGAAACTTGCAAATTCTTCTTCGTCGCTCCTACGGAATATGATGAGAAGACCCGTAAAAAACGTTGGAAAGAGGACTCTCCCGAACGTATGCTGGAGTTGGCGGACGTGTTGGAGGCCTTGGACGACTTCTCGCTGGAGAACCAGGAAGCTGTGGTCATGAAATGGATAGAAGATAAAGGTTATCACTTGGGTAATATAATGAATGCTTTCCGTTTAACCTTGGTAGGTGAGGGTAAAGGCCCGCATATGTTTGATATTTCAGCCGTTTTAGGGAAAGAAGAAACATTGCGACGCATTCGTCGGGCTGTGGAAGTGCTCAAGTAATAGCCGATAGTTATGATTTATAACTTAGTCATCTATATTTATCTATTCGGGGTGAAGGTTGCCGGCCTGTTCAGTGCCAAGCCTGCCAAAATGGTAAAAGGACACCGGGAGGTATTTGATATCTTGCGTAACAAGATAGACAAAAACGCCCGTTATATTTGGTTTCATGCAGCTTCATTGGGTGAGTTCGAACAGGGACGCCCTTTGATAGAACGTATCCGTAAGGAGCATCCCGAATATAAAATATTGCAGACATTCTTTTCTCCCTCAGGGTATGAAGTGAGAAAGAACTACCAGGGGGCAGACCTTGTCTGCTATCTGCCTTTCGACACTCCGCGTAATGTCCGTCGGTTTGTAGAATTGGCTAACCCCTGTATGGTGTTTTTTATCAAGTATGAATTTTGGCAGAATTACTTGAATGAGTTGCATAGGAGAGGTATTCCCACCTATAGCGTATCTTCCATTTTCCGTCCCAATCAGATTTTTTTCCGTTGGTATGGGAAGAGATATAGTGAGGTGCTGAGGACTTTTGCTCATTTGTTTGTACAGAATGAAGTTTCCAAAAAATTACTGGCAACAATTGGTGTGACCGATGTGACAGTTGTGGGCGATACTCGTTTTGACCGTGTGCTGGATATCTGCCATCAAGCCAAGCAGCTTCCGCTGGTGGAGAAGTTCAAAGGTGGCTCGTTGACTTTTGTTGCAGGCAGCTCATGGGGACCGGATGAGGATATTTTTATCAAATATTTCAATGAGCATCCTGAGATGAAACTGGTTATTGCTCCTCATGTGGTGAGCGACAGTCATTTGAAAGAGATTTTAGATAAGGTGAAACGTCCGTGCATCCGCTATACCGAGGCTACGGAAGAAAATGTGACACAGGCCGATTGTTTGATTATCGACTGTTACGGATTGCTGTCCTCCATTTACCGATATGGTGAGATTTCGTATATTGGGGGTGGTTTCGGAGTTGGAATTCATAATGTGCTGGAAGCGGCTGTATATGGTATTCCTGTGATATTCGGACCTAACAACAAGAAATTTCGCGAGGCGCAACATTTGTTGGAGCAGAAAGGCGGTTTTGAAGTGACTGGCTATGATGATTTTAAACGGCTGATGGACAAATTTTTGTCGGATAAGGCTTGCTTGCAACAAGCAGGGAAAGCTGCCGGAAATTATGTGAACCATAATGCCGGAGCATTAGAAAAGATAATGAAAGATATCACTCTCTGATTGTTTCAAGGTGATTTGAGTATATGCAGGTTATAGAGAAGATTTGGCTCTATAACCTGTTTTTTTTCCTTCAAATCCTTCATTGTAAGGTAATATATTGTTACTCAGTTGTTTATGATGAACCATTTTTACTTTATTTCCTTCATCCGGATATAAATCCTTCAGCCTGCTGAAATGAGGGCTTATCCGGCTTTTGGGTCAGCAGAAATTTAGTGGGGATTTATTTCATACAATTGTTTGTGATACCCCCCTGTACGAGCGTTCGTAATTTTATGGATGGTTTGTATGACAGGCAAAAGTAAAGATTGGGATTGGATATATGCCCTCACTTTAGCATTTCGACTTGTTGCTATATAACATACATGTAGTCAGATGTATATCTTCCTGCCAATATGTTGTTTCGCTTTTTTATAAGAAGGCAGTCTGGGGACTTTTCCTCCCTACTTAAGGAATGCGTAGCTTTGTAATCAGATTCATCCTTAAAAGCTCTTGTCTATATTTCTAAACCTTTCCCGCCGTATGGTTAAAGGTTTTTTTCCTGTTTGTTCTATCTCCGTAAGCCTTTGGAGTTAACTCCATAGCCTTGGGAGATAACTCCAAAGCTTATGGAGATAGCTCCAAAGGCTATGGAGATAGAATACATCCGTATAAAAAGGTTTAATCAGGAGATAGAAAAGGTTTATGCAACAGGGTTCGATCTATTGTCATTTCCATAATAATTCCAAATGCTTCTGGACTTTTATAGTAGAACTTTAAAAAAACTGGTTGATGGATTTCTCTTTGATGAAACAAAAAAAGTTAAAATGATGAACTTTTCTCCTTTTAAAGCTAACATAAACTCTTTATAAGTAGCAATATTCTGTCTTTCAGTTTGTTATGCTTCGCTTTTACATGACCCGATTTATATATCTCTTGATAAGAGATATATATTTTCTGTGCAAAAATAAGCAAAGTTTTGAGAACTAATACATTTTTGGCAAAAAAAATAGGAATTTATATAAAAAAATAGTTCTCTCACTTATTTATATTCTTCTTTATTCCGTTTCAACAGCTCTGTAATATGTTGATATAATGTGTGTTAATGCTTTTTGTAGATCTCTTATCAAGAGATCTACAAAAAATGTCGTTTTTAAGACCTTTTTATATATAGAATATACCTGGTCTTTGAAGCGGTATAACTAAATGAAAACAACATAAAGCAGATGGAATATCTATTTCTGAGACGTAAACGCACGACCGCTACTTCCGAGCGGCAGAAAACTTTGCTTTTCAAGGCCGCCGAGCGGCAATGGAAAGAGGAGTTTGCCGGAAAGGGAACAGACATTCGCAAGGTGGATTGCAATATATATAAAGGTATATTGTACCAGCTTGAGATACGTCAGGTATTCCTTGACACCTCGCTTTCTCTGAAAAAACTGAGTGAACTGCTTGAAACGAACCAGACCTACCTGAGTAATGTAGTGAATAAGTATTTTGGTTGCAACTTGAAGGAACTTGTGAACAGCTATCGCGTGGAATATGCCAAAGAACTTCTTGATTCCGGTCGTTGCACATTGAATGACTTGCCCTGTAGTTGTGGTTTCGCCTCTAAAAGTGCTTTCTACTCGGCTTTCAGTCGTATTGTGGGCATATCACCTTTATCTTATCAGTCCAGGGAAAGGAGGAAACGGTATTTACAGGTGATAAACTAGCTAAGCTATTAATAATGAAGTTAATATGTATAACCAATTTTAGTTTTTAAATTTATAAATTTAAAGTTTTTCTATTATGAACAAAAAGTTTTTAAGTGCAATCCTGTTCGGAGCCTTAATGGTTTCGTCAACAGGAACATTTGTGTCTTGTAAGGACTATGATGATGACATTGACCGCATCGACAAGGAATTGAGCGAAGTCAAGGAAACCATTGCAAGTCTTGACTCGGCAATTAAGGCAGGTAAATTCGTTCAGTCATGTAATGAGGTTACCGGTGGATATGAACTGGTTTTCACTGACGGTTCCAAAATTACTATCAAGAATGGTACTAATGGAGCAGATGGTACTACTGTTATCCCTGAATTCCGTGTGGAAGGCAATTACTGGCAGGTTAGCACAGACAAAGGTGCTACTTGGGTGGATGTGAAAGATACCGAAGGTAACAAAGTTCCGGCCAGAGGTCAGGATGGTGAAGCCGCTGGTTCAAACGTGTCTTGGGTGACAGTGGACGGTGTGGAATACATCAAGATCGGTGACAAAGTTACTGATTTGAAGCAGAACAATGAATTTCCTAACATTGCTGTAGATGCTGAAAGCAAGACTGTAATTGTGACTATCGACGGACAGAACTATACTTTGCTGCAGGAAGGTTCTGCATTCAAAGGGTTGCAGACTGTGGTTTACAGAAAACAGGCTGTTGATGATTATAGTGATGTTTGTAAGGCTTATGATATCTATTGGCAGGAAAATGAAGGAAGTTTTAACCCGGATAAGGATGTTTTGTTTGCATCTGTTCCTGCTTATGCTTCATTCAAGGTATATCCGGGTGATTTCTCATTGAATAATGCGAAATTCTCCTTTGTTGATACGTATCAGGTTCGTAGTGTTGCTCCTGCTTTGACCTATATGGAAGGTTCTGCAAAATTAGAAAACGGTATTTTGAGCCTTGCTATTTTACCGAATGAAGGTATTGGAAATAATACCTATGCAACCTCATTGGATGTAACTATGTATGGTCAATATACATCAGCTTCCGATTATTTCACGGTAAGTAGAACACATGCATCTGTAAAGAGCATTGTAAATGCTTTTACCTCTACTAATATGAAAGAAGATGAATACCCTGCAATAATCAATGCAGATGGTGCTTCTTATGATGGTAAATCTTATGGATGCTTTGACTATCAAGGTGTTTATAATGTAAATGATTCTATTGACGCTTACATTTCCGGAGCAGCAAAAGTATGGTTGAAGTCAACCAATATTTCATATACCAGAGTGTTCAGATTGTTGGATCAGAATGAGGATTATACATTTAATGGACAACCTATTAAAACTCGTCAGGGTATCTTTGATTTTAAAGATAATGTTTTGTCTGTAAAATCGACTAACCAGGCATCTGCTATTGATGAATATGCTGCAATAGAAGTGACTACTACAGTTAAACCACAGGAAGAAGGTGTTAAAGAATACGAGGTGAGAAATGTAGTATTCATCAAGGCTGTTCGTCCTGCTGTTAATCCTGTATTCGGAACCGTTGCTTTGAAACCGTTGGATGCTAAGGAAAACTTTGCATTTGCATACAATAGCTCAAAAGCTCGGATCATTACTTTGGATGTTCGTAACTTTGAGGCTGCTATTGAAGGTCGTGATGTTATTTCTAATAAAAATCAGGAATATTGCACATTCATTACATTGAACAAGCCTGTATATGATGCTGGTGGCAAGTTGTTAAGTTATCAATCAATATCTGATAACTGTAATCAATATTATCAAAATAACAATTTATCGACTAATATTCCTGCAAAAGTTACAGACTTGGCTAAAAATCTTGAAACGGTTAAAAATGAAGCTGTCTTGTATTATAAGAACGGTGGAAACAATGCTGACAAAGACTCTTTGTTCTTGATTTTGACACCGGGTGCTGACTTTGTACAGTTCAAGAATATGTCCTTGTTGGCTGGAGCTTCTTCTTATTATCCTGGTTGGGGAGCTACCGAGAAAATGACTAACGGAGTGAACACACCGTATGGTGTTTACAACAGCTTCGTAAACAAACTGTTCAAGGTTTCTGTAGATAACTTCTCTGTAACCTATAACTTTGATTGTCCTATCAAGGATGAATACAAGAGTCGTACTATTATCGGTACATGGACAAAAACTGGCGGTGCTTATAGCAAGTTCATCATGGAATCTCAAGAATTCGACAAGATGTACAATGTTGTTCCTGAAGATGCGACAGTTGAGTTTGAATTGGATTATAAGAAGCAGAATGCTTATGTTCAGGAAATGATGAAAGAAAATAACATTGAATGGACTAGCACTAATCAGATTGCCTTTACTCCGCGTGTAGATTTGGCTAAGGTTGGAACTTTGAAAGTTGATATCTATGATGCTACAGCTGGTTCTGCTAAGCGTGTATTGTTTGCAACTGAAGACTGGAAGGTGGAACAACCTATCTTAGAATTCTCTGCAATAGTAGACTTGAAGTATAATAATCCGGCATTGGCTACAAACGATCAGATTAAGATTATCGATTTGATTAATGCTTTAGGTGCAGCAGACAAGAAGAAATGGACTGAACTGACATTGAAAGATGCTGTTAAAAATGTATTGGTAAAATACAATGCCACTACGATTGCTGCTGAAGAAACCATAGCTGAAACATTGTATAGAAAAGATGCTGCTGGTAATGCTGTTGCTGAAGCTACAGGATTGGAAATTTCTTTGGATGAGAATGAAAAAGACTTTACTTATGATGCAGCTACTGCAACTCTTACTTGGAAGGGAACTCCGACAGGTACAGTATATACTCATGATGTAAACTTGAACATTACTTATACTCATAACTGGGGTGTTGTAACCAAGACATTCAAGGTAACTGTAACAAGAAAAGTACAGTAAACATTTGGGCTAAGATAGGAAGTATAGTTTAAATTTGATATGCTTTCTTCTTGATAACCTCAAGCGAGGAGGGGATATGAATCTGATAACAGAGGAATATCCTCTCCTTTTTTATTATAAAAATAGATTCTTGATATAATGACGAAATTAGTTCGATGCGGTATAAACTTTTATGCGGATGTGGATCATCAGAAGGCGGTAAATGATAGGGATTCCTTGCAGAACACTAAATTAATGGAACATTATACTCACCTTCTTGGCCAATTACAATATGAAGGAGCTGGTATCTGGAGCCGTTTTAATATTATGTTCGGAATAAATGTTTCTTTATTCGGATTGGAAACCGTCTTGTTTAACTCTGTATGCCAAACTTCTGAATACCTGACATTTATTATTGCATTTGGAGGATTGTCATTCTCAATATGGTCTATTTACGTAATGCAGAGATTATGGAGTTATCATGAGCACTGGAAGAATATGTTATGTGAAGCGGAAAAGACTTTTCCGGATGAGTATGTGAAACTTTTCACAAAGATTCCTTCTAATTTGAAAAGAGAGAAAAAATCTTGGGAGTTATGGCTGAAATCATACACTCAACCTTTTTTTGCCATATTGTCTCTTATTTGGTTGCTTATTATAGTGTTAAACCATGCTATTTATACTGATATGCTGAATAAGGAAAATATTATTCATCACGTGGGTGTGGTGAAAATACAACAGAATGAAAATTTAAAAAATAATGAAGATGAAAAAGATGATGGATTCGACTACTGCGATTATTACTACAACAGATAATAGAGTATTGTTGCAAAAAAGAGATGAGAATCCGGATATAGAGTACTCCGGATGTTATTCTCTTGTTTCTGGCTACCTTGAGGAGGAGGAAACCCCTCTAGACGGTATTATCAGAGAACTGAAGGAAGAATTTGAACACAAGAAATCCTCAAAGGTACATTTTAGTTCTATAACCTATCTGGGGTCTGAGTATAGAGCAGACTATGATAGATGGGAATATATTCATCATACTTATTTGATGGACGATGCAGCGGATATCCGTATTTTGGAAGGTGAATCTTTTGTCTTGCTGGATATGGATGAGTGTTTGAGATTGGAGAATCTTGCTCCTCATCATAAATTGTTTTTATTAAAATATCGTGCCGGATTATGTAAAATTGACGTGCGTGAGCAATCGAAAAAAATGTTTGATGAAATAACTGTCAGGGATTTGATAAAAGTGGAATCCGTAGGGAATGTGAAAAATTATAGCTTGCTGGAGGCGGGGACTGGTTTTGTAATTGGCGAGGATACTACTTTGAGTGCTTCAATTCCAGCGGTGGAAGCCGCTAAATATATAGGATTCTTGCAATTCGTCCCAAAGGTTCTCAGAGGTAATCATTATCATTTTAGAAAGGTGGAATATATGCTTATTTTACAGGGGCGTATGCAGGCTACTTTTCAGAAATATGATGATAGTGAGGCTGTAATAGAAGAGATTTGGGAAAAGGGGGATTTGGTAAGGACTTTACCGGGGTGCGTCCATACATTAACAGCTTTAGGAGAGTCGAATGTGTTGACTGTTGAGTTTTCTCCACAGCCTTATGTTGCGAGGGATGTGTTGATGAATGATAAAAAATAGCTTGAGTATGGGAACCATTGCAGTAACGGGGGCTACCGGTTATTTGGCTGAGAAATTAATAGAACGGTTGATTACCCAAGGACATACTATTCATGCGATAGCCAGGAATGAAGGAAAACTGATTGCTCTGAGGGAGAAATTTAAAGGCGTTCAAATCTTTCCATGCCCCATTGAAGATTATCTTTTATTGAAAAAGGCATTGAATGGTTGTGATGGGATATTTCATTTGGCTGCGTTTAAAGATGTCATTTTGGCAAAAGAACATCCTCTGAAAGCTGTTCAGACTAATATTCTTGGTACGTTGAATCTTCTTAAAATAACTGTTGAGGAGCAGAACATAAAATTTATTCTGGCAACAAGCACTGATAAAGCTGTTCAAGTTTCAGGAACGTATGGGGCTACTAAATTGCTTATGGAGAATCTTTTTGAGGATTTTGAACAAATAAACGGATCGAATTGCGCTTATAGGATAGTTCGTTATGGAAATGTATTACATTCTACAGGATCTGTTTTGGTAAAATGGAAGTATGCATTAGAAAATAGGAAGGAGCTTATATTGACAGATCCTGAAGCTACCCGGTTTTTTATTACGTGGGAACAGGCAATAGATGTTATTTTTTCCTGTTTAAATGATGCTCAAAGTGCGGAACCGTTTTATCCGCCTAATATGAAATCGATAAGCTTAGGAATTTTATTGGAACTCGCAATAAGAAAGTATGCTAAAACTATTCCTGACATCAGAGTTATCGGTTTACAAAAAGGGGAAAATAAGCACGAGTGTATCACGGCAGACTTAAGCAGTGAATATGCTGAAAGATGGAATAATGAGGAATTATTAAACCTTATCTAGAAAAGGGGAATGAAAGATATAAATTATTGTTATGATGAGGATATGTTGCTACTATGAATGATAAATGGTTAAATCTTTCTTTTAAGACGGGGAATTGCAGTATATTGATTACTTTTATCCTGTATCATAACTTATTAAACCTCGGATAGATATGGGAACAGAAGGCATACAGGATAAATACATCAACCCTTATACCGATTTCGGCTTCAAGCTGCTTTTCGGCACGGCAATGAACAAGGAACTTTTCGAGGCTGCCGAGATAGCTAAGTTCAATCCTAAGGAATTAGGCGAGTATTGGGAAAGTTTGAAGAATTTCCGCGACTGGTACAGCGTGATGTCCACCCAGTTGAAAAAAGGGCGTGAGGAAGGTCTTAAAGAGGGCCTTGAAAAAGGTCTTGAGCAAGGTCGTAAGGAAGAATGCTTCAAGAATGCAAAAAAAATGAAACAGGCCGGTATTGCATTTGATGTAATTGCACAGGTTACCGGTCTGTCTATAGGGGAAATAGCGTCTTTGTAAGTCGTTTACAGCACCAGTCCGTCCAGCATCTCGATATAAAGCCTTATCGCTTCCTCGATTTCCGAAACCATGATATATTCATCAGCCGTGTGTGAACGGGAGGACTTTCCCGGACCGATTTTGACAGACGGGAACTTCATCAACGCCTGATCGGACAAAGTAGGAGAGCCGAAAGGTACACGTCCTAGTTTTACCGCGCGTTTCACAAAGGGATGCTCGGCACTGATATGAGATGAGTTCAAGCGGAAAGAACGAGCTTTCGCCTCGCTTTTTAGATGGGCACTTATTTCTTTGAATAGTTCTTCGTTAGAGTAACATTCATTACTGCGGATATCCACAACGAAAGTACAAGTATCGGGGATGACATTATGCTGCGTGCCGGCATTTATTTGTGTCACGCTCATTTTGACAGGCCCCAGCAGGGAAGATTCCTTTGGGAATTTATAATCACGGAACCACTGAATGTCTTCCAGTACCTTGTAGATAGCATTCACTCCTTCATTGCGTGCGGCATGTCCGGCTTTGCCGTATGCGGTAACATCCAGCACCATCAATCCCTTTTCGGCAATAGCAGGCTGCATTTCTGTCGGTTCACCCACTATGCCTAAGGTGATGGGAGGTAGTTGGGGCAATACGCTTTCTATTCCGTTTTTTCCGGAAACTTCTTCTTCACATGAGGCAAGAAAGATCAGATTGTATGCCTGCTCGGTTGTAGAGAGATGGCGGTACGCCTGAAATAAGGATACTACACTGGCGCCGGCGTCATTACTTCCCAAACCGTAAATCTTTCCGTTTTCGGCTTTCGGAGTGAAAGGATGTTTCCGCCATCCGTTTACCGGTTTTACGGTATCGATGTGGGAATTTAGTAAAATAGTCGGTTTGTTGAGGTCGAACATCGGACTGATACACCAAATGTTGTTGCCCGAACGACCGGTCATGATACCTGTTTCTTCAATATAGTTCTGCAGAAAGTCAGCGGCAGCTTCTTCTTCCCGGCTCAATGAGGGGATACCGATTAACGAATTCAGCAATGTGGTTGCTTCGGAAGTGTAATATTCTATATCAATCATCTTGATTTTAATAATTTAATGTGTTGCAAAGATACTATTTTTGCGTGGTAAACGGTGATGAAAAAAGTAGGTAATTAAGTTAGATATGCAACTAAATCTTTCGGCTGATTTCTTCTAACTCTTTGACTGGTTGGGAAAATTAATGCCTGTTTATAGAGGATAATTCCAAATTAAACGATAACTTTGCCGATGAATTAAAAATAAATCTTTGGAATGAGTAGTTCTTTCTTATCTGTCCTGATACAACGTCAGGCAGGGAAATATGGTGATCGTGTAGCGTTGCGTTACCGCGATTATAAAACAGAAACATGGATTCCGGTTTCTTGGAACCAGTTTGCCGCAACTGTAAAAACAGTTTCGAATGCATTGATAGAATTAGGTATAGGCATACAGGAAAATATAGCAGTTTTTTCTCAAAATAAACCGGAATGCCTGTATGTGGACTTTGGAGCTTTTGGGATACGGGCTGTTACTGTACCATTTTATGCTACCAGTTCCGAGGCGCAGGTACATTATATGGTAGGTGATGCCGAAATACGTTATATTTTTGTAGGTGAACAGTTGCAATATGATGTGGCGTTCCGGGTTATGCTACTGGGAAGCCAACTGAAACAGATTATAATTTTCGACAGGGAGGTAAAGCGTGATGAGCGGGACCAGACTTCCATTTATTTTGATGACTTTCTGAAATTGGGTGAGGCGCATCCGCATCAAGCTGAGGTAGACAAGCGTACTTCAGAGTCGGGTAATGGTGATCTTGCCAATATTCTTTATACCAGTGGAACAACCGGAGACAGCAAGGGGGTGATGTTGCATCATTCTTGCTATGAGGCGGCCATTCCGGCACATGATGAACGTTTCCCTCAATTGGGTGATCAGGATGTGATTATGAATTTCCTTCCTTTTACTCATGTGTTTGAGCGTGCATGGACTTGCTGGTGCCTTTCGATGGGGTGTACTTTGTCTATCAACTTGCGTCCTGCTGATATCCAGAAAACAATAAAGGAAATCCGTCCTACGGCTATGTGTAGTGTTCCCCGTTTTTGGGAGAAAGTGTATGCCGGCGTGCAAGAAAAAATCAATGAGACAACCGGATTGAAAAAGAAGTTGATGCTGGATGCTATTAAAGTGGGACGTGAACATAATTTGGATTATGTGTACAAAGGGCTGACTCCTCCGCCTGTATTGCACATGAAATATAAATTTTATGAGAAAACGATCTATAGCTTGTTGAAAAAGACTATTGGCATTGAAAACGGGCGTTTCTTCCCTACTGCCGGTGCGGCTATTCCACCGGCTGTACAGGAGTTTGTTTTGTCGGTGGGAATTAATATGGTAGCCGGTTATGGATTGACGGAATCTACTGCAACGGTTGCTTGTGAGAATGATAATGACCATGTGGTTGGTTCGGTGGGGCGTATCATGCCCCATGTGCAGGTCAGAATAGGGGAGAATAACGAAATAATGTTACGTGGTGAAGGAATCACTCATGGCTATTATAAAAAGGAAGCTGCTACGAAGGCGGCGTTTACTGAAGACGGATGGTTCCATACCGGTGATGCGGGTTATATAAAAGATGAGCATTTGTTCCTTACAGAGCGTATCAAGGACTTGTTTAAAACTTCAAACGGAAAGTATATCGCTCCTCAAGCCATTGAAGCCAAATTGGTGGTAGACCGTTATATCGATCAGATTTCTATTATTGCCGATGAACGTAAATTTGTTTCTGCTTTGATTATTCCTGAATATAAACTGGTGAAAGAGTATGCCGCAAAAAAAGGTATTCGCTATGAAAGTATGGAGGAACTGTTGCAGAAACCGGAAATTATCGATTTGTTTAAAGAGCGAATTGATACACTGCAGCAGCAGTTTGCACATTATGAACAGATCAAGAGGTTTACTTTGTTGCCCCATCCTTTCAGTATGGAGCGTGGTGAGCTGACCAATACGTTGAAAATAAAACGTAATGTGCTGAACAAGAACTATGCTGCCGAAATAGAAAAGATGTATGAAGAATAATGGGAAAATGAATAGATTTCCACTATCTTTGCATCCTGAAATGCAAAAATTCTCAAGATGATAACAATAGAGCAACTGAAAGACGTAAAAGAACGTACTGCGGCACTTGAAAGATATCTGGACATAGAAAATAAACTGGTTCAGGTGGAAGAAGAACAACTGCGTACGCAGGCGCCCGGTTTTTGGGATGATGCCAAGAAAGCAGAAGCACAAATGAGGAAGGTCAAAGATCTGCAAAAATGGATCGACGGTTACCGTGAGGTAAAGACGATGGCAGATGAACTGGAATTGGCTTTTGACTTTTGTAAAGACGATTTGGTTACCGAAGAAGAAGTGGATGCAGCATATCAAAAGGCTGTCACTGCGGTGGAGGCATTGGAACTGAAGAATATGCTTCGCCAGGAGGCTGACCAAATGGATTGTGTATTGAAAATTAATTGTGGTGCTGGTGGTACTGAAAGTCAGGATTGGGCTTCCATGCTGATGCGTATGTATATGCGTTGGGCGGAGACCAATGGCTATAAAGTGAGCGTGGCTAATCTTCAGGATGGGGATGAGGCCGGAATCAAGACGGTGACAATGAATATTGAGGGCAGTTTTTCGTATGGTTATCTGAAAGGTGAGAATGGAGTTCACCGCTTGGTGCGCGTGTCTCCTTATAATGCTCAGGGGAAACGGATGACTTCTTTTGCTTCTGTGTTTGTAACGCCGTTGGTGGATGATAGTATTGAAGTGACAATTGAACCTGCCCGTATGTCTTGGGATACTTTCCGTTCGGGGGGGGCTGGCGGACAGAATGTGAACAAGGTGGAGTCAGGAGTACGTCTGCGTTATCAATATAAAGATCCATATACCGGTGAGGAAGAGGAAATCTTGATTGAGAATACTGAAACCCGTGACCAGCCGAAGAATAAGGAAAATGCGATGCGCCAGTTGCGCTCAATTTTATATGATAAGGAATTGCAGCACCGCATGGAAGAACAGGCCAAGGTGGAGGCAGGCAAGAAGAAGATTGAATGGGGATCACAAATACGCAGTTATGTCTTTGATGACCGTCGTGTGAAGGATCATCGTACTAATTTTCAAACTTCGGATGTGAACGGAGTGATGGATGGAAAGATTGATGGCTTTATCAAGGCATACTTGATGGAGTTTTCCGGTTCGGAGAATTAGTAATTTCTTCGTAATTTATTTGTTTTCTTCTAGAAACTTTGTACTTTTGGGATATTCAAAGGAGATGGTTTAATCTTAAAAATGAAATACTTATGGGAAAGAATAAGAAAGCTGCTTATAGTAAGCGGGAAGAAGAGAAAGCAAATAGGATTGTAAAAGGTCTGTTCATCGGATTAATCGTATTAGCCCTTGTTATTATGGTAGGCTATGCCATGTATGGATAAAAACAGAAGAAGAAGAAATAGTGAAGTCCTGCTGAGGTTATTCTTTGCGGGGCTTTTTTATATATTAAAACGCTATGGGACAAGAAATAGAACGAAAATTTTTAGTAAAGGATGACAGTTATAAACTAGAGGCTTATGCGCATAGTCATATTGTGCAAGGTTATATCTGTAGTGCTCGTGGAAGAACTGTCCGGGTGCGTATTCGGGATAATAAAGGGTATCTTACTATCAAAGGGGCTTCCAATGACTCCGGTACAAGTCGTTATGAGTGGGAGAAGGAGATCAGTTTGCAAGAGGCCGAAGAGTTGATGAAACTGTGTGAGCCTGGGGTGATTGATAAAATCCGGTATTTGGTGAAAAGTGGAGAGCATATCTTTGAAGTGGATGAGTTTTATGGTGAGAATGAGGGCTTGACTGTAGCGGAAGTGGAATTGAATAGCGAGGACGAATTGTTCAAAAAGCCCCATTTCATCGAAAAAGAGGTAACGGGAGATATTCGTTATTATAATTCTTTTTTGATGAAGAATCCTTATACTCGCTGGTAGATAATATATAGGCTTCTTTAACGTCTGAAAATAAACTACTTGCTATCGTTTACCTACCTTTGTAACAAACACAAACTCATTATTGATATATGAAACACAACATTTTATGGGGCATTATCTTGCTTGTAGCAAGTTTGTCATTTACGGCGAAGGCGCAAAAGGTTGTCCAAGGCCAGTTCTCAGTCAAGGGAATCTTATTAGATTCTTTGTCTAATGAAGGGGAACCGTATTCTACAATCCGTATTTCATTGAAGAATAATCCTGCAAAGCCGGTGAAATTGGCTGTGACAGGAGCGGACGGCAGGTTTGACGAACGGCTTGCCGTGCCGGGGACTTATCTCATTCATTTTACTTCTGTAGGAAAGTCTCCTGTACAGAAGGAATTCTCGATATCGACCAATCGTAAGAATGTTGATTTGGGTAAGATTTTGATAGCAGAAGCGACTGAAATGTTGAAAGGAGTGGAGGTGGTAGCGCAGAAACCTTTGGTAAAGGCAGAAATAGACAAAGTGACGTATAGTATAGAGGATGATCCGGATTCTAAAACCAATACGACTCTTGAAATGCTCCGTAAAGTTCCGCTGGTGACTGTAGATGGAGAGGATAAAATTCAAGTAAACGGTAGCAGTAAGTTTAAAGTGCATGTTAATGGCAAGCCGAATAACATGATGAGCAATAATCCTACCGAGGTATTGCGGAGTATGCCGGCCAATTCCATTAAATCTATAGAGGTTATCACCGAGCCTGGGGCTAAATATGACGCGGAAGGGGTGGCGGGCATCTTGAATATTATCACTATAGGAGCTGGAATGGAAGGATATACGGTGACATTGAATGGTGGTGCAAGCAATACGCGTGTGTATGGTGGCGGTTATGGTACGGTTCAGTCGGGCAAGTTCACTGTTACCGGTAATTATTCTTATAACTACCAGGGATCTCAAAAGGGATTTGAAGATTCATATCGTGAGGATTTCACATCTCAGGAAAATAAATTTTTGGAGTCGCATCGAAGAAGCAAGAGCTATGGCAATTTTCAATTTGGCAGTCTGGAAGGAAGTTATGAGATTGACACTTTGAATCTGATCAGTTTTTCTATGAATCTGATGACTGGCAATTTTACGAATAAGAGGATTGGAAATACACATATGACTAATTATGCCGGTAATCCGGTTTACGGTTACGGTTCTTTAGGAAATAATGAATCGGGCTTTGGCGAAGTGGGGGGCAATATGGATTATCAGCATTCGTTCAAAAAGAAAGGGGAACTTCTTACTTTTTCTTATCGTTTTAGCCATTCACCCAATAACAGTGAGGCGAATACGGATTATGAGGATACGTTGAATGTTCCTTATCTTTTGCAAAACCAATATTTTAAAAATGATGCCAGCACACAAGAGCATACGGCTCAATTGGACTATACCAATCCGATAAATTCGATACACAGCATTGAAACTGGTATAAAGTATATTTTTCGTAGAAGTAAAAGTGATGGTAAATATTATCTGGCCGATAAAACCGGAGAATATAAGTATGATCAGGATATGAGCACGCAATATGATCATAAGCAGGATATTCTGGCTGCTTATTTGGGCTATCAGATGAAGTACAAAAAACTCGGTGGAAAGGCGGGAATTCGCTATGAGCATACATTTATGGATGCGGATTATAAAAATAAGGATGAGAAGTTTGATGCTCAGTTTGATGATTTGGTTCCATCCTTGATGTTCTCTTACCAATTGGCTCCTACTCAAAGTTTGAGGGCATCTTATAATATGCGTATCAGTCGGCCGGGTATTTGGTTTTTGAATCCGTTTACTGACACCAGCAACCCCACTGCGATCAGTTACGGTAATCCTGATTTGGAAAGTGAAAAGGCCCATTCGCTTAGTGTTACTTTCGGTAGTTTCTCGCAGAAATTTAATGTAAATGTCAGTGCTAATTATTCTTTTGTCAATAATGGTATAGAGCAATACTCTTTTATAAAAGATGGTGTGATGAATTCTACCTATGATAATATAGGAAAAAGTAAGAATATTAATTTGTCTTTGTTCCTGAACTGGAATATGTCTCCTAAAACCCGCTTTAATATCAATGGACGGGGAGCTTATGTGGATTATAGAAGTTCAGGGCTTGATTTAAAGAATCATGGCTGGGAAGGAAATCTCTTCGGAAGCTTTCAGCAGACTCTGCCTTGGGACCTGCGTCTGAGTCTGAATGGAGGGGGTGGTACTCCGCATATCTCTTTGCAAGGTAAAAGTTCCTCTTTCTATTATTATGCGATAGGGTTCAGTCGTTCTTTCTTGAAGGAAAAGAGGCTGACTATTTCTCTTAACTCGTCCAATTTATTTAATAAATATATTACTTTTAAGAATAATATCAATACTTCTACTTTCTGCTCTTCTACTTCTACCAGAATTCCGATGCGTTATTATGGATTTAATATTAGTTGGCGCTTTGGGGAGTTGAAGGCTCAGGTAAAAAAAGCAGCGCGAAGCATTAATAATGATGATTTGAAAAGTGGAGGAGGTAATGCTGGGACCGGTGGAGGGATATCGGCTAATTAAAAGTTAAAACGAAACCACCTGTTAACTGTTAATTTAGGGGGTAAAAACTGTTATTTGATAGTTTATACCCCCTTTGTTGTTAGTTTTTCTGTCATGACTTTTATAAGAAGTCGTTAATATTGCAACAGAAAACAAAAACAGAAAATAACAACTTAAAAATAGATTAATATGAAGACAGTCGACTTTACACAGCATTTACTAAGTATACAAACCGAATTATTTCGCTTTGCATTTAAATTGACAGCTGACAGAGAAGAGGCTAATGATTTGTTGCAGGAAACTTCACTTAAAGCTTTGGACAACGAAGAGAAGTTTACTCCAGATACGAATTTTAAAGGATGGATGTACACCATCATGCGTAATATATTTATAAATAATTATCGTAAAACAGTGCGTGATCAGACTTTCGTCGATCAGACGGATAACTTGTTTCATTTGAATCTTCCACAGGAATCAGGATTCGATTCTACAGAAGGTGCTTATGATTTGAAAGAGATACATCGTATCGTGAATGCGTTGCCTAAAGATTACCGCGTGCCGTTTGCTATGTATGTATCAGGATTTAAATATAGGGAAATTGCCGAGAAACTGGGACTTCCGTTGGGAACAGTGAAAAGCCGTATCTTTTTCACTCGTCAGAGGTTGCAGAATGATCTGAAAGATTTCCGTTAAGTTGACTCTCTATCTTTATTATATAACTTTGACTTTTATCATCACGCCGACTGTTCGCGAAGAATCGTCGGCGTTTCTTTTTAGGATTTACGCCATATAAGGGGGCGAAGTAAGTAATATCCTATTAAGGCAGCTAGTCCAACTCCAATGCTGTTTGCCAGAAAATCCAGCCAGTCACCGCTGCGGGTATCTGTGCAATAAGCTTGCATCAGTTCGATACACCCGCTCATAGCTACAGGAGCTATGATGCCTCCCCATATTACATGATTCCAATTGACAGTCTTATGATTCCTCAGATATTCTATCCATAAAATGAGACAGAGTCCCCCATACATGCATATATGCACTACTTTGTCTATGTAGGGGATTTCTTCCATATCTGTTTTGGGAGGAGTGAAAAAGGAAAGATAAAAGATGATAGCTACAATGATCAAGGATACCGGATATTTTCTAAAATAATATAGCATACTTTAATTTTTTTGTGATTCATCGCAAAAGTACGATTAATTTTATACTTTTGCAGGCTAATTAGTGTTGATTTATAATAATTTGATAGTTTTTTATGCAAAAAAGCGAAAGAGTAAATTTCGGAAGTAAGATTGGGGCTGTTCTGGCGGCGGCAGGTTCGGCTGTAGGACTTGGTAATATATGGAGGTTTCCCTATGAGACGGGAAATCATGGAGGTGCGGCATTTATTTTGGTATACTTGGCGTGTGTTCTTATGTTGGGAATGCCTATTATGATTGCCGAATTCACAGTAGGTCGTCATTCAAAAGCAAGTACGGGACGTGCTTATAAGGTTTTGGCTCCCGGAACTCATTGGAAGTGGTTGGGATATTTGGGAGTTTTGGCCGGTTTTCTTATTCTAGGATATTATTCGGTAGTGGCAGGATGGACTTTGGAGTATATATTGGAAGCGGGAGTTAATGGTTTTGCAGATAAGAAGCCGGAAGATTTTGTGGTTGCTTTCCAGAGTTTTTCGAAGGATCCTGTTCGTCCACTTATTTGGCTGGTCATCTTTTTATTGGTTACCCATTTTGTTATAGTAAAGGGAGTGAAAGATGGAATAGAAAAATCTTCGAAGGTGTTGATGCCTGTTTTGTTTATACTGATAGTAGTTTTGGTAGGGTGTTCATTGTCGCTTCCCAATGCGGAAAAAGGTTTGGAGTTTCTGCTGAAGCCTGATTTCAGTAAAGTGAACGGAGATGTTTTCTTAGGGGCTATGGGGCAGGCGTTCTTTTCCTTAAGTTTGGGAATGGGATGTCTTTCAACCTATGCTTCTTATTTTGGGAAAGAAACCAAACTGGGAAATACGGCTCTGAGTGTCGGTGTGATTGATACTTTTGTGGCTGTCTTAGCCGGATTGATTATTTTTCCGGCAGCCTTTTCTGTAGGTATCCAGCCGGATGCGGGACCATCATTAATTTTTATTACATTGCCTAATGTTTTTCAACAAGCTTTTAGCGGTGTGCCGATATTAGCTTATATTTTCTCGGTGATGTTCTATGTCTTGCTGGCTTTGGCTGCATTGACTTCTACTATTTCTTTACATGAAGTGGTGACGGCTTTTCTGCACGAGGAATTCAATTTAACTCGTGGCCGTGCTGCTAGATTGGTCACCTTCGGGTGTATTATAATTGGGGTCATTTCTTCCTTGTCATTGGGGGTTATGCAGAAATATACGCTGTTTGATAAGGGATTCTTTGACTTGCTTGATTTTGTCACTGCAAAAATAATGCTTCCTTTGGGTGGTTTGCTGGTATGTATTTTTGTAGGATGGTATTTGAAACGTTCCGTTTCTTATGAGGAATTGACCAATGGAGGAAAGCTGAAAGCAGGTCTTTTCAATCTGTATATCTTTTTGTTGAGATACGTGGCACCTGTGGCTATCATTTTGATTTTTATCAATGAATTAGGGCTAATTTAGAATTGTAATGTGGAAAGACTTTTTCTATTTCTCGAAAAGCGAACGCAGAGCTATACTTTTTTTGTTGACTTTGCTTTTCATATTTATGTGTATATGGGTTCTTTTTCCAGTAAAGGAAGAGTCTTTGGAACAGGATCAAGAGGGAATAGAAGAAATAAAAAACTTTCTGGCCGGAGTACATGAAATGGAGGAGAAGGAATCTCTGCAATATTCCTATGATAAGCCTAAGAGAATAGAGGTGGTATTGGCTGCCTTTGATCCAAATTCAGCTGATTCCATCGAATTTTTGCAATGTGGATTGCCTCCTTTTATTGCACATACTATTTTGCAATACCGGAGAGCCGGCGGTAAATTCAGGACAGCGGATGATTTCTCTCGTGTTTATGGCTTGTCGTCCGAGAAATTTAATATCTTAAAACCCTATATCCAGATTTCAGAGGCTTTTCGGCGGAAACAGGATACATTGCACTTTATCAAAAAGGTGGAGAAAGATACGTTGGCAGCTTATAAATATCCGGAAGGAACTTTAGTCGATTTGAGTGAAGCGGACACTACCGAGTTGAAAAAGATTCCGGGAATAGGCAGTGGCATTGCACGCATGATTGTGGCTTACCGGAAACGTTTGGGAGGTTTTTATGACACGGTTCAGTTAAAGGAAGTGAACTATGTAGATGAGGATATGTTGAAGTGGTTTAAACTCGGAAATACACCAATTCATCGGATAAATGCCAATAAGGCTGGGCTTGACAAACTTCGCTCTCATCCTTATATGAATTTTTATCAGGCAAAGGTGATTATAGAATATAGGAGGAAAAAGGGAAAATTAAAAAGTCTTTCCCAGTTATCCTTGTATGAGGAATTCACTGAGAAAGACTTGGAACGTTTGTCGCACTATCTTGCTTTCGATTAATTGTTGGGATAACCAGCAGCTTCTGCTATTTTTACCGGAATTTCGGTATTGTCGATGCGGCCTTGGAATAGTTGGGCGCCGGCTCCGATAGCGAATACGGGGACATAACCTCCTGAGTGCCCTCCACTGGTCCAACCTACTAGAGCGATGTCATCCAGAATTCTCTTGGCCTCAGCTGCCAAAGGTTCGTCTTGTTGATATTCACTTTGGGTTAAATCTATCTCTTTACCGCTAAATGATTCATCATATACTTTCTTCAGGGATGCTTCTTGCTTTTCATTCAGTTGAATACTATCCCAAAATCCGAAATTATCCTTCAATGATTGCTTGATAACTTCCCAAGGTACTTGATTCTTGTATTTTTTTCTTAATTCGTTTACAATTTTGGTATATCCGCTTTCACTTACTTTTTGTGATTTTAAAGCTTGTAGGTTCAAAGTATACGGACCTTTTCCTAAAACGATTCCTCCGGTTTCGTGGTCGGCTGTTACTACAATCAGGGTTTCATCAGGATGTTGTTCGTAGAATTCGTAAGCAACTTTTATGGCATTATCCATATCCATCACTTCGTGGAATGCAGTAGCGGCGTCGTTGCTGTGGCAAGCCCAGTCTATTTTACCTCCTTCAACCATAAGGAAAAACCCTTTTGATAGATCTTTAGATAGGAAATTGATTCCGGCACGGGTGATTTCAGTTAAAGTCATATCGCCTTTTTTTCGATCGATAGCATAGGGGATAGCACTATTGTCTGTTGCTGTCGCAGGTTGTAAGAGAATCAGTTTATCCGATTTTTTTGCTTTTTTCTGATAGTCTTTGTAGCCACGGGCTATGGTATATCCGGCTTTGTCCACTAGTGTATACAAACTTTCTGAATTTGAACCGGCGGCTTTTTTGTTGGTGGGATCTAAAAAGTCTGATCCTGCATAGAAATCGAAGTTGGCATCAATCAAATCCAGACCTACGTTGTAATAGCTGCTTCTTTGTCCTTGGTGTGCGTAAAAAGCAGCCGGTGTGGCATGGTCTACGCTGACACTGGTACTGATACCTACACGGCAACCTTTTTCTTTTGCCCAAGAAGCAATACTGTTAACTTTGGTTTCCAGATCCTTTTTCACACCTAATGCGCCATTTTTTGTTTTGTTTCCCGTAGCAAGTGCTGTTCCTGCAGCGGCTGAATCTGTCACTCCGTTGGTTGCCGAGAAAGTAGTGGCTATGGTTGCATAAGGAAATTGGGTGAATAATAACGGAGTCACACCAATTTTGCCTTCCAACTCCCCACGATACATCTCTGTTCCTAAAACTTGGTTAACACCCATTCCATCTCCGATGAAATAAAATACATACTTTGCTTGCTGTGCCTGTACAAAAAGAATGGACAGGAATACAAATACGGTAATAAATGATAGTTTTTTCATATTAATTGAGTTAATGACATTTTTCTTTTTTTAGTCTAGCAAATATAGGGAAAAAAGACTTTTTATCGGTATTTCTTTTTTGAATAATTGAGATTTAATGACCAAATACTTTTTTTGCAATAAGTTTGTAAATGAAATGTTCTTGAGGTGTAATATAAAAAATCTGTTTGGGAGTAGGGAAATCCGTTTTTTGTACTATGTATCTGTTTGCTTTCGACATGAATATTGCATACAGATAATTGCTTTAATATTAGTGATTATTAATTATAAATCTTATATTTGTCTAATCTAGAGTCAGTAAGGTAAAGTATGGGAGAATTTATAAACGTATTAGTGTCAAAAGGGAAAAGCAATTTGATACCGGAAAAAGACAACCTGTATGGACAGTTTGTCGGTGAATGGGATTTTGAATGGGTTGATAACCAAGGTACAACAGGCGAAAGACATGTTCAGGGAGAGTGGATATTCGCTTGGGTACTGGAAGGGACTGCAATTCAAGATGTGTTTATTTGTCCTTCGCGTAAGGCGCGGATTAAAGATTATCAACCGGATGCAGCTTATGCGACTACGGTACGTATGTATAATCCTAATACAGAAGCATGGGATATTTTATATACGGAATTAGGAGGGGCTACACAACTGGAAGGAAAAAGAGAAGGAAACAGGATTGTTCAGACGGAAATTAATGAGAAGAATATACAGTGGGTGTTTTCGGAAATTACAGCGACCTCATTCCGTTGGCAACGTATGGTAAAGTGTCCGGATGATACTTGGGAAACTGAAGCTGAACTTTTTGCAGTTCGTCGATGATTAAGATTTATATGCATATTATATAAGTTTGAGATATTGCAGTCTAAAATAGACTTGTTGTAGTAGAAGCTCAGAGGTGATTTGACGAGTTTATAAAAAAAGAATGTGTGAATGATAAACAATCTCAGAACCGTTTTCTTGCATTTGGCGGAGAAACTGTATTCAAACTAAATCCTGCCAGCTATACGCAGGAAAAGATGTGGGGCAGGTATATGGAATCTTTGCGTAAGAATCTTTCTGCTTATACTCTTGATGATGCTCCCGAAGATGTTCGGGAACTCTACAAAGATGAATTCATCCAGCTTTATGCTTCAAGTATAAGGTGTTTTTTTAATATGCATCAAATTGGGATTTATATCGGGAAGGAGTAGTTTTGCTCCAAGACTTAATCAAATATGGAGGCAGGTCAGAAGTGGAGAAAGTTATAATCGAGCTGAAAGCTCGTATACCTCGTCATCCAGTCTATATTGCCGTATTTTGTGTTTTGTGAGAAAATAAAAAATCCTGATTCCCGAAATCAGGATTTTACTGTCTTTTTTTCTTCAAGGTGGTGCCACCAGCAACCGAAAATCGGTTTGTATAGCACTATTTCTCAATAAGTTATATCTTTCCTACGATGTAAGTCCCTTGAATAAGGTTTTCACAGCTTTGCACCGTTCAACATCAGTTTGTATCTTGGGTACGCATTTCTGAATGCGAAGATAGTACATTTTCTGATATTAAATTCTTTAATTTAGATTTTTGTTAGTAAGTCGATGAAATTATTTATTTAGAATATCTATACATCTATCTAACATGACTTCATTGTCAATTATTACAATATGCAGTTTTTTTCTTGTCCTAGTGATTATTTGATATAACATTTGTCTTTGCGAATAATAAGTATTATCAGCAATTAAATCTCCTTGAGAATTATATTTAAAAGAGTCATCTATGACTATCACAACGTTGTCGAACTCTTGACCAACTACAGAATGTGCGCATTCTGTATCACCGGATAAGTATGCTTCATAATGGAAGGTTGAGCGTGTTCCCGGTGTGTAATTAGGCACTTTCCAGTTTTTCTTCGATAATTCTTGCAGCAATGATTTTGCAGAAAAATAATTTTTGCAATATGTAAGTTCAATGTTGGGATAGTCTATGTTGGATATATTCTTTTTGAGATTGAAAAGTTGTCTTATAAAATATGCAATTTCTTTATTTGTTCTAATTTTATCTGTTAGCTTATAGGGGGTACATGATAATTCTTTTTCAATCCTTTCTTTGGTATGGTAATTTTTCTCATTATCACGCAAGTATTGGTTTTCATCGTATGAGAATATGCATTTTTTATTGAAAGTGCGTACTTCCTCTATATATTTATCAAATTGATATGGATACATTCGTTGGGCTTCGTCAATTATAATTAAGTCAAAATCTGTCGTATTCGGAGCATATTTAGGCATATGTATGCTCCAACCATATTCTTCCATTAAGATTTTGTGACCACTATTTAGTGGAGCACAATGTAAAATAAGTACTTTTTCGCCTTTCCGAATGCTTTCTTTAGCTATATGATAAGTCAATAATGTTTTGCCTGTTCCTGCACTACCTGTTAAAGCTATGAATTTTGTTGTTGCGTCAGATAACTTTGTTCGGATTTCATTATATATTTGTTCTTGTTGAACTGTAAGAAAATATCCTTCTGCCATAAATTTTTCAGGAGAATTGAAAGGAGAAACTAAATAGTCGGATGGATTAAATAAATCATCAATATTGTTGAATGTTACTACTTCTTGAAGCAACAGCTTGTTGCACAACTCATTAAAAGTCGCTTCTTTTATTTCATTATTGCTATCTTTTCTTATGAGTTTGTAAAGCTTATTTTCATTTAAAATATAGGTATAAATATAAATTTCCTTATCCAAGAACTCGAGGTAGTATTTATTCTTTTGCTGTTGTTTGAATATCTTGTCTATTGAACTCTCCGTTTTTATTTCTATGTTGATAATATAATTATCACCAAATCTAAGTAAATCAAATTCTTTTCCAATTTGTGGTATTGAATATCCTAAATAATAGTTGTTAACAATGGTGATGCTATTTTTTATTTTTAACAATTCATTCACAAAAGATTCTATACCATTAAGCTCGTAATCTTTTATTCCACTGATTATTCCGTAACTATTCATAAGTTTTTGGAATAGTGTATTACTTAGTTTTCGATAAGCTTCTATGATAGATAGAATATTGACATTTTTCATAGGGCAAATTTGTAAATACTAATTCTAAATATGATGATAATTTTTACTTGGTGTTTCATCTCTTTGGGCTATTCCAATAATATCCTCCATTTTTCTGTGCCCCTCTAAACTTTATCAAATCTAATCTAACCAAAGAATTTAAGTAGCGTTTAGCAGTCGGAACACTTTTGCCTATTAATCTTGCAATTTTAGACGAATTAAGTCCCGGATATTGCTTGATGATATTTAGTACTTCTTGTTCTTTTGAGTTTACAGTATCATTTACAGTATCATTTACAGTATCATTCTTGATACTGATACCTCTTTTGAATATAACCGTAAACATCCCGTCCGTATGAAATTCAGGCTCAGGAAGATTGGCTTCTTTCATGGCTTCCTGCATACGGGGAATACCGGATGCGATCTTTTCAACCAAATGCATGCGGGTAAATAATCCAAAGATTAACGGGTTACGTGTCATACTCTTGTGTCCGAAATCTTTAGCTACAATAGGCAAAAGCCCTCCGGGATTAGAAACCTCTACCCGGTCATCAAACATTTCTATTGTAATGGTTGCTCCCTGTTCGTAATAATCACGATGTGAGAGAGCGTTAATAATGGCTTCTTTGAACACAGTAAGAGGAATTTCCCAAATTTCTTCTCTTGGTCCTGCTCCCTCAATTTTATAAGCTACTTGCAGTTTACTTTCCAGCCATGCCATAGCCTGCAAATATTGTTGGTATAGTGGACCGCCAAAGGTTTTATCATCTATGATATATACTTTGGTTGTTCCTTTGAAAAGGACACATCTTGTTACTGCGTGTGGAAATTTTCGTTCAGGTTGTTTCCCAAAAAACATGGCTGCACCGTTCTTGGCTATTCCTTTATCCGTAAATAGTTCTAAATTCTCAAATATCTGTTTGTCGGCAGTCGATGGGCTTAATCTTGCTTCTGTGCGGAAGTCTTTTATTACTTGTTCATCTGCATCAGTGTAGATATTGAACCATGAACAGGGAATGGCATCAAAAAATATTTTGTTGCATTCCTGAAAGAAGCTACGCATTTCTTCGACAGTACGAAGTTTCTGTGAGTTTGCTCCCTCACGCACAAAGATAGAACCGGAAAATATATAAGGCTTGTCTTTACCTGACGGAACATCAATTACCCAAACTGTCTTATCTTCGATACTTACCGCATACATATCACAATGAAGAGCCGGAGATATTTCACTGATAGAGCCTTGAATGGCTGAACGTTTGTCATTCTCTAAATCTGTGCCAATAATCTGTCCGTTATCATTTATACCAATGAGTAAATACCCTCCGTCTGCATTAGCGAAAGCGCAAATTTCTTCTATTAGTTCACGAACCTTTGAAGGAACACGAACTTTGAACTCTACATTATAGCCTTCTCCGCTATCAATAAGTGATTGTATGGTTTCTGTATTTGTCATAGACATCTATAAATATAATGCAAAAATAGTCATTTCTACTGTTTCAATAACTCTAAAAACAAGGATATGCATATGGTTTACTTCAAATTGTTCTTTCTGAAATTAGAGGGGCTGCATCCTCTATACTTTTTGAAAAACTTATTAAGATGGCTCTCATCAGTAAATCCTAATTCTTCAACGATCTCACAAATTCTCATTTGACTATGCAATAATCTATTTTCTACTAACTTTAGTTTGTAGTTTAAAATGTATTGCTGCATAGTTTCATTAGTATGTTTTTTGATATATCGTCCTAAATAATTCTCCGAAATGCCAAAATGTTGGCTAATATCTTTTGCTCTGATTTTACCTGTTTTATAGATATTTGCTTGAATATACTGCAATATGTCAAGCGATTTGTCCTCAGAGCATTCATCCACCTGTTCAGGCAAGAACATTGCGATATTGCGTGCTACCACAATAATAATCGTATTAATTATTTGTGTTATAATCTCCTTGCTGTATAAATTTCGGTTAATATATTCCCTGATAATCGCTTCAATCATGGGTTTCACCAGTAACTTATCTACTTTATTTCTTAGTATACAACCGGGTTGATGATTAGCATGTTGAAGAATAAACTCCAGTCTTTGGATATTTTCAGCACCGAAAACAGAAGAATGTATATATATGTCGTTAAACTTGATGTCGACAAACTTAGTTGTTGTATGGATTTCGAAAGAATGCGTATCTCCGGGAGTAATCATAAACAAATGTCCGTCATGATAAGGAAACTTATTGTTGTTAATCCATTGGATGCCTGTTCCTGAAAGAATATATACTAATTCAAAAAAGGAATGTTTATGCTCTTTTAGCAAGGATTCGTCAAGCTCGCTAAAACTAATTTCGAATGGTTGATATAGGTTTTCTCTTTTCATGCCATAAATATAGCCCTAAAAAATGGACTAATACCAAAATAACGAAAAATAATACCTGAAATCAGCCAAAAAATCGGTATAACTTTGCAACATATTTAAAATTATAGCTTATGAAAACTGAAATGGAAAAATGTTTGGCTGGTGAATGGTATGATTGCCACGACCCATTTTTTATGGATTTGAAAAGTAAAGCTCATCACTTGTTGATGAAATACAATTCTTTGCCGTATGAACAAAAGACTGAAAAACATGCCGTACTAAAGGAAATGTTTGGAAGCATAGGTGCAAATGTTTCTGTCGGTCATTCGTTTATATGTGATTATGGATGCAATATACATATCGGTGATAATGTCACCGTAAATACTGGCTGTACATTTGTCGATTGCAATAAGATTACCATAGGGAACAATGTGCTGGTAGCACCTAATGTACAAATCTATACGGCAACTCACCCGGTAGAGTTTAATGAACGGCTTATATTGACAGAAACCCTGGATGGCTGTAAATATGTCCGTCGAACTTTTGCCCTCCCTGTCATGATAGAGGATAGCTGCTGGATTGGCGGTGGAGTAATTATTTTACCGAGTGTGACAATAGGGCAAAAAAGTGTGATTGGTGCAGGAAGTGTTGTAACCAAAGATATTCCGGCAAATAGCTTGGCGGTGGGAAATCCTTGTCGGGTGATACGGAAAATCAATCAAATGTAAGGTTATGATTAAATTAGTAGCTTTTGATTTAGACGGTACAATTGGAGATACAATTCCCATGTGCCTCAAAGCCTTAAAAAAGGCAGTAACTCCCTATGTTACTCTTAATGATGTATCCGAGAATGATATTTTAGAAACTTTTGGACTAAATGAAAAAGGGATGATAAAAAAACTTGTTGGTAATAATTCGGAAAAAGCCTTGGATGGCTTCTACGTGATATACGAACAAATGCATATAATGTGCCCTCGTCCTTTTGACGGTATAACAGAACTGATTGAGAAGTTAAAAAAGAAATCTATTCCTATTGCTTTGGTTACAGGAAAAGGAGAAAAGAGCTGTGCGATAACATTACGTCAATTTAATATGGACACGTGTTTTGATAAAGTAAAAACTGGAAATCCTTTCAAAAATAATAAAGCAGAGAATTTTAGGGAATTGCTTGCAGATTATAAGTTACAACCGGATGAAATGATATATATAGGTGATACAGTTTCAGATATTGTGTCTTGTAGGGAAGTTGGAATACGATGTTTATCTGCTTCATGGGTAACTTCTTGCTTAGATGTACAAAAATTAGAAGCTCACAATGCTGGGAATGTTTTTTATTCAATAGTTTCACTTGAATGCTATTTAATGGGATGACAAATATATGTGCTTAATAAAAAAACATTTAGTATTTCTATTGTATGAACAAAATATCAGATTGGAGTTTCTTTCGATTATTATCGGAATGCTCACAACGTAAAGTTTCCGTATCAGAGTTTATGGAAGCTATTGAGGAATTGGCTATTCATTTGGTTGATTTCAGTATCAGCGAACAGGATAATAGCGTTTTATTACGCTATTTTTCATTCGGATTACATAGACTTAAATCGTATCATGTACGGTTTGAGCAAGAAAAAAATGCCTTATTTGTATCTCATTGATGAAGCGATTGGGCTACTGAACAATGAAATACGCCTTGTGGAATGGCGTATCAAGTACCCGGAGCAATTCAAATCACACTTTAACAAACAACCTTTTTCCCCTCTTTATTTGGCAGACAAAACAAATCTGATTGATATAATGGAAATTATCAGCGGTTTATTCCTTTCCAAACATATCGTCTATAAAAATGATAAACCTACTTTCTTGTCCGACTTGTCTAAAGTTACAGGCGCATAATCTATGTTTACTGCCTTTTTCATTTTTTCTATTTCTTCGTTCATTGTACCGAGCAGGGTACGCATTTCCGTCTCTTTTCCGAATACCCGTTTCAGGAGAAGTTTTGTCTTCAGAATGAAGAACAGGATGTTCATTGTTCCTGATCCCTAAGCTCGTATACCTCGTCATCCAGTCTATATTGTCGTATTTGCGTTTTGTGAGAAAACAAAAAATCCTGATTCCGTTTGGAAATCAGGATTTTACTGTCTTTTTTTCTTCAAAGTGGTGCCACCAGGAATCGAACCTTTTGCTTCGGCTTATTCTAACTCCTTGAGTGGCTGCACATTTATTGCTTTATCTTTTTATGAAAGCCATTGAATTAGCACTACACTAAATTCATTGCTTTTCTTTATCAATTCAACAATTATCATCTCTTTGACGTTGCAAAGATAAATATAAGGTTCGATTTCCGCAAATATTGGTGCAAGTTTTTTTGGAGACTTCATAATTTAATTATTCTTTCATTGTCATAATTCTAGTATTTGAAATTACGGCGCAGAGATAAATCAAACGTTATTTCTATTATTCTTCTTCATCCACCTTATATCTATATAGATCCTTGACCGTTTTTTTGGTTTGTAACAGGGAATAGGTTATCTTTGTAACCAAATTCATTGATTATGTGCAAATTCTCAGAATCTACAAAGCATAAACTAGGTAATACGGTTGTGTATATTGCGCATTATACGTCCAACCTCAGCAAGACAAAGTTGTTGAAACTGTTGTATCTGATGGAGGAACGTATGGCTTTGAAATTTCATGTTCCGTTCATTGGTATACCGTTTGAGGTATGGCAGGCTGGTCCTGTGGCAAAAGATGTGTTTATTGATCTTTCAGACGGTCCGTTTCTTTTGAAGTCTTTTGTAAAGACTGATTTTAGGGACGGCGGCACTTTCATAGAGGCTGTAGCCGATTTTGATGACAGCGAGTTCTCGGAGTGTGAGATAGAGATGATGGATGAAGTGTTGGCTAAATATGGCAATATGACTGCGTCCGAATTGGTTTCGGAAACGCATAAGGAGGGCACATTGTGGTATCGGACGGCTGCACGTGCCGGACTGCTGGAAGCTTTTAACAAGCATGAATGCAACAATTCCGACCAGCAGATAAACTTTACGGAAGCAATGTCTGATTGTGCGGCGGAAGATTATCGGGAGAGTTTGAATATACGGCAAACAGCTAACCTGTTAAATGCAGAATCTCATGTTTGAAGAAGGTAATTTGTTGTTTTTCCGTCCTTTTTTGTTCAAGAATGGGGCGGAGTCGCAGGACAAGTTTTTCCTCGTATTGAAGAAACTGGAGGGCGATATTCTGCTTGCGAGTTTGCCTACATCTAAAGACCATGTACCCTCGGACTTAGAAGTGAAGCATGGATGCTTGAACATACCGGAACGGATGTTCAATGTGTTTGTACTCCTGTCTGGAGAAAATGTAGCGGTCAAGGAAGATGGAACATCTTTTGCGTTCAAGAAAAATACATTCATTTATGGTGCGAATCTGGATGTATATCCGGTAGAGCGGTTCGACTTGCAGGAGCGGATGGCTCAGACTACTATAGAGAAAATAGGTACATTGGATGAAGCTGTCTTCACTGAAATTGTTGCGTGTCTGTCGGAAAGTAAAATGGTGAAGAATAAGTACAGAAGAATACTGAAAAGTTAAAATCATAAATATTGCACAATATTATCGAAGGACATCGCATATGAGTATCTATGATGGATAAATGGTGCCATCTAATGACATCTGATGACTTTTGATGACGTTGTTTTTTATGTTTCAGATATAAGACGGTTCTTTGCTCCAAATTCATGAAAATGATATACCATGAATATACAGGAAGCAAAGAATATCAGACTTATTGATTTTTTATCCGGATTGGGGTATAATCCGGTGATACAACGTGGAAATGATGTGTGGTATAAATCTCCTTTTCGGACGGAAAAGGAGGCTTCCTTTAAGGTTGACCTTCATAAGGAAGTGTGGTATGACTTCGGACTGGGAAGGGGTGGAGACATTATAACGTTGGCCAAGGAGATTTATCGAACACAGGACATAAGCCATGTGTTACGGTGTATTGAGGATAAAAGGACGGTTCTGAAACCGGTTATTGTCTCCTGCCCTTTTGAAAAAGCGTATCCCGCCTTTCAGGACTTGAAAATCACTCCTCTTGCCAACTGGATACTGCTTGCCTATCTGAAGGAACGGTGCATTGATTTGGAAACTGCCCGAAAAGTATGCAGGGAAGCCTACTTTAAACGGAACGGGAAGAATTATTTTGCCATCGCTTTCCCTAATATTTCCGGAGGGTACGAGATACGGAACAGGTATTTCAAGGCTTGTATCGCTCCCAAGGACATCACCTGTATCATTAGCACGCCGGAGAGCAGGATTTGCTATATTTTTGAGGAGTTTATGGATTTTCTGTCTTTCAGGCCGGCTTTTCCATCTTTGGAAGAGGGGGATTATATAGTGTTGAATTCTGTCAGTAACTTACAGAAGGCCTTTTTTCCCTTTCACGATATAACGGCATCTATTGTTGTCTGGACAATGATACCGCCGGAAAAAATGCGGTGCAGGCATTAAAGGACAAATACGGAATTCGTATATGCGATCTCTCGCATGAATATTCCGGATATAAGGACCTGAATGAATATCTGTGCGGGAAAAACAATCAGCTCCATATATAATAGAGGTCTGTTTGATGATATATCCTTATTTCCATCCTGCCGCATGTGGCAGGAAGCAGGGTGATTTTTAATGTGGCGATACTGTGTTAATAGTAGAATGTGGTCAGATGTGTTTTATGGTCTTTTACAATCTTTACTTTCTGCATCTGTCCGTATATCTCACGCACGGATACCGGACAGTCCATCTTTTTCCATTCTTCCGGGGAAATCCTCATGTCGGAATGCCTGAAACATAGCATGGTCATTTCCGGGGAATCCTCTTCTGCGAATATGAAACCTTCATGGTCGTCGACAAACTGCCTGAGTCCATCCTCATCCTTGCAGGATATTTCTCAGGTGTACATATCCCCGCCCGGGTGTTTTTGCGGATATGGATTTTGCACCATTCATGGCTTTCCGGTTGTTCAGGTGCGCCACACTCCCACAGGGCTATTTTTGCATCGTAGTAAACCTCCCCATTTTCACGTGCTCCGTAATGCCCCAGTGCTTGAAACGGCTGGTAGTCCATGTATTGAACCTTACATCACCGGTCTTTACCAGCACGCAGTCGCCGCCATGCATATCGTATTTGATGCCCTTCTTATCCCGGGACACGAATGGGACACGGGAGAAATTCCAGAGCACAATGTTATCTCCATACACGGCATCTACGAAGAACGGCAGGGAACGTTCACCGTATCCGGAAATAAAAAAACAGACTGTCACCTGTATGGGGATACCGGTTGGAACGTGTCTTTTCGATATGTTCCACCACCGTGTTCACTTTCTCTATGTCTTCCCGGACAAGCCCGTGTATCCGGTCACACCAGTAGTTCAGACGGATGAATGTTTCCTTGCAATACTTCTTTTTTGTTTGAATCATGATCTTTTTTATTTTATGGTTAAACATGCCCAGCTTTGGTAAAGCCGGTATTTCTTTTCTTATATGCATCCGTTTGTCTTTTGCCCTGATTGTGCAAGGCTTGGCGAAAAAATACCGTAGCGAAGCGAAGATGATTTTTCAGCCAACCAGTCCGAAGAACCGTCTTGCACGATCAGGGCAAAAGGCTATCTTTGTAGGTAAGAAATAGAACGGATTCTAAGGTGGACCTTTAACCCGCCAACAGATATCCGCTGGTATCCTCTGAAAAATGTAATGTTGTTATCAAGTTATCATCGAAAAAAGTGTATTACATGTTGGTTTCTATCCTTGAAAAAATGTACATTTGCAAGAAACAAGTGAATAATTCTTATTTTAAAGGAATCGATGAAACGGAAGATTATACAACAGTTGAAACTTTGGAAAGATAATCCTGCGAGAAAACCTTTGATACTGTTGGGTGCTCGTCAGGTTGGTAAAACTTGGGTGATGAAACAGTTTGGTCTGACTGAGTTTGAGAATGTAGCCTACATCAACTGTGATGTCGAGCCACTGGCCAAAGAGTTATTTGCAGCCGACTATAACATCCCCCGTATTTTGCTGACACTTCAGGCTATCACAGGAACGAAGATTGAAGCAGGAAAAACGTTGATTGTATTCGATGAGTTGCAGGAAGTGGAACGGGGATTGCATAGCTTGAGATATTTTCAGGAAAATGCGCCTGAATATCATGTGATGGCGGCTGGCTCCTTGTTGGAAATTACTTTGGGAAAAGGTCAGTCCTTTCCGGTGGGTAAGGTAAATGTAATGCATCTATATCCGATGGATTTTGAAGAATTTCTGATGGCTGCCGGTGAAACTGATTTGTGCGACTTGCTGCATCAGCCCGATTGGGAAATCTTAAAGATTCTCAGTTTAAAATATATTGATTTGCTTCGTCAATATTACTATGTAGGTGGCATGCCTGAAGTGGCGGATTGTTTCTTTCAGCATCAAAACTTGCAGGAGGTACGTGACAAACAGACTGAAATTTTGGATGCTTATCGGCGGGACATCTCCAAGCATACGACACCTACTGAAAGTATACGTATCGGACAAGTGCTGCAATCCTTGCCTTCGCAGTTGACCAAGAAGAACAAGAAATTCATCTATAATGTGTTGAAGAAAGGAGCTAGAGCTACGGAATATGAACTCGCCATTCAGTGGCTGATGGATGCAGGTCTGGTACATAAAGTCAGCCGGATAAAAGAACTGCAGATGCCTGTCAAATTTTACGAAGATCTGGGTGCCTTCAAATTATTCCTGCTTGATTGCGGTCTTTTAGGTTGTATGACCGAAGCGCCCGCCAGCCAGATGTTGGTAGGAGATAATGTATTCAAGGAGTTCAAGGGCGCCTTTACCGAACAGTTTGTCTTGCAGCAATTGGTGGCCCAAGGCTTTTCGCCCTATTATTGGAGCAGTGACAAAACACCTGCGGAGATTGACTTTGTGGTACAGACGGAGCATCGTGTGATACCGGTGGAAGTGAAAGCTGAAGAGAATGTACGTGCGCGTTCCATGTCGGAATATATTAAAAATCATCCCGATTATCAGTTGAAAGGACTGCGCATCTCCATGATGGGGTATCAAGATCAGGAATGGATGGAGAATATTCCGTTGTTTGCCATTACGAAGTTCTTTGGATAAATGGCACTTTCATGGATATGAGATATACATATGAAGAACTTTGGGAGGCTTATCAAAACCTTCTGAGGGAGAATGCTGTTTTGAATCAGGAGATTCAGCGCCTCAAAAGCAGGAATGGAAAAGCAGGGGGGACTGTCGGGGATAGCACACTCTTCCAAAAAGAACAGCCTGATGTCCGCTTGTCTTTGGAGGAGAAGGTAGCTTTGTTCCGGAGCCTGTTCCGAGGCAGGGAAGATGTGTTTGCTCGACGTTGGTATAGCCGTACTTCCGACAAGTCCGGGTATCAGCCGGTATGCCTGAATGAATGGAATCGAGCATTCTGTGACAAAAAGAAGTTTAAATGTGCGGAATGTCCCCATCGCCAATTCAAGGTGCTTTCCTATGAGGATGTGTATAAGCACTTGGAGGGAAAGCATCCGGAAGGGTGTGATGTAATAGGTGCGTATGCTATTCTTCCTGATAATACCTGCTGCTTCTTATGCGCCGATTTCGACGATAAGTCCTGTGTCCATGGCTATCAGACTGATGTACTGGCCTATGTGAAGGTTTGCAAGTCATGGGGGATACACTGTTATATGGAACGTTCCCGTTCAGGCAATGGGGCCCATGTTTGGATTTTCTTCGGGCAACCTGTACCTGCCGTAAAGGCAAGAAAGTTAGGCTTTGCCTTGTTGACTCATGCCATGGAGCGGGACGTGAAGTTGACTTTCAAGTCTTACGACCGTTTATTTCCGAATCAGGATTATCTCCCAGAGGGTGGATTGGGGAACCTCGTTGCTTTGCCTTTGCAGGGACAAGCCCGTAAACTGGGCAATAGCGTCTTTGTCGATGAAGATTTTGTAGCTTTTAAGGACCAGTGGAATTATCTGCGGCAGGTTGTTAAGGTTTCAGAGAAGGAAGTGGATGTCCTTCTTCAACGGAAAGGGCTTTCAACGGATATAGGCGAATTATCCACCACCAGTGAAACTGCTCCTTGGAAAGTTCCCGGAGTGCAGGCTGTCACCCGATATGATTTCCCCAAAACAATGAATATTGTCCGTTCCAATCAGATTTATGTGCCGTTGAAAGGCGTTTCCGGGAAAGTGCTGTCACATCTGAAGCGGGTTGCTTCGTTCAGGAATCCGGAATTCTATGCTAAACAAGGAATGCGCCTTTCTACCTATAATATACCGCGTATCATTTCCTGTGCGGAAGTTCTGGAGGATTATTTGGCATTACCTCGGGGCTGTGAGGATGCGGTATTGGATCTGTTGAATGTCAGCGAGGTAGCTTATACCATTCAGGACGAACGGGAAAAAGGGCAAGTGCTCACGGTGCATTTCAAAGGGCAGTTACGTGAAGAACAAGCCGAAGCTGTACATGTGCTGATGCAGTATGATCAGGGTATCCTAAATGGAACAACAGCATTCGGTAAAACCGTAACAGCCATTGGGCTGATTGCCGAACGTAAGGTAAATACCTTGATTTTGGTGCATACGAGGACCTTGCTGGAACAATGGAAGGTGCGGTTGGAGGAATTTCTGGAGTTGGAATATCCGATAGAAGAAACCGTTCCGAAGCGGGGAAGGAAGAAGGCTTTTTCTCCCTTTGGTACACTAGATTCCAAAGGGAATAGCTTGCATGGATGGGTAGATGTCGCTCTCATGCAATCCTGCTTGACCGATGAGGGTGCAAAGTCTTTCGTCCGCCAGTACGGCATGGTGATTGTCGATGAGTGCCATCATGTTTCTGCGGTCAACTTTGAGCAAATCTTGAAATCGGTTCCTGCCACGTATGTGTATGGGCTGACAGCTACTCCCATTCGGAAGGACGGTCATCAGCCTATTATTTTTATGCAATGTGGGCCGATACGCTATTCGGCAGATGCCAAAAGTCAAATAACCAGGCAGACTTTCAAGCGATGGCTGGTGCCTCGATTTACAGCATACCGGGACCTTTTAGATGAACCGCCAATATACGCGCGAATCGTACAATCCCTTGCTACGGATGAACAGCGGAATGCACAGATAGTGGAAGATGTGCGTATGGCTCTGGCAGACGGACGGACACCGATCGTGCTGACTACGCTCACTTCGCATGTGGAACGGCTGGGGTTGCTGCTTTCTGCATATTGCAGGCATGTCATTACCTTGGTGGGATCCGAATCCATGAAGGAGAAGCGTGAAAAGATGGAACGGTTGGCAGCGCTTCCTCCAGAGGAACCTTTGGTGATTATGGCAACCGGACGTTATGTAGGTGAAGGCTTTGATTATCCTCGTTTGGATACCCTATTCTTGGTTTCTCCTGTTTCATGGAAAGGCATTGTGGCACAATACGCCGGACGTTTGCACCGCGAGTATCATGGAAAGACTGATGTCCGCATTTATGATTACATCGACATTCACTTGCCATTGTGCGACCGCATGTACCAGCGCAGGCTGAAAGGATATGCGGCTATTGGCTATCAGTTGTTAGAGAAAGGAGTGCTTGTAACCGGTCATCATACGCAAAGTATATTTTCAGGTAATAACTATCTGTCCTCCTTGGTTGAGGATATAGCTCAAGCCAGACATTCCGTAATTATCTCTGTAACGAAAACCGGATTGAAAAAGCGTTCTCAATTAGGAATCGCCTTGAAGGAAGCCATGCAGCGGGGAGTACAGGTGGTTGTGTTCGTGAAAAACAAGACTAAAGAAGCAGAGTGGTTGCAAAGGGAGGGTTTGACGGTTCGTGTATCCGAACGTTTGACCTTTCAATTGGTGATGATTGATAAAAAAAAGATGTGGTATGGCAGCATCAATTATATGGGTTATGCCACGGAAGAAGAGTGTGCAGTAAGGTTTTCTGATGAACACTTGACAGCGGAAATGCTGGATGTGTTGTATGGTGAGTGAGCAGATTTTGGGAGGAGAGAGTTTGCATCAACAATGGTAAGTGTTATACTGATGAGAAAGTTACTCATACAAGATGACCGATTTATCATAGCCCCATAAAGTTTCGGCCTGTTATATCAGAAATTCTTGATAATAAGTGACATTATATTGAAGATTAAAGCGTAATTATGATGCGTTATCAGTACAATGACAGTTAAAAATAGAGATCGAGAAGGAAAATTATGAAATAATTCTTCTAAACCGCTTACATGCTCGGGCACAACTGGGAGGCGTTTTTTGAGGAACACTCATACTTTTCCATGCTCCGCAATTGGCATAACCATTACGGTTAGCCCACTGGAGATTGTATTCGCATTGAAAACAAGTGCGCGACGAAGGGTCTGACAATGCTTCCTGCTCATCAATTATTCTACGTTTTTCTGCTAATTCAGCTTTACGTTTTTCTATGGAGATTTTCAGCTCTTCTTCCTCCTTTTTCTTTCTTGCTTCAGCTTCTAACCTTTCCTTCTCTTCGATTCGTTCCTTTCTCTCGTTCTCGGATTTAATACGTTCATATTCTTGCTGGTAATTTTGGAATAACTCAGACTTGCAGAGCCTATATTTATGTCCGCTTTCTTCAATGACTAAGTATTGATTTATACCTGTCAAACTGTAAACAGGAACACCTGCACAATGGTACGAACATCCCAATTCACATTGCCTGCATTCAGATTCATCAACCACCCGTACGGGCTTTCCGGCCTTGTTGTACAAAGATCCTACTTGAGAAAAATAAGTCACGTTATTCATCCATTTCCTGTCCTTTGAAGAAGATAACAGAAAAGATTCCAGTGTTTCCAGACTTTGGTTGGAAAGGTCTATTTCCAAGCAATTCATGTTCTTGTAATCAATAGCGGTCTTGTGTTGGATCTTGTACTGAAAAAGGAATTCAATAAGATATTGCCGACCTTCTTTTGTTGTCGCGATTACGTCCGGTTGTTTATCCGCCCGTTCAAAGCAACAGTCAATTCGTACATCAATGAATTCAATATCCATTTCAGGAAATATTCCATAATAAGAAGGTGCATGAATACGTTTTGCGCTTTGGATAATCTGCTCTGCCAATTTATACATAGTGACCACATAGCATATCTTAAGGTTGGCTCCACGTGTATCACTGTAATGGGCAAAACCGTGCTGTCTCACTTCGCCATGACGGGCAAGCAAGCGTTCGTGACAATAAGGACACCTGCATCCGCATTGAATGCCTCTGGGCACGTCGTCAACATGGACCATCTTACCTTGTTCATTTTCAGCCCAGGAGAAAACAAAATCGATATTCATACCTCAAGATTTATGTTAATCAGTCAGGATTGAACTTTGGATAACTTTTCCAGTAAAGTCCGGCATTACGTCATACATTTTGCCGGACAATTCTGACTGTTTGTTGAAAGAAATGCATCCATATTCCTCTTTGGAGTCGTAAAAGACACCAATAATCTGCTCGATGTACACATCGGCGGATTTTTTGTTTATGAAATAGGCATCGAATTCCTTTAGGAACCGGGCCTTGACAACCGGTCCACATATTATTTTCTCTAAGAAGGAACGCAAATCCTTTTCGGGTATCTGCTGTAAAACCTCGATTATTTTTTCTTTCTTTATGCTGTTTTTCTTTTTTGCCATGTTATAGTATATAATAGGTTACAGTTCGGTTTTTGGCTTTCCATTTGACTTGTCAACTTGTCAACACGTAATTATGACAAAGATAAGTCTTTTGCTTCTAATTAGCTTCTAAAAAATGGTATATTTGCAGACTGATTGTTTGAAAACAGATGTAAAGTATGGTACAAATAGAAAAGAAGATGTAATGTTTAACGGAAGCATGAGGGTAAGCCAACCGCATGCTTCAAAATATTACATCAAAATGAGCAGATCAAGAAAAAAGTTCCCGGCTGGGGTTAATTGTTGCTGTAAGTCTCAGAAGAAGGGAAAGAAAGTGGCATCCAAGCGGTTCAGACGAAAAGTGAAAGTACTGATGCACCAGGAAAGTTATGAGCGACTGCCTTTTTTCTCCATCGAATTGACTTCTCCGTGGGATTTGGGTGGAGACGGAAAATCTTTCTATGGTTTTCGCTCCGAGTGTGACTGGTATGAAAAGGTAATGCGGAAATGACGGAAAGCTTTGATTCCACGGTAAAAAGCTACCTTGTTCATAAGTAGTGTGCTTGCTAGCCCAACTTTAACGCCCCGAAAAATCAGCCTTTTTCGGAGCGTTAAAGTTGCAAAATCGTTGATACCTAATATTTCATTTTTCTAATTAAACATGTCTGGCTTTTGTGAATATGTGGGGTTATCCATCAAAAGCTTCCATCCTGTTTTTTTCCAACAGTGCGAGGATATCCTTTTCCTTGTACAGTAATTTGCCTCCCACTTTGTAATAAGGCAGTTTGCCGTCCATCCTGTACCCGGCCAGTGTCCTTCGAGTCAATTTCAGTTCTCCGGACAGCTCAATGTCTGTCATGTAGCGTTCTCCGCCCAGGAGTGGCCGCAATTTTTCTGCCTGCGTGTCCAGTATTTTGGCCAAGCGGTCTATATTCCGGAAAAAACGTATGATTTCCGGGCTTTCCTTGGTCAGCATGGATTGGATCATACCGTTCGATTTTGAGGTGTTACCAGATGGATCTCCGCCTCCATAAAGCGGATGATATCCTGCCGTTTGTAATACACTTTACGGTCTATGTAACTGTAGGGTATGGATCTGCTTCTCCGGAGTTGTAGCATTTTCCTTGGCGAGACATCCATAAGCGTACATGCCTCCTGGTTGTCGATCCACTCATCCATGCCCCGCGTGTTTCTTCCGCATGTCTCATACACTCTTCTGGCGATGGCTTCCAGGGCCTCGTTCATTTCCATGAATGTTCCGGCCTCGATACACACAAATTCCATAAGTCGTTTCTTTTTTAAGTTTGATACGAAAGTATGCCTTGGGGAGTTCATATCCAAAAAGGTGTCCGCAAACGTCATCAGATGTCATCAGATGTCAGATATACATTGGTTTATGATATTTTTAGTCCGTTCCCGAAAAAATAAGGCATGGTGGTAACGGATGACCGGTAATGTGTAAAGTTTACAATCCATATTTTACAGTTTTACACTTTACCAGTTTACATCTGTTACATTCAAAAAGATATATATACATCTTTTATGTCTAGTTATCAGTATATTATCTTATCAATCAAAAGACACGAAAGAGGTATGGCATACATTTTTCACAATAAAATGGTACATACTCTTACAGTGCGCACAAGAAAGGGTATTTCAGTAATAACCTTTAAAAGACAGGAGAGATACGCCATGATGTATATAGACAATGAAGTGCTTGAGAAAATGATAATGACCATAGTGGAAGGGTTTGACCGCATAGAGAAGAAACTGGACAGGATGGGGCGTGTGAAGGATTTCATGAACGGGGACGAGCTTTTGGACAACTATGACATAGCCAGGCTGCTCAACGTGTCGTTGCGGACAGTCGCCCGCTACCGGGAAAAAGGGCTGATCCGCTATTACCAGACGGACGATAACGGAAAGAACTTCTACAGAAGCTCGGAAATACAGGAATTCTTGCTGAAACGCGGAAAGAAAAAATGAGCGTGGGAGTATCAATATGCGGAAGTTATGCTAACTTTGTTTCATAAACAGTTGTTATGAAGACAAATACCAATTCTAGATATGCCGTCGCAGTCCTTATTGACGGGGATAACGCCTCCTTTGAGAAGATGGAGGATATAATGGGCTTTGTTTCCCGTTATGGGGATGCCGTCGTGAGACGAGTTTATGGAGACTGGACGAGGAAAGCGCTTTCCGCGTGGAAGGGAACTGCCCGGGAGCATGGATTCAGGCTCGTACAGGCTTCCTCCCATGCTCCCGGAAAGAACACGACCGATATTGCACTGGTCATAGACGCGATGGACATTCTTCGTGACGGTCGGGCAGACTGTTTCTGTCTGGTAGCCAGTGACGGTGACTACAGCCTGCTTGCCCAACGGATACGGGAAGCCGGATTGAAGGTGCTGGGATATGGGGAGGATAAGACTCCCGTATCACTGGTACGGTCCTGTTCCGTGTTCCTGTATGCCGACCGGAAGGAAAACAAGGTTTCGGACAATACTCCCGAATTTTTTATCCAAAGGGACATGGAGTATTTCGACAAGGCTTTCCGGCAGGCGGCTGACGGCAAAGAGGAGGGTTCCCTTTCACTGATCGGCGGCGCATTAAAAAAAATGATGCCCAAATTCAAGGTCAGGAGATATGGATGCAAGACATTGGGCAAGCTCTATGAAAGGCTGGACAGGTACGAGCTGGTCATGACAGACAAGGGAGTGGCAAGTGCCGTGAGGCTGAAAGGCTGAACCGCACGGCGGGAACAATCAGGAACCGTCAGTTTCCTTTTATGCATCCTTGCCATGCATAAAAGGAAACTGACGGTTGTTGTCTATACCGGAATGGGATTTATCCGTAGGGTATCGAGATTGAGATAGGCTCCCCGGTAGAATGTCCTCCCTTCCCTGAGCATACGCCACAGGATGTCGCAGCCGGTTTGTGCCAGTATGGAATTGATGAAAAGATCCTGCTTCTGCAAGGCTTCCGCCAGCGAGCAGCTCGGTCCCGAATCCTTTTCCTTGATGGTGGAGTAGCGAACCTCTTCGGTAATGACATTCATGCGGGGAATGGGCAGGTATTCGTTGGAGACGGGCTGGAGAATCTTGCCACGGATGTTCCCTATCAGAACCTGTCCGGTGGTCCGGGCATTGCCGAAGTCCATCCAGTATATGGGTGACCGCTCGTTGTTGGAAGTGTGTTCCCGGTGTCTCTTCAGGAACCGCCAGAGGTTCATCCGGGAACGGATGTTGTCGGTACAGGTGACGATGATGTTCGCCAGGGCGGGCTCTTCCCGGTCTGCGGAGGCTTTCAGCGGATAACGCTGCCCCTTTGCCTCCCACGAGAAGCCGAAAAAACGGTTGATGCGGGTCGCGAGTGCCGCAGCCTTGTTCAATCCGAGTTCCGATCCGCTGAACAGCTGGCGTCCGATGTTCGCTTCCGTAACGGTATCGGGGTCGAAGACCGTCACGTGCAGTCCCGGATGTCCTAGCGCCTGTAATGCCACGCTCATCCGCGCCAGGCCGGTGGCCACCTGTGAGCCTGTTCCGCCCGCACCGATTACGAAGACGGTCACGGGATGGTAGGGATTGAGCAGGTACCTGTCTGTATAATGAATCTTTTTCATGCCAGTAAGTCTTTAAGTTGTTTGTTCATGGGTTTCAGTTCGTTCTCGTCAAACGGATTGGCGCGTGCCTTTTCCGTTACCGAGACCAGGTTGCTTCCGGTCGGGTTCCTGCTTCCTCCCAGATGGGAGAATTCGCTGAGCCAGAAACGTTTTTCCCAATACTCGAGGAGTTTTGAGAAAGTCAGGTCTTCCGGGGGAGTCAACGTGGCATTTCCCAGACAGACACTGCTGCCCGTGACATTGAAGAAAGGGGCGAGGAAAAGCGGGCTGTTCTCCGCCGGTTTTTCCCCCTTGTAGGAGAAAATGTCCAGCCTGTCACCGGAAACCTTGTAGATCACGCCGGGCACATGGAATGTCCCGTCAGGAATATTCAGGCTTCCGGCAAAGAACATCCGCCGTTTTCCCGGAGGATTGTACCAGATGTACCTCTCGTGCCCCTTTCGGGTATCACACCACAGCATGTTGGCGGGGATTTTCCCGTGCGGCACGTTCCGCCTGTCATCCGTATAGGATTCCACCAGGGCGTTCATGAACTCATAGGTGACGGGAACGGCAGCCTCCATCCTGCCCCTGTCATTGATAGGATGCAGTTCGAGGTAATGCATTCCGTTCCCATAGCGGTTCTCACGGTATTCATACGCGATCAGTGCCGCCTTGGGCACCATCACCTGTTGCAGTTTGTTGGTCAGTTCATTCATATCGTTCATTTTAGAAGTTGTCAGCTATATGTTTTGTAAAACGTGCCAGCCATTTTGAAAGCCTTTCCGGGTAATCACCCATTTGGAAGAGACAGTCCGTTTCCGGTGTAAGGAACCTGTATGTGACCGGTGTAAGGGCATAAGTCTCCTGGTAGTCCGAGTTCATGAACCCTTTCATACATTCAGCCAGCGTGTCACGGGTAGAGTAAACCAGCATGACCTGGCTTTCCATTCCCACCGGGTAAAAATCACGCTCCTCCTCATACGCCCAATCGTACAGGTAATCTGTGAGGTTCGGGCTTTCCGGGGTGATCAGTGCCATACCCTCCCTTATCAATTCCAGCAGTTTTTGCTCCTTCCCCTTTTGGGTCCGGCAATTCCGTACAGCCTCTTCCAGAGAGTTGCAGAACGGTTTTCCCGACATCCGTTTGAGCGCTTTCGCCCGTTTTCCTGACTGGTAGGAATCCGCCAGCCGCCTGTTCGCCCTGATTTCTCTCGGGGAGGCGTCGGAATCCCGGTTTTCCCAGTCTTCCAGTTCCTCTATGGCAAAATCATAGCAAAACGCCTCGGTGACATTGCAGACTCCGTGATGCCGGACGAATCGCCGGATGAACTCCCTGACAATGTTCCTCAATGGTACGGGAAGCCGTTCCGTAAAGTCGATGGGAATCCAGAACAGCTCGGGTTCCGGCCAGTCGTGATGGCGGAACAGACAGAAATGGAGCCTTCCTTCTTTCTCTTCCAGATTGACACATTCTGGCACGCTCTCGTCCATCGCCTTGTACAGTTCGGTGATTTTCAGACGGGGGCTGCCCCCTTTCCTGTATCGGAAAGGGAGCTTTATACCCATAAGTCCGGCATAGTTCAATGCCGATTGGTAGAGATAGTCAAAATTCTCCGGTGTCGTGAGATTGACCGGGGAACCGTCATATCCGTCCTTATGCCAGAAATCCGGCGCGAGGGGAGGAATTTTATCTGTCAGAAAATCATGACGCTTCCCGGTGACGGCAGTATCCTCCTTTTTTGTCCCGCTGTCCCTCTTCGGATGTCTGACTGGCCGATCGAGCGGATAATGAGTCCTGCCAGATTCTCCTTGGTTGATTCTGAGAGCTGTCTGCATGGTTTGTCCTCCTTTTTCTTTCTCTTGTCCATACGCTTATCCTTTCACTCCGATGGTTGTCTTGAAGCGGTAGACCGCCTTGTCATCCTCCCATTCCGGTCCGTGGACGGTCGCCGTTGTCAGTTCGGGATAGGTCATGGAATAGAAGTCCATCACCTCGTTTACGGACAGGCTGCTGTCCGGGTCGCTCAATACCAGTTCCTTAGAGTCCTTCTTGAATTTGAAGACTCTCTGCAATCCTTTGATTTCAAGTGCCATAATTTCTCTTCTTTTATAAGGTTTAACAATATACCATGTCCATTTGTGCCATGTCCGTCATGCGGTATTCCTTCGGGAAGTCCGGATATTCCGCGTACGGGTCTTCCCTGAGCAGTTCCCGGTCATCCTCGCAGTCCTTGTCGAAGTTGTACATTGCAGCCTCTTGCGGTTGCCGGAGGTATTCACGCTCCTCATGAGTTCTTGCGGCCTCCTGTACCGGTGCATACCGTGGCTGTGGCGGAGCCGGTTGCATCCATTGCTTTCCGTCCATCCGTGCCTGTGGCATCTGTACCGGTTGATGGAACTGGATTCCTTGCGGTTGTGGAACTGCCTGTTGCGGGATCGGTTGCGCTTGTGGTGCGGAAATAGCATATTGTACGGGGTGTGTTTGCGGCTGTCCGGTAAATGACGTTTGCTGTTCGGGATGTACAGCCGGCCGGGGCGGTTGCGGTTGTGAAACGGGTTGCGGAACCGGATCCGGCTGTTCGGACAAGAACATCGGGATTTGCTCTCCGCTCCGGTATTGCGGTGCCGTCTGTTGTGGAGCCGGCTGCGGCTTGGACATTGGCGGTTGTTCCATGCCGAACAGGCTTCCCTCCGATGCCTTTTTCTGTACCTCCGCCATCTTCACGTCAATTTCCTTCTGTTTGTCCGGAAGTGCCAGTATCTTTGCCTGCTTGAGCCATGTCAACGCTTCGGAATAGCGTTTGCCGGTCATGGCATCCTCCGCCTTCTTAAGCAGTTTTTCCATCTTTTCCCGTTTCTCGCGGACCTCTTTGGACTCTTTCTCCGCCGCTGACCTAGCGGCTTTGCTTTGTGAGGCTGCCTGTTCCGCCTGCTTCTCGAACGCTTCCAGGTTGGTAAGGATGCCCTGCGCTTTCTGTACGGGCGTGCCGACGGCCTGCAGGAAGCCCGCATCCAGCTCTTCCGGCGTGCCGTTCAGGATGAGCGGGATAATGCGTTCCCCGTCCTTTACCCCCGACCGCCTGGGAACAACGGCCACCGTCAGGTTGTTGTTTACTCGTCTGATGTTGATACTCAGGTCTGTGCCTGCCGTGATCATTTGGTTGATTGCCTGAAAAAACATAATGGTAAAATTTTAAATGTTATACATAGGTTTCCTTGAAAAAATCCTTCAGGATTCTCTGCCTGTCCGGATTCGAGGCGATGCCCCTCAACGGTTCCAGATAGTAGCCGATACGTTTCGGCCCGTCTGTCGTATCGGGAATCCGTTTTTTTACAGGTCTCACACGGCTTGTGGCGGGCCATGCGGCCGGCATGACCGGAGCCGGCGGGGTGAATGTAGCGGTTCTCATGTCTTTATGCTTTAAGGGTTATACAAGCATGCCCATGACGGTCAGGGCGATAATTATTTTTACAATGAGGGTGAACGTCCTGAAAAGGAGGCTGATGAGCGTTCCCGACAAAAGGAACAGGACGATCAGGTACATGGGAATGATTCCCTTGCTGTAGAGCAGGCATATTCCCGTAAGCAGGACCAGTGAGACCGTCTGCTTGCAGATGTTTTCGATGAGTTGCAGTTTCATGTCTTTAAATTTTTAAGAATGAATAATCCCATCGGGATATGTTTTCCCGATTTTATAGGCCTCCGGCCCTTGGATTGCCTTTTTGCGCAAGGCTTGGCAAAAGAAAATACCGCAGCGAAGCGAGGATGATTTTCTTTTGACCAACCAAGCCCCCAAAGGGGGCCGCCTTGCGGCAAAAACGAGGCAATCCAAGACCTTTGCCGCTTAAAATCGGAAAAACGTATCTTGCACATATAAAAAAGGAAGTACAGACAGACGTCTGCACTTCCCTTGTCTTGTTGGCTTTGACATTTGTTTATATGGTTCCCTGTGGCCGCTTTTCCACCGGATGGTTCCGGAATATCTCGCCTGTCACCTCATTTACCGTTTCCAGCACGCCGTCCAGGAACTCCTCCTGTGAGAGTTCCCCCCGTTCTATCCGTGCCAGTTCAGTTTCCCAGCCCGAAGTGAGGGAGGCGTCGGCCACCTTCATACCGCGTACCGTCTCATACAGGAGAAGCCCTTTAGGGGTCGGGACGACATATTTACCCGAATAACGGATGTATTTACGTTCCAACAGCGTGCGGAGGATATTCGTGCGGGTGGAGACGGTGCCCAGTCCGGCCTTGTCCATGTAGTCCACCAGTTCCTCGTCCGTATAAGGGGAGACCGGTAACGATTTCTTATGTATAAGGCTGCACCCTGCCACCGGCAGTATCTCTTCCTGAAAAAATTCCGGCATCACCTGGTAAGGCATACGGCCTTTTGCGACAATATGTTCCCTCTCAAAGATTCCGAGCCATCCTTTTTCTAGGATGCGGTATGTACGGATGCGGAATTTACGTGCGGCACACACCGCATCGACGGTTGTGTATTCCACCTTGCAGGGCGGCATGAACGTTTCAAGCACCCTGCCGACAATGAGCGTGTAAACCAGCATTTCCTCCCGGCCCAATTTACCGGGCTGTATGCCTGTGATGATGATGGCATGATGCTCTATGGTGTCTTGTGCCCCAATGCTGTCCTGCGGCGCGGCAAGGTCAACCATACCGGCATATCGTCGGAACTCCTTGCGGGAGAGCATCTTCTCCATGACAGGCGGCAACGTGTCATATACATCCTTTGGCAACAGGCGACTGGAGGTGCGCGGATAGGAAATCAGCCTCTTCTCGTACAGGCTCTGTGCAATCTCCTGCACCTGTATGGCCGTCAGGCCGTGGTAACGGTTCACGTCTTTCTGTAGTTCGGCCAGGTTGTAAAGTGCCGGTGCCCCGATTTCCTCCGTCCGTTTCCCTACCGCTGTGATGCGGGCGTTCTTTGCCGCCTTGCAATCCTCGTACAATGCCAGCGCCTCCCGGCGGGCCACAAGGTCGTCCACGTGGCGCATCTTTAGGATACGGTCATTCTTGCACAGGCTGATGAATATGGGCCAGCTGTCAGCCGGCATGTGGTTCTCCCTCTCCCGGTACCGTCTGCATATCTCCGCCAGTACGGGGGTCTGTACCCTGCCCAGCGAATTGTTCCCGAAGCCTACCGCCTTGCAGATGGCATGGCTTGAATTGACCCCCAGGAGCCAGTCCGCCCGGTTACGGCTGTCCGCCGCCAGGAACAGGTTGTCGAACCGGTCACATGGAAGGAGGTTCGCCATACCTTCCGTGATGGCCTCGTCCGTCAGAGACGAGATCCAGAGGCGGAGGCAGGGTTGTTTGCATCCCAGAAAACCGTAAAGATGGCGGAACAGCATCTCTCCCTCCCGGGAGGCATCGGTTGCCGCGATGATGGTGTCGCATGCGTTGAGCACCTTGGCTATCACTTTCAACTGGAGCACCGCATTGATGTCGGGATTCCACCCGGTATCCGTCTTCACGTGCCTTACTGTCAGGAAGGAAGGCGGCAGCAGGGGAAAGTCCTTCCACTCCACATGGGCTGTTCCTGAATCCTTCGGCATTGCCAGGGAGAGCATGTTGCCGTATGTCCATGTCACCATGTAGCCGTTCCCGGTCATATAACCGTTCTCCTTTCTGCCGGCTCCCAACACTCTTGCTATCTCTCTGCCCACGTTGGGCCTGTCAGTCACTATTGCGATCATATTCTTTTTCTTTTTGATCCCCCGTACCGGATTGGGCGGTACGGGGACATGTTAAACTTGTTTTATTTTTTTGTTATTTCTTTGGAGATTCCTCCTGACGGATGCCGTTGATTTCCATGATTGGCCTGTTGTTGTCACCGGGTACCAGTTTGAATGTGGCATCCATGGTCAGACAGATTACCGGGGTACAGAGTTTCAACGGGATGATTTCTGATTCCTTGCCTTGCAACAACAGGTCAAGGTTGCCGTCCGCTTCCAGTTGCTCCTTGCTGATACCCACGGCCTTCAGGCCGGGCCAATCAATATCTTTTACATTATAATTATAAGGGATGTTCCGATTCGTATTCATACGGTTTGGGGATTTGATGTTTGTAAAATTCATTTTGTTTCTCTCTGATCGGGGTTATACCGCTTGTTTTGCGCCCTTCTTTTGTTCCTGCTGCTGACCTTGGGCGGTATCCGCCTGTGCCGCACGACGGGAAGTGTCCCTGCGAATATCAGGGTTCTCTTGGAAATACTGCAACTGCCCGGAATAAGGGTTTACTTTCAGGTAGGAGCTGAACGTTTGCCCGTTGTTTTTCAGCCCTTCGACCAGGAGGGTTTTCCCATCCTGGAGGTTCGCTTTTTCCTGCGCCGTGAACACATGGCCGTAAACCTCCGCCGGGATACGTGGCGCCTGCTGCTCGTTGAACCCGTCCGGCGTGCGCGAGTACATCGTCCTGCCGGTATTCATGTCCAGCTTGACAAACGCGGAGAATTCCTCTCCCTTACGGTTGATCATGTTTTCCAGATAGACGGCCTGCCCCTTGCGCAGGACCTCCTTGTCCTCGGCTGTCAGCTGCACGTTGCAGATTTCCTTTGGAATATAGATTTCTCCGGTCTCCGGATTATGGCGGGTGTAATTCGGCCGTCCTGTCATCTGGTCTATCGTGACAAACGCGGAGAAAGCCCCGTCCCTGTTCTTGAATTTCATGTCCTCGACCAGGATGGTATGTCCCTCGCTGAGCATCTTTATCTGGGTAGGCGAGAGTGGTACGCCCCCGATGGACTTCTCGTTGAATACCTGGTTCTTCGGGAAGATGAACTCCAGCCCCCTGCGCTCGGCGCTGTATTGGAGCGTGGCGTCAAACTCCTTCCCCGCCTTGGAGGTCATCCCCTCCACCTTGACGGGTTGTCCCTCCTTCAGCAGTCTGATCTCCTCGTCCGTAAGTCTTACCCCGCTCACTTCCTGCGGGATGTAGACATGCTCCTGCCGGACGGCGACCAGCTCGTTGGTGTTCTTGTCGATGGAGATCAGGCAGGGGGTGTACTCGCTGCCACGCAGGTTGAGTTCCGCCACACGCCCCATGTTGCCGGTCTCACGCAGGTTCTTCTTGTCCTCCTCGTTAAAGTTGAACCCGAAATAAGGACGTTCCAACTGCGGTTCCTTGCGTATGCCGTGAATGGCCAGTCCCACCTGTCCATCCTGTTGCGGGATGAGTGAGAGCCTCGCGTCCAGTTTGGCTGTCAGCAAACCGGAAAGATGGATTGTCAGGGGCACCAGCTTGTTGGTCTTGTAGCCCTTCAGCATGGAATCAAGGAGTCCCTGCTGTTCCAGCGAAGCCTTTGAGATTCCGACCTTTTCCAACTCCTCCCAGTTGACCATGTTCTCATTATACCGGTAATGTGGTCCTTGCGACTCCTGCGCTGCCTGTTGAGCCTGGGGCTGCTGCTGTTGCTGTGCCGCCTGCTGTACCTCGCTCTGTTGCAGGGGTTCCTGCGGTTGTGTCTCTTTGTCTGCCATAGCTGTTTTTTCTTTTTGGTTTACACTTTGTTCCTTCTTGTTTTCTCTCGGACGGATCTCGTAGCGTTTGAGGAACTCCTTCACCGCGTCCGTCTTTTTCCCTTCCGCCAGGTCTTTGATCGCCTGCTTGTTCACCTTGTAGTCGTGGAAGGTCATGCGGAGCAGGCGGAAATGGGTAGGTTCTTTGAGTTGGCTCCAGAAATTCTTGATGAAGTTTTCGAGTATGCTCGAGTTCTTGTCGAATTTCAGGAATGAGTTCTCATTCTTCTCGTCCGCCGGAACCGTCTTGACCTTCCCGTCCTTGTCGATCTCGCTGACCACCTGTACACCGGCTTTCGGGGCGCTCTTGTTATGAACCATCATCAGCTCGGTGATCTGTTCCACCAAAGGGGCGTCGTTCGCGGCCTTCGGTTTCCGGGGCCGTCTAGGCTTCCCGTTCGGGCTCTTTTCTTGTGCCATACCTTTTCTTTTTGGGGTTAATAAATTGCTTTGACACTTCAAAAATATGGGCTAAATCCGAATAAAACACTGATTTTCAAAAAGGTGTCATCAGATGTCATCAGATGTCGTCAAATGTCCGAAAGACTGGTTTTCCGTGAGGGAAACATGCCGTGAAAACAAGGATATGGTATGCGGAGGAAGGGCGAAGAAGCCGGCACGGGCGCGAAGGGAGGATTATGCAGAGCAGAGGGAGCTGAAGTCCCTGTCTTCTCATGGGGCGGCGTTTTTTTCATAAGACATTGCCAGGTCTGCCCATATATCCCGTACTTCCTGCCGGATTTATGGAGATATAAAGGAGGCCCTCCTTTTTTCATCAATGACACGGTCATGCGTCGCGTCGGTCGCAGTGAGTCCCTATAATCTTTCCCGAAATCAAAACCATTGTCCGGGCGTTTGTTTCCATGTGTATTTTCCGCGACTTGTCGCAAGGAAAATACTCATGGAAAGCGAAGCCGGAACGCCCGTGACAATACGGTTTTGATTTATCTTTGATTATAGGGAACTCGCTGGTATCCGCCTGTTTTTCACGAATTTCCCAGAAAACATATACTGTCTTGTTGTTTATACGATATAAATATTTCTGGACTTGTTCCACGGAAAAACCGTCGCTTTTCATTTTCGGACTTTGATTCTTTACGAGGCTATTCGGACTGTCTTTCAAGAAGATTTACAGAGTTTGGCATCGGCATCAGGTGATATTCGGTGTTTCAAGCGGAGAAGCGGAATCTAAGACTAAATATTTTCTTCCTTCAACAATATAGCCCACGGGTTGTATCTATGTACCTATTATTCATCATAAAACAGACTATATATGGCTACCATTAAATTAAAATTCCGTCCATCGACGGTACAGGGTAAGGCCGGTACGCTCTGTTACCAGCTTTGCCACCGTCAGGAGAACAGGCAGATTACCACCGACATGAGGATATTTCCCGAGTGGTGGAATGAGACGAAACGTGAGCTTGTCGCTGTCCCCGGCAATGAGAGGGTCCTGACCGCCTACCGGAAACGGGCGGAAAAGGAGATGCGGGACATCCGTGAGATTATCCGCGAGCTGGACTGTAGCGGAGAAACATACACCTTGTCGGAAATACTCAACCGCTATCGCTCCCTGCCTTCCGAGCCCGGTTTCCTGTACTACATGAAAAAAGAGATGGAAGCGCTTTGGGAGAACGGCCAATACGGCACCTCTCGTAATTACCGGCGTGCACTGAACAGCTTTTCCACTTTCCTGGATGGTAACGACATTCCTTTTTCGTCGTTGGATTCCGCCCTGGCGTGTCGGTATGAGGCATGGCTGTGGCAACAAAAGGTAGCGAGAAACAGCAGCTCGTTCTATATGCGGATTCTGCGTGCCGTTTATAACAAGGTTGTAAAGCAAAGTCTTGCGGTGCAGACTTTCCCGTTTCGTGAGGTTTATACAGGAGTGGCTCGCACATCGAAACGTGCCGTGAATGAGGAAACCATTCGAAAGTTACAGCGGCTTGACCTATCCGGATCACCAGCTCTGGCACTTTCAAGAGATATGTTTGTGTTCAGCTATTGTGCCCGTGGCATGGCGTTTGTGGACATGGCATATCTGAAAAAAGAGAATGTGGACAGCGTGCGAATTACCTATTGTCGCCATAAGACAGGCCAATACTTAACATTACATATCGAACCGTGTATGGCGGCGATACTGGAACGATATGGGCAGGTTTGTCCGGAAAGTCCATATCTTTTCCCCATCCTTACCGATGAACAGCCGGAGCTGGCTTACCGTCAATATCGGACCGGATTGAACTACCATAACCGAAAATTGAAACGGTTGGGTAAATTGCTTGGCGAACCATTACCTTTGTCCTCATATACGCCTCGCCACAGCTGGGCTACCGCCGCACGCAACCACGACGTACCGATTGCCGTCATCAGTGCGGGGATGGGACACAGCAGCGAAAGGACTACGCTTATTTACTTGGATTCTTTGGACAATGCCGTGATAGATAATGCGAACGAGAAGATTTTGAAGGGTTTGAACGATACCATTTCTATGTAAGAGAGGGTAAAAATACACTGCAAAGGTAATGATTCTCAGTAAAACTGAAAAGTAAAATAAACGTTTTTATTTCCTTATTTTACCCCCCCCCATTTATAAATAACTGATTGTCAATAATTTGTATTGCTAATTTAATATAAATCAAAATAGTACCGTAATAAGAATATAAAATAAAAGGAGAACGTTGCATTATCCTCTCGAGCGTATTTTCGAGTCTAGAACCGAGCAAACCGAGCAAAAATGTACTTTTACAGCAATGTATATACCTGATTATCAACAAAAACGACATACATACCCTCTCTTACATAGAAACGGTACGAATACGGGGGTTACGGTATCCGCTCACTGTGGTCAGGAGCGGCCCGCATTCCGGAAGTCCTATGAAGGAAAAAACCGGATTAACCTTGATTGCTGTATCATCCTTATTTGAAAAAGCGGAAGGTGCAGGAATGGAAACTATATCCTTTTTATCAACCCGGTAACATTACTTTTCGTTGAACATAGAAACACACACACACGAACATTGGTTCGCCCTAAAAGTATTTTATAACAAAGTTTTCGAGATTGAGGATATATTGAAAAAAGACAAGATCGAGACTTACATTCCTTGTGAGGAAACCTTGATAGAACGTAACGGCATAAAGAAAAAACTCCGTCGTCCGGTCATTAATTCGCTTATGTTCTTCCGTTCAACCGTTTGTTGTGCTTTGGAAGTACAGCGACAATTCACCAATAAGGTAATCCTATATACAAGACAGAAGGGATTGAAAAGACTTCCCCTTGCCATTCCTGATCGGGAAATGAACATTTTCATGCTGGTCACCTCGTCCGGCGAGCAGGGAATGGAATATTTCGGGGAGGACAATTCCAAGTTTCACCAGGGAGAACGTGTACGGGTCATTGACGGAAAGTTCAAGGGAGCGGAAGGGGTTATCTGCCGGATTAGGAAGAATCGCCGTTTGGTGGTCACCGTCCAAGGCGTATGCGCCGTGGCTACTTCCTATATTCCACAAGCCTTTCTACAACGGATAGGGCAAGATTAAGAAAATCATCAAAAGAATCATATAGTGGACATTCTTCATTTTATCGAATTTGCCTTTATAGTCATAGTCGGCTGGACATTGAGTGCGATGGTCCTGCCTCGCATTTCGTTGGTCTCTTTCCGACGTCGCCTGTTCGACTCAGTGGACGAACGTAAGTTGCATACTGCCCATATACCAAGGTTAGGCGGTATCGCCTTTTTCCCTTGTATCACAGTTACGGTTTCGCTTGCCATTATCGGTTACAACCTTTGGCAGGGCTATAACATACTCGACATGGACTTGACGAACCGTCTGCTTTCCATGCTCTGTTGTCTGTTCATACTTTATCTTATAGGTATGATGGATGACCTTATCGGTGTACGTTACCGTTCCAAATTTGTAGTGCAAATACTTTGTGGCATACTGTTGGTGATTTCCGGGTTATGCTTCGACAACCTATACGGGTTGTTCGGTATTTATGTCATACCTTATTACATAGGAGTGCCGTTCACAGTATTCGTCATCGTCTATATCCTGAACGCCATCAATTTGATAGACGGCATTGACGGACTTGCCTCTGGGTTGAGTATTATCTCATTCCTCGCTTTCAGCTGCATGTTCATCCATTTGCAATGGTGGATGTATGCCTTTATCAGTCTAGCTGCTTTCAGTGTGTTATTGCCGTTCTTTTATTATAACGTATACGGTAAGATATATCGGGGACGCAAGATCTTTATGGGTGATACCGGTTCGCTCACTATCGGGATGCTGCTGGCAGTGATGGTCATCCGTCTGAGTATGTCCGATCCAGTGAAAGAGAGTGCCTTTCCCGGTAGCATTGTGATAGCTTTTTCTTTTTTGATTGTACCAATGCTTGATCTGATACGTGTGGTTATTCACCGGTTGCGTAACGGTAAAAATCCATTTCTTCCAGACCGGAATCATATCCACCATAAATTTATAGCCTTAGGAATGTCCCAACGTAAAGCTATGGTAAGCATTATTATTATGGCAGCTTTTTTTGCATTGGGAAATTGTTTTTTGATTCATTGCCTTTCCGTAACAAACTTGTTTCTGTTGGATGTGGCTGTTTGGACGGTGATTCATTGCTACATAACTATGAAAATCAACCGAAAACATAAAGTAGAATAATTAACTGTACAGAAAAAAAATCAGATATGAAATTTCATTTAATCAAATTGTGTTTCTTGTGTGTGTTATTGGCCTCGTGCAATACCTCCAAGGAAATTGTCTATTTTCAAGATATCGTAGTCAACCAACCTGAAGCGATTACCGGGGCACGGGACATTACCGTTCAGCCTAAAGACCAGATTTCCATTATGGTGTCCAGTAAGGATCCGCAATTGGCGGCTCTGTTTAATTTGACACGGGTGCAATACCGTGCCGGATCTTCTGATTTACGTTCTGGCAACATCAATGGAGAAATATCAGGTTACACATTGGATGATAAGGGGAACATTGATTTTCCTGTTGTCGGAACATTGCATATTGCCGGTATGACCAAGAGCCAGATTGCCACCCTGGTAAAAAAAAGGCTGATGGAAGAGAATCTGGTAAACGATCCGGTAGTTACAGTTGAGTTTATGAACCTTTATTTCTCCGTGTTGGGCGAGGTGAAAACTCCAGGTAAATATGCCATTACAAAAGATCAGATTACCCTTTTGGAAGCCATCAGTATGGCGGGTGACCTAAGCATCTACGGAAAGCGAGATGCGATATTTGTCATCCGTGAAGAAAACGGCGAGCGTGTAACCCATTGGGTGGATATCCGCTCGAAAGATCTGTTTAATTCACCGGTGTATTATCTGAAACAGAATGATGTGGTGTATGTACAGCCCAACAAGGTACGTGCCGGACAAAGCACCATTAATGAGAACAGTGTAAAATCGGTATCGTTGTGGATCAGTATCGGTTCGCTCCTATCCTCGCTGGGTGTTTTGCTGTTCAAGTAATGTGTTGAATTTTATTTTATAAGATATTAAAGAGAGCCAAAATGATAAAGAATAGAACGAACACAGGCAAACCTACCGATGATTTTATACGGATACAAGATTTATGGGGTATGTTTATCTCGAAATGGTATTGGTTTGCCACTTCCTTGTTCGTTGCGTTGGCAACGGCATCATTATATTTGTTGAGTACTCCTAATGTCTATACCCGGACGGCTGCCATTTTAATTAAGGATGACTCCAAGAACAATTCTCCGGCAAGTGCAATGAATGAGTTTGCAGATATGGGTATTTTAAAATCAAACACCAATATCAACAACGAACTGCTCACCTTGAAATCCCCTACGCTGATGACAGAGGTGGTGAAGCGTTTGGGGCTAAATGAGATATATACTATTCGTAGGGGCTTAAAAAGAATAGAATTATATAAATCAAGCCCGATATTGGTGACTTATCTTTTTGATAATAAAAAAAGTGTAAGTTTTGATATAGAAGTTGATGCACAAAACAAGTTTTATCTTTCAAACTTTATCGTTGCTGGAGAAGAAACAGGGGAACGGTTTGAAGGAATTATAGGAGATTCCATTCAAACATCAGCAGGAACATTGGCCATCAGCTTAACTTCTCAATATGAGATTTTTTTTACAGGCAGCACTATTCAATATAGTAAAGAACCGGCTGATATGGTGGCAGACAGCTATACGCAAAAATTGTGGGCTGAATTAGGCAATGAAGATGCCACCATTATTAATTTGAGCATTGATGATGCTTCTGTACAAAAGGCAGAAGATATATTAAATACATTGATTGAGGTTTATAACGAGAAATGGATCCAGGACAAGAACCAGATAGCAGTAAGTACCTCACGGTTTATCGGTGAACGTTTGGGCGTGATTGAAAACGAATTGGGTCATGTGGATGAGAACATCTCCAGCTACAAGAGTGAACATCTGTTGCCGGACGTACAAGCCGCATCCAATCTGTATATGAGCCAGTCAGCTGAGAATAAAAAAGAAATTCAAGCACTCACCAATCAGCTTACCACGGCCCAGTATATTCGTCGCGAACTGAACAGCAAGGAAATGAACCAGCCATTGCCAACCAACTCCGGTATAGCTAACGTAAATATCGAAAGTCAAATCGGAGAATACAACAAGATTGTGTTGGATCGTAACCGGTTGATAGCTAACAGTAGCGAGAAGAACCCGTTGGTGAAAGATTTGGGAAACTCTATGCAGAGTATGAAGCGTACCATTTTGCAATCAGTTGATAATCTGATTGTATCACTGAATACCCAGATACGCAGTATTCGTCAACAGGAAGTGGCGACCACTCAACAGTTAGCTTCTAATCCGAGTCAGGCCAAATACTTGTTATCGGTAGAACGTCAACAAAAAGTAAAGGAAGAGTTGTACCTGTATCTGCTCCAGAAGCGTGAAGAGAACGAACTGTCCCAAGCGTTTACCGCTTATAATACGCGAGTGATTACAGCTCCACGTGGCAGTGCTTTACCAACGGCACCGAATAAGAAAAACATTTTGTTGGTGGCTTTTGCTCTCGGGCTTTTAGTACCGGCAGTCATTATCTTTATGCAAGAAAACATGAACACAAAGGTTCGGGGTAAGAAAGATTTGGAGAACTTGAGTGTGCCCTATTTGGGTGAAATACCATTATATTCCAATAACAAGAAAAAGAAGAACAAATCTCAGGAAAAAACAATCGTGGTGGAAGAAGGCAATCGCAACATCATCAACGAAGCTTTTCGTGTACTTCGCTCCAACGTGGACTTTATGAAAAACAAGAATACCGATCAGAAAGTATTTGTGATTACCTCTTTCAATCCGGGTAGTGGAAAGAGTTTCTTTTCGGTGAACATAGCCACGAGCTTTGCCATTAAAGGGAAAAAAGTATTGGTGATAGATGGAGATTTGCGACATAGATCCATTTCTGCTTATGTGGGGTCGCCTAAGAAAGGTCTGAGTGACTATTTGGGTAATCGGGTGGCTAATTGGAATGAAGCGCTTGTAATAGATAAGAAACATGCCAATTTGCATGTTCTTCCTGTGGGGACCATTCCCCCGAATCCGACGGAACTGCTGGAAGATGAAAAATTTGCAACCTTGATGCAAATCTTGCGCAATGAATACGATTATATCTTTGTGGATTGTTCGCCGATAGATATCGTGGCAGACACACAAATCATAGAGCAATATGCCGACTGGACACTCTTTGTGGTACGGGCGGGATTATTGGACCGCTCACTGTTATCTGAATTGGAAAGTATTTATCTAGAAAAGCGGTTCAAAAACCTTTCGGTAATTTTGAATGGGACGGAAAGTACTGGTGGACGCTATAGTTACCGATATGGTTACAGTTATGGTTACCACAATGGGTATACCTCTTATTACGGCAACTCAAAATAAATAGTCAACAGGAATGTGGCTTTTTCGACAGAAAAAAACATTAGCGGAAAGCGGTTTTTTCCGTGGTTTCACCGATTGCCATAGTCACTTGTTGCCAGGTATTGATGATGGAGTAAAAACAGAAGAAGAAACATGGAGAATTTTGGATGAGATGGAGCGGCAAGGAGTGCGGAAAATATGGCTTACCCCTCACGTCATGGAAGACATGTCCAATAAAACTGTTACATTACAACAAAAATTTTTGAGCTTAAAACAAAAGTATCAAGGGAAGGTGGAATTGGCTTTGGCTGCGGAATATATGTTGGATAACCTTTTTGAGGAACGGTTGGAAAAGGATGACCTGTTACCCCTTGAGGAGGGAAAACGTTATTTGTTAGTGGAAACTTCTTATTTCAATCCACCAATGGGATTACTGTCTATTTTGCAACGCATCCAAAAGAAAGGTTATCATCCTTTGTTGGCCCATCCGGAACGATATGAGTATATGCAAATGATGGATTATAAAACGTTAAAAAAGAACCAAATTTCTTTTCAATTAAATATACCGTCATTAGTCGGAATGTATGGTAAGCACATAGAGAAGAAAGCGAAGATATTATTAAAAGCAGGAATGTATGATTTAGGAGGAAATGATGTTCACTCCCTTATTTTTTATGTGACAACTTGTAAGCAAAAAATAGACAATCTGTCTTTCTTGAAAAATGTGTGTAAAATATAGCATATTTACATTCGGGAAGACTTTGCCCTAATATGTGTTTTTTTATGTAAATGAATGATTTAATATTTAATACAAAGATAAATGAAAGCATGTTTCATGGGCTTGGGTTACATCGGACTACCTACAGCCATTATTGCCGCAAAGCACGGCATTCAAATAACAGGAGTTGACATTAATCCTCATGTAGTGGAAATGACCAATGCGGGACATTTGCACATCATTGAACCTGGCATGGAGGAAATGTTACAGGAAGTAGTGAAAGCTGGCATGTTGAAGGCTTCGGTTACACCGGAAGTCAGCGATGCATACTTCATGGTGGTCCCAACCCCGTTCAAGGGAAACCACGAGCCGGATGTGAGTTACGTGGAAGCGGCTACACGTGCCGTATTGCCGTTACTGAAAGAAGGGGATCTTTATGTAATAGAATCCACTTCACCTATAGGAACTACAGAGGCTATGGCACGCATCATTTTTGGTGAACGTCCGGAATTGGAAAGTAAGATTTTCATAGCCTATTGCCCGGAGCGTGTATTGCCAGGTAATGTGATCTATGAATTGGTACACAACGATCGGGTCATCGGTGGTTTGAATCCTGAATCTACCGAAAAGGCAATAGCATTCTATTCGCAATTTGTGCAGGGCACACTTCACAAGACTAACTGCCGTACAGCGGAAATGTGTAAGCTGACGGAGAACTCCAGTCGCGATGTACAGATAGCTTTTGCCAATGAACTTTCGCTTATCTGCGACAAGGCAGGTATCAATGTTTGGGAACTTATTAACCTTGCCAACAAGCATCCGCGTGTAAATATCCTGCAACCCGGTTGCGGTGTAGGAGGTCATTGTATTGCGGTAGATCCATACTTTATCACTACTGATTTCCCGGCAGAAAGCAAGTTAATCAGCGATGCACGTGATATTAACAACTACAAGAGTTTCTGGTGTGCTGAAAAGGTGAAGAACGCCATGTTGAAGTTTGAGTTGAAGAATCATCGTAAACCAGTTATAGCCATGATGGGATTGGCATTCAAACCAAATATTGACGATTTGCGTGAAAGTCCGGCGAAGTATATTACCACGAAAGTGATGCAGAGCTGCAACAATGCCGACATTTTGGTCGTAGAACCGAATGTAAAAGAGCACAACGTGTTTAAGCTGACTAACTACTGCGAAGCCTACGACAAGGCAGACATCGTGGTGTTCCTTACGGCTCACAACGAGTTTAAAGAGCTATCTTGGAGGAAGGATAAAATGATATTGGACTTTTGTGGAATATTCAAGAAATAATGGATATTTCTAAATAAGTGCAAATACAATTATCACCGAAACTAATGAAAATTGCACATAAAATAGTTCAAGTACCGGAAATGAAATTTTTATTAAGACCTTTTATACACAATGTAAAAAGGAATAATCAAAATATACATGAGATTTTCCAGGAAAAATCTCATGTATATTTTCAGAGTTTGATAAGATTTTGCCACAAAACAATATCTTTTGCAGCGTATTTACCAATATATTATTGGGGGCGGTTCGTAAAAAAATATCAAAAGCGTTTCGATATAATAATCACCAGTGCCTGATACAAGAATTATGCATCCAAATTAAAATATATACTCGAAAAAATAGGAATTTATGTTTATCCGAAGATTTGAAGTGGTAGCTGGGAATAAGACTTGTGAAGAAACATACAGGAAACGTCATATCGACATAGAATATATCTTACATATATGAAGACTATCCATCATGTCTGTGTGATTTTGGTTACGTTGACGGTATGGTATCGCATTTAGAATTGATGAAAAAAATTCGGTTGGGCAAAATTGGAAGAATCGAATTCCCTATCAGTCACGAAATAACACATTTTTTCGAAAACATAGAATCAACGTATTGGCTAATACAAATGAATGGATCTTGCAAGATATGAACTACTATATAACTTCCTATTCAGACTTTCACGACGATGACACAAAGCCAAGGATGTTTGAATAGAAAGAGGGTAAGGCGATATTAATGCATAGTGAGTATGAGGAGAAGTGGAATATTATTCCTGTATAAGATTCTTTTAGATAATCCTATTATTAGGTGATTTTAGGTTTTAAGATATGAAAGGGTTGAGTTTTATTAAGTCATCTTCAGGCAGAACTCAAAAGGCACAAAAGAATATTTTGGGGATGTTGCTCATAAAAATTTGCAACATCATTATTAATTTGGCTTATGTTCCATTGTTGATTAATAGTTTGAATCAAGATAGATATGGAATATGGTTGACAATTACTACAATTGTTTCTTGGATTGCATTTTTTGACATTGGGTTAGGTAATGGTCTGAGAAATAAATTGGCGGAATCAATTGCTTGTAAAGATGAAATAAATGCTCGAAAATATGTGAGTACTACTTATGGTGCAATGGGAATCTTATGTTCCTTGTTCTTTATCATAGAGGCCTGCATTGTTCCATTTTGCAATTGGAATAGTCTGCTAAACGCTCATTCGATTCCTAATAATGAACTTACATTATTAATGTTATGGGTTCTTTCAAGTTTAGCATTTCAAATGCTACTAAAACTTCTAAATTCTGTATTGTACGCTTTACAAAAGCCGGCATTATCCTCATTGATATTGATGCTTAGTCAATTGTTCGCTTTCATTGGAATTTTTATTTATACAAATGTTTGCAATGAAGTTTCTCTTTTGAAATTGGGAATGATTATATCAATGGCTCCAGTCGTTGTATTGATGGTTTTTTCATTGATACTGTTTAGAAAAATGATATCCCAATATATGCCAACCCCCTCTTTCTTTGATCGTTCTAAAATAAAAGAGATTGTTATTCTTGGGAGTAAATTCTTTTGGATTCAATTGACGACTTTATTATTATTTCAGTCAAACAACTTGATAATCGCCCATACCTGTGGAAATACTTCTGTGGCTGAGTATAATATTGCCTACAAATACATTGGTTTGATAGAGATGGCCTTTATGATTATCATGACTCCTTTTTGGTCTGCTGCCACTGATGCTTATGCGAGAAAGGATTATCAATGGATTAAAGGAATATTAAAAAAACTACAATTCATTTCATATATAATGATTGCCGCTGGAGGAGTTTTGATTTTATTATCAGATTTTGTATACAAATGGTGGTTATCATCAACTATCAAACCCGATAAATCATTAATGTTTCTTCTATTATTATATTTCTGCATCCAATTATCATGGGCTAGATATGGGAGCATAATCAATGGTATTGGGTGTGTAAAGCTCCAATTCTATATTACAATGATAGAGGCTTTTGTGCATATTCCATTGGCTTTATTGCTTGGTACTTATTGGGGTGCAAAAGGAGTAATTATTTCACTTATTATATCAACATTTGCCAATACTATTTGGCCTAAGATACAGATCAAAAATATTTTTTTAGGAAAACGAAGTATATGGGTAAAGTAAATTCTATTACAAAGCTAGAAATAGCGATATTTGTTTTTCTCACTATGATGATATCAGGAGCATCGTCCATTGCTAGTAATGATTTTATTAGAATTATAGTTGTGGGATTATTAGCTCTTTATAGCTTTATAAATCATAAGAATTTATATAATAATATTCTTTTTTATTTATTAAGTGGATGGATTTTAATAAACCTAATATCCTCATTGTATTTTGGTAAAAATATAGATTTTTTCCCTTTTATAGGGAAAATTGTTTTGATCTATCTTACATATTTATGTTTATCTTGTTGCAAGGATAACTTTTGGGATAAATATGAACAATTTTTGTATAAACTGGCGTTAATTTCTACAATATTTTATATCTTATCCTTGTTCTTTCCCAGTATGTTTAATAACCTTACTTCTGTATTCCGTCCTTTTACCGCTGATATTTTTTATCAGAAGGAGTCTCAGAAATACTATTTCTATGCTTTCTTTTTTACATATATGGGTAATGGAAACTTCAGGAATAGTGGTTTTATGTGGGAACCGGGTGCATATGCGATGATTTTAAATATCTTGATTGCATATAATATATGTCGACAAGGTTTTCAATTGAATAGACACATTAAGGTATATACTATAATCCTTTTAACTACATTTTCCACAGCAGGATATTTGGCATTTTTTATCATTTTGCTACTGTTTCTTTTGAAAGGACAAAATATTTATATAAAAGCACTTATTCTTATCTGTACTGTTTTTTCAATAGGTTGGTTGATGAATGCAGACTTCCTTCTTCCAAAAATCGAAGAATTTATATCCTCCGCACAAAAGGGAATAGTACACCATCAAGGTTACAGGAAACTATATGAAGCCAATAGAATCCTTTCTTTCAAATTGTTGACGGATAAATTTTTGATGTTTCCAATAGGTTGGGGTTGCGTCCAAGATACAACTTCATATATGGCTTTGAAACATATTGTTACTGTTAATGGCTTGGGAAACACATTAGTGACATGGGGTATTTTCGCATTCTCTTTTTTTATGTACTCGATTGGTAATTTTTTCTATCAATATAGGCAGTCAATTATTATTGTTACACTTTCATTATTAGTAGTATGTATTAGTTTTTTTAGTAATCCTATAGAAAATAACATACTACTCTATTTGTTAATTTTATCTCCTTATATCGTAGAATTTAATTGATAAAACATGAATATTGGCATTATTTGTAAATACCCTATTCCGTATGGAATGGCAGCCACAACACGTATCTTCTCATATTCTAAGGGCTTATTAGAATGTGGTGATAAAGTTGATGTATGGTCAATTGCACCTAATAATTTTAACGCAAATAATAATAATGAAGGCGTTTTTAATGGTATATCATATTTTTATTCATTCAGAAGCAAACGATTTAGTAATAAGCTATTCCATGCATATGAAATGATTTATTCTCTTTTTATCTTAGGTGTAAAATTACATAAAAGAGATAAAATTCGAAGATATGACGTGTTTATTATAAGCTCAGATAGTCTCATTTGTCTGCTGTATATGAGGGCATTAAATATATTATTTAAGAGAAAACTTATTTTTATTTTTGATGAGTATCCAACACCTATTAGAGGTAAATTAAAGAATAAAATACCATTTTGGAAAGAAGTGATTTATCGTGTTATTTTAAGTAAATATTCAGGATATATTTCCATGACCGAAAATTTATTGAAATATTATAAAAAAATTACAGACAATCCAGGTATTATAATTTCATCCATTACCGATGTCAATCGATTCCGTAATATAATAAAAAAGCCTATAAATAAAACTAAGAAATTAATTTATATGGGAAATATGGAATTATCAAAAGATAATGTAGATAATATTTTGTACGCTTTATCTATCTTGCTAAGAGATAATTATGATGTTCATTTGTATCTTTTTGGAAAACCAAATTTAAAAGATAAATCTATATTGGAAAGGATTATTGAGCAAGAGGGATTAGCAAACAACACAAGTTTTAGATTTGCTCAATATAATGATGTTCCAAAGATTCTATCAGAAGCAGACATTTTAGTTTCCTCCCAACCTGTGACTGTTCGTGCAGACGGAGGATTCCCAACTAAATTGGGAGAATATTTAATGTCGGGTACTCCTGTATTATCAACCAATGTTGGAGAAACATCAAAATACTTTAAGGATGGCGAACATATGTATTTTGCAAAACCAGAATCGCCATTGGATTATGCTAACAAGCTCAAATATATCATAGATAATTATGAGAAAGCATTAGCTGTTGCTAAAAAAGGGAAAATGCTAATAGAGCAATCGTATTCTCATATATCTGCTGGAGAAAAGATGCATAAATTTTTAAAATCATTATAAATAGTATGTCAGTATTCAAAGACAAAGTCCTGTTAATTACAGGCGGTACGGGTTCCTTTGGGAATGCTGTGCTACGTCGTTTTCTTGACAGCGACATCAAGGAAATCAGAATTTTCAGTCGTGATGAGAAGAAGCAGGACGATATGCGTCACCGCTTGCAGAATTCTAAGGTGAAGTTCTATATCGGTAATGTCCGCAACAAGACTTCTGTAGATATTGCTATGCGTGGTGTTGACTACGTTTTTGCCGCCGCCGCTCTCAAGCAGGTGCCGAGTTGTGAGTTTTTCCCTATGGAGGCTACTCGCACTAATGTTCTCGGTACTGGAAACGTTCTTCTTTCTGCTATCGAGCATGGGGTAAAAAATGTTGTGGTCCTTTCTACTGATAAGGCAGCTTATCCTATCAATGCTATGGGTATCAGCAAAGCACTTATGGAGAAGGTTGCGATTGCTAAGGGTCGTGAACTTGGCGAGGGTGCGGCTACTACCATTTGTTGTACTCGTTATGGTAACGTTATGGCAAGCCGCGGTTCTGTTATCCCTTTGTGGGTTGAGCAGATGATAGAGGGTAATCCTATTACTATCACTGATCCGAATATGACCCGCTTTATGATGACTCTTGATGATGCTGTTGACTTGGTTATATACGCGTTTACCCATGGTCATAATGGTGATCTTTTTGTCCAAAAGGCTCCTGCCGCTACTTTGGAGACTCTTGCTACCGCACTGAAGGAAATATATTCTAAGGTTGATCCGAAATATGGAGATACTGAAGTTCGCGTTATTGGTACTCGCCACGGTGAGAAACTTTATGAGACTCTTGTCACTCGCGAGGAGATGGCTAAGGCTATTGATATGGGCAATTATTACCGTATTCCTTGTGATAACCGTGACTTAAATTATGACAAGTTCTTCTCTGAGGGTGATGAGGTGGTTTCTCGTATTGAGGATTATCATAGCCACAATACTCAGCGCCTTGATGTTGAGGGTATGAAGAAGCAGTTGATGCGTCTGCGCTTTATTCAGGAGGATTTGGGCTTGATTGAGAAGGCAAAGGCGCGCGAAATCCGTTCCGAATAGCCGGTGTGTGAAAACCGGCAATCTACTGCGTTGCCATCGACTTCGCAAAGTATTTTTTTTTGGGGGGGGAACAATTATTCAAAGTGTTCCCGCTATTGAGAAATCACCAATAGGAAATCTTTTACACACAGGAAGACATTATCTTTCTTTTCCATCATAATTAAATTTTATCTCAATGAAAATATTAGTTACCGGAGCCAAGGGCTTTGTCGGTCGAAATCTTGTTTCGCAACTTTACAATATCCGCGACGGCAAAGCTCGCAATTACGGCATTGACAGTGAGGACTTGGCCGTTTATGAATATGATATTGACAGTGACCCTGCCGACCTTGAGGAATATTGCAAGAATGCAGACTTTGTTTTCAATCTTGCCGGTGTTAACCGCCCGAAGGACAATTCTGAGTTTCTGAAGGGCAATTTCGGCTTTGCGTCGGTGCTTCTTGACACTTTGAAGAAGTATGGAAACACTTGCCCTGTTATGATTTCATCATCTATTCAGGCGGTTCTTGACAATCCTTACGGTGAGTCGAAGCGTGCTGGCGAGCAGTTGATGTTTGAATATTCGGCGGAAACTGGAGCGAAAGTGCTTGTCTACCGCTTCCCGAACGTTTTCGGAAAGTGGTGTCGTCCAAACTATAATAGTGCCATTGCAACTTTCTGCAACAATATAGCGAATGATCTTCCTATTAGCGTCAATGACCCGAGCATTGTTATGAATCTTGTTTATATAGACGACGTTGTTGATGAGATGATAGCGGCACTTAACGGCAACGAGCATTGCAATGAAAACTTCTGTGAAGTTCCAGTCACTCATACCCGCACACTTGGCGAGATTGTTGAGATTATCCGCTCGTTTAAGGATATGCCGGCAAATCTCGGCGTTGCAGATATGGGCGACGGTTTGGCTAAGAAACTCTATTCAACATACCTTACTTATCTGCCGAAGGAGCGTTTTGCGTATCCTTTGAAAATGAACGTCGACGAGCGCGGCAGTTTTACTGAATTTATCAGGACAGCCGATCGTGGTCAGGTTGCGGTGAATATATCCAAACCGGGTATTACCAAAGGTGAGCACTGGCACCATACAAAGGTGGAGAAATTCGTTGTAGTCAGCGGTCACGGCCTTATTCAGATGCGTAAGGTCGATTCAGACGAGGTCGTCAATTTTGAGGTTTCCGGCGATAAAATCGAGGTTGTTGAGACTATCCCAGGATACACTCATAACATTGTAAACCTTTCAGAAACAGAGAATCTTGTAACTCTGATTTGGTGTAACGAGTGCTTTGACCCGAACCGCCCAGATACTTATTTCGATAAAGTAGTAAAATAGCAGGTTATGTTGGTTATCGACAAAGAATTGCTTGACGGGGTAACGGCACAGGCAAAGGCGAGTCCCCGTTTGCGGATGAACTACAATCTGCATGACAGTCTTGAGGCAAAGGCGCAGAGACTGATGAACGCTATGGAACCCGGAACCGATTTGCCGATTCACCGCCATACCCATACTGCAGAAACGTATTTCGTTCTACGCGGTAGAATCAACGTGCTGTTTTACGGTGAAGATGGTCAGTTGGAAGAAAGCCGTGAACTTGACCCCTTGAAAGGATGTTACGGCGTTCAGATTCCTACCGGTCAATGGCATACGATTGAGGTCCTTGAAAGCGGAACGGTAATCTTTGAAGTTAAGGATGGACCGTACACACCACTTACTCCTAAAAATACAATGACAAAATAAAATATTATGGAATTAAAAACTGACTATTCAGATATAAAATTTGCGGAAAACGGCAAGTTGAAACTTTTGATAATTGTAGGAACAAGACCTGAAATTATCCGCCTTGCAGCCGTTATCAGTAAGTGCCGCATCTATTTCGACACAATCCTTGCTCATACAGGCCAGAACTATGACTATAACTTGAACGGCATCTTTTTCAAAGACCTGAAGTTGAAAGAACCAGAAGTGTATATGGATGCCGTTGGCGATGACCTCGGTTCAACAATGGGAAATATCATAAGTGCTTCCTATAAACTCATGTCGCAGGTAAAGCCCGATGCTGTACTTGTTCTTGGCGATACAAACTCATGCCTGTCAGTTATCGGAGCAAAGCGTCTGCACATACCTATCTTCCACATGGAAGCAGGTAATAGATGCAAGGATGAGAACCTTCCGGAAGAGACAAACCGCCGTATCGTCGATATCATCAGTGACGTCAACCTTGCCTATAGCGAGCATGCTCGCCGCTATCTTGCAGAATGCGGATTGCCGAAGGAGAGGACATACGTTACCGGTTCACCAATGGCGGAAGTCCTTCATAATAATCTTGAAGAGATTGAGGCAAGCGACATTCATAACCGTCTCGGCCTTGAAAAGGGCAAATATATCCTTCTTAGCGCCCACCGTGAGGAGAATATCGACTCAGAAAAGAACTTCACTTCATTGTTCCGGGCAATCAATGCGATGGCAGAGAAGTACGATATGCCGGTGCTTTATAGTTGCCACCCAAGAAGCCGCAAACGCCTTGCCGCAAACGGATTCCAATTAGACAAAAGAGTAATTCAGCACGAGCCTCTCGGATTTCATGATTATAACTGTCTTCAGATGAACGCATTTGCCGTTGTCAGCGACAGTGGAACATTGCCAGAGGAAAGTTCATTCTTCACATCAGTAGGCCATTCGTTCCCGGCAATCTGCATCCGCACGAGCACAGAGCGTCCGGAAGCCCTCGACAAGGCATGCTTCATATTGGCAGGCATTGACGAAAAATCATTGCTTCAGGCGGTTGATACAGCCGTAGAGATGAACAAGAATCAAGATAACGGCATTCCAGTGCCAAACTATGTTGACGAGAACGTATCAACAAAGACCGTTAAACTCATCCAAAGTTACACCGGCGTTGTCAATAAAATGATATGGAGAAAATAATTAAGAATTTTACCTAAATCATCAATAAATAATGAAAGTTCTTTATTCTCATCATGGCATGAAAGGAAAAAATGGATGGGGACGAACCTTTTATATGGCACAAGGATTAGCAGATTTAGGACATGATGTGACCTTATTAACAATCAATCCTAAATGTTCATTCTTTAAGATAAATACTATTATCTATCAAGGTGTTAAAATAAAAGTACTACCAGACTTTTTTCCTGCCAAAATGAAATCCTCAGGTTTTGCTATTTGGAGTACTTTATTTGGATTGATATACTCGATGTTCCATAAATTTGAAATATGTATAGCAGATTGTGGACATAGATTTACTTCCTTACCTTGTAAATTAAATAGATTTATTTATCATTCTGTTTATATTTCTGAGTGGTGGGATTTCTTTGGTAAAGGAGGTTATATTAAAAAGAAAAGTAGATTGTTTAGGTTAACATACGGTAGACTGGAATGCTATAATGAACTCAACGATAAAAGAAAAGCTGATGCTATAGTCGTATTATCTACTTTTATGAAAGATAGGGCTGTTGAAAATGGAATTGACTCAGAAAAAATTTTTATTGTTCCTGGTGGGTCTATAGTGAAAGATGTAAAGCCGCTATATCCATCCTATTCATCTGTTGAAAAACGAAAAATAAATATAGCATACATTGGCATTAATAATCACGAAATTGATTTGATAGCTCCGTTTATAGAAGCATTGAAATGTGAAAATGTTAAAAACAGTTACAGGTTGATTCTATATGGGAATACTATCTCAAACGAAAAGTGGAATCAATTAGGATTGTCTGAAATTGCTGAATATAGAGGATGGTTAGATTATTCTAAAGATGTTTCTACCTTAAAAGATATAGATGTGTTTTTGCAATTATTAGATGACAACAATGTTTCTAAAGCTGGATGGCCTAATAAATTAGGTGATTATTTAGCATTTGGGAAGCCCGTTATATTGTCACCTTATGGTGATATAATTGATTTTGTAAAAAATGAAAAAGGTTTTTTTATAGTAGAATACAATAAATACTCGATATTAAAAATTTTACAAGAAATTAAAGATATACCTTATAGCGATTTAAAGACCATGGGGTACGCTAATAGGCAATTAGCGGAAAAAATCTCATGGAAAAATAGAGCAAAAAATATAGAATATATATGCAATAAAATTAGATTTAATAATGAAACTGTCAAGAATTAAGAAACTTGTCTTCCTTCATTTGCAGCATTTGCCAATGAAGTCAAGGGGTTGGAGACCAACGCTTTGTAAATGGGGGGGTAAACATCAAATGCCCTAAAAAGACCTTCATCGGAGAGGACGTTATTTTCGACACAAATTATCCCGAAGATATTGTCATTGAAGAGGGCGTGCGCCTAACTGTCGGCGTCCGGATTGTAACGCATTTCATGAACCCGAAGACAGGCAGTTATGACCGCGGTCAAGTGCATGTTGGCAAAGGAGCCTACATTGGCATGGGAACAATGGTTGTCAAGCCGGTCACAATCGGAGAAGGGGCAATCGTAGGCGCCGGGGCAATAGTGACGAAAGATATACCGTCAAACGAAGTATGGGCAGGAAACCCCGCCCGCTTTATCAGAAAACGATAAAATTATGCCAAACGCAATATTTTTTTACAGAATACAGAGGTGGTTATACTTACACCACATTCCATTTTTACCTAAATTAATTCAACTATTAATTTTTCTGATTTACAACACTAAAATTACTGCTGATTCAAAAATCGGTAAAGGATCTTATTTTGTTTGTAAAGGAATTAGCACTGTACTAATCCCAGGAACGGAAATTGGAGAAAACTGCGTATTAGGTTTACGATTCTCAACAGTAAGAAAATTTCCATATAAAAACGTTCCTAAAATTGGCAATAACGTTTTTATCGGTCCAAACGTTGTAATCTGTGGACCAGTAGAAATTGGTGATAACTGTATTGTTGCAGCTAATTCGTTTGTTGATAAATCATTAAGGGGGGGGGTAATTGTTGCAGGCTCTCCTGCTAAAATAATCGGATATACTAAAGACTTAAACTATAATATTTCTTCAAATCAAAAAGATTTAGATGGAATAGCACCATATCTGCAACCAAAAGAGTAAATCAAAAGTTGCAATCGGATATAGTTTTAAAAGGATAAAACTATGTTGAATGCAATCTCTTTTTATCGGGTATCAAGGTGGCTGTACTTGCACCACATTCCTGTACTGCCAAAATTGATAACATTGCTTATTTTCCTAATCTACAACAGCAAGATTCCATACCAGGTAAAGATTGGCAGAGGGTCAACTTTTGGATACGGAGGTATGGGTATTATTATCCATTCTAAATCAATTATAGGGGGAAACCGCACTATATGTCAGCAAGTTACCATAGAAGGGTAATTCAAGATTTCGGGAGTACCTGTGATAGGTAATAATGTTTATATTGCGAAAGGTTCTATCGTTATGGGTGGTATAACAATCGGAAACAATGTTACAAATAGGAGCAAACGCAGTCGTAACCAAACCAGTTCCCGATAATGCTATCGTTGCAGGCGTACCCGCCAAAATTCTAAGGATTAAAGAATAACATAATATGCATAAAGTTATCAACTCTTTTCGTTTGCTGAAGGAGTATTGCGAGAATGAGGGGTTCAAGGGTTGGGATCCCTATGACGGACTTAACTCGAAGGTTTTTCAGGCGTTGCCGTTCCTGAAGAAGTCGGCAATCTGCCGCCTGGTTGTTATCCAAGGATTTAAGCGCTGCCCAGTCAATCTCCGCAGGCTTGCGCTTGTTCCCAAGGAATATAATGCCAAGGGCATCGGGCTTTTCCTTTCCGGTTACTGCAACCTATATAATGCGGTTAAGGCAAACCCCAAACTTGCGGAAAGCCTCGGCTCTCCCGATTCCCTGAAATCACGGATTAACGAACTGGCTGAACTGCTGATCTCTCTACAATCAAAAGGTTACAGCGGTGCTTGCTGGGGATATAACTTTGACTGGCAGGCTCGCAGACTTTTCCTTTTCCCAAAGTTTACTCCAACCGTTGTTGCGAGCAATTTCTGTGCAACCGCCCTTATGGAAGCATACGAAATTACCAGAGAGAAAAGGTATCTTGAAATCGCTCTCAGTGCGGCAAATTTCGTTATCAACGACCTTCACCGCACGGAATATAAGGACGGATTCCTATTCTCTTACAGCCCGTTGCAGGGAAACGACACTGTCTTTAACGCCTCACTGCTCGGCTCAAGGCTGCTTAGTTTTTGCTACAAGTACACAGGCAACGAGGAATACCGCAAACTTGCAGAGCAAAGCATAAAGGCATGCTGCTCAGGTCAAAAGCCAAACGGTGCATGGGTATATGGCATGCTACCCGTTCAGAGTTGGGTTGACAGTTTTCATACAGGCTATAACCTTGATGCGCTTATTGCATATCAGGAGCTGACAGGCGACAATAAGTATCGCAAATATATCGAGAAGGGCTTTGAATTCTATATTCAAAACTTCTTTGAAGCCAACGGAATGCCAAAATACTACGACAACCGCACTTATCCCATTGACATTCACTGCTCGGGGCAGTTGCTCGTAACGCTCGCAAGGTTGCACAAGATCGAAGAATACAAGGAAATTGTAGAAAAGGTCATTGATTGGACTATCTGCAATATGCAAGACCGGAAAGGCTATTTCTACTACCAGTTAAAGCCGGGGATAAGTTCAAAAATATCATATATGCGTTGGAGCAATGCGTTTATGTTTAATGCTATGAGCCATTATTTACTTGCCGAATAATATTTTAATCTTATGGATAAAGTTTCATTAAACGGGGTCGAAATATTCCCTTTCGACTCCGAACAGCAACTATTGCATTATGTGGACACGCATAAGGGCATATTGGTAGCGATCAATGCAGAAAAGATATTGCATGCCACAGAACAGACACGTGCCGTTATCAATCGAAATATTGGGTATTGTGATGGAGCCGGTGCACAAATGGCTTTAAAGCAGAAAGGTTATAAAGATGCCTGTAAGATTCCCGGATGTGAACTATGGCTAAAGATTATTACTCGCTTTTACAAGGAAAAGACATTCTATCTGGTTGGTGGAAAGCCGCAAATCGTAAATGAGACCGTAGAGAAACTGTGTTCTGAATATAAGGATATCCGAATAGTGGGCTATCGTAACGGCTATATCAAGACGGATGAAGAGAAACGACGATTGATAGACGATATTGTGGAGAAGAAACCGGATGTGGTATTCGTGGCTATGGGGTCGCCAAAGCAGGAATTGCTGATGGAGGAGATGCAGCAACGGCATCGCGCTATCTTCCAAGGCTTGGGTGGTAGTTTCGATGTCTATACAGGTCATGTGCAGCGCGCACCGAAATGGTGGGTGGAGCATAATCTGGAATTTGCTTATCGCTTGATAAAAGAACCCAAAAGAATTAAACGTCAGATCCACTTGGTGAAGTATGCTTGGTGGCTGATGAAGAAAAAATTATAAACAAAGGATATATGAAGAAAGTGATGTTGGTCTTCGGCACCCGTCCGGAGGCAATCAAGATGGCTCCGCTGGTGAAAGAATTCCAGAAACAGCCAAAACGGGTAGAGACTGTGGTGTGCGTAACCGGACAGCATCGGGAAATGCTGGATCAGGTGTTGAAGATATTCGACATCAAACCGGATTATGATTTGAATATCATGAAGCAGGGACAGGATCTGTATGATGTGACCGCTCGTGTGCTGACCGGTATGCGTGATGTACTGAAAGAGGTAAAGCCCGATGTGGTATTGGTACATGGGGATACTACCACTTCTACAGTTGCAGCTTTGGCTGCTTTTTATCAACAGATACCGGTGGGACATGTGGAAGCTGGTTTGCGTACACATAATATTTATAGCCCATGGCCGGAGGAGATGAATCGGTTGTTGACGGGACGTCTGGCGACCTATCATTTTTCTCCCACTCCGTTAAGTCGTAATAATCTGATTAAAGAGAGCGTTGATGACCGCAATATCATTGTAACTGGCAACACAGTGATTGATGCGCTTTATTGGGTAGTAGATAAAATCAAGAACAACAAGGAGCTAGATAATGAACTAGAAGATATATTGAGCAAAGCGGGTTATGATGTAAACCGCTTGAACAATGGCAAGAAGCTGGTATTGATTACGGGGCATCGCCGTGAGAACTTTGGTGACGGATTTATCAATATGTGTACAGCTATTAAAGATTTGACGGTTAAATATCCAGATTTGGATTTTGTTTATCCTATGCACTTGAATCCTAATGTGCGCAAGCCGATTCATGAGGTGTTCGGGGAGAATCTGTCCGGCTTAAAAAATATGTTCTTCATTGAACCATTGGAGTATTTGAGTTTTGTGTATCTAATGGAGAAGAGCAGCATCGTATTGACAGATAGCGGTGGCATTCAGGAGGAAGCTCCGGGACTGGGTAAACCGGTATTGGTGATGCGTGATACCACGGAGCGACCAGAAGCATTAGATGCCGGAACGGTGAAACTGGTAGGTACGGACTATAATAAGATTGTAAACGAAGTATCATCTTTGATTGATGATAAAGCAGCTTATGAAAAAATGAGTAAGGCTGTAAATCCGTACGGTGACGGATTAGCCTGCGGACGTATTGTAAATGCATTGTTATATAGGATATAAGCTGAGCTATGAAGCTGATGCTGAAAAATATTTTTACAAATCGAAATACTTGTTATTACTTATGGTTTGCATTACCAAGAGCTAATAAACTTAAAGTGAAAGTTTTTTCTGGAGTTGAACTTCATTATCGGGACTTGTTTCATGGTAAGATATACGAATTGTTGCAAAACCTAACATCGGGTATAAAATGAAGAATGATAAACGAAAAAAGGAAATTTTTCGGTGGATATTCCTCGGAGGACTTTTGTTGTTTGTGACTTTTCCTGTTTTTACGCAGTAAATACAAGAATGAGTGGATTGATTTATGTGCCGAGCACGGACATAGATGATGGAGGAAAAACTCGCATAGGTGGTCACTTTTTCAGAAAAGAGTTCCTGCCCGATGTCAGCTTGAATTCGTTAGGAAAGTGGATGTATCATACAGGCAATCATTTTTTGAGCATCATTCCTTTTTCATAGATTGAGCTGGAATTATTTGTACTATACAGAAAAAATTAAAAGACAGCAATATAGATAATATGGATTTTGATCACAAGAATTGATATTTATCTAAAAGAATCAGGCCTATCAAAGAAAACGAATGATGATCATGTATTGCTATTGGAAGTAATGATCACATTACGACGAGTGACAAGGTGAAAAGAGATGATTGGCCGGATAGTAGAAGAACCATATTGGGGAACTATTATGTTGCTGCCACTAAATATACGAAAAAAAACATATCATAGGTTTCTATGTCACCTACCGAAAATGAAAACGTGATTACAATTAAATGGAATGGAGTGGCAGACTGTATGACTTATCAGTCCTCTTTGCAAAACGGGAAATATTCTTCGGAAGGTATATGCTTTTACATCAACCTACTGTAAAATACTAATCAAGAAAATAATAAGGATGCCTACAGTCGTTGTCCGTTTTGAGACTTGTAAGAAAGCCATAGGGTACGGTTTATTACCGTATCTACAAAGGACATAACCGACGTATGGAATTTTCTTCCCACCTTCACCTACCAACTTCTTCTTGGGATGAAACCACAAAGACAATCCGGGGAGAGCATCCCAAAGCCTGTCTCTTTCGTGCTCAGATGGAAGCGGAGCTTCGGCTTTTGAACCGGATTATAACGGAAGATGTTACCGGTCGACTGACAATGGGCGATATGATAGCCCTCTTTAAACAGCAAAGGACAATAATCAAATGAACTTTTGACTTGTAAGTAAATAGGATGGTACCGTCTTTGACAGATTGCTATCACCGTCTAGGTTTTCAGGTAACAGAATCCGAAGATGGATTACGGATAGGCTTCAAACCGGGAATGGCACATGCTATCGTGAAGGAGATTTGGAACGAGCAGCCTTTGACCCGTTCGGATGTTGAAAGGTTTTATGAAAAGCTTTCTTCACTGAACAAAGGATATCGAAATCTCTATTTCAGGATCGTGGCGCACGGTGGATTCCTGCCGGAGGCATTGGACTTTGAACTGCACGGGCTGACCGTTTCGGATGAAAGCTATATTGAAAGCCTCTTGTCCGGAAGACATGTGGAGCTTTATCCGCATAACGAAGCGGCTTACAGGGCGATCATGCGGGGATTCAAACAACACCGTATCGGTGCGGTCGTGCAGGCTACCGGAACAGGGAAATCCTATTTGCTGGCACGCTATATCGCAGATCATGCAAAGGAAAATATATTGGTCTTTGCTCCGAACATCACGATTCTGGATGAGATCCGGAAAGCCGTCGGATTCTCCATTCCGCAAGTGACGTACCGGACATTCCAGTCACTGATTCGTAACCGGGAGGACAATGGGTTGTTACGGGCAGATCATATTCTTATTGATGAATTCCATCATTTCGGGGCGGAAATTTGGGGAAGTGCCTTGCAGGAAGTGATAGAAAACAATCCCTGTGCCTATGTCCTGGGAACATCGGCAACGCCAATCCGTCCGGAAGGAATGATCGATACGGTGGATCTTTATTTCGAAGGAAATTTGTTTTATGAACTTACCTTGCCGCAAGCTTGGTATTACAATATCTTACCAGTGCCGATCCTGGTACAAAGTGCTTACGGGCTGGACAACGAACTGGATCGGCTGCAAAGAAAGCTGGAACGCAGCGGTTGTTCAGTCCGCCGGAGAGAGCGCATCCAAAAGAAACTGGACCTGGCGCGGGTCGATTTCAAAGGTGCTTTGGGTGCGTCGTCGGTGATCCGGAAGTTCCTACCCGAAAGCGTACGCAAACTGCTGGTTTTCTGTCGCGACCTGGCCGATCTCAGACAGATGGTGCCGGAAGTGTGCGACTGGCTCACACAGGCAGGCCGATCGATTACGCCATTTGAAATCCATCATGCGCAAAGCGAGCAGGAGAATCAGCGGCTGTTGGCCGCTTTCCGAGAAGAGTCGGACCGGTTACACGTACTTTTTTCCGTCAATATGCTGATCGAAGGATTGCATGTCGAGGGAGTGGATGCCGTCTTGTTCCTGCGGCGCACCGAATCTTACATTGTCACCCTGCAACAGCTGGGGCGCTGTCTGGATGCCGGAAGCGGGAAACAGCCGGTCGTCTTGGATTTCGTGAATAACCTGTCGGGTAAATCGGTCTACGACGTGATGGCGTGCCACTGGGAGCGACTCTCTTATCTTCCATCGCCCCACGGATTTGAAGGAACAACCTCGTTCCTCGCTACCGGCTATTTGTCGGATATCCGGCTCCGCATCGAAGAGATCCTGGCCGAGCTGGAACCGTGGCAGATTATGTACGAGCGGCTGGTCGAGTTCCACCGGGAAGAGAACGACTGGCCTTCAGTGACGGAAGGGAAACTGGGCCTTTGGTGCAACACGCAACGCATCGCCTACAAACGAGGCTGTCTTGCCAAGGAACGGTGCGACCAGCTTGATGCAATCGGTTTTGAGTGGAATCAGCTCGACTCCAAATGGATGAGGGAATACCATGCATTAAAAGTCTTCTTTGATACCTGCGGACGCTGGCCCAAACGTGAAGACGGCCCGCTTGCGACCTGGTGTTATACCCAGCGGGAAAGACGGAAGGATGGACGTTTGAGCAAAGAGCGCATCCGGGCTTTGAATGAGATCGGCTTTGTCTGGAATCAGAACCTCCAAGGGGAATGGATGAAGAACTACGAGGAACTGAAGTCTTTTGTCAGAAAATATCGGCGTTTCCCTAAATCGACGGAAGGGAACTTGGGCGGATGGTGCCATACACAACGGAAAATGCGTAAACAGGGAAAGTTACCCAATGACCGCCGGCTCCTGTTGGATAAAATAGGATTTGTCTGGTCGGCGGAACAGGTCTGGCAAGGCAACTTCGAACAATTGTGCCTGTTCCATAACCTGCAAGGACGATGGCCGGGATGCCGTGAAGGAGCATTGGGACGCTGGTGTACCATTCAAAGACGGGATTACCGCAAGGGGAACATGTCAGACGAGCGAAAAGCACAATTGGAAAGAATCGGTTTCCCTCTTGCCTGATATGGAATATATTCGATTCTATCCGTTATGAAAGTTGTCTATTCAATTATAATCAACATTAGAACAGTGTCTGTCATTACCCGGACTTGGAACCGCCAGCATACGGGTGGAACCAACTGATAAAACCGGAATAAGACCAATCTCATAAAGTAAATCGTTATTGATTCATCCCAATATGGAAGCCCTTGTCTGAAGCCGGTTATCGGAGAAGACAGGGGCTTCTTCTATATTTTATAAATGAATTATAGATAACTATTACACTGGCTTAACGAATCCGTTACAAATCCTTGGTGGTTTAAAGTGAGTGTTTACGTAAAATGAAAATATTTATGGTAGCAAGGAAAGCTTCATTACAGCATAAGGTTCTTTTAGGGTATATGATATTGATCATGGCTGTTTGCGGCATGGTTTCCATCTTGTTATACGAACGGAGCCGCATGCGTGAGATAAAAACGGAAACATCGGAGATACGCAGGATACGCCATGACATCAGTACGGCGCATCGCTATATCACGGAGCTTGCCACCTATGGAGAGTCCGTCATTGTCTGGGAGGATACCGATTTTCGTGAGTATCGCAGAAAACGCTTGCAAACGGACAGCTTGTTACAAATATTGAAAGTGAGTTGTGGCACGTTCGTCCTGCCAAAGCAGATAGACTCCCTATGTCATTTATTGGAAGCTAAGGAGATACATCTGCTCCGCATTATGGAGACCATTACCAGACAGGGGGAAGCGGACAGCCTGCTCGCAAATCGTCTGCCTATTGTTATCAGGGAAGCGGTTCGTACCCGGACAGTCACCCAAAAGAAAAAAGGGATTGCCGGTTGGTTCGGAGGGAAAAGGAGCGTACAGGTCTTCGAGCCATCGAAAGGACTGCAAGATTTGAATGAGAAGCTGATCGCCATGCAAGAGGAACGTGAACGCCGGATAGACATGTATACCGACAGTCTGCGCATACAGAATAAGGCCTTGAACCGGAAGTTGCAAATACTCATCACCCATCTTGACGGGCAAGCGCAGGCGGCGTTCATCAGTCGTGAGGAAAAAATCACGGAAGCCGGAGATTTTTCTTTCAAACTGTTTGTCTTGGTAATCGTCTCTGCTTCCTCCTTGCTATTCATCTCGTTCCTGATCATACGGCATGACATCAGGAAAGAAAGGGAAGGGCGGGCACAGCTCCAAAGGATAAACCGTGAGAACGAGGAACTGCTCGGTATGCGTAAACAGATCATCCTGACCATCTCGCACGATATACGAGGACCATTGGGTAATATCAACAACTGCGTGGAACTGGCCTCGGAAACCCGTGAAAAGAAAAAACGGGAAGGCTATCTGGAGAACATCCGCCATTCCTGCCGCCATATACTGAATCTGGTGAACAACCTGATGGATGTTTATAAGATCAATGAGACCAAGGATACCCGTAACGAGGTTCCTTTCCGTCTAAACAACTTGCTTGACAACATATCGAAGGAATATGCCCGCAAGGCGGGTGGCCGGGCCTTGCTGTTCGAGCACCGGCATAAGAATGTCGGTGATATTACAGTGAGAGGAGACGCAGACAAATTGGAACAAATATTGGACAATCTGCTGACAAACGCCATCAAGTTCACCCTGTCGGGTACGATCCGTTTCCATACCGAGTATATGGCGGGAAGATTATATGTGGAGGTCGGTGATACCGGTATCGGTATGGATGAGGAGACATTGGAACGTGTCTTCCGTCCGTTCGAGCGTGCGGCGCAGGAGATAAACTCGGAAGGTTTCGGTCTTGGGCTTTTTATCACGAAAGCTCTTGTAAAGGTACTGGACGGAAGCATTGAAGTAGAGAGCCGACCAGGTAAAGGCACAACATTCCGCCTGTCGTTTCCCCTTTCGGAAACGACAGAAGAACCGGAAACAGAGGAGCTTCCGGTACAATCTGCGACGATACTTCCCAAACATGTACTGGTAGTGGATGATGACAGCATCCTTCTGAAAATAACGGAAGACATGCTCGGGCGCAACGGGGTGGAATGCACGACCTGCCAAAATGCAAAAGAAGCCATTCTCGCGCTCGATCGTTTGGATTATGATTTGGTATTGACTGATATACAGATGCCCGTGACCGATGGTTTCGGCTTGTTGAGATTGTTGCGTAACTCGGATATCGGAAATTCCCGTACCGTTCCGGTCGCAGTCATGACGGCACGGGGTGACGGGGACTCGGACGTGTATGTCAAGTCCGGCTTTTGCGGTTGCATACACAAGCCTTTCTCCTCAAAAGGACTGCTGGCCTTTATCTCCTCCGTTACGGAGGGCAGAAGTGCAGGCATGTCTCCGTTCGACTATTCCCGTCTGATGGAAAGTACGGACGACCGTCGCCATATGTTCGGTCTTGTCGCAAAAGAGTCGGAAAAGGATCTTGCCGAACTGGAGGAGGCTTTAAGAAAAACCGACCGGGAAGCCATGCGGAGGATCGTACATCGGATGGCTCCGGTCTGGGAGTTGTTAGGGGCCAACGATGTGCTGTCCGGTTATCGAAAACTCCTGCATGACAGAATCTCGAGCGACGAGACGGTCAGAGAGTACACGATGAGAATTATGAAACAGATACGGTTACTGATAGACGATGTAAATAATGAATTAAGAAAGAAAAATGATGGGGATGAAAAAGACTTTATTGATCGTGGAGGACAACCTGATTCTTTGCGATATTCTTGAGAGATGGCTACAGAAAGCCGGTTACGGGGTATTGACTGCTATAGATGAGCCTTCGGCACGCCGGAAAATCAAGGGGAATAACGTGGCGCTGGTACTGACGGATGTCCTCCTTCCCGAAGGGGATGGCATCAGCTTACTGGAGTGGAGCATCTCCCAAGGGTTACATATCCCTTTTGTGGTGATGACCGAACATGCCTCCATTGCAGATGCGGTGCGTGCCGTCAAATTGGGCGCGAAAGACTACTTGCCCAAGCCTGTCCACGAGGAGTTGCTGATGGAACTGTTACGGGGATTGATCGGCCTGCCAGTTTCCGTTCCCCCGAAGAAATCATTAATGAAAAGGCTTAGCGGGGCGATCCGGGAGACCGAGCGGATAGCTTGTCGTGTGGCTCCTTTGAACTGTTCCGTCATGATCCTTGGACCGAACGGTAGCGGAAAAGAATCTGTCGCGCAGCTGATCCAACAGCATAGCGGGCGTAAGGACAAGCCTTTTGTGGCGGTGAACTGTGGTTGTATCCGGGGGGAACTTGCCGCATCTGAGTTCTTCGGCCACGTGCAGGGGGCATTTACCGATGCGAAAAAGGATACTGCCGGGTATTTTGAGACGGCCAAGGGCGGTACGCTCTTCCTTGACGAGATCGGAAACATGCCTTCTGAAATGCAGACACTGCTGCTCAGGGTGTTACAGGAAAGAGTGTATTGTCCAGTGGGCAGCCGCAAAGAACTTGAAGCCGATGTACGGATATTGTCGGCCACCAACGAGGATATGGAGCGTGCCATACGGGAGGGACGTTTCCGGGAGGATCTGTACTACCGTCTCGCCGAGTTTGAGATACGCCAGCCCTCTCTCTCCGAATGCCCGGAAAGATATATTGCCACTGGCTGACTTCTTTCGTGAGCAACATTCAGAAGAGATACGTGTGGAGACCTCCGGTTTTACCGAACAAGCCAAAATCTCCATGCTTTCCCATTCATGGCCGGGCAATGTGCGTGAACTTGACAACCGGATAAGACGTGCTGTCCTGTTGGCGGTATCTCCATTGTTAACCCATAAAGATCTGAATCTTAATGCGACCATCTGTAGGACAGGCGAAAAATGTAAAAAAGGCTTGATGGAAGAAGCAGAAGAGAAAGAACTAATAAGGAAGATTCTGGAAGAATGTGGAGGTAAGATCAGTCGTACGGCGAGAATGTTGGGGATGAGCCGTCCGACGCTATACAAGAAAATGGAAAGGTATGGGTTGAGATAGCATCTTCATCCGTTCCGTTTATACATAAGCCGGCAGATTCCGTTGGAGAAAGTTTTGCAGCCAAGAAGTTTCCAGCGGGCAGACCGAAATTCTCCCGTCAAGGGGATTCCACCACCATAAGAAAGAGGCAGCAGAAAAAGTACTGTCTCATCCACCAGATTATACCGAAAAAGTCCATCGGCATATTCCGCGCTTCCTCTATCTCCCACTCCTGCCAGATAAATACAATCCTTGTCGTGTTTTTCCTTTACATTCAGCAAGTCCATCAAACCGTAATGGGGGTAGATGTGGAATGTGGCCTGTCGCTGCCAGCGTGGGAAACCATGCCGTTTGTTTTCCCTCACCCATCGCATAAGCATCTCGTCTTCATGCGGAAGGAACCCGTCCAAAGAGAGTGCCATGATAACTTGAATTTTTGCCATACCTCGTTCCATTAAGAAGCATGAAACCCATGCTTATTTCGAACAGAGGCTCTGACAAAGCCCAACACAGAAACCCGCATGGGCTCATGCTATAAGGTATAGCATAAGCCTCACGCAATAGCCTCTGTGTTTTTGAATTTGTCAGATTCCTGTTCGAGACGTCTTGCGACTTATGTATAATAATGGCGGTCCCAATTGTCGAGACCGGCCTTATTTCTCTATTTCAAGTTTCAAATATACGGTATCTTTTTCAATAATCCGATCAGTCGGGGTATAATTTCTTCAATTACCCCCTCCACTTGTCATGATTTGTCGGGCTTCTTTCCTTTTTCATCTTCCAGACCCAGTCGTTTACGGAGTTCAGGATCATTTTTGATACGACGCATCTCCTCATTGATAATAGCCTGCGCGTCCGCCTTGATCTGGTCGTAATTGCGTTGTATCTGTTGCATCATGATGTCGTTACCGTTCCTGTCCTTGAAGTCGTTGATGACCGGGATTTTCTGATAAGCCTTTTCTTCCGCACTGATCTTGGTATGGTCTACGACAATTTCGGCATGAAATATTTTCTGCTCTATCCTCTCATCAAAATTATCCGCCACTGCCCCGACAAACGTGCCTTGTGAGAGGTTGGCGATCTTTGATGCGGGAATGAGCGAATCTAGCTGCGTGTTGATAGAGGTGGATACATCCTGACGGTTGATGGATATGGACTGACGCTGCTGAAGCACCTTGCCGAAGCGCTCTGAAAGCGTTTTTGCGGTTTCACCGACCACCTGTCCGCTGAAAATATTCCCCACCGTGTTCTGGATGACCTTGGATTCTTTTTCTCCGTAGTCACGTGTCAATTGACTGAAATCCTGAAAACCCAGAAGCACGCCCACCTTGTTACTTCTCGCCGTCGCAATCAGGTTGTCAAGCCCACGGAAATAGATGGTGGGGAGCTCGTCGATGATAACGGCGCATTTAAGCTGTTTTTTCTTGTTGATAAGCTTGACGATACGGGAATTATATAATCCGAGCGCTGCCGAATAAATGTTCTGCCTGTCCGGATTGTTGCCCACACAGAGCAGTTTGGGTTCTTTCGGATTGTTGATATCCAATGAGAAATCATTACCGGTCATCACCCAGTAGAGTTGTGGGGAGATCATGCGCGTAAGGGGTATTTTTGCCGAGGCTATCTGGCCACTGGCTAAGCACCCGGCGCCTTGCCATGTTTTACCATGGCAGGTTTCCAAGCACTCGCCTCCGAACCGTGCTGACAGGTCTCCCCGTACACGGCTCTCCACCTTATCATTCAGTCTAACTTCCCCGAATGTATTTTTTGATGACATACTGTGCATACTGCTAATGTTTTACGGTTACGGGAAATCATTTTTATTTCCCAATCACTTTTGCCTTTCAAGTCTTTGAGTTTGCGTACTTGGTGCATTTCAAGATTATCTGTTGCACCGCAGTTTTCACATACCCGTGCTTGGAGCCTCTTGATTAGACCATTTCTGCCACCCGTTATGGCGACTGTATTAGGCAATTTATCATCTAAATTTCGATTCGGCAGTTCCTTGCGTTTGAAACCCTTGTCGTAAAACTCACGTCTGACCTCATATCCTTTCTTATTTGTGTACGGTATGGAGAATACGCCGTTTTTCTTGTACTTCGCGATAATCTTTTTCTTTGAAGTACTGTATTTGCCTGCGTATGTCTTGTACATACTATACTCCATAATATTATAGAATGAGTCAATGACAGGACTGTTGTTTGCTATCGAGTAGTAGTTGTAAAACCCTACGATTTCAGAGTTATATTGGCTTATAATCTCCAAATCATCAAGACATCTCATATATGGGCGACCTTTGGATTTCCAAACCTCTTTTCCATTCCGCTTGACAATCTTTACAGCATCATATTCAAGAAGTTTTTTCCGCATCGTTTCGGTTGTTACATATAGGACAATCTTGTGGTCTAACGACCTTGTCAAATGACCGTTCTTATCTCTGCGTGTATCATTGGACTTTCGTACAAAAACATCATACCCAAGAAATTTGGCATGTTTTCTTGTGTTGGTAATCAGAGTTTTCTCATCAGACAGTTCCAGTTTTAATCTGCCAGCCATAAATTGCTTTATGTCCTCCTTAATTTGGATACAATCCAGCTTGCTACCGATTACTCCAATTAGAAAATCATCCGCATATCTTATGTATTTCAGTCGTTTGATACTGTTATCCATTTCATCACCAGCTGGATATTTCAGTCGTTCTTTGACTGTTTCTCTAATTTCTGCAAACAACTGTTTACATTCCGTTTCATCAACAGTGTTTCGTAGTTTTGCAACTAACTTGGCTTTACGATGTCCGAGCTGTTTTGCAATCGGATTTTCCTTACGTCTTTTTCCCTTGTTAAAGTTTTCGATGTATTCCTTAATATACTTATCAAACTTGTCGAGGTATATATTAGCCAATATGGGGCTAATAATACCACCTTGCGGAGTTCCGCTGTATGATTTGTGGAATACCCAATCTTCAACGTATCCCGCATTCAGGAACTTTCTGATAAGTCGAAGAAATCTCTCGTCAGAAATCCTTTCTGAAAGAATGGCTATCAGCACTTCGTGGTCTATGTTATCGAAGAAGCCTTTGATGTCTCCCTCAATAAACCATTTTGTATTGTTGAATGTCTTTTGAATGCTTGAAAGTGCAGTATGTGGACTTCTTTGTGGTCTGAAACCGTGAGAAGAATTTTCAAAACTGCCCTCATATATTGCTTCCAAAATCATTCGGATAACCTCTTGCAGAAGTTTGTCTATGAATGTCGGAATACCCAGCGGTCTCATCTTTCCGTTTTTCTTCGGAATATAAACTCGCTGTGAGGGTTTCGGCTGGTACGTCTCATTCTTGAGCGTATCAATTAACTGTTCAATGTGGGATATACTGAAGCCGTCAACGGTCTTTCCGTCAACTCCCTTTGTCATATTGCCTTGCTTGGCATATATGTGCTGGTAGGCTATGTAGTACATCTCTTCATTAAACAGTACCCGATACAGACGTTCGAACTTGTATTCCAAGTCGGAACTGTGTTGCGTCAGACTGTTTAATATCTTTTCCGGATTTCTTTTCATGTCTCTCACATTTTCCAAAATTTGACATTAAACGATATAGGCTGCTTCCCTTCGCCATGTACAAGGCTTTCCCTTGCTCGGACTACTACGGAAGCTCTGTTACCATGTCGGATATTCAAAGGTCTTTACCTTATAGCCTTTTAAGGCATTCCGATTTAGGTAATCCCCGTTTAGACATATAATAACTATTTGGCATGGCAGATTGTCGGATACGACTTTCGTCCTTTACTATGTATGTAGTTGCTCTGTGATAAGTTCTTTTGCCCAATCAATCTCCAAGGAAAAGTTGGGTATCACAGCTTAACGTCTGTAACTGTCTTCCGTTAAGGCTTAACCATCGAGCCGCTCGGACTATCGTTCAACCAGTATAGGCTTTATCCTCATATCTGTCTTTTCACCTCGCCGCACGGTCAGGACTTGACAGTTGGTCCACTTGCGGCTTTGCCGACATGCTACACTCCCCATCGTCTTTCGTTGAATGGATAAGTCGGCTGGTGATAGGTTATTATTTCAAAGAACACGAACCTAATAGCTTGCCAAAGCTATATTTATTATATGCCCTTACGGGCGCAGCTGGAGCTGGTCCTGGGCATTTCCTTTCCATGCGTCCATGAAGGGAGAAAGGTAGTTTTCCAGCTCCGGATAAGAGGTCAGGATGGTGAACAGGTCTGAGTAGGGTTTGTTGAGCAGTTCCACCGCATGGGGAAACGTACAGTAAATGCCGTTTTTGTAAATCTTTAAATACCAGATTATTGCCGCAAGCAGAATGATAGGAGACTCCACGAAGAAGTCCCCCTGTTTTTCGATCCAGGTGCGATTGAGGTTGAGCATTATCGTATAGCTTGCCTCATACGCATCGGAAATGTCCGTCATGAATTCCGGATTAATGGGATTACACCGGTGAGACCTGTGCGGATCGTCAAAATTTATGACATAGAACCGGGGCTTGACCTCGTACTTGTCCATATTCTTCAACAAAGAATTATAGGCGATGGTGGACAGGTCATCAAACTTGTAATCGTAGATATAAATCGCAAAGCCTTTGGCTATAAGCTGGCGTATGTAACTGTTGACTATCGCATAGGATTTGCCGCTGCCCGGTGTCCCGATAACCATGCAAGCACGGAAAATATTGACAATATTGACAAATCCGTTATTCCAGCGTTTTTTATAATAGAATCTCGTCGGGAGGTTTACCGAATACTCATTCTCCATCAGTCGGGTTTCCTGCATGAAACTCTCATTTTCCATATTGAACACATCTTCCATGAGGTTGTGCCTGTAAAGGCGGCTCATCCATAACCCCGACATCAACAGGGCGAGATAGCCTGCCGTAAGAGTAAAAATATAGAATGCGGTATTTGCCATGTGTGGCAATGGCAGTTCAAGAAGCCACCAGTTCAGAAAAAACAATGTGCATCCTGCCACCAACGCCGCATAAATTTTAGGCCAGGTTATCTTTTCACCTTTGACCCCGTGCGTACCCAGGCAGGAAACGGCCAGCAGAAGCACTGCTAACAGTTTGCTCCAGAGGATACAGTTGAAAACACCGGTCGTGTTGTTGAAGTTTACCAGAATCCGGTCTATCACCTCAAGGTTCAGGTGCCATGCGGTGATACTTGGATAGCAGTACACATAGACGTGTACCACCAAAAGAAAAATACTCACGGCCCTGCCGAATTCCATAATCTTGGCAAGTGCCCTCAAATCATCTTCCTGCTGCATAAGAATTGTATATAAATGGGTTGATACTTGTTTTGTCTAAATGCCACGCTTGCGTCCGGTCTTCTTTTTTTTCTTCATGTGGCGTGCAAAGGCTTCCTCCTCGTAATCCCGCGGATTGGTTTCCAAGGAGAGAATGCCTGCCGCCAGTTCGAGCGTGCTAGAGGATTCGTGACGATGATGCCGCCAGAGCTCCGCGGCGGTATGTCCGTCCCGTTCATTTGCGGATATGCCCTCCAACCATTTGAAATAGTCGTTGAACACATTTGCGGAAAACTCCTTGCCCATGCGTGAGCCGTTGAACACCTCCCGGCTGTTGTGGTCAATGAAGGTGACACCGTAGATACGTCCCCGCTCATTCTCACGGAACATCACATCGATATTTTTTTGCCCCAGCAGTTCCACAAACCGTTTCCGTGAATCCGCCTGCCGCAAGGCACGGGCGATGTCCGCCTGTATGGAAGGTGCCCATTTCCCCTCTTTGAGAGCATTCAGATTCATCAGCATCCGCTTTTCCAACAGCTCATTCCCGAAGCGTTTGCCAAAACGGGAACTCTTGAACGGTGGGCTGACCACCTTGCCGGTATCATCCGTGACCGAATAGACAATACCGGTATATGGTGTACCGTTGTATTCTCCCCTGACCTGTTTCGCCTCGATGTTGAGCGTGGACAGTAGCGCACTATATTCCCCGAAGGTTTGGAAACGATAGCTTTCCAATACGGCTTTAAGGGTATTGCCTACCTGATGGCGGACATCTCCCAAGGAAGCGTCCACCTTTCTTAGTTCCGCTTTCGGATTCCGCTTTTCCATATCCACCCCGTTCCGCAAGCCGAAATCCGCTTCCAGCTCCCGGCAGGCGGTCATGGAACGCCGGTGCTCGTAGGCATCGCTGATCTTTTTCCCCTGTTCATCCACACAGACACTGACGATATGGATGTGGGTATTGTGTGTATCGGCATGTTTGTAGGTGATGTAAGGCTGGTTCCCATACCCCATCTTCTGCATATAACGTTCTGCCAGTTCTGCCAGCCGCTCGTCTGTCAGACGGTCTTCCGGTGCCGGGGAGAGGGAGATGTGCAAGACGGGTTTCTCCGTGTTGCGGTTTGCCAGCAGATAATTCTCAAAAGAGAGCAATGCTAGGCGTATGTCCTCGCTCGGCAATCCGAGCCGGTCGGAAATCATGCGGCTACCGGAAAGAATCTCAGCCGTTCCGGCTGCTACCTTGTCGTAGTTATAAGCAAGCGCTCCGTAAAGACTCATGCCATGACTTATTTTTGCAACCATTTCCGCTCGTATTCCTGGGTTAGCGCCATGACTTTTTTACAGACGAGCATCAGCTCAAGACTCAATCTTTCCAGTTTATAAAGCAACGCTCTCGCCCGTTTCTCCCCGAAATTGTTCTTCAAGGCACGTACCACCTGGTTGTAGTTGTTGCCGACAGCCTGGAACTGTTTGTGGAATTCTGTCAGCCTGATGTAATAGTCCATCGTCGCCTTGTCTATTTTCACGACCTTTATCTGTCCCGAGAAGATAGATTTCTTGATGAACAGCGTGAGGTTGCCGGCTCCCGAATCCGCCAGCAACTTTTCAAATCTTATGTTCTCCTCGGCGTTCAGGCGGAAACTGTACTTGTGGTCCGCCGGATCATTTTTAGACTTTCTGCCCGTCCTTGTCCCTGTTGTTCTCTCCATACACATGAGATTTTTGGTTTGTACTTTTTTCTCTTCCAGAATCCGCGACTTTGGAGCGGATTCCCCCGCCCCTCTGGGCGGGCAAGTTGGTTCTTGTCGGACAAAAGACTTTTTGTCGGACAAGGACACAACTTGCTCTGTTCGCTTGAACAGAGAATCCTCCTATGGTCGGATTGCCGCGCGACGTTCACGGTGTGCTGTGGTCCGGCGAAGTCAGTTCCTTTCCATTGTCTGATTCCGATTTTGCAAAATTAGACAGTGATAACCGATTGGTAAACAGCGTTTGATATGACATTTGATGACATCTGACGACATCTGATGTCAGGTAGGGGAAATGTTGGCGGAAGTTTCAAAAATAGCCGTTACTTTTGGCACAGTGCATGAGGGCATACATTGGAACATTGTCCTGTAAGGTGTATTGCCTGCCACAGGTGGTGCATGACGCGAATGCAGTATCATTTGTATGTGCAATGCCATATATGCCGCATGGCAGTCCTGCATAACGGAACACATTGCATCAGTGCAATGCAGTATGGGGTACATTGAACTCCATATTACATGAATGCAATGCCCCTTATATGGCAATACCCTCCGGCAACCGGCATTACACTGATGCAATATGGCATGCAATGTATTCATGCAAACAGGCAAGCAATGCGCCATTGCCATATACCAACGGATGCATTGCCGTGTGATGAAACGAAAAAAATCCAGACTGATATGAAACAAGTTATACACTCTAAATTCAAGCCTATGAAGAGAGAACCTTTATTTGTCGCTTTGAGCAACCAGAAAGGCGGTGTGGGAAAATCCACGTTCACCGTGTTGCTCGCCAGTTATTTCCATTACCTGAACGGATATAACGTACTTGTGGTGGATTGTGATTATCCACAGCACAGCATCAGTGCCATGCGGGACTGGGAAGTGGGGAACATTGAAAAGAACGTGCATCTGCAAAACCTGCTGGTGGAACAGTTCGGAACAAGCGGCAGGAAAGCCTACAGCATCCTGAACTCCACCCCGGAGGAAGCCAGGGAGACGGCCGGCCGCTTTCTCGAAAAGTCGGAGCTGGATTATGACCTTGTCCTTTTTGACCTCCCCGGTACCGTGAATGTGCCCGGTGTCTTCCAATCCGTGATCAATATGGACTATGTATTCACTCCGATTACACAGGAAAGGATGGTAATGCGGAGCAGCATGTCTTTTGTCCTTGCCATCAGGGAATACATGCACCGGCATGCGGACGTACCCTTGCGTGGCATCCATATGTTCTGGAACCGGATGGACAAACGGGTGTCCAAAGGCCTGTATAACGGCTATACCGAAATTTTCCGCTCTCTGAAACTGCCGGTGCTGGAGACCGTCATTCCCAGTGCGGAACGCTACAACAAAGATTCCGGGATGAAGGGGCCTCTGTTCCGCAGCACCTTGTTCCCTCCATCCCCCTCCGCACTGAAAGGCAGCAACCTGGACTTGCTAGTATCGGAGATGGAAACCATACTGAAACTTAAATAGATAATATTATGACTACCAAGAGAAGAATGGATTACCGGGTGGACGAGGATGCCTTGAAGCGCATGATGGCAGGGGATGTCACGGCATTGGAGGAAACAGTTCCACCGGCTGGTGCTCTGGAAAAAGAGGCCGTCCCTTTCCGGGAGACGCAAGATAAAAAGGCTTCTGCCAGTCCTTCTAAAAAGCAAACGAGGAAATTTCCGGATGAAGTAACCGGTACCAATGAATACCGGCTACGTTTTCTGGAAGCAAAGCTGGCGGGTACAAGAAGGCAGACCTATGTCAACGATGCATTATACAGGACTGTTGCCAAAGTATTGCCGATCATTGCTCCGGATATGTCCGTCCCGATGTTTTTAAGCAGTGTCCTGTCAGACCATCTAGAAAGGTATCAGGACATCATCAACGAGATATATAACCAGGAAGCCACACAAAAACCGATAGAATGGAAGAAATAGTTTATTTATCGATACGGCTCGGCTGTACCGCTTATCTATTATATAAGGTATGGGAGCAGAAGAAGAGAATAGGTAAGATATGTGACCTGCTTTATACTCCCCGTAAGAAACCGGAAATGGAGAAGGACCACCATCGGAATCCGGAAAATGCGGCAGATGTGATGGGGGCCACCCGTTTTGTCTATCTGGATGAGAATGCCGGAAAGACCGTTGCCCCTTACATGAGCCAGCAATTGGAAATGGGAAGCGACCTTATCGGCAAGGATGAGGATATTCCGGAAGATGAAGTGGAATGCAAACTGCCTTTGGAGGAGATGAGAATGCTGAAAGACGAACAGGAAAAACTGGACAGCCGTTCTCCCGAGACGGAAGCCATTGTTCCGGCAGTTACTCCTGCCGACTTGCTCAATGTAGGTGACGTACTGTTCAATTTGGATGGTGCCGGTTCGGATGAGAACAAATCATACCGGGCCGCCATGACACTGCGTGCCATCCGGGAAACGGACATGTTCGAGTTGTTCTCCTCCCAGGTGGAGAACAAGAAACTGATAGAGGAGCTGATGGAAAGGTATGTGGATGAGGAGGGGAATGCTCTGCCTTTAAAAAAAGAGAGGAACGTTTCCAAACCTGTCGCAGACTGGAGGAAGCTGCTCTGAAAAGGCAATGTCTGTCATGCCCGGAAAATCCCGTACGCTTCAACGCGTACAGGATTTTTTTATCATGTGCAACGGGGGTATCCTGAATTTGACCGGCTTTGCCGCCCATATCCTTCTCCATTCACTTTACATAAAGTCGTACGATGGATGACATTTGATGACATCTGGTGACATATGATGACACCTCTGAATCACAGCGTATTATTCTCTTTTATCTTCGTCGTCGAATTCAAATTTATGTCTTACCCAAACGATTCGACAATGAAGAGAAGAATCCTTTTTTCAGTGATGTGCGCGGCGATTGCCGCCGGTGCTTTCGCGCAGGGCCAAGGCCAGGGCCTTGCCGGTATCAACGAGGCGACCAGCCTCATGACCTCGTATTTCGATCCCGCCACCAAACTGTGCTATGCCATCGGTGCGGTGCTCGGCCTGGTGGGCGGCATCAAGACCTACGGCAAGTTCTCCAGCGGTGATCCCGACACCTCGAAAACCGCCGCCAGCTGGTTCTTTGCCTGCATCTTTCTGATTGTAGCCGCCACCATCCTGCGTTCCTTCTTCCTCTAAGCGGTATGGAGTATCCTGTAAACAAGGGGGCGGGCAATCCCGTCGAGTTCAAGGGGCTCAAGTCACAATACCTGTTCGTCTTTGCGGGCGGTATGGTGACGGTGCTCCTGGCGGTGGTCATCCTCTACCTGGCAGGCGTGGACCAATGGATATGCATCCCTTTCGGGACCGTATCCGGCGGTCTGCTGGCATGGGCGGTGTTCCGGCTGAACGCCCGCTACGGCGAACACGGTCTTATGAAGCTGCTGGCGGAGAAACGCCATCCGCGCTACCTGATCCACCGCAAGAGAGTTTTCAGATTATTTGCAAAAAGAAAAAAACGACAATCATGAGAAATGTATTGAAAGCGGAAACGCTGGAACGCAAGTTCCCCCTGCTCTCGGTAGAGAACGGCTGCATCGTGAGCAAGGACGCCGACCTGACCGTGACCTTCGAGGTGGAGCTTCCCGAGCTGTACACGGTGACGGCGGAAGAGTATGAGGCCATGCACTCCACCTGGATAAAAGCCGCCAGGGTACTGCCCGAACACAGCATCGTCTGCAAGCAGGACTGGTTCACGAAGGAGAGCTACCGTCCCCTAAACGGCGGGGAGGAACAGAGCTTCCTCTCGCGCAGCTATGAGCGGCACTTCAACGAAAGGCCGTACCTGAACCACCGCTGTTTCCTGTATCTGACAAAGACCACCCGTGAGCGCAACCGCCGGCAAAGCGACTTCAGCACCCTCTGCCGGGGATTCCTGCTGCCCAGGGAGATTACCGACAAGGACATGGCGGCCCGTTTCCTGGAAGCGGTGGAGCAGTTCGAGCATATCGTGAACGACTCCGGCCATATCCGGCTGCGCCGCCTGGAAACGGAGGAGATTACCGGCACGAAGGAACGTCCCGGGCTGGTGGAGAAATACCTCTCCCTCTCGATGGAGGACGAAACCGCCGTGCTGCAGGACATCTGCCTCAAGCCCGGACGGATGCGTATCGGGGACAAGCGGCTCTGCCTGCACATACTTTCGGATACGGAAGACCTGCCGGGCAAGCTCTCCACCGACATGCGCTACGAGCGTATGTCCACCGACAGGAGTGACTGCCGCCTTTCCTTCGCCGCACCCGTGGGGCTGCTGCTCTCCTGCAACCACATCTACTCGCAGTACGTGTTCATCGACAACGCGCAGGAAATCTTGCAGATGATGGAGAAGAACTCGCGCAACATGCTCTCTCTGTCACGGTACAGCCGGAGCAATGCCGTGAACCAGGAATGGACGGAGATGTATCTGGACGAGGCGCATACCAAGGGAGTGCTTCCCGTCAGATGCCACTGCAATGTCATTGCCTGGGCGGAGGATGCGGAGGAGTTCCGCCGTATGAGGAACGACACGGGCAGCCAGCTTGCCATGATGGAATGCACTCCCCGGTACAACACCGTCGACACCCCGGTGCTTTACTGGGCGGGTATTCCGGGCAATGCGGGCGACTTTCCTGCCGAAGAGTCATTCTACACGTTCCTGGAGCAGGCGGTCTGCCTCTTTGCCGGGGAGACCAATTACAGAAGTTCGCCCAGTCCGTTCGGCATCCGCATGGCGGACCGACAGAACGGCATTCCGGTGCACGTGGACATTTCCGACCTTCCGATGAAGCGCGGCATCATCACCAACCGCAATAAATTTATCCTGGGACCAAGCGGCAGCGGCAAGTCCTTTTTCACCAACCATCTGGTGCGTAACTATTACGAGCAGGGAGCGCATATCCTGCTGGTGGACACGGGCAACAGCTATCAGGGATTGTGCCGGATGATCCACGAGCGCACACGCGGCGGGGACGGCATCTACATCACGTATGAGGAGGACAATCCGATATCCTTCAACCCGTTCTACACCGATTCCGGACAGTTCGATGTGGAAAAGCGCGAGAGCATCAAGACTCTGATACTGACCTTGTGGAAACGGGAGGACGAGGCGCCGAAACGTTCGGAAGAGGTGGCGCTCTCGGGAGCGGTGAACGCCTATATCCGTAAAATTACCGGGAATCGGGAGGCAAGGCCGGACTTCAACGGCTTCTACGAGTTCGTTGACGGTGACTACCGCCGGATGATAGCGGAAAAGAAGGTACGCGAGAAGGATTTCGACATCGACGGCTTCCTGAACGTGCTGGAGCCTTTCTACAAGGGTGGCGACTACGACTTCCTGCTGAACTCCGACAAGGAACTGGACCTGACAAACAGGCGGTTCATCGTGTTCGAGCTGGACAACATCAGCGGCAACAAGGTGCTGCTGCCTGTGGTGACGCTGATCATCATGGAGACCTTCATCGCCAAGATGCGCCGTCTGAAAGGAATCCGCAAGATGATATTGATAGAGGAATGTTGGAAAGCCCTTATGTCCGCCAACATGAGCGGCTATATCCAATATTTGTTCAAGACCGTCCGTAAATATTTCGGTGAGGCCGTGGTGGTGACACAGGAGGTGGACGACATCATCAGCTCCCCGATTGTGAAGGAGGCCATCATCAACAACTCCGACTGCAAGATTCTTTTGGACCAGCGGAAATACATGAACAAGTTCGAGCATATCCAGCGGCTGCTCGGCCTGACGGAGAAAGAGAAAAGCCAGATACTCTCCATCAACCAGGCGAACCATCCCGGACGTTTTTACCGTGAAGTCTGGATAGGGCTTGGTGGCACCCGTTCGGCGGTCTATGCTACGGAAGTGAGCGCGGAAGAGTATTTCACGTTCACGACGGAAGAGTCCGAGAAGCTGGAAGTGCAACGGCTTGCCGAGGAGCTGGACGGCAACCTGGAACTTGCCATCCGCCGGATGGCAGAGAGAAAACGAGAGGAACAAAGACAAGTATCAACCCCAAAAAGAGAACAATGAGAAACAAATCCCTTATGAGACTGGCGGTGTGCCTGATCGGTATGGCCGCCATGGTATTGCAAGGCTGCTCGGAGAGCGGCACCGACCGTGACAAGCTCTGCGGCTCGTGGAGCAGCGTGGAAGGCAAGCCGGACGTGCTGGTATATAAGGAAGGGGAAGCCTACAAGGTGACGGTGTTCGCCCACAGCGGAAAGATGCGCCGTCTCAGGCCTCAGACCTACCTGCTGGTTGAGGAGAACGGGAACCTGTTCATCAACACGGGGCACCGCATCGACATCTCCTACAACGAGGCCGCCGACGTGCTGACCTTCTCCCCGAACGGTGACTATGTGCGGAAGGAGGAACGCCCATGAAAGCGAAGTCACTCCTGATCGGAACGGTACTCGCCCTGTGCGGCACCGGCGCCAATGCCCAGTGGGTGGTGACCGATCCCGGCAACCTTGCCCAAAGCATCATCAACATGTCTGACAACATCGCCCATACCTCGAAAACGGCGGTCAATACGGCCGACAGCTTTGCGGAGACGGTGAAGATTTACGAGCAGGCCAAGAAGTATTACGACCAGTTAAAGGCGGTGAACGACCTGATACAGGACGCCCGCAAGGTGCGTGACATCATCCTGATGGTGGGCGACGTGTCCGACATCTATGTAACGAACTTCGGCAAGATGATGAACGACGGGAACTTCTCGCCCCGCGAGCTGGACGCCATCGCCTTCGGCTACACCCGCCTGCTGGAGGAGAGCAACGGCGTGCTGCAGGATCTCAGGCAGGTCATCAACGTGAGCACGCTCTCCATGACCGACAAGGACCGCATGGACGTGGTGGACCACTGCTACTATGAGATGCGCCGCTACCGCAACCTGGTAAGCTACTACACGAACAAGAACATCGCCGTGAGCTATCTCCGTGCCAGAAAGAAGAACGACCTGGACCGGGTGATGCGGCTTTACGGGAATGAAACCTCCAAATACTGGTAGCCATGATGCCGTTGTCGATAGATTTTGCCAACCTGCATACCATACTGGCGACCCTGTATGACGATATGCTGCCCCTTTGCAAGGACATGATGGACGTGGGAAAGGGACTTGCCGGGCTGGGTGCCCTGTTCTATGTCGCCGTCCGCGTGTGGCAGTCGATGGCCCGTGCCGAACCGATAGATGTCTATCCCCTGCTGCGTCCCTTCGCCATCGGCATCTGCATCCTGCTTTTCCCCACGCTGGTGCTCGGCACGCTGAACACCGTGCTCAGCCCGATAGTACAGGGTGCGCACAAGATGCTTGAGGGGCAGACGCTGGATATGGAACAGTACAGGGCGCAGAAGGAGGAACTGGAAAGGGAGGCCATGTTGCGCAATCCCGAAACCGCCTACCTTGTGAGCGACGAGGAATTCGACCGTCAGCTGGACGAGCTGGGTTGGTCAACGGTGGACACCGCCTCCCGCCTGGGCATGTACGTGGAGGTGGGGATGTACAATCTGGAGAAGAAAATCCGTGACGCCTTCCGCAGCCTGCTGGAACTGATATTCGCGGCGGCATCGCTGCTGATAGACACCGTGAGGACCTTTTTCCTTGTCGTGCTCTCCATACTGGGACCGGTGGCGTTCGCCTTCAGCGTATGGGACGGTTTCCAGTCCACGCTCGGGCAGTGGTTTACGAGGTACATATCCGTTTATCTCTGGCTTCCGGTCAGCGACCTGTTCAGCACCCTGCTCGCCAAGCTCCAGGTGCTGATGCTCCAAAATGACATTCTGGAATTACAGAACAACCCCGACTACTCGATAGACAACTCAAATAGCGTCTATATCATATTCATGCTGATAGGGATTATCGGGTACTTCACCGTCCCGACGGTGGCGGGCTGGATCGTACAGGCGGGTGGAGCCGGAAACTTCAGCCGTAACCTGAACCGCACGGCCACGAAAGCGGGCGGTTTCGCTGCCGGGGCGGGCGGTGCCGTACTGGGGAATATCGGGGGAAGACTGCGGGGCAAATAGGCTCTATAGCAACCCGTTTCCGTGAGTCGGGCAACTTGGATCACCGGGTTGGGCGACTTGTCGGAAGGAGCCGCCCGGTCATACCGGAAACATTTATTTATTCATTCAAACCAATCATTCGCTAAATGGAATTCAAGTCATTGACCAACATTGAGAGCAGCTTCAGGCGTATCCGGTTGATGCTGGCTGTCTTTACCGGCTGCTGTGCGCTCGTCACCGGCTATGCGTTGTGGAGCTCGTACCGTTTCGCCGAGAAGCAACGGGAAAAGATCTATGTGCTGGATAAGGGCAAGTCGCTGATGCTCGCCCTCTCGCAGGATCTTTCACAGAACCGCCCCGCCGAGGCGCGGGAACACGTCCGGCGTTTTCACGAGCTGTTCTTCTCGCTCTCCCCGCAGAAGGACGCGATCGAGCACAATATAGGCCGTGCCCTGCAGCTGGCGGACAAGAGCGCCTATCACTACTATGTGGACTTTGCCGAAAAGGGATATTACAACCGGCTGATTTCGGGCAACATCAACCAGGTGGTACACGTGGACAGCGTGGTGTGCGACTTTGCCGCCTATCCCTACAAGGCGCGTACATACGCCCGGCAGCTGATCATCCGTGAGAGCAACGTGACCGAGCGAAGCCTTGTCACCTCCTGTTCACTCCAGAATACGGGGCGTTCGGACGACAATCCCAACGGGTTCATCATCGAGCAGTTCACCATACTGGAGAACAGGGATATAAGGAGTGTGGAACGATGAGAGGGGAACCTGCCGTCTTAAAACGTGCGGACAGCCGTATCCGGCTGTTCTGCCGCCGGCTGACCGGAAAGCAGCGCATTGTCTTGACAAGTGTCGTCTCGCTTCTGTTCACGGCAGCCTGTCTGTACTCGGTTGTCTCTTCCGTGTCCCGTTTGGGGGAACGGAAGGGCGACATGAAAACCGGGCATATCCGGCCCGTCATGTTACGGCCGGAAACAACAACCATTTATTCAAACATCCAGAAACATGAAAATGGACTTTCAGAAAATCAGGGAACGGCTGGGGCTGTCAAGTGACAAGCCGCTGACTCCCGAAGAGAAGCGCCGACGCGCGAGGTATATTGTCTATCCGCTCTTCTGCCTGCTGTGTGCCGGATTCCTCTTGCTGGTATTCAGCCCGTCGGAGAAGGAGAAGGCGGAAAAGGGCAAGGGATTTAATGTGGAGATGCCCTCGCCGAAAGATTCGGAAATGGAGGGCGACAAGGTAAGCGCCTACGAGCAGGAAGCACTGGCGAAAAAGGAAAAATGGCGCAGGGGAACCTTCCTGGAGATGTCCGAACTGCTCAACAAGGACAGTCAGGATACTGCCGGCCTTGCCGCAGGAAAAGCCAACACGGAACTTCCGCCGGAACCGGAAACGGGGAAATCCCCCGGCTCCGTCCATTCCTCTGCGGAAGCCTACCGGAATATGAACCGCTCGCTAGGTGCTGTATATACCCGGAATGAAAATCAACAAGATGCCGATCTGCTCCGCCGTATAGAGGAACTGGAAAAAGAAAAGAGAACGGCGAAAGGACAGCCGGAAGGACAGACCCTGGAAGAAAAGATGGCACTGCTGGAAAAGTCTTACGAGCTGGCCGCCCGGTACAACGGGAACCAGCCGGATGCTCCGGCTGCTGTGAATGGCCGGAGCGACCGGAAAGACAGGACAGCCGTCCGCCCGGTGAAACAGGTACAGAATCAGGTGGTGTCATCGCTTGTACAACCTATGGGCAATGAGGATTTCATCGCCGAATTTGCGGGAGAGAGGAATACCGGTTTCCACCCCCCTATAGGCAGGACACTCCCTTCCGGCAGGAATCCCATCGCCGCCTGTGTACATGGTACGCAGACCGTATCGGACGGGCAGGTGTTGCGCATCCGGTTGCTGGAGCCGATGGCGGTGGACGATCGGTTCATTCCCCAAGGGACGGTATTGACCGGCGGTACACGCATCCAGGGGGAGCGGATGGACATCCTTGTAGAGACGGTGGAATACAAGGGCACGCTGTTTCCGGTAGAACTGGAGGTATATGATGCCGACGGACAGCAGGGAATCCTCGTGCCGAACTCGATGGAGTATGATGCGGCGCGTGAGATAGCCGCGGGTATGGGCACCTCAATGGGGAGCAGCATCAACATCTCGACGGATGCCGGGGCGCAGATTGCCTCGGACGTGGGCAAGGGGGTAATACAGGGCGTGTCGCAATATGTGGAAAAGAAAATGCGTGCGGTGAAAATCACCCTGAAAGCCGGACACCGGCTGTTGCTGCACTCTCCCGAAAAATGAAAAGAGAAAAGAAACCAACCATTTATTCACCAACCAATCAAGAACGCACATGAAGAAGATTCTGATGATGTTTGCCCTGATTATGGGCGCAGTGGCTGCATACGCGCAGCAAAGCAGCGGGGATTATTACGAGGGATTGAGCCGCAAGATCGGCTTCAGCCAAATGATTCCCCCGCATGGTCTGGAAATCACGTATGACAAGACCGTACATATAATTTTCCCCTCTCCCGTAAGATACGTGGATTTGGGTTCCCCCAACCTGATAGCGGGCAAGGCAGACGGTGCGGAAAACGTCATCCGTGTGAAGGCGACCCGGAAACATTTCTGCAGTGAAACCAATATGAGCGTGATAACTGAGGACGGCAACTTTTACACATTCAACGTCAAGTATGCCGACGAGCCGTTGCTGCTGAACGTGGAGATGTGCGACTTCATCCATGACGGGGAGTCGGTTAACCGTCCGAACAATGCGATGGAAATCTACTTGCAGGAACTCGCCGGGGAGTCGCCCCGTCTGGTACGGCTGATCATGAAATCCGTGTATAGGCAGGACAAACGCAAGGTCAAGCACATCGGCAGCAAGCGGTTCGGGGTTCAATACCTGCTCAAGGGGCTTTACGCACACGGCGAGCTGCTCTATTTCCATACCGAGGTGAAGAACGCCACGCACGTGCCTTTCGATGTGGACTTCGTAACTTTCAAGATTGTAGACAAGAAAATCGTGAAGCGTACCGCCATGCAGGAGCAGGTCATCTATCCGCTGCGTGCCTTCAACTATGTGACCCGTGTGGACGGGAAGAAGAACGAGCGGACGGTGTTCGCCCTGCCCAAGTTCACCATCCCCGACGGCAAGAAGCTGGTCGTGGAGATGTACGAGAAACAGGGTGGCCGCCATCAGTCGTTTGAGGTGGAGAACGAAGACCTGGTACGCACCGGGACTGTCAATGAACTGAAAGTAAGATGAGTGCCATGAAAAGAAACTTCATTTTTATTATCCTCCTGCTTGCCCTCTTTACGGGGCAGGCAGAAGCCCAGCGCCGGCTGCCGGGGATGAAAGCCGTCCGCTTTACCGCTGAAATAGCCGACGGCTTTTACAGCCGGGCAGACCGCCATGATGCGGGCTACGCCTTTTCGCTGGCTGTTGCCACTTACACAAAAAAGGGGAACCAGTGGGTGTTTGGCTGTGAGATGCTACAACGTAATAACCCTTATCGGAACACGTATGTCCCACTGTCGCAGTATACAGGGGAAGGCGGTTATTATCATACAATCCTTTCCACATCCGGCAAGTCTTTCTTTCTGAACCTCGGCGCTTCCGCCTTGTTGGGCTACGAGGCCGTGAACAACGGAAACCGCCTGTTGGATGACGGAGCTGCCTTGCGCAAGTGTGAGTCCTTCATCTATGGAGGCGCAGTGACACTGGAAGCGGAGGGATACCTGTCGGACAGGATAGCCCTGCTGATACGCCTGCGTGAGCGTTTCATGTGGGGTGGCGCATCCGGCCGCTGCCATTTCCAGTATGGAGCCGGAATCAAATACATTTTCTAACCTTAAAAAGAACAGATACCCATGAAAAGAAGAATCCTTGATATGATGATGGCCGCCTGCTGCATGGCGGTTTCCTTCCTTGGTCTTGCCGCTTGTGACAATGAACTGGACATTCAGCAGGAATACCCGTTCACAGTGGAGTCCATGCCGGTGGCGGATGAGATAGCCGGTGATGAGACGGTGGAAATCCGTCTGGAAATCAAGCCGTCTGGAAATTTTACCGGAACGGTCTATACACTGAGGTATTTCCAGCCTGACGGAAAGGGCAGTCTGAAGATGGAGGACGGCACGGTGCTGAAGCCCAATGACCGTTACCTGTTGAACGAATGGAAATTCCGGCTCTACTATACCTCGCAGAGCGACAAGGAGGCGCAGACCATTGACCTCTATTTTGAGGACAACTGGGGAAACTTGCAACAGCTGACGTATGATTTCAATGGAAAGGAAGCGGAGGAAGACAATAATAATACGGAGGCCGCATGAAAAGAATACCGGTTATTATGATTTTTCTGTCACTTGTTCTGTATGGCAAGGCAGAAAATCCCCCGTCTGACAAGGATAAGGCAGTAGCCTGCATCAAGCCTTTGAAGGCTGGCATCGGGGGAAAATGCCTTACATCGGTTACGGACACCGCCTGCTCCCCCATGAGAAGCTGACCGAGAACCTGAGCGAGGCACAGGCGGACTCGCTTTTGAGATGCGACCTTGAACGGTGCCTGAAGGTATTCCGTAAATATGGAAAAGACTCGCTTCTTTTAAGTCTGTTAGGCTTTAATGTGGGCTGTTACCGTCTGGTTGGAGACGGGAAGATACCCAAAAGCAGACTGATTCAAAAACTGGAAAGTGGTGATCGGGATATTTACAGGGAATATATATCGTTCCGCTGTTATCGGGGAAAAGTCATTCCAAGCATAGAGAGAAGAAGGAAAGAGGAGTTTGAACTGTTCTATATACCCTAGATTGAAATTATGCAAAGCCGTGAACGGACGCTTGCCATCGCCGTTCACGGCTTTAGTCTTAGCCACTCTTAATTTACCTTTACCCGGTTCATCAGCTGCCCCGATATTTCGTGCAGCTCCCGGCAGCGTTCCGGCTGCTGTTCCCTCGCAAAGGCGGTGATTCCCTGTGTCAGTTTCCAGAGCGTGGCCCCGCCTGTCACTCCGTCGTCAGGATTGTTGTTCATCAGCAGTTTTTCCACCTCGCGTCCTTCGTTTTTCAACAAGGCTCCTTTCTGCACCAGATTCTTCAGTTCCTTGTCGAAATCCACGTCAATTTCCGATGCGCCTTGAATTTCGATGGCCTTCTGCATGATGGTGTCTTTGCTGTACAGCCCTTTGGTCAGGTCGGAAACTGCCGATACGGTGGTCTGCGTGTCCAGTTCATAGGTCTTTTGGGAAAGGGACAGGGAATCCGGCAGTCTGCCTCCAAGGTGCACCTGCCGCATGACGGATTCCCGGACCATCCCGTTCAGGCACGCCCCGTTGAGCAGGAACGACCGCATGTCCACCGAGCCGTTGCCATAGTCGGATGTGGAGAAGCGTGCTCCTGCGAAGATGATGACCGTCCCGTTCTTACGGGTGGGTATCTCTATCGGAGTGGGCAGGATCGTTTCGCACCATACTTTCGTGTCGCTCATATAGGCGTCGGACACGACCGCCCCCTGTCCTCCCGCCTCACGGATGAAAGCGGTTAGGATGTCCACCGAGTTGAGCCGGCGGTAGGAGTCCGACAACACTCCCCGGACCTCCATGCCTACCGCACGTATCAGTACCCGTGTGCGCTCGGTCCATCCCGAATGTTCGTTCAGGATGGTGGCGCACAACTGTTTCTGCCAGGCATCTCCGGCGGAAAGCTCGCGCAGGTATTTGGCGGGAATGCCCATCTTCTCCGAAATCTGGCTTATGGCGTTACCGTGCAGGTTGAAGTTCCCTTCGGGCATTGCCATCTGTACCCTTCCTTCCGCTTTGAAAGAGATAACGGGGCGTTCCTTGCTACGTTGGCTTACCCCGATGGGAGCGATGAAATCCTGCGCGATCCGTCCCTCACTGAGCAGACGGTTGATAGTGTCCATGACATCCCCCTGCCTGCCTTCTATCATTCGCCGTACCTTGTTGATGACTACCTGGTTGAGTCCCTGCTGCTTCTGTACCGGTGCAGTGGCCGGCATGACTGTTGCTTCCATATTTTTTGTTTTTAAAGTTGATAAATTACAATTTGTTCTTATGGCTAGTCTTGCTTGTTTTAGTAAATTCAGATCTGTACTCTTTTGACAGACGGATATAATCCTTTTCACTATATCCGGCCGGTCCGAACAGTTCATAATATCCGGGGAAGGGTTTTCTTTCCGTTTCCGGTATATGCGTGCTGGTTTCCTTATGGCAACAGATGATGTGCCGGACAAACCGGTAGCACTTACAAAGATCCGCCAGGACGGTGTACTCGTTGTCCGTATGAGGTTCATAATATCCGCAGGAGAGATTGACGCAGGATACTTCCAGCCCGTTCCTTTTCAATGCCGCCACATCCGTAGCCAGCCCCTGTGCAGGCTTGTAACCGTACTTCCGGGGATCTACCGCTGAAATGAACTCATTGGAGCAGAGCCTCATTCCGTTGATTTGTATTACCATGTCCCCGCTCCCTTTCCGGTCGCACTGGATGACGAAACGGCAGTCGGAAAAGAAGGACATGTCGGCATGGCCGCTGCCTATGCATCCTACCTCCTCCTGTACGAAGAAGGCACATTTCACCGCCTTGAAATCCTCCAGGCATTTCAGGCAGATCCAGATTCCGTTCTTGTCATCCGCACCGATTCCGGTCATCCGTTTACGCTTGTGATCATAACCGACAATCATCGAGTCCGCCACAAGATGGGCCGCATAGGAGCCTGTCTTGCGCCGGTGTACCTCGTCCATGTGCGCCACGACACAGGGGTAGCTTTCCCGGTTGCCTTTGACCGCGTAGATGTTTCCGTACCGGTCTTGCCGGAAAGGAATCCCCATCCGCCTGAGTTCCCCGATGATGAACCCGGCTATCTTCCCCTCCTTGCCGGAGGGGGAGGAGATGTTGTAAAGAGCCATTAATTTTTCCATGATACTGACTTTTTAGGAGATGAACAACTTTTCGATTTGCAGGTACCGTCTGAACTCCGGTACGGGACGTCCCTTCTTGAAGAGGAAGGACGGATATTTCTTTCCCTTGTATTCCACCGACGTGCCTTTCAGTACTTTTCCGAATACGGTGAATATATAGAACATGTCCTGACAATTCTTGCAGAATGCCATATCCGGAAAGGGATGTATCTTTCCGCATTTGGGACATACATATTTTCTCCTGTTTGCGCACCCTTCCGTGCTCCGGCAGGTGGCTATGCTCGTGTCGCCCTCCGTATTTCTCAGTTCCAGGTTGCCGTCCGTCAGATGGAGGCTGTAGAACGTGTCGAGGTAAGGCACCCCTTTCTTGTGCCACCTGCAGGCGGGCACTTTCACCGTCAATGAAACCTGTATATTGTCTCCGGCCGCCCATTCCTGCCCCTCAATGGGATTCAGTACGGTGAAATCCGTTGTATGTGTATAATCGTTGTATCTGCGTCGCAACAGGATGCCCGCCTCCTGCGCCTGCTTGCGGATCAGTTCGGCGACGAATGCGTGTGAGGAATAGATGCGGTCCAGCAGGGAGGCGGCAATCGGTGTGTTTATTGATTTCCACAAGGTTACCTCGTTCCATACGACAGCCCGTCCGAGTATGTTGTTGCTCTCGTCCCTTGCCACAAGGATTTTAGCGCCGGCGAAGTTGGTATAGAAGTCAGCGGCGTTGCGTGCCTTGTCCTCATACCGCATACAGGAACTGTGCAGGCTGGATGTGTCACTGTCGGCGATGGGGCTGTAGTTGCTTTCCAGATAGGCTTCCATGAAGTCGTTCATGCTTTCATGCAGCCTGACCGTGACTTTGCTGTCCAATGAGAGGGCGCTACAGAAATAATTGATTTCGTCGGGTGAGTACTTGGGCAGGTTCTTGAACAGTTCAACAAACGTGGAGGGTTCCAGAACTGTACGGTTCTCCGGGAACCAGGGTGCCTGCGGGTTGTTCCGGTCCGGGAAACTGGGATGGGCCAGATCCTTGCTGCAGGCCGTGAACACGATCCGGATTTTTTTGAACGTGCCCGCTTCCGTCCGCTTGCGCTTGGTGGAGAAGCAGTTGTAGGTACCGCGTATGATCTCTTCCACCGGTACGTTCTTTTTTACTTCCAAAAGGATGTCTTTGGCTATCACACTCCCGTTTTCCGCCGCATGCATCAGGCGGGATTTCAATTCATTGCTAACATTCAGTTTCATAATCATTCAGTTTATTGTTTATAAATTCTGCCATGTTTGTATGGCAATTGTTTCTTGTCCGGCTGCATTTGGCGCAATTTCTCTTTCCGCTTTCTGAGCAGGTCAACGGACATGTTCCTGCTTGTCCGATATTCCTCCTCGCTCATCCGGCGAATGGAAGGAATGCCCGTCTGGGTCAGTGTATGGTTTACCATCCAGCCGTCCATGAAGTTTTCGGGGCAGAGGCTGTCATGGTGGATGACCTCACCTATGCAGCCATGTACGAGCATGTTGCATACGGTCATCAGGCAACAGGTACGGTTGATATCTTCCGCGACAAGATAATTACCCAGGTGGCGTACATGATATGCCAGCAGCAGCCTTCCGCTTCCGCATGTCGGGTCACAGATACGTTTTCCTGTCGCTGTCTCCCCCGAATCGGTACATAAGACCATCAGGTCGCAGATATCCGGCGGGGTAAAGAACTGTCCGTTCACCTGCCGACCGATTTTGGAAGATATTGCCATGAAGAGGTCACCGAACGCATCAAACCATCCGCCGGATTGCAATTCCCGCTGCATGAGCCGTATCCATTCGATAAGCATTTCCATAAAATGCCTGTTCTGCTGCCGTTTGTATTTCCAGTCCATAAGGGGCGGTGCGCCGGGAGAGAACCCGTGAATGACATAACGCAGGAAATCGTTGAAAACGGACATCGGATCGTAGCCGTTCGAATAGGCGAAATCACAGACCGTTTTCTCAAGCGGACGTATCGCCTGCGGTGTGTTGTATAGTGCCATATTACTCTGATTTTTTATAGATTGTTACTATATGTCTCTTATGGTCAGTCTGTATCCTGACGGGAGAAATGCCAAGGAAAGAGAGATGGGTGTCCGCTTTCAGCATGTTCCATTCCCATGCGGGAAGTTCCTTCCATTCCATACGGTATGCCCAGAGTATGAACAGACCGGGACGGAATCCGTTGAAAAGTTCTCCGTGCAGAATCCCGACCAGCCGCTCCAGTTCTTCCTTCGAGTAAAGGGTGAATGACTCATTCCGATAGACAAAGGCATCAGCCGGTTCAATATCCGGCTGACACTCGATGATGTATCTCGTCCATTCTTTTGTGGTGTACTTTCCGTACAGAGGATCGGGTTCCGTGTATTTCCATGCCCTGACGAATGTGTGGAAGAGGACGGCACCGTTCTTGTGCCTTCCGGTATGCCCCCACATCCGGAACTGTTTGCCGCGTATGCCATCGGGAAGCAGCAATTCCGGACCGGTTATAACCCAAGGGCCTCCTTCCGTATTGTAACCGGTACACTTTTCATTTTCATGGCAGAAAGGTGTATGTGGGAGAAGGCAAATATGGACTTCCCGGTCATCGCCCCTTTCAATGTGTGCCTGCGGATAATAGTCACCGCCACGGGTGATATAAGTGACAACATCTCCTGCAGTCGGTAAACTGACTCTTTCCCTGTCCTCCCGCATCCTTGAAATCAGCCGGTTCACTTTCTCCACATCACATTCCTTTATGGAGCAGGCACACCCTTCATGCCTGTTGAGCCGGGTCAGACTTTCCAGGTCATAAAAATTACCGTACTTCATATTGAGATCGTTTTTGTTGATACAATTTGACCTGACGGGCAACCATGTCGCAGAACTTCTGTCCGTTCTCCTTCTCACTTCTGAAATAGGCAATCATGTCCCAGAGATTCTGCTTGAAGTAGCCGGTCCATTTTTCGTAACAGTGACCTCCATAGACCTTTCCGAACGTTTCCTCGAAAAGTGCAGGAGTCAGCCCTTCATCCCCATGGTGGTTGTATTGCCACAGGGAGACAAGCAGCAGCCGGTTATAATCCAGTGTTTCCATATCTGTTCTTTTTTAAGTAAAACATCGGCCTACATGGGTAGGCATTTTTATTTCTTGATGTCTTTTCAGTCTGTTTTCCGGAGATTGCGGCAAGGCTTGGCGAAAGAAAATACCGCAGCGAAGCGAGGATGATTTTCTTTCAGCCAACCCAGCCCCTGAAAGGGGCCGCCTTGCGCAATCAGCCCGGGAAACAGCTATCTTTACAGCAAGAAATGAAAAAGCAGACCTCGGATTCTCTGTTCTGAAGTCTGCTTTTCGGTCATTGTCGAGTCTCATGTTTTTCAGGTATGTATCTGCCATCTGTGGAACGGCTGCAATGTCACGGCAAACGATCTGTCAGGTATTCCATGATAGAGCAGACCTCCCACGATACCTGTCCTTCCGTCGGGATAGCGCTGTGTGAAGCCGAACGAGTACGGGGCATGGTCATAGTAGAGTGAGATTTCGCAGGGATAATCAGGGTTTTCTTCCCAGCTTTTCAACCGTTCCAGACATTTTTGGAGCGAGGTGTCACCGATGGATTCGGCATAACGCCTTACATTCTCGAAATGTTCTTCATTCAGGATTTTCATGATTCATTGTATTTTTATCTGTTAAACACGTCCGACTCCGGGAGCCGGTATTTTTATTTCTTGCCTGCCTGACAGTCCCGTGGCCGTACCCGCAAGGTTTGGCGAAAGAAAATACCGCAGCCCTCAGGCGAGGATGATTTTCTTTCAGCCAACCCCGAAGGGGCCTGACCTTGTACGGGTACACAGGACGCGGGACTACCTTTGCAGGGTGGAAAATAAAATATACGGTTGTTTTTTGTTGTGGGATTTTGTGTGGATTCCTTAGATAATCTTCCTGATTTGTTCGCCATTGCCGGACAAATGCTGTATTTTTGCAATTTCTAATTTCAGGATTATGGAAAACTATCTAAAGAAAGCGGCGGATGCTTTCCTTGTGGAGCGTCCGTATGGTATGCGTGTGGATTACAGGAAGAAAGGGTTCGTGCTGTTTAACCGCAACCTAAACGTATTGGGCAATGTGGAGCATGCCCGTCTGGAAGAGCTGCCTCTGGAGCGGTTCAGTGTGGAGGAAATTCCATTGGATGGTGAAATTGTGGAGGAACACGCCGGATTTACCGATGTATTCTTCTATACCGACTTGACCAATCCCTATGCCGGATACGCGCTGAATTTGCAAAAGCTTAAAGTCTATAACCAGTTTATGTTGTAAGCATTCGATAAACTCCCCCTTTCATTCTAAAAATGTGATGTTACTTTTGTAATCAAAGTAAAAAAACTCAATCGTTATGTCACATCAATGGACCATGGAAGATTTTGAATCTATTTATTCCCGTTTCAAGTCGAGCGGACTTTCAGTTATAGATTTTTGTTCGAATGAATGTATTCGCCCCAAACGTTTCTACGCGTGGCGTTCCAAGCTGTTGCGCAAAGGCGGCTTTATCCCGGTAAAGGTAAACAGTAAGGGAGAGGTCAGTCTTCCCCATAAGGAGAAATCCCTGCAGTCTGCACCTCCGGTCAGCCCGTCGCCAAATCCCCAGCCACTATGTGAGATCTCCTATCCCAACGGCGTCATAGTCCGCTTGAACAGCCCTTTGTCACCGGAGGTATTGCAAACCCTGATATTTTTGAATTCAAACCGTTAGCCTATGTTTTCTTTGAATGAATCCAACAGATATTATCTTTACCCGTATCCGACAGACATGCGTAAGAGTTTTTATACGCTTAGCGGCATCGTGACCAACCAGATGGGAAAGAATGTACGGGACGGTGACGCTTTCATTTTTATCAATGCGAACTGTACCTGTATGAAAATCCTTCATATGGAATATGGTGGTCTGGTGATATACCATATGAGGCTGGAACAGGGGCACTTCCATCTGCCGGTCATAAATACGGAGGAAGGTCGGGTTAAAGCGATTGAAACCTTCTGGAATGACCTTGTGATGATGGTCCAGGGAATGGACGGCAGCAAGGTCAGGCGTTATAAAAGAAGTGGTTTTCATGGGTTGTAGTTGTAACAAACTATAACATATACAATGCCGCATTCCGGCTGTTTTTTAGTATCTTGGCATCATAATTAAACGATTATGCCAACCGATAAGGAATTACTGATAAAGGATCTCATGCACAAATGCGACTGTCTGTATAGAGAAAACAGCCGGTTGAGGGAGATGGTGTCCACGCAGCCCCTTGAAGCTGCGGACAAAGAGGCGTATGAGGCTTTATTGTCTGACAAGGATGCCATAATCGCCCAAAAGGAAGCAAAAATCAACAGTCTGGAACAACGTGTATCCTATCTTGAACGGCAGTTGTACGGGAAGAAGGCGGAAAAGTTCATAAAGCCTGACGCCCAGGACCGCTGGCTGGATTTTGAAGGCTTCGACATGCTTCCCCGGGAGGCTGAAGCCGCAGAGGAAGCGGAAAAGGAGCTGAAGGCTACCAGAGAAGCGATCATCGCCCGTAAAAAAGCGAGGAGGCAACATCCTACGAGAAAATCCCTTCCGGAGAATCTTGCGCGTGAGGAGGTTCATATATATCCCGAAGGGTATAATCCGGAGGAGTGGACGCTCCTTCCCGGAGAGGAAGTGACCGAGATCCTTATGCACGAGCCCGGGAAGTTCTATATCCGCAGGATAGTGCGCCATACAGCCAAACGGAAGGGGACGGACGAGTTCAGGACCGGCCCGCTTCCCGTCATGCCGATAGCAAAGAGCTATGCCTCCGCCTCATTGCTGGCAGACATGATGATAGGGAAATATGTGGATCACATACCGTTCCACAGACAACTGGAACAGTTCAAGCGTGTGGGGGTACACCTCCCCGCGTCAACGGTCAACGACTGGTTCAAGGATGTGGCGGATCTGCTAAGACCCCTGTACTTCCGATTATGGGATCTGGTGATGCAGACTGACTACATACAGTCGGATGAGACGACAATCCCCGTGATGAATGACGAGAGACACAAGACGGTCAAAGGTTATATCTGGCTTGTGCGCAGCGTCATGACCGGACGTCAGTTCTTTAACTATGACAAGGGTTCCCGAAGTGGAAAGGTGGTGCTGAAACTCTTCGGCAAGTTCCGGGGAGCCATACAGACGGACGGGTACGAAAGGTACGAGATGCTGGACGCCAAGAAAGGCATTATCCTTCTTGGCTGCTGGGCCCATGCGCGCAGATATTTTTGGGAGGCAAGAAAGAATGACACGCAGCGTGCCGACTATGCGCTCGAACAGATACAGCTGCTTTATGACGTGGAGCGCAAGGCTGACGATGAACGCCTGACTTACGAACAGAGGGCTGAACTTAGGACACGTCTTGCATATCCCATACTTGTGCGCTTCGAGAAATGGCTGGTCAATGAATATCCCAAAGTGATGAAAGGCAGTCCTATCGGAAAAGCCATAAAATATACATACGGAAGGTTCGACAAACTCTCCAGATACCATCTTGACGGTCGCTACAGACCGGATAATAACGAGATAGAAAATAAAGTGCGGCCTGTCGCGTGCGGAAGACGTAATTACCTGTTCTGTGGCAATAATGATGCCGCTGAAGATGCAGCGGTGCTCTACTCGTTCTTCGGCTGCTGCAAGGCTGCCGGGGCTGACTTCCGCACGTGGCTGATCTACTTCCTTGAACATGTACATGATTATGACGATGACTACTCGATGGATCTGGCCGAATTATTACCTGACAATCTGTTATCCGGTGGCAAGATATTATCCGTTACGCCACCGGAATCTCCCAAGAAAGACTCCTGATACCTTCATAAATCCCGCCTAAACACGGGAAAACTACCGTTTTATACCAATCAAGACGGGAAAATAGGGAATAAAGTGCCGTTTTTATCTTCATTATCCCCGATAAATAGGGAAAATAAGGGAAAGAATACCCTTTTATACTAATTATGACGGGAAAGCAGGGATAAAAATACCGCTTTATCCCATTTATTACAGGAAAATAAGGGAAAAGGGGGAAAACTTCCTTTTATCCGCTCCATTAGTAGGGAAAATATCAACTTATATAAAACCCGCACATCTTTGGGCTGAATTGGTGTAACAATAAATCATAGAACTATAAAATGAATAAACGATATTATGAACATACGTTATCCACTACGAGGGAGTTTATCGAATACTTACTTTATGTTTCCGCTGGCAATGGCGCTGAACCGCGAATTGTGAGGCCGGAAGATGGCAGCGGTAACAGCCGCATGGAGCAGGCCGTTACCGCCAGGTTTTATTATTTGCCCTCTCTTGCTGTTATAAATGCAAGATAATCATCCACGGCCTTATGACATCCGGTAAAGTCCGGAGTCCGGTGGCCTTTGATTTTCCGGTAGCTGATGGTTCCGTCCTTATTTATGCCCCTCACATGCCTGTAGAGTGTCCCTTTGGTTCTGATATGGATGTCAAAACCGTCCCTTCCGGTGATTTCAAGGAATGTTCCTCCCGTGATCCGTTCCCCGTCCAGGAATTTCTGTTTCTGTTCATCGAGCAGCCGCTGATGTTGCTCTTCCCGCGCTCTGCGCTCTTCCGCCTCATTCTCCTCCCGCTCCCTGCGTTTCTGTTCCTGCCTCCTTTTGTATGCCTCACGGGCTTGCATCAAGGGTGCGGTGTCAAGTCCGAGAGCCTCGAACACGCGGACGGAGATCAACCTGACGAAGGCTCCTCTTTCCGCTCCCTGAAGCGTATCCGCGATCCAGTTCCTGCAATAGGCGGCGGCTTCCTCCCTGCGGCCTTCTCCCTTGAGGAACCGGCGTGAATACTGCCCGCTAGAAAAATAAACGTTTTCAATCCGGCAGACCACATGGAAACAGTCATCGTCCTCATTCCCATATTCGTTCTTTCCCGACAGGGAGAGATATACATTCTCCGCGTACGGCTCCAGTTCCATATAAGGAGCCACGACGGTATTCCCGTCAGACTTGTACTTGAATACTTTTGTTTTCATACTATCGTTCAGTTTGTCGGTTGTTGCATATTTCATCTATAATATCTTTCCCGCTTCTTTCACCCTTCAGGAAAGCAAGGAAGCGCCTCAAAAAGAGCCGGGCACAGTCAGTTCCCAGCTGGGAGCTTTCACCGTCTTTGGTAGCGCATACCGCAAAACGCCCCAGTCCGAAACTGTCCTGTTGCGGTACGATGTGGTAAGACAGGTCCTCGCTTGCGTTGATGTGCAACCCACGACGGAAAACATAGAAAGTTTTCGGGATTCTTCTGTCGGTATCGATTCCCATACGCTTGTAACCGTGATGTTCCAATAACCGGACCAGTTCCCTGTTTGTCGGAATTGTATGTCCGATCCAGTCCGGCCAGCTTATATTTTCTAGTATGTGTCCGTAATTGTCATATAATATATTGAACTGATCCTGGTATTCATCGTAAAATTCCCCGCTCCCGTTGCACATTTCCTCCAACGCGATGCCGTTTTTACGGACAAGGGCAAGGTCGCCCAGTCCGCACGCGATTTCATTGAGCAGCGTGCGTTCCCCGTCCCTGTCCTTTGCCGTTCCGTAAATTCTAAGCAGGGAATACCGGTGTAGCGCCGAACGGGATGGCATATCCAATTTTTCCCATATCTCATCGTTTCCTATAGCCTGTCTGGTGTTTTCCGGAAGTCCGTACCACCACTTGTCCAAATTGTTTGTATCCATAATTTCTGAATCAGATTGTTTTCAAATTCTGTTTTGAGTACCATGCCTGATACGCGGCGGCATACTCCTGACGTTCCCACTCCAGGGAATCTCTCATCTCAGGGGTGTACCCGAGCAGGCGGATGTATCCTCCGTTATAGCCGGTGAGTTCGCACCTTATTCCGGCTTCCTCCAGTTTGTCGATGCGTTTTTGGGCCATTTTTGCGCTTGAATATTCCTTCGGCCAAAAATAGAGTTCGCCCCGTGAGCCGAAACAGTCTTCCCCCAGAATTATTTCCCCGGCATACTTCCGGCTTTCGATGAAGCCGAAACGCGCTTTGCCCAATGCCCGGCGCATTGCCTTGTGTGCCGGACCTTCCGGATGCTTGAATACCTCCGGCTTGTCTTTGCTGCCGAGTTTGGGCAATTCCACCTTGTACGGCTGTTTGTAACTTCCGATTCCGAGCGTCAGGTAAAAGTTGGTATGGAAATAGTCCGTCATGGGGTCGCTGTCATCGAAATTGTATGACATGATGAAATCGTAGATATTCATCATTACTTCTTTTGTCCTGTCCGTCAATGATTTGTCTGAAGCGATACGATAGTGGTTAACATCACCTTGAACTTTTCCGGACTCTTTGGTGAACGCCTCGAAATCCGCTTTCATCAACCGGATATGGATGGAGTGGCAATTCTCCCGTCTGACAGAGAACTTGTATCCCGGATAGGTCTCCTTGAGCCATGCCCGTACCAGTGCCACGATTTCCGGCGCGTGCTGCCCCTTGTAATTGCGGCCTTTCCAGCGGTATTCGTTATACACATATTCGGTGTATTCCTTTGCCGTGGCTCCCGAATAGTCATATTCATATCCGGTTGAAGTCGCGGTAATATCCGGTTTGTCTTTCCAAATGTCGAAGAGCCTTTCAAACTCGGTGTTTACCCGTTGCATGATTGCAGTGTCGCCACCCTTGTCCGGATGGTGCCGCAATGCCAGTCGGCGGTACTCCTTCTTCAAGTCCGCCAGAGAGTGTATGTTCTGAAAATAAGTCATAACCATAAGTTTTTTATGCCCCTGCGAGGCGGTTGATAAAATATTCCCGGTAGTCAAGGTCAAGGCCGAGGTTGAGACAGGCCGTTTCCATGTCATCTTCCCTCAGGTCGTCTGCTTCCTGCAATTCGCGCAGATACCGGATTTCAGAGTCCAGGTATTCCCGTGCTTCCGTTTGACTGCAACCGCATGAGCTGCCGATCAGACTGATAATGTTTCCCTGCATGCTGTTTGATTTTTTATGTTTCTGTTCCTGTTTCTGAGGCCTCGTCCGTCATATATCGAGACGGCCCGTTCCACCAGAATCCTGCGGTTGTCTTCCGAGAGTTCCAGGTAGAACCGTTCCGCCGCGCCGAATGTGCCCTTGTCTGTCTCCACGCACCATTTTTCCCAGAAATGCGGGTACATGCCGCCATACACGGCTTTGCATTCCTCCTCGCTCCAGGCGTTCCACATGTAGTAGAAGAAACTGGAGACGGTATTTTCCGCTTGATATTTCATGGTTCTTCTATTTGTGATTCTACATTGTTTGTCTCTCTCAGTTGATGCCACACAGCCTCATACATCTCATGAAGCCAGTCTATGTTCTTTGCGCCGAGTTCAAACGGGCTGTGACACTGCACCTCGTCACCGCTTTCTTTCTCTTCGGCAAGGACGGTCAGGCTGTCCGCCGTTACCCGGAGTCCTGTCACCCTGCATTCATATGGTTCTCCGTTCTTGCCAAACCATATCACCCAGACCGGATCATAATCCTCTTCCGGAAGACGAATTTCTTTCATGCAGTGAGCATGGAGCAACTGCCGTATCGCGTCGATGATGTCCCCCCGCAGTTCCTTGATCCTGCCGCTGAAATCAACGGCTTCTGACGGTAAACTTCCTTTTCCGCCTCTTTCCTGCAAGGAGAGAATCCGCGTGTCGGGATGGATACAGAAATCCCAGTCCAACACTTCATCGTCATCGCGTGTCGTGTGGATATCGCCGCCCAAAACAAGACCGCAATCGTCATTTACCATTCTTTTTGCTTCATCGCGGTCTTCTGCCGCTACCGTGTAAGTGCCCTCGAAGGAATACCTTACTCTTATGTCATATCTTTTCATGATTCTTTCCATTTGATTGTTGATACCAGATTCATTGCCCGGAAGGATTACCGGATATTCAATATTGCGCTAAAGACATGTGGGTCAAGCCTGTAAAACGTCGGAAGGTTAAGTGTGACCATCGGGTAGCTTACCCAGCCGCTCTGACGTCTATAACCTGTATCCTCAGCCAATTTGTTGGACAGAAGGAACTCCATGGCATCAGGATTGTTGTTGATGTCCACGAATGCCCTGTCAGGCAGTGAGAATGCCGCCTTATCTTCTAAGTTGACCGTCAGGACCGTGTATATCTCATGGGTCACGGGATCTTTCAGAGACAATGCCGGCCAGCCGTTATGGTACATTTCAATCACGATTGAGAGACGGCTTTCCTGATACAGGAAAGTCTCTTCCATGGACGGATGGTCGCATTTGACAATTTCAAAATCATCCTCCCCTTTGGTAAATGTCACCATCGGATAGGATACATCGACAAAACATTCCTCTTCCCGGTAGCAGAGATGTTCTTTTCCCTCTGAACGGATTATAGCCAATCGGGTGTTCATATTCGTAACTGGTTTTAAAATTATTGACTTGCAAGTTAATTGGCCGGCATTCACCTGCCTGTTTCTTTAAACGTGTGATTGTCACCGCCTGCGGACATTTGGGAGAGTTGCTGTTTCACCGCCTTGATTTTCCCAATCAGTTCGTCCTCCCTTCGGAATGAGGGGGTACATTTGGTACGCCTCATCCCGGCTCCCCAGGAGATGCCGCCGCATACTTTTCTCAGGCGTGCCTTTTCGCTTTCCAGGGCCGACTCCAGACGGGCCAGCCCGCGTCGCAACGATTCTTCGGTCACAGTTCTCATGATCTCATTGTTTTTTTAGTATGGTGACGGGTCGGAAAGACAGTCACCATACCGTCGTTATGTGTCACGTTATATTTTAGCTTTTTCCCTTTTGATGCCTCTCAGGACGTACAACAGGTGCAGGAACAGCTCCCTGTCGTAAATCCGGAAGAAGAACGGCTCGCCTGTTTCCCTGACCGTTCCGGTAAACGACACGGACTCCCGGTTCACGGGATATTGGAGGAAGTTGCCATTTGCCAGCAGGGTGTGCTTTTTCTTCATCACTTCGCCTAGGAACTTGTCCATATCGTCGTTTTCCTCATAGCCGGAGAAGTAGAGGAAATGATGACGGCGCAGGCTTCGCAGGATTTTGGCGGTTTCCAGCCTTACATCCCTGCCTGACGATTCGTCCGTTCCTCTTATCAGGTTGCAGATGAACTTCTTCTCGCCATTTATGTCAAGAAACAGATAAGGAACTATAATTATAGAGGCATGCCGTGCGTGGTCAGAGATGACCATCGGCTTTTCTTTCAGGATGTCTCCTTTGAAGGTAATGTTCCGGTAATGGTTGTCCATCTGCCGTTCCAGTTCCTTTCTTGGCGTGGTAACGGAGCGGAGTCCCGTGAAGTAGCGTCCGCCCGCCCGGAAGCAGAACCGGTAGATGTCCGCATGATAAGGCTCTCCCAGGAAAAAGAAATTCCGGGTATGGCGGATGGGGGGCAAGACATCCATGTAGTCGAAATATCTTTCTTCCGTAATCTCACTGAACGGGGCGCAGAGGGATTGCAGGTGGATGCGTATCATCTTGCGGACGGTATTTCCGGACACGGCTATGAGGTACGGGTTCTTTTCCCTGTCCCTCAGTTTCTCCAGTGTCTCATGATGGTAGTCGCCGTGTATTCCGTCAGACATGGTGGTCACGCAGCTGCCGTCAAAACTGCGTGAATCGACTACGAATTTCAGTTTGTCGTTATTCATGGTTCAGATGTTTTGAAGGTTCAACACTCTCTTGGCGGCACTGAGGGCATTGGAGGTGAGCTGCCGTTGCCATGCCTTGTTTCTGGGTGACCAGCGGAATCCGGAGGATTTCAGTTCCTTTCGTCTGTTGTCTTCGGGAATCCTGTCAAACAGGATCTGAAGGCGGTCTTCCCCATAGTTCCATACAAGTGTCCCGCCCTCGAACGGCACTTCCTTGTTTTCCCGGCTTTGCACCGCTTTCAGCCTTTCGCGCATCCGTTCCGCAAGTTCCGGCAATTGGAAGAATTTGTTTCTCGGGGTGATGACGGGTTTCCTTAGCCTTGCGTTATATTCGGAAATGAAGTCCACGGCCCTGCGGACGATTTCCACTTCCCCGTGATTGGCGAAGGTGGATACCTTGTTCAGGATGCTGCTGACGAACAGGGCACGGTTATAACCCCGGCATTGTCCGGTGTCAATCCCGTGGATGGTGTCGGCGCTGCTCTTGATGTCGCGTTTGAGCGTCTGCCATGCCTTTTCCAGTTTTTCTTCCTCCGGTCGTGCGGCTTCCTTTTTTCGTCTGACGGCTTCAAGAACCTTTTGCCGCCAATTGCGGAACTCCTCGTAGCGGTTCTGATAGCTTCTGTTCGTATTCTCCTGCCTGTGGTAATCAAATCCGCCTCGTCCCGTCACCATCGGGTTGGCGCAGCGTGAGAGGGCCGAGAGCTGGGCGGATAGCTTTTTCCGGTAGGCGGCGATGTATGTATCCCGTTCCTCTTCCTGCATGAGTTGCAGGTCGTTGTGCAGCTCCTCCCCGTAAATCATGATGTCCGTCTCGCCACGAATCTCCGGGTCGAAGGAACTCCAGGCGTATGCGTCGCAAGCCTGTTTCCACATATCCTCCAGATAGCCAGGATGTTTGAACGCTACGGCTTCCCAGTCTTTGAAGTCCCTGGAATGCAATTCATTCCGATCTTCCGGATTTCCGTACAGGTGTACATAGTTGCCCGTTCCATGATGCTCCTTTCTGAAATGGAACGGTACGGGAGGATGGTCCGTACCCTTTTCCCGGATCATCGTGACCCGGTGCGCATTCTCTGCGGTAAGGCCCGTTACTTGTTCTTCCCGGACCTTTGCTGTTGTTGTTTCAGTCATAACCGTTGCCATTCATAAATTATTTCTACCAGTTCTTCGTCCGCCAGTTTTTGGATTTCCTCGTCCGAGCAATAGCAGGCGATTTCCTCGTCCAGCTTGAAAGCTGCCGGGTCAAGGCTTCTGATGCCGTCCAGCAGTTCCGGCACCAGGCTGTCTGCGGCAACCGTATAGCTTCCGTCCCTGCCTTGCACCTTCCGTGCGGGATAGCTCCTTTCCCGATAAACCAACATTCTCATTTTCGGATTGGCCACCCTGCTGTCCTTTGTGGACTTTGCTTGTTGTCTCTCTGTTCATACCTTCATTTTTTTAGTTTGTTTGACATGATCGGCTCCGTGGAGCCGGTTTTTCGGTTTCTTACTTGCCGGACTGTCCTTTGCCGGGGATTGCGCAAGGCTTGGCAAAAGAAAATACCGCAGCGAAGCGAGGATGATTTTCTTTTAGCCAACCAGCCCCTGAAAGGGGCCGCCTTGCGCAATCAACCCGGCAAAGGGCTATATTTGCAGGTAAGAAATTGAAAGAATGGCTGGGATTTTCAATTTGTCGGATACAACATGTAATAAGTGTAATGAGCAAATTTAAAAGCATACAACGAAGGTTTTTCAAATATTTTCCAAACTATCGGATATCAATATCATATCGTAAAACAAGCGAAGGCGTGGCATTCCGGAATAAATACATATCTTCGCGTCAAAGGTGATTGATTGAAATGAATATATTCTCTGCTTTTGATACGGGTGTCATGGTAGCTCTCTTGCTGGGTATTGAGTTTCTTAGGAGTGATATCCAAACAATTCTCTATTGTAAAAGAAACGATCCCGGGATTTTTAAGAGCTGCCTGTATACATTATTTATATTGTTGGCAAGTCTTTATTCCATTGTGGCCGGAGCCATGCTTAACCCCGAGCCCGTACCCGTTTATGAATTGATGCCCGGTTTTCAAATAGGAGTTTATGGTTCTTGTTTTTTGTTTATATTTCTTGTTATCGCCGGTCTTTACCGTAAAATATTACCTCTCGTCCTTTTGGGGTACGCTATGGTATATGTAATCGGTGTACTGATACCGTTACTTGGATATGTAGTGTCCATGATGAATTATTTCGCCAGCGTAGGATGATTATGAAGATCAAAGATGTTTTCCAGAGAAAATGGATAACAGACAGTATAACAAAAAGAAGGTATCCTTTTCAGATACCTTCAATGACGGGCCGGTTGCATATTTACCCTAATTTCCGCAAGCGAATGAAATCAGAGATTGCCATGCATTTTTTAGTGAGTTTATTATCTTTACATTGTGTTTTAGTGAAACGAAGGTGCCAAAGGTCCACTCTTTTGCATAACTTCCCCTTACCCCATGAAGCGACTTGAGGCAATACGCATTACCCACCATTAGAATAAGGATTAGCCAAAATCCTGTTGAAAGGCTATTTTATACGCTGGATTCTCGGTATAGATGTTTAGCACGTACGTCCTTGAAGTCCTAATCCACTTTGCGGCAATCGAGATGTATTTGAAAATATTGGTGTCCGGTAAAAGTTTGACCGAATCAAAAATACAAGGCTGAATCCCCTCTCGGAGGTCCAGCCTTTTTCGTTACCTTTGTTTCTGCTAAAAAATAAATCAATAACGATGAACAAAGGTAGTCATTTCAACGGACAGCCGGCATATGGTCAGCTGATAAATTTGCTGGACAAGTCAAAAATTCTCCAAATCAGTCAAGAAAAGGGCGGCGAACGGTATGTCAAACACTTTGACGCCTGGCAGCATCTGCTGATAATGTTGTATGCCGTGATCAAACGGTTCGATTCGCTGCGGGAAATCACGGACTCGATGTTCCCTGAAGCGAGAAAGCTTGCCCATCTTGGGATAAGCATGATGCCCCGGCGCAGTACTCTGTCTGACGCAAATGCACGCAGGTCAGAGGGAATCTTTGAGGCAATCTATCGCGACCTGTACAAGACATACCGCAACGAACTTTCATCGGACAGCCGAAACAATCCATCTTCCAGTTGGATAAACCGGCTGCAGATTATCGATTCGACGACAATCAGCCTGTTCTCCAACCTTATCTTCACGGGAGTCGGACGCCATCCGAAGACGGGGAAGAAGAAAGGCGGCATAAAGGTCCACACCAATATCCATGCAAACGAGGGAGTTTCTTCAGATATCAGGTTCACATCTGCCGCCACTAATGACAGTTTCATGCTCAAGCCGTCAAATTACACAAGCGGAGACATCGTTGCCCTGGACAGGGCCTACATCGATTACGCCAAGTTCGAGGAGCTGAGCCGGGCAGGTGTCATATATGTCACCAAGATGAAGAAGAATCTTGTCTATGAGGTTTCTGCTGATACGATATACATGACAGAAAGTGGGTTGATGGCACTTCGGGAACGCCATGTGACATTCACGAAGAAGGTCAAAGATGGCGACGATATAAAGCACCATGCACGCATAGTCACCTACGTCGACCAAAAGAAAAGAGGGGCCAAGCTCATATCCCTCCTCACAAACGACATGGAGATGAGCGCCGAGGATATTGTGGCAATCTACCGGAAACGCTGGGAGATAGAGCTGTTGTTCAAGCAGATAAAGCAGAACTTCCCCCTTCGGTACTTTTACGGCGAAAGCGCCAATGCCATCAAAATCCAGATATGGATAACCCTCATCGCCAACCTTCTACTGATGGTGCTGAAGAAACGCATCAAACGCAGCTGGAGCTTCTCGGGATTGGCAACAATGGTCAGAATCATGTTAATGTATTACGTCAACCTCTACACCTTCCTCGAAGAACCCGACAAAGACTGGTCAAAACTGGTAGCCGAGGCAGAATCGCCACCCAAGGAACTCCTGCTCTTTGGATAGAGGGGCTTACCAGACAAAACAAACACCCGCAATGCCTATCAAGTGACACTGCGGGTAGGCGAATCGTACTACACTAAACTTTAGCGGACAGCAATGATTTGAAAACGAAAGTCTTAATACGACTCGATATGGATAGGCCAAAATCCTTAACGTTTAATTTTCGGATGATCGTTTTGTAGAAGTTCCTTATCAATGCAGTCATCAGCAGGTATACTGCATTTTCTGCCATGAATGACTTTGGCAAATGTTTCCATCCAAACCCGTTGTTCATGTCATCGAGGATTCTTTCCTTCCCACCGCGCAGGTTATAGAACTCTACGACATCCCTTATATCGGATTCGAAATCATTGGTAAGGATACACCGGTAGGTATATTCTCCTTCCCATAGCTCCCGTATGTCATCTGTTCTTCTTTGTCTTTGGATGACAAGACGGTATGGTTTCCCCTTCCATTTTTCTACGACAATCGAGTTCAACTCAAACCTGATCCCGTTGATTTCCTCAGCTTTCCATCCCCTGAGAGCGAACATGTCATCATAAAAAGCGGAGCATCTGTTGGCTCTGATATAGAAGTACTTGCAATGGGCCTTGACGGTATCTACAATCTCTTCGGAGCACGACCCACAATCCATACGGGCTCTATTTATATGAATGCCGTTCCATTCCAGCCTGGTGAAGATTCTTTCCAATGTACACTGCTGACAGAACCGGACATTCGTGTTGCCATCCCGATTTTCAATGCCGACAATATGGTCACCTATAACGGCAACTCCCGGGCTGTATCCTGTAAACTTCTTGTATGTACGTTTGGCATCATACTTCTCCGTTTCAATGAACTGGTGGTCAAAATCCAGATCGTAACCCTGCTCCTGACATAATTCTCCGGTAGCAATGAGAGACTTGACCAACAATTCGGTCATTGTGTCAGCTGTATTGAAGTCATATGATTTACCTGAGTCTGGAGATGAATACGTTATGTTGTCTGTAGTCAGTTCTTTTATGGCGCGAAGAATCGTGTCTGCGCTGCAGGTTTTAAGTTTGGGATGCAGGGAAAGATGGGGCATGAGATGAGTGGATATGTCTTCAATGCACGAGCCGCCACAGAAGAATACGCACATGAGAGAACGGATGATTTCACTGTATTGGTAACCATAGGTTCTGCTACGCAGTCCTAATGTGGAGTCGATTACGTCCGATAAAAGAGCATCAAATTGCTCCATGATTGAAAATATTCCGCCAAAAGGTGTGATTGAATCGAATTTTATTTGTACTTTAGCCATGTCTGCTGAAGATTGGTTTGATTTTTATTGCAACACGAAGTTAAGTGAATCTTCTGACATGACAAAGCACTGGGTAATACATTACTACTCAGTGCTTTAAATTATTCTTGCACAAAAGTGTTGCGGAAATTAGGTATATCAACAATTGAGGAAGCGTTATGCTTGTTTTGTTGTGACTCCACTCAAAATGCGGTGTTCCGGTTTCACGCTTCCATGTATTATCAGGTTCTTCCAAGAAACCTGGAAGGCGTAAAATAATCCACATTTATGAAGCAGTATTGGTCTTTTTTCAAATCGGGCAAGTTTGCTTTTCTTGCCTTGTTCTTCGTATCACTTACGGTAATATCTTGTGACAACGATGACGATAACAATGTTTCTCCCGATCCGCCTATTGAGAAAGGCGAAATTGAGCTTGCAGAAAATGCCCAAGCTCTCAACTATTTTGATTTTATCAATCCGAACGATGTGGAGATCTTAAATGCTGACACAACACAGATTCGTGTGAGCCAGGCATACCTGGATAAGATAAAGACAAGGGTAAACAAGAACGATGTGTTGTCTATATGGCGCAGCATTGACACGCCACCTTTCATTCGGAAGGTATCAAATGTATCGGCAAACGGAAAGGATGCTATTCTGACGACAACCCAAGGTACATTGGCAGACCTGATAGAGCATGGCGACTTCAAGCTGAGCACGGAATTGTATGTTAACTACGGCGAGAAAGGCTTGAAGAACCGTTATTCCAAAGACGGCGTTTATCATCCCAGCGTGGTTATCTTCAGCGGTACAGAAGACAATGGCAAAAAGTATGCAACAGCCGAAGAGCTGCTGGCCCAAGAAGCTACATGGCACATTTTCAACAAGGATGGAATAACCAATTATTCATACGAAGAAAAAGGCTTACGCATTGGACTGAAGGATGTACAGACCCACACAGCATTAGACCTTGAAATCGGCATCAACATTTCCTGGTTCAAATTACGTAACTTTGATTGCTACTTCACAGGTGAGTACAAACTGGATGGTCCTCTGTTCGTTGAATGGGATGTGAAGGATAAATCAAGCGGCGGTGAAGTCCCATTAGTCTATTATCCTCCTATTGTAGTTGTATTCCCGATAGCAGGTCCCATTCACATTTCGGTCATGGTTATACCCACTTTAACTATGGACTGTAATGCACATGCAAAAGGCACGATAGGCATAACTCTGCCCATGACTTTTGATTCTTCCTTTAAGCTGGGTCCTTCCTATGCAAGAGACAGAGGCTGGGTCTTTTATAAAGAATACAACCATTCGTTTAACTGCTATGTAGATCGAACCAACATCACTTACTCTGGTGAAGTGGCTGCAAGCCTGGGTGTATATTTCAAGACGGAAGTCAATATAGCCTATTGCGGAGGTCCTTTCGTTAAAGTAGGTCCTTCTGTTTCAACAGATCTGTCTGCAAGTGTAGTAACGGGTTCCGACTATCAGTTCAAGGTCAACACCAGCGGCAAGTTTAAGCTGGCCGGTAAGACAGGAGCCGAATTGCATATAGTGGGATATTCGTTAGGCAAGTGGGAAACGGAATATGTTTTAGCGGAGAAAGATGCCTGGAATAAAGAATTTATAGTAGATATGTGGCCTAAGTAGGGCTTTTAGCGGATAAACCTCAATCAGTCATTAGAACGAGAAAAGTAAAGCGACTGACTATTTTTATTCGTTCTAACGACCGAATTGGGTTAAAAGAGACAAAATGGGCGAGGAAGACCACTGAGCTTTCAGCCTATTTTGTGACTTTCACTTATAGTCTAAAACGATATAGCATTAATGAATTGTCTTCCTCGTCCATATTGGGTATGATATACGAATAATAATAGGGTGCCATATATCCCATTACTCTAAAATTCGTAGGAACGGATACATCTGCAATGAGCTTACCTTCTTTATAAATTTGCAGCCCATCTTTTTCTATATCCTTCTTTTTATACGATCTGAATAAAGATTGATTGCTGATTACGTGTGTTGAAAATAGGGACATTCATTAAATATTACAAAATCAGCCAACTAATTCATACACAAAGTATTGCGAAT